>Ga0153940_1000105_pt1 | contig 53078 bp, 45 predicted proteins | sample TSNJ024MetaG_FD_104736 | JGI IMG/M metagenome (GOLD analysis project Ga0153940, IMG submission 104736) | Attine ant fungus gardens microbial communities from New Jersey, USA - TSNJ024 MetaG | ecosystem: Host-associated > Fungi > Mycelium > Unclassified | place: USA: New Jersey, Brendan T. Byrne... | reverse complement strand
TCATTCTGAGCGCAGCGAAGAATCTTATACACTAAAAGTTTACGAAATTCCAGAGGTGAGATTCTTCGCTTACGCTCAGAATGACAGTGATAATGCGGCTTCGGAGTTTCCGAACCTGCTCTTTAGATGATAGTGAGGTAGCGATATGCAAGCAGATCAATTTAATTACGACAAGTATCTCAGAATATGTGAGGATATAGAAGAAAGTGCAAATGGTTTTAGGCAGGGCGAATTTCTTCCGGTAACCTGCTGGACGCTGGGCGAAGGTATCTATGGTACCAACAGCCGTGACAGGGATTCGATGCTGAACACACAACTGGATGGCATCACCAGAACGATGGAAGTGGAAACCGATCATCTTCCTTATCTGGAACCGTGGCATGGAATCGGCGTATTTGCTGAAGCTTTTGGTTGTCCTTTTGAGTTTAATGATACCGATGCTCCCTGGACAAGGACAATCGTCAGGGACATCGAAGCTTTAAAACGTCTGGAAATGCCGGACATCGCTGATTCCCGAATGCTGCAGATGGTTCTGGCGACGACGGAATATTTCAATGAAAAGACGAAGGGACAAATCGCTATTGCAGCAACGGATACCCAGTCACCGCTGAATACCATGAGCCTTCTGTGTAATGTGGACTGGCTGCTCTTGGAAGCGCCTGAATATCCGGAGGAATTTCACCGGGTGATGGGTATGATCACAGATCTGATCATTGAATTTACGAAAAAGCAGCGTGCGATCTGTACCAAGCCGGCGACGCCGGGCCATACCATGTGGTCGTCTGCTCAGGTCAGCGGCATCAGCCTTTCAGCTGATATGCTGGCAATGTGCGGCAGAGACTTTTATGAAGAATTCGCAAAACCCTATGATGAAAAAATCGGAAAGGCGCTTGGCGGCGCGGGTATGCACTCCTGTGGAAAATGGCACTTTAACTTTGATATGGTAAAGAGTATGGAATATTGCTCCATTATAGATCTGGCGATTAGTCTTCCATGGGATCCCAGTCCTAATATTCCGGAAAAGATTGCTGAAGCCTTTGGCAAGACGGATTTTCCGATTCATTGCCGCGCTGATGTGGCGGATATTGAGGTTATTGATATGCTGATACGTTCTGATGCAAGAATGATCTTCAGCCTTTGGTGGGATGATGATCCGGTGGTCCGTAAGAGAAATTATGACATGGTCAAGGCACGCTGGGAAAAATATAGAGAGGAAAAAGTCTGAAGGCACAGGGAGGTAAAGGATGAAAGCTTTTATAATTAGTAAACCCGGAGAGTACGGCATCGTTGACGCTCCGATGCCGGAGATTTCCGAAGAGGAAGTGCTTGTTAAAGTTGGATATGCGGCTATCTGTCATTCAGATATAGATATGCTGACAGGAAACAGGAAACATCTTATCAGCTATCCGAATATTGCCGGTCATGAATTTGCCGGAACGGTCATAAAAACAGGTTCCGGGGTGAAAGGATTTAAGGAAGGGGATACTGTTGCCTGTGAATGTATGATCCTCTGCCGCCAGTGTCCCGAGTGTGACATGGGGTATTCCTCCTGTGAGAATTACAGCGAGCTGGGATTTATGCAAAGCGGTGGTTTCGCCCAGTACTGTGCGGTACCGGCGCGCAACTGTCATAAGTTCACTAAGATGACGATGGAGCAGGCTGCCCTTACGGAGCCGGTGGGCAATGGACTTGCCGTCGCCACCGCGGCAGATATACGCCCGACAGACAATGTGGTCATCATCGGTCCGGGACCAATCGGACTGTATGCCATGTTGTGCGCAAAACTGGAAAATCCTAATCAGATCATCATGGTCGGCACACGATATGAGCGTTTAAAATATGCTGAGGGAGTGGCTGATGCGCTTGTGAATATCCGGGAAGAAGATGCAAAAGAGCGCATTCTCCAACTGACGGGAGGAGCCGGAGCACAGGTGGTACTGATGTGTGCGGCAACTGTCCAAGCCTGTGAGCTGGCGCTTAAGATTGCCGGTAAAAACTGCCGCCTGATTGTTGAAGGCGTTCCCGGCGAGACGCCGGTGCCAGTGAATTTTAGTGATTTTGTAACCAAGGTTCTGATGATCAAAGGGGTAGCCGGCGTTACATCCGAGCAGTTCCGTAAGGTCATCAGTCTGGTCGAAAACGGATACATCGATCCCACTCAATTTGTGACTCATAAAATGGATCTTGATGATATTGGGAAAGGATTTGAAATCTTACAGGCGCGTGATCAGGATGCGGTAAAGATTCTTGTAAAGCCATAATTCACTGCAAAATGGAGGACAATATGAATAAATTTTTTGAAAAAATCAGAAGTGGAAAAACCGCTGTAGGTACCCATGCACAGTTGGGCAGTCAGCCGATCATGGAAATGTTGGGCATTGCCGGGTTTGATGCTGTATGGATTGACACGGAGCATACCGCGATTGACAAACAGGATCTTTTAAGCAGTATCATTGCTTTGAACGGCTATAACACTGCGGCCATTGTCAGGATTCCGTGGAATGATCCGGTGCTGGCAAAGCCGGTTCTGGAGATGGGGGTGGATGGTATCGTCTTCCCGTATGTCCGTTCTGCCGAAGCTGTCGGGCAGGCGATGGAAAGTTGTATCTATCCGCCATACGGCAACCGCGGCTTTGGGCCGATCCGTGCCAACAAATATGGTATCATGGGGAATCAGGAGTATTTTGACAGCTATATCGATAATACTTTTAGAATTGCCCAGATTGAACATATGGATGCTGTCAGATGCATTGATGAAATTCTGAAAGTGAAATATCTGAGCGGAATTGTTCTTGGTCCGAATGATCTTTCCGGTTCTCTTGGAGTTCTTGGCCAGTTGGACCATCCGGAGGTTCAAAAATGCTTTGATATTGTGGCGGAGGCTGCAAAGAAAGCGGGTATTCCTTTCGGCGTGTCTACCGGATACAATGCAGGATCAGGCGGCGGAAACTTAAAACAGTGGATTGAACGGGGAGCAAATTATATCTTCGCAGGGTCTGATGTATCCTATGTGATGTCGGGAGCTGCTGCAACATACCAAGAAGTCAGTGATCTTGTAAGGTAAGCGATGACTTTAATAAAACAAGGAGGGTGTTTATGAAAATCGTAATTCTTGATGGATATACAGAAAATCCGGGTGATCTGTCATGGGAGGGCTTTGAAGCCCTTGGAGAACTGACGGTGTATGACCGCACACCGGCCGGACTGGAAGCAAAACGTATCGGTGATGCTGAGATCATTTACACGAATAAAACACCCATCACCCGGGAAACCCTTGATGCCTGCCCCAGTATCAAATATATTGGTGTTCTGGCAACGGGTTACAATGTGGTTGACTATGATCATGCCGGAGAAAAAGGAATACCGGTTACCAACATTCCGACATATGGTACGGATGCAGTAGGACAGTTTGCTATCGCTATGCTTTTGGAAATATGCCATCATATCGGACATCACAGCCAGGCGGTGCATGAAGGCAGATGGGAAAGCTGTCCTGATTTTAGTTTCTGGGATTACCCGCTGATCGAGCTGGCCCAAAAGACCATGGGGATCCTTGGCTTTGGCCGTATCGGACAGGTGACGGGAAGAATTGCCAAAGCACTGGGAATGAAGGTTCTGGCTTATGACAGCGTTGAGAACGAGACAGGGCGGCAGATCGGAGAATATGCAGGACTTGATAACATCCTGGAATCTTCCGATGTGATTTCCCTTCATTGCCCGCTGTTTCCGGAGACGAAAGAAATTATTAATAAAGACACGATCGCTAAAATGAAAAACGGTGTTATCATCCTGAATAACAGTCGTGGTCCACTGATTGCCGAGCAGGATCTGGCCGATGCTCTGAACAGTGGAAAAGTATATGCCGCAGGTCTGGATGTTGTGAGCACAGAGCCAATCCGCGGCGATAATCCACTGTTAAAGGCAAAAAACTGCCTGATCACACCGCATATTTCCTGGGCACCCAAGGAGAGCCGGCAAAGACTGATGGATATTGCGGTTGATAATTTGGCTCAGTTTCTGAAAGGGAATTGTATTAATGTTGTGAATGACGTATGATATGAAGATTGTTTGGAATGGGCATTTCCTCCTGTTATATAAATTGTATAAATTCTGGAAAAAATGTTTTGCATTTTAATAGAGGCTGTTATATAATGAATTTGTGTAGAGAGAAATATATAATTGAAAGGAGTTTCACTATGAAAATAAAGAACATTAGCAATGTGGATAAGTTTTTTGAAGTAGTAGACAGCTGCAAAGGTAAAGTTGAACTTGTGACAGGTGAAGGCGATAGACTGAATTTAAAATCTAAATTGTGCCAGTATGTATCTCTGGCAAACATTTTTTCCGGAGGAGAGATTCCGGAGATGGAAATCATCGCTTCTGAAAAAGAAGATATTGACAAGTTGTTTAACTTTATGATGAATGGTTGATTTTAATCACTATGCAAGCAGGGGGGCTGTCCAGACAGCCTCTTTCTTTTTCTGTTGTGGAGTTACTTTCACAGCCCTATGGCTGCGAACAGTAACACGCTTTGTGATGCATGGAAATTGTAAATCCTGCATAATTTCGCATTGACAATCCTCGAAGTTTCTGTGAAGATTATTGATATTTAGTTAAACGCCTGATGTATTGAGAAAGGGGTATTATGACGAAGGTGGATATTATATCCGGTTTTTTAGGAGCTGGTAAAACAACATTAATTCAATTACTTTTGGAGGAAGCATTAAAAGATGAGCAAGTAGTTTTGATAGAGAATGAATTCGGCGAGATTGGAATTGACAGCGGTTTTTTGAAGAATTCGGGAATTGAAATTAAGGAGATGAACACGGGGTGTATCTGCTGTTCGCTGGTGGGGGATTTTCGTACCTCACTGAAGGAGGTAATTGATACTTATCACCCGGATCGGGTAGTTATTGAACCATCTGGTGTAGGTAAGTTATCAGATGTGAAAAAAGCAGTATTGGATGTTGCCGATAGTTTTGATTCTGAGATTCATGGGTATACAACGGTGGTTGATGTGACGAAATGTAAATTGTATCTGAGGAATGTAGGTGAATTCTATACGGATCAGCTGCAGTATGCGGATACTATTATTTTGAGCCGAACGGACAAAGCCAGCCGGGAGAAGGTGGAACAGGCAGTGGAGCTGATTCGTGCGTATAATCCTGATGCTTATATTATTACAACACCGATCCCCAAGCTGGGGGGAGTAAAGGTGCTGGAAGTGATGGAGGGGACTGTGCGAAAGTTAGAGCAGGAACTTCATGAGCATTCCCATAATCACGACCACGGGGAAGACTGCAAATGCGGCTGTCATGAGAATGAAGGACATGACCGTCATCACGATCATGGGGAAGACTGCCAATGCGGCTGTCATGAGAATGAAGGATATGACCATCATCACGATCATGGAGAAGACTGCGAATGCGGCTGTCATGAGGGTGAAGGACATGACCATAATCACGACCACGGGGAAGACTGCGAATGTGGCTGTCATGGAAATGAAGGACAAGAACACCATCATCATGAGCATGGAGAAGATTGTGAATGTGGTTGTCATGACCATAATCATCTTCACCATGCAGATGAGGTGTTTAGTAGTTGGGGTAAGGAAACGATCAAAGCATTTTCCAAGGACGAATTGGAGAATATTTTAAACAATCTGTCGGATGAATCTTCCTACGGTATGGTATTTCGTGCAAAAGGCATGGTTGCAGGGAAAGAAGGCGGTTGGCATTACTTTGACATGGTTCCCGGCGAATTTGAAGTACGTGAGGGTGCACCTGAATTCACCGGACGCTTATGTGTTATAGGCTCTGAATTGAATATGGGGAAGCTGGAAAGCTTATTTGCGTAAGACATCGTTACAATTTATAAAGGAAATCAGGTGAAGTTATGGGATTATTTGATGATATAGATGATATCCAGACACCGGTATATCTGGTGACAGGATTTCTGGAAGGTGGAAAGTCTGCTTTCTTAGAGTATACGATCGGACAAGATTATTTTGAAATTATTGGCAGAACCCTTTTGATTCTTTGTGAAGAAGGGGAAGTGGAATATGATGCAGCATTGTTAAAGAGGACTCACACAGTTGTGGAAACACTTGAAGAACAGGAAGATCTGAGTACCGATTCGCTGGAATACATGAAGAAGAAGCATCGTCCGGTCCGTGTGTTGATTGAATATAACGGGATGTGGCCGGTTTCACAGATAGAGGAAATGAAGATGCCGAAAGGCTGGGGCATTGTACAGCAGATTACGGCGGTGGATGCAAGTTGTTTCCAGGTGTATATGAATAATTTAAAGCCCCTTTTTGTGGAGATGATAAAGAACACCGATTTGGTTATCTTTAATCGCTGCACCAATGAGCTGCCCCTTGCCGGATTTCGCCGGAGCGTCAAGGTTGTAAACCCGCGGGCAGAAATCCTGTTCGAGAATGAAAGTGGACATGTTGAGGATATCTTTGAGGAGTCCATGCCTTATAACTTGGATGCAGATGTAATTGACATTATGGAAGAAGATTACGGCATCTGGTATGTGGATATGCGGGATAATCCGGAAGATTATGAAGGGAAAACGATCAAATTCAAAGGAATTGTATTAAAAAGCAAGGATCCTAAGGCCGAATTCTTTGTGCCGGGGCGTATGGCAATGACATGCTGTGCGGATGATACCACCTTTATCGGCTATGTCTGCAAGAGTGCAGAAGCACAAAAACTTGCCACCGGCAGTTGGGTTGCGGTGACGGCAGAAGTAGGATGGGAATATGCGGAGGTATACCGGGATGAAGGTCCGGTACTGTATGCAAAGGAAATTATCCCTTGTGAACCGTTGAAAGAAGAACTTGTATATTTTAACTAGAGGAAAAAAAGATGAGACAATTACTCCCTTATATAGGAGAATATAAAAAGCAAGTAATATTAACCCCGGTTACAATGTTAGGTGAAGTACTGATGGAATTGCTGATTCCATTTATTATGGCCTTGATCATTGATAATGGGATTCAGGGTGCAGGAGGACTCTCCTACACCATTAAAATGGGTATTGTGATGATTGCTGTAGCGATGGTATCATTGATATTCGGAAGTCTTTCCGCCAGATTTGCCGCAGAGGGAAGTATGGGACTGGCGGCAAATGTCCGAAGAGAGATGTTTGATAAGGTGCAGGATTTTTCCTTTGGCAATGTGGATCATTTTTCCACAGCATCTTTGATCACCCGCCTTACCACTGACATTACGAATATGCAAAGAGCATTTATGCTGCTGATCCGCGTCGGTGCCAGAGCGCCGCTGACCTTTTTAGGAGCGTTGATCATGGCGCTTAGTATCAGTACGCAGCTTTCCGTAATCTTTGTAGTAGTGGTTCCGATATTGGCAATTGCCATAGTGATCATTACTTCTATCGCTATGCCCAAATTCAAAGAGATGCTGAGATGCTATGATAAGCTGAACCTGGATGTACAGGAAAACCTGACGGGAATTCGGGTAGTAAAAGCTTTTGTGCGGGAAGACTATGAGAATAAAAAATTCCAGAACAGTGCCGACCAGGTGCGGGCAACGCAACTGGGTGCAGAAAAGGTAGTAATATGGGGAATGCCGCTGATGATGCTGTGTATGAGTCTTTGTACCATTGCAGCACTCTGGTTTGGGAATTCGCTGATCATGGAGGGAAAAATGGAACTTGGGCAGCTTTCCAGTTTTACGACTTATATTATTCAGATTCTGATCGCACTGATGATGGTAGCGATGGTATTGATCAATCTGATTCTGTCCAAGGCCTCCATTTCCCGTATTGTGGAAGTGATGGAAGAGACAGTGGAGTTAACGGATGATACTGCACAGAAAGGGCTGCAGCTTCAGGATGGTTCGATTGAGTTTCAGCAGGTTTCTTTTCAATATGCGAAAAAATCCGCCGAAGAGACACTTAAGGATATTAATCTGAATATTTCTTCCGGGCAGACCGTAGGAATTATCGGCGGTACTGGTTCCGGTAAGTCTACGCTGGTACAGTTGATCCCCCGGCTGTATGATATCACAAAAGGTGAACTGCTGGTGGGCGGACATTCCATTAAAGACTATACCCTGTCAACACTGCGTAATGATGTTGCGATGGTGTTGCAGAAAAATGTGCTGTTCTCCGGAACGATCAAGGCAAATCTGAAATGGGGAAATCCCGACGCCACTGATGAACAGATAGAAGAGGCCTGTAAGTGGGCTTGTGCTCATGATTTTATCATGGATTTTCCCAAGCAGTATGAGACTGACCTGGGACAGGGCGGTGTGAATGTATCCGGCGGTCAAAAGCAAAGGCTTTGTATTGCCAGGGCACTGCTCAAGTCACCGAAAATTGTGATCCTGGATGACTCTACCAGTGCGGTGGATACTGCTACAGACAGTAAAATCCGGGCAGCCTTCAGGGAAAAGCTAAAAGGAACAACAACGCTGATCATTGCCCAGCGTATTGCATCTGTTATGGATGCGGATCAGATTATCGTCATGGAAGACGGTGAGATTAATGCAGCGGGGACTCATGAGGAGCTGCTTAAGAATAACCAGATCTATCAGGAAGTATATTACTCCCAGCAGCAAAGTACGCAGGAAAGGGGATAGGACGATGGCAAACAATGAGAGTAAAAAGCCGGAAGAAAAGAAAACGAACGTAAAGTCAACGATCAAGCGGCTTTTTTCATATATGAAAGACATGAAACTGATGCTGGTGATTGTGTTTATCTGTGTTGTTTTCAGTGGCTTGTCAGATGTGATCGGGATGTCCTTTGTCAGAGGGATCATTGACAGTTGTATTCTGCCTCTTTCCAAGGGATATCAGGAAGCTTTGATAATACAGTTAATTCAAAAGCTGCTGCTGATGGTGGGAGTTTATGTAGCGGGAGTGGTATGTGCGTATCTCTATAACCGTCTGATGCTGCAAGTTGCAACTAAAACACTATATAAAATACGCGTTGATCTTTTTGCAAAGATGGAAAAGCTGCCGATTAAGTATTTTGATACTCACGCCAATGGAAATATAATGAGTTGTTATACCAATGATACTGATGCGATCAATCTGTTACTGACCGAAAGTATCATCAGCCTGGTTTCTTCCGGAATCAGTGTTATCGGAGTATTTCTGATGATGGTTATCTATAGTTGGGAACTGACGATTCTGGTGGTGGCCGGCTTACTGCTGATTGTTAAGATAATCAGCGTACTGGGAGAAAAGAGTGGTAAGTATTTTGTAAAGCAGCAGGATGAGATTGGAAAAGTAAATGGATATATCGAAGAGCTGATCGAAGGCCAGAGAGTGGTGAAAGTTTTCTGCTATGAGAATGAATCAAAGCGACAGTTTTCCGTCATCAATGAAGATCTTCGCCAGGCAACCACCAGTGCAAATATTTTCGCCAATGTAATGATGCCGGTAATGTCCAATGTTTCTAATGTTCTTTATGGAGTCGTGGCGATGGCAGGCAGTGTCCTGGCCATTATCGGCCGTCTGAGTCTCGGTACCGTGGTTGCATTCCTGCAGTTTGTAGGGAGCTTGATGAGGCCTATAGGTCAGATTTCACAGCAGTTGAACGCTATTATGTCGGCGCTTGCCGGAGCGGAACGGATATTTCAGCTGATGGATGAGGAGGCGGAAGTGGATAACGGTTATGTAACTTTAGTCCATGCCGTATCAGACAGTGAAGGAAATTTAAGCGAAAGTGATACCAGAACCGGTATCTGGGCATGGAAACATCCTCATCAGGCAGATGGTACGGTTACATATACCAGAGTGCAGGGGGCTATTGACCTAATTGATGTGAACTTTGGGTATGAAAAGGATAAACAAGTACTGAAGAATATATCACTTTACGCCAAGCCGGAACAGAAAATTGCTTTTGTTGGTTCTACCGGTGCAGGTAAAACAACGATCACCAACCTGATCAACCGGTTTTACGATGTGCCGGAAGGAAAAATCCGTTTTGATGGTATTAATATTAAGAAAATTAAAAAGGCAGATTTACGCCGGTCATTGTCAATGGTGTTGCAGGACACCCATCTATTTACCGGTACGGTTATGGAGAATATCCGTTATGGAAAGCTGGATGCTACCGATGAAGAAGTTAAGTCAGCAGCGGTTCTGGCCAATGCCGATTCATTTATCCGGCATTTACCGGATGGTTATGAGACAGTACTAAAATCAGATGGATCCAATCTTTCCCAGGGACAGCGTCAGTTGTTGGCAATTGCCCGGGCAGCAGTAGCCGACCCGCCGGTATTGATCTTAGATGAAGCAACATCATCAATAGACACCCGGACAGAGGCTTTGATTGAAAAAGGCATGGACCAGCTGATGAAGGGACGTACAGTACTGGTAATTGCCCATCGCTTATCGACAGTGCGTAATTCCAATGCGATCATGGTTCTTGAACACGGAGAAATCATCGAGCGTGGAGACCATGAAGAACTGCTGAAACAAGAGGGCAAATACTACCAGCTGCACACAGGAATGTTTGAACTGTCATAGCACTTTTGGCAGCCACTATCCCGCAAGGTGAATTCCACCAGAGGTGGAAGAGAAGGTACCCTGGGGTACGAGGTATTTTTTTGAGTTATAATGAGGAGAAGAATAGACTATGTATATTATCGTAGGACTGGGTAACCCCACCAGACAATATGAGCATACCAGACATAATGTGGGATTTGATGCAATTGATCATATGATTGAGGAATACCAGATTCCTTACTCTGGTTTAAAGCATAAGGCAATGTATGGAAAAGGCCGGATTGGCTTTGAACCGGTGATCGTGGCAAAGCCGGTGACTTATATGAATTTGAGCGGGGAAGCCGTACGGGCGCTGGTAGACTATTATAAGGTCAACCCCCAAGAGGAATTGATCATCCTTTGTGATGATGTCAGTCTTGCGCCAGGGCAGCTGCGTCTGCGGCGAAAGGGAAGTGCCGGAGGACACAATGGATTGAAAAGCATTATTGAGCATCTTGGTACCCAGGATTTTATGAGAATTAAGATTGGAGTAGGTGAGAAACCCAAGGGCTGGGATTTGGCAGAGTATGTATTGGGGCATTTTTCCAAGGAGGAACGAAAGCTGGTGGAGGAATCTATCAGTGATTGTGCGAAAGCCGTTTTGATGATCTTAACAGAGGGAATTGACCCGGCCATGAATGAGTATAACAGGAAGCAAACAGTAAAGGAATAATCTATGGAAGCATTAATTCAACCATTGCAGGGACTGGCAGAGTTTGAAGAAATCAGAAAAAGTATTCATCAGCATAAGGGAATCGTACAGGTATCAGGGTGTATGGAGTCTCAAAAGGCACATTTTATCCATGGGATCTCGGAGGATAGAGGTAAAAAGCTTATTATTGCCGAGAATGACCGGAAGGCAAAGGCATTATATGAAGACTATCGCTTTTATGACCGGGAAGCAATGCTTTATCCGGCCAGGGATCTAATCTTTTATCAGGCTGATATTCACGGGAATCTGCTGACGAAGCAGCGGATGCAGGTGATCAAGCAGATATTGGAAGCAGAAGAGATTACGGTAATTACCAGTATCGCGGGGTGTATGGATTATCTGATTCCGCTGTCGGTGATTCAAAGCAAGGTATTGACTTTCCAAAATGACAGCTGTATTGATTTGGAAAAACTGAAAAGGGATTTGGTTTTAATGGGATATGAGAGAACAGCTCAGGTGGAAACATCCGGGCAGTTCTCTATTCGTGGTGGAATTATCGATATCTTCCCTTTGACCGAGGAAAATCCGTGGCGTATTGAGCTGTGGGGCGATGAAATTGATTCAATTCGAAGTTTTGAAGCAGCAAGCCAGCGTTCGATAGAGAATCTGGATGAAATACGGTTGTATCCGGCATCGGAGATGGTGTTGGATGATGAATCAATTGACAGGGGAATCCAATCGATCAAAACTGAGGCAAAACAGTGTGTAAAGAAGTTTCGGGATGACTTTAAAACCGAAGAAGGAGCCCGCCTGAATGAGTATACAAAAGAAATCTGTGAACAGATGGAAGAGTTTGAGTATTTTGCCGGAGCGGAGAATTATCTGCACTATTTTTATGAAAATACCGTGTGTTTTCTTGAGTATTTTCCCCGGGATGCGATGATCATCATCGATGAACCAAACCGTATTGCAGAAACGGCTGATGCAGTGGAGATGGAATTTCGTGAAAGCATGATTCATCGTCTGGAGAAGGGGTATCTGCTTCCGGGGCAAACAAAGCTTTTGAAAAGCCGCAATGAAATAACCCAGATGCTGAACCGAAAGTGCTGTTTTGCTTTATCAACCATGGAACCTCAGCAAACTACCTGGGATTTTTATCAGAAATACCAGATTACGGTGAAGTCAGTGAATCCATATAACAACAGTTTTGATCTGCTGGTAAAGGATTTGAAAGGGTTTAAAAAATCCGGATATCAGGTAGTTTTACTGTCCGGTTCCCCAACCAGGGCTGAGCGTTTGGCCAAGAATCTGCAGGAAGAAGGATTGAACAGTTTCTATAGTGATGATCCGTCAAGACTGATCTGCCCGGGCGAAATCAAGGTCAGTTATGGTCATGCTCATCGGGGATTTGAGTATCCATTGATTAAGTTTGTTTTGATCACTGAGACCGATATCTTTGGTAAAGAAAAGAAAAAAAGAAGAAAGAAAAAGGAATACAGCGGTAAGAAAATCAATAGCTTTAACGAGCTTAGCGTAGGTGATTATGTTGTCCACGAGAACCATGGCCTGGGAGTGTATAAAGGCATCGAAAAGGTGGAAGTGGATAAAACCATTAAGGATTATATAAAGATTGAGTATGCCGGCAAGAGCAATCTTTACATTTTGGCGACCCAGCTGGAAGTACTGCAGAAATATGCGGATGCTGATGCAAAAAAACCAAAATTGAATAAGCTGGGCGGCCAGGAGTGGAATAAGACCAAAACCCGTGTAAGAGGTGCGGTAAAGGATATTGCCAAAGATCTGGTACAGTTATATGCCACCCGGCAGGAGCAGGAAGGATATATCTACGGCGCTGATACGGTATGGCAAAAAGAGTTCGAGGAAATGTTTCCTTTTGAAGAGACGGAAGACCAACTGCTGGCTATTGAAGCTGCGAAAAGGGACATGGAAAGCAAGCAGATTATGGACCGGCTGATCTGCGGTGATGTGGGTTACGGAAAAACGGAGATTGCCATTCGTGTAGCATTTAAGGCTATTCAGGAGGGCAAACAGGTGGTATACCTGGTGCCTACGACCATCCTTGCCCAGCAGCATTACAATACCTTTGTGCAGCGGATGAAGGAATTCCCTGTGCGGGTAGATTTGCTTTGCCGCTTTCGGACTGCCGCCGAGCAGAAGAAGACGGTGGAGGATTTGAAAAAGGGTTTTGTGGATATTGTTATTGGTACTCACCGGGTGCTTTCGGCAGATGTTAGGTTTAAAAGCCTTGGCCTGTTGATCATCGATGAGGAGCAGCGCTTTGGCGTAACCCATAAGGAAAAAATTAAAAAACTAAAAGAAAATGTAGATGTTCTAACCCTTACTGCAACACCGATTCCCCGAACACTGCATATGAGCCTGATCGGTATTCGGGATATGAGTGTGCTGGAAGAAGCACCGATGGATCGGGTACCGATTCAGACCTATGTGTTGGAATACAATGAAGAGATGGTCCGGGAGGCGATCAACCGGGAGCTGGCCAGAGAAGGTCAGGTGTATTATGTGTATAACCGGGTCAATAATATTGTCGATGTGACCGGCAGGATTGCCAGACTGGTACCGGATGCAAATGTGTCATTTGCCCATGGGCAGATGAAAGAACGGGAACTGGAGAAGATTATGTATGGGTTTATCAGCGGTGATATTGATGTGCTGGTTTCCACTACAATTATCGAAACGGGACTGGATATCTCTAATGTAAATACGATCATCATTCATGATTCCGATCAGATGGGATTATCCCAGCTATACCAGCTGCGGGGGCGGGTGGGCCGTTCTAATCGGACTGCATATGCATTTTTAATGTATAAAAGGAACAAGATACTAAAGGAAGTAGCGGAAAAGAGGCTTCATGCCATTCGGGAATATACCGAACTTGGCAGTGGATTTAAGATTGCCATGCGGGATCTGGAAATCCGGGGAGCCGGAAACCTTTTGGGCGCCCAGCAGCACGGACACATGGAGGCAGTTGGGTATGATCTGTTCTGCAAGATGCTGAACGAAGCGGTCAAAGAAGCTAAGGGAATTACACAGCAGGAAGACTTTGAAACTACCATTGATCTGAGTATGGATGCTTTTATTCCGGAGAAATATATTCCCAACGAGTATCAAAAGCTGGATATATATAAAAGGATTGCCGGAATTGAAAGCGATGAAGAGTATGAGGATATGCTGGAGGAACTGATGGATCGCTTTGGAGAACCCCCCAAGCCGGTGCTTAATCTTCTGGCCATTGCCAATATGAAGGGACTGGCACACCGGGCTGATGTACTGGAAGTTAAACAGCGGGATGATACGGTCAAGTTAACGATGCATGAAAAGGCCCGGCTGAATCCGGCCAGTATTCCTGAATTGCTTGAAAAATATGCCCCGGATCTGACCTTTAAAATTGATAAAAATCCGTATTTCTTATATAAGCCGATAAGAAAGAATACGAAAAGTGCAAAAGATATGAAGACTATTATGGATAAAACCCATCAACTATTGGAAGAAATGTTGAGTTTTTTAGAAAAATAGACTATAATGTACAAGTTAGGGAATTATCCTGAATATAAGAATCAATGGTGATGGAGGACAAAATGAAAAATTTTAAGATAAGAATAGCCTGTGGACTTCTGGCGCTGACAATGGGTGTAACCGGAATCACAGGGTGCGGAGCAGCAAAACTGGATGGGACAAAAACCGTTGTAACGGTTAATGAAGAAGCAATTCCATTAGGTGTGGCAAGCCTGGCAGTGCGTTATACTCAGGCTCAGAATGAATATTATTACAAACAGTTTGCAGCTATGTATGGAAGCGAAAGTACCGACATTTGGGATACCAAAGAGGAAGGCAGCGATGTTACCTACGGGGAAGAGACAAAGAATGATGTGCTTGAGAAAATTGAAAAGATGTGTCTTGTCAGAGCCCATGCAGCAGATTACCAAGTTGAACTTACCGACGAAGAAAAAACAAAAATTACTGAAGCTGCAAAATCTTTTATCGAAGCAAATGATGCGGATGTATTGAAGCGAATCGGTGTAACTCAGGCAGATGCTGAAGAATATATGGAACTGAATACCTATTATGAAAAAGCTTTTGAGCCAATGCTTGCAGATGTAACAATTGAAGTTACGGACGAAGAGGCAAAACAGTCTTCGATAACTTACACGTTCCTGTCAACAAAAGACATGGATGATGAAGCTAAGGCAGAAATCAAGAGCAAGATGGAAACCCTGTTAGAGGAATATAAAGCCCAGGAAGATATTGCTTCATTTGACATGAAAGCCTATACCGAAGAAAAAGATGATGATTACATGACATCCACCACTTCCTTTGGTGAAGAAGATGAGGGAACAGTTGATGATGCAGTAAAAGAGGTTGCTCAGGACCTTCAGGATGGACAGCTGTATGATGGCATCGTGGAAGGCAGCGCCGGATATTTTATCGTTCGGATGGATAAGGTGATGGATCCGGAAGCGACACAGACGAAGAAAGAATCTTTGACGGAGACAAAAAGGCAGGAAGCTTTTGATGCTATCGTTGATGGATGGCTAAAAGAGGCTGATGTTAAGGTTGAAAAGAGTACCTGGAAAAAGGTTACGCTTACGGATAAAGAATCTTATTCACTGAAGATAGAAGATACTACGGAAGATACCACCGAAGATACAACGGAAGGTACAACCAATGATACAACGGAAGACACAACCGATGATACAACGGAAGACACAACCGATGATACAACGGAAGACACAACCGATGATACAGCCGATACTCCGGTGACTGATGAATCCACAGAAACGCCGGCAGAAACCCAGGAAGCTGCAGAATAAGAAAGGATTTTCTATGACCAAGCAGGAATTTGCCACACTTGCAGAGAAAAAAGTGCTATTGTTGGATGGAGCAACGGGTTCGAATCTGATCCTGGCAGGAATGCCCCGTGGGGTGCCTACCGAGACTTGGGTTATCGAACATCCCGAGGTATTTATAAAACTCCAGCGGTCTTATGTGGAGGCTGGAAGTGATATCGTATATGCGCCCACATTTGCAGCCAATTCTGTGAGTTTGAAGAATTTTGAGCTGCAGGATCAGGTCCGGGAGCTGAATAGTAAGCTGGTTTCTATCTCTAAAGAAGCGGTTGAGGGAAAGGCTCTTGTGGCTGGGGATATCACTACCTCAGGGCAATTGATGGTTCCCAGAGGTGATATGACCTATGACCGGTTATTTGAGGTTTATAAAGAACAGATAGAAGCGCTTGCTGAGGCGGGGGTAGATTTACTGGTTGCGGAGACGATGCTGGGCGTAGAAGAAACCATGGTGGCATTAGATGCAGCATCCGCTGTGTGTGAACTGCCGATGATGTGCACCCTGACGCTGGAAGCAGATGGAACGGCGTTATATGGAGGGAATGCAGTGGAAGCGGTAGAAACTTTGCAGGAAATGGGAGCCGCTGCCGTAGGGCTGAATTGCTCCGTTGGTCCGGATCAGTTGGAAGCGGTAATACGAAATATGAAAAAGGTTGCCCATGTCCCGATTATCGCAAAGCCAAATGCCGGAATGCCGGTTATTAATGAAAAGGGAGAAGCCATCTATAATATGGATGCAGCAACTTTCGGACGGCATATGAAGGTTTTGGTAGAGGCGGGAGCTGGAATTATCGGGGGCTGCTGTGGAACGGATGCGGAATATATTGGGGAATTGAGAAAAGTAATCAATTAATAAAGAGATAATGAGATTAAGTGAAAGGCTGTTGCACGATTTTGTGTAGCGGCCTTCTTTCGGCCAGAGATTACTTTTCTGCGGTATAGTAGTTTATGAGTGACTATATATAATAACGGGAAATGAAGTATAGCTATGTTCCGGTAAGTTACTGTTCACACGGCAACCATTCCGCGAGGTGTTTCCGTGCATTATGCACGGAAATCCCGAGACATACAACGCGCGAAATTATGCAGTATGCATAATTTCTGGCATCGCGAAGCGTGTTGCTGGTCACGGAGTGAACAGTAACTCCGGTAATTTTTGCATAATAATTTCTTGCAAAATTTGTTGAAAAATCAGATAATAATACTTATAATGCTAAGAGAATGCAAAAAATTCGGAAAACAGGAGTGCAATATGCATAAAAAAAGACTTTCAAGTATGAAATTCATAATATTAAGAAAGATTATTTTGAGTAACTACGCTGTAGTTTTGCTGGGGATTATGATTACTTTTATTTTCGTGTTTAATTTCCTGAAAAATGAGATTGGTGAATCCAGAGTCGGTGTTCTGCATCAGGTCAGTGATCTGAATCAAGTTAATATAAATGCGATGGAAAATGTCATGGATCACCTGTACAGTATGATGGAAGACTTCATTCAGGAAGATACCATTCAGAAATTTGATGAAAAAAAAGCTGAAGGGGTCATGCAGTATGCCAATGATTTTTTTGGTAATATGGGGGTAGACTCTTCTGTGGATATTATTATAAAAAATGGAGAATCCTATACTTCTGACGGAAAACAGGACAGAATCCAAACATTGAAGAAAACGGTCTGGTATACGTATTTAATCAGCGGGGAACGCAAGCAGAGCTGGAACATGAATTTTCCCGACAGAGAAAACCCAGAGGGAGTTGTATTATCCTACGGTAAAACAATCTTTGACGAAAATGGCAGTCCCGCCGGGTTTATGGTAATCAACACTTCTCAGGAAACTCTGTATAAAAGCTATGAGAATGCTCTGGTGGAAAATAATATGATTTATATTCTGGATGAGTCAGGAATTGTAATCAGCCATCCGAATCACAAGGTGATTGGATTCACATTTTATTACATGCCCACGTTCGAAGACAGGATGATGAAATTTAATTCTTATACTGTGAAAACAAAACAAAAACGTCCCATCCTGTATTCCAATTATCATGATGAACGTACAGGCTGGACTTTTGTAGAGGAACTGAATTTGACCAGTATCATGAAAGGGTATTCAAAACTGATTATTGAGTCTGTGGCATTTATTCTGCTATGCACATTGATTATGCTGGGGCTGGATTTTATATTAATTAATAAAATAACAAATTCCCTCACTGGTTTTTCGAGTAATATCAAGAATCTTAAATTGGATGTAAATACGGAACTGTCAGAGATTCCGGTGCAAGAGCAGTATGCAGAAATCAAAATACTGACCGAAAGTTTTAATAAAATGTTGATGAAAATCCAGGAATTGATTCAAAATATTAAGAACAATGAGGAGAAAAAACGTAAAGTTGAGTTTGATTTTCTACAGGCACAGATTCAGCCGCATTTCCTCCATAATACGCTGCTGACGTTAAAAAGTCTGATTGTATTGGATGAAAAGGAAAAAGCATCTCTGATGCTGGATGATTTTAATGCCTTGTTGCGGATCCCTTTGATGGTGGATAAGCAATTTGTTCCTTTGTATCAGGAAATTGAACTGGTTATGCATTATATGGCGATCATGGAGTACCGTTTTGACAAAGGCTTTCTCCTGCATGTAGCGGCAGCAGAAGAATTGAAAAACATTCTGATCCCCCGCATGATACTGCAGCCTATAGTAGCTAATGCCATATTCCACGGATTTGCAGAAAAAGAATCCAATGGGATGGTGACTGTGACTGCGTTTGAAAAGGGTCAGGATTTTTATATCGTCATCAAAGATAATGGGGAAGGAATGACTGAAGAGCAGATACAAAGGATTTTATCCGGTGAGAGAAACATAAATTCCCACCACGGTGTAGGACTGCAGAACGTAAAAAGCCGATTGCAGCTGATCTATGGAGAAGGGGCGGCTTTGAATGTGAAAAGCACAATTCATGTGGGAACAGAAATAACTGTAATCTTCCCGAACTATAAATCGGTATATCTGAAAGAAGAAAATATTAGCGAGGGTGGTGGGGAAAATGAAGATATTAATCGTAGATGATGAGGTGCCTATTCGGAAATATATCACTCAGATGATTCGTGAATGCGGAAAGGATTATGAAATTATCGGAAGTGTAAGCTCGGCAAAAGCTGCATTAGAAATTATCAGGAATCAAGTGCCGGATCTGGTCTTTGCAGATATTACGATGCCGAAAATGAACGGTTTGGAATTGTTAGAAATCATAAAATCAGAGAATCCGGGAACAGATGTATTTATGTTAACGTGTCACGATGATTTTGAATTTGCAAGAACGGCAATCAAGCTGCAGGCAGATAATTATATTTTAAAGGATGAAATCAATCGTTCTTATATGGAGAATCTCTTAAAAACTGTCCGTGAAAAAAGAGAGGCGGCGATCAGGCCGTCCCTTTACCGGCTCCAAAGCAATTCTTATTTCATCCATTTAATGGAAAGTGAAGATACACTGCTGTTTGATTCCTATGATTTGGAAAAGCATAAAATTTTCTTAAAAGATAAAGAATTTATTGTGATACAAGTTACAAACTGTCAAGAAAACCTGCAAAATATCATTTCTTTTAAATTTCCTGTTTTACAAAACCAGGAGGTATTTCCATATCAGGATTTTAACATTATCCTGGTTGCTAATATTGAACATGCTCAGAGAGAAAAAATGCATGGAAATATTCGGGTGATCATACAAAAGCTGCGGGAAGAAATCAGTGGGCCGATAGGAATCAGCTCTGTTCATTATAAGATCAATATGTTAAAACAGGCAGTAAAGGAAGCAGGAGAGTCCTATAACTGTGAATATTATGAAAAGCCTGTTTGTAACCTGTTAGCAAAAAACGATGGGAATAGCAACAGTAAAAAAGCTGAGATGCAAAGATATGCAGGGAAGTCACACAGCTTGATGGCAGAAGGAAAATATAAAAAATTATTTGAGTTGATTTTAGAAATGGTTGGTTTTTCTGCCGAGCAAAATGTAGATGTTTATATACTAAAAAAGACATTGTCTATCATTATTGGGGATTATGAGGTGCAAAGCGGCATCAAAGCAGGTTTAAGCCAGATGACAGATACGAAAGATGTGACAAAGCTGCGGGAGTATCTTAACGGATTAATGAAGCATTTTATCCCTAATTCGGTACAATATTCCGGGGCAGTGAGTGATGCGATACATTATATTGAGAAAAATTATGGAGAAAATATTACATTACCGGAAGTAGCTGAGACAGTTCATCTGAGCTCAGAATATTTCAGTAGAAGATTTAAGAAAGAAACTGGATTGAATTTCTCGGAGTATTTGCTTCAGATACGAATGGAGGAGGCAAGACATCTTTTGGTGAATACGAAGAAAAGTATTACTGAGATTGCAGGGGAAACGGGATTCAATAATGACAGCTATTTTTCAGTGACTTTTAAGAAGGTGTTTGGAGAGAATCCGAATGAAGTCAGGAAGAATAAGTGAATGAAGATGAGGGGAAAGAGCAGAAGCTTTTGCCCCTCATCTTCATTCACTATAGGATATTTGATTTTAGCTGATTTTTAGTCAATAATATAAAAAAACAGGTCAAAATTTTTATGGCTGGTAATTGTTATAGTTTATATAATTTAGCTATAACAATTTAGTGCATAGTTTCAGGAAGGGAGAATAGCTATGAAACAAAGAGTAATGAAGAGAATTATCGGGATGGTATTGGCATTTGCCATGGTATCAGCAGGACTGGCCGGATGTGGACAGAAAACAGAAGAAGCGCCGGAAAGTACACAAAAAACAGATGAGGCAGCGGAAGATGAACAGCCGGCAGAAGCGACAGAGGCAGCAGATTCCGGGGAAATAAAAGGAAGCGGGGAAACCCTTGTGGTGGGAGTTCAGCCTTGTAGTTTCTGTTATCCGGTGGTTTATGCAAGTGAAAAAGGATATTTTAAGGATGCCGGTCTGGATGTGGAATACATTGTATTTGAGAACGGTGCATCTATGAATGAAGGACTTGCAGCAAAACAGCTGGATGTTGGAGTAAATGGCCTGGCGACAATCTATACGGTATGCGGGGATGTATGTGATTTAATTGGAGAATCAGAAAGCGTTGCAACCGGCGTCATCTTTGCCAGACCAGACAGTGATATTGCAAATGCATCAGAGCAGGATGGCATGAAAGGCAGTGCGGAAACATTAAAGGGCAAAACTGTTCTTGGATGTGCAAGTACTTTGACGCAGCAGCAGGCATACGCTTATATGGACAAATTCGGCCTCGCATCCGGTAAGGATTATGAATTCCTCAGCATGGACTATTCCACTGCTAATCAGGCATTCATTGCTGGTGAAGGCGATATTATCTCTGTAGATGGTTTGAACTATATTCAGGAGCTGGAAGATGCAGGAATGGTTAAAATTTGTGATTATGCAACTGCAACAGGAGGCCCCTACCGCTCAGGTATTGTTTCCAGAAGAGATGTTACAGAAAGCAGAGGAGATGATCTGACACTGTTCCTCCAGGTATTCTACAATACGGCGGAAGAACTGATGGGAGATTTGGACACATTTCATAAGGGATATCTGGAATTTGTTTTGGAGAATGGACGTGAATATACAGAAGAAAGTGTTGCAAGAGAAATCGAAGCACGTCCTCTTTTTACAAAAGAAGTGTTATCTGATTCCGATTACGTACTTGGAACGAGTACAATTTCAGCGGCTAAATTCTTCTCTGAAATAGGGGTCATAGAAGAAGAAAATCTTGCGAATCTGTCCCATATGGATCCGACGTTTTTGAATAAGGCGTTAGATCTGGATGTAAAAGCAGCTGAAATGGATTAAGCTGGGCTTAAATAAAACATGGAACCGGTTAATTAAGGGCAGCAGGGCAATTTCATTATTATTATAATAAGAGTTGTCCTGCTGTTTTCTCTAAAAATATTAGAAAGAGGCGTGAGTTTTGAAAAAGCGTAAGAAAAATTTATGGATCCTAAGTGTGATCACGGTTATATTTATACTTTTTATTTGGTGGCTTGTGACAGATAAGCTTGGGATTTTTTCATCGAATACGCTGCCGAGCCCGGTTAAGATTGTAAAGACATTTATTAAAAAATTAAGCGATCCAAATCCGGATGGTGCTACTTTAATAGGACATCTTTTGTCCAGCCTTAAGATTGTACTTTCTGGTTATCTACTGGGTGTGGTTATCGGGGTTCCCCTTGGGATTGTAATGGCCTGGTATGAAAAGGCAGATCTGATGGTGCGGCCGGTGTTCGATATGATTCGGACGGTTCCCGGTATTGCATGGGTTCCGGTTATGGTTGTATTTTTTGGGATTGGTTTTACTTCCAAGGCGATTGTTATCTTCATTGGTGCGGTGGTTGCTAATGTAATCAATGCATATTCCGGAATTAAACAGACGAAGCAGGTACATTTATGGGTGGGAGGTACTTTTGGCGCCTCTAACTGGCAGCTTTTGACGAGAATCGCACTGCCGTCTGCATTTCCAATGATCATTAACGGGCTTCGCATCTCCCTGGGCGGTGCATGGACAACGATTGTCGCAGCAGAATTACTTGCATCGAATAAAGGCGTAGGATATATGATTCAGCAGGCACGAGGCATTCTGCGTCCTGATATCATCATCGTAGGGATGGTTGTAATTGGTGCAGTGGGAACACTTTTGATGTGGCCGCTTGGTATTATCGAGAGAAAGTTCATGAAAGGGGGAAAATGGTAATGACGACAAAAACACCTGCACAGGAGCAACGGGATAAAATTGTATATGGTGTATTGGCTGTGTTCATTTTCCTGGTATTTTGGTATGCCGTAACAAAACTGACTGGATTTGGTGAGATATTTCCTGACCCGGTTACCGTGCTGGCCAATGTCTGTGATAAATTTGTGAACCCCATTGGCAAGGTTACTTTAGTAGGACATATCCTGGTGTCATTACGGCGTGTGCTGTTAGCATTTGGTGTAGCAGCAGTGAGCGGAATTGTTCTGGGTGTAACCATGGGATGGTATCCGGCAGTAGAAGCTATTTTTAAACCGGTTATTGAGTTTCTGCGTCCGATTCCCCCGATCGCATGGATTCCCATTTCCATTCTTTGGTATGGATTTACGGAAATGTCCAAATATTTTCTGATTTTCCTGGCTTCCTTTTTTGTGGTAACGATTAGCGTATATTCTGGTGTAAGATCGGTGGATCCAATGCTGATCAGGGCTTCTAAAATGCTTGGTGCAAAGGATAATCAGTTATTTACCACGATCATTATTCCTTCTACCGTGCCATACATATTTTCAGGGTTGCAGGTTGCACTTGGAAACAGCTGGGCAAGTATTGTAGCAGCTGAAATGGTGCAGTCGAACTCAGGCGTAGGATGGATTATTATTACGGGGCAGCAGAGCAGCAACATGGTGCAGATCGTGACCGGGATTGTCTGTATAGCGGTTGTGGGAATGTCACTTGTAATGGTTATGAGAGGATTGGAGAGCAAATTATGTGCATGGAACAGACAGGGAAGATAAAGGAAGATTTTATTGTTTGTACGGATGTGGCGGAAGAATTTCCAATTACGGGAGGAGAAACCTTTAAGGTCGCAGAGGAATTGAATTTTACAGTACATAAGAATGAATTTCTCGTTTTATTCGGACCGGGTCAGTGCGGAAAGACTTCGATTTTAAATATGATTGCGGGCTTTGACCTTCCCAGTAAAGGCAGTATTGTTGTAGATGGCAAACAAGTAGAAGGTCCGGGCCCGGAACGGGGTATGGTATTTCAAACTACATGCCTGTTCCCCTGGCTGAAGGTAATGGGGAATGTGGAATATGGGCCAAAGGTCCGGGGCGTGAAGAAAAAGGAACGTCGGGAAAAAGCACAGCATTATATTGATCTGGTTGGGCTTCAGGGATTTGAGAAGGCATTTCCGATAAAACTTTCCGGCGGCATGAAGCAGCGTGTAGGTATTGCACGGGCGTATTGCAACGAACCCATTGTAATGCTCATGGATGAGCCGTTTGGTCACCTGGATGCCCAGACCCGTTACCTGATGCAGGAGGATCTTATGAAAATCTGGCAGAAGGAGAAACGGACTGTAATTTTTGTTACAAATAATATCGAGGAGGCATTGTATCTGGCAGACCGTATTCTGGTGCTGACTAACTGTCCTGCAAAAGTAAAGACAGAGTACAAGATTGACCTGCCCCGTCCCCGCCATTACACAGATCCGGAGTTTTTGAAACTGAGAAAAGAGATTAGTAAAATTGTTGACCATACACTGTAACACGGAGGAAGAGGATGAAAGAGATGAAAAATCAGAAAAAAAGACCAAAGGTACAGGTGCGTAACCTGACCAAAAAGTTTGGCGACCTTCTGGTACTGGATGATGTTTCTTTTGATGTTCAGGAAGGGGAATTTCTTTGTATCGTAGGACCTACGGGATGTGGAAAAACTACTTTTTTGAACAGTCTGACAAAATTATATGATATCACGGCAGGTGAAATTCTTGTAAATGGTCAGGCTGTAGATCCAAAGAAGCATAATATTTCTTATATATTCCAGGAATATTCAGCTATGCCGTGGTTAAGTGTAGAAGATAATATCCGGTTTGGGCTGGATATCAAAGGGATCCCAAAGGCAGAGGCAAAAGAAAATGTGGAAGAGATGCTTAATATCGTAGGGCTTACAAAGTTCAGGAAGCAGTATCCCCATCAGTTATCTGCCAGCATGCTTCAGCGGGTCAGTATCGCCAGAGCATTTGCCACAAAGCCGGAATTATTATTAATGGATGAGCCTTACGGACAGCTTGATATTGAGCTGCGGTTTAAGCTGGAGGATGAGTTGATCAAGCTGTGGGAAAAGACAGGGACAACGGTTCTTTTTATTACCCATAATATTGAGGAAGCGGTCTATCTGGGGCAGAATATTATGGTTCTGACTAATAAGCCGACAAAAGTAAAGACCGTAATTTCGGATAAGATGGTGCATCCCAGGGATGTAACCGCGCCGGAATTCGTAGAACTTAGAAACTATGTGACTGATATGATCAAATGGTGGTGAGAAAAATTCGTACGATATTTATTATGTTAGACAGTGTAAACCGCAGGTTCTTAAAATGCTATGGTGCGCAAGAACCGGCAATCACACCGAATATTGACCGGCTGGCATCATGCGGATCAGTTTTTGAAAATCATTGGGTGGGAAGTTCCCCTTGTATGCCGGCAAGAAGGGATATGCTTACAGGGAGGCTTAATTTTCTGGAATGCCCATGGGGTGGGATTCAGCCCTTTGAAGATACCCTTCCCCGAATATTAAAAAAGAACGGGATTTTCAGCCATATGGAAACCGATCATTTTCATTATTATGAAATGGGCGGGGAGAATTACTGTACACAGTTCACTTCCTGGCATATGAACCGGGGGACGGAACATGATACGATTCATTTACGTCCGTGCAAGGCGGGAATTCCTGATATTGAACGGGCACGAACCCCGGACGAAGACTGGTTGGGGATTTATTCCAGATCCTATCAGGAAACACGAAAAAAGCATAATGGAAAAAAAGAAAATTTTTCTACGGCGAGAACTTATGAACGGGCAGCAAAGTGGCTTGAAGAGTCGGCAGATGCAGACCAGTTCATGCTCTGGGTAGAAGGCTTTGATCCCCATGAACCTTTTGATGTACCTCAGGAATTTCTGAATAGGTATAAGAACTGCTGTGATTTTGACGATAAGTTTTTCTGGCCGCCGTATGGTGACACAAAAGAATTCTCTGACGAGCAGATTTTACAGATTAAGTATCGTTATAAGGCGCTTTTGACCATGGCGGATTATTATGTCGGCAGAATTTTTGAAGTAATGGATAGGTATGATATGTGGAAAGATACTGCCGTTATTTTTACTACGGATCATGGATATCTGGTTGGTGAGCATGGATTATTCGCCAAGAACTATATGCCGGACTACAATGAATTAATGCATATACCTTTCATTTTGTACCATCCCGATAATAAGCCGGGGAGGGTGAAAGCGATTACGCAGAATATTGATGTCCTTCCTACGGTGATGGACCTCTATCATCTGCCTGAGGAACAAGTGGAAAATGCAATTCACGGAAAAAGCGTACTGCCGCTCATTGATGGAAGAAAGGAAATTAACAGGGAATTTGCACTATTTGGGCAGTTTGGAAAAAATGTAAATATCACAGATGGCAACTATGTGTATATGCGGGCTCCCATATCGGAAGAAAACAGGCCGCTCAACCTTTATACAACCATGCCGTATATCTTAAACTGCTCGATTGGCCTTGATATGATAGATAAAAATAATTTTGATAAAATCAAAGCTGCCAACCTCTCCTGGACGAAATACCCTGTATTTAAATATCCGGCGTCAATTGTGGATTGTGATACGACACAAGGCTTTAACAAGCGGTTTCCTTATACCTTTGAGAGCATACTTTTTGATATCAAAGAGGATTATGAGCAGCAAAACCCACTTAAGGATTCAGAATTAGAAGAGGGATTCTGCATGGCTCTAAAAGAGGAAATGAAAAAATTCGATTCTCCTTCGGAGCAATATATCCGGCTGGGAATTTGACAAAGGAGCATAATTATGAATGAAAAAATGACAGTAAAAGAGCGTTGGCTTGCGGCAATAAACCTGCAGGAGGTTGACCGGATTCCTGTTTGGGCAAAGCTGGGATCTTCTTATCCCAAATATCAAGAGGAGCCTTTTCAAAAGATGAGTCTTCTTGAACTTCAAAAATATGTAGGGGGTGATCGGCATGAGTGGATATCGCCCTCCGGAAGACTGGAATTTAGAAATGGTGCAGGAATAGAAAAACAAAACATCAATGGTGAAATCGTAATTAAGTATATTACAAAATACGGTATCTGTACAAGTATAAGGAAAATGGATCCTGCAACGGAGTCGATGCATCCGGCAGACATGTGTATAAAAACTTTGGAAGATATTAAAATTATGACCGAATGGTATAACAGCAGTCGGTTTGTATTTGATCAGGATGCCTGGAATGTGGCAAAAGAAAGATATGATGCCTGCGGACAGGATGCGGTTGTGTCAGAAGCGGTAGTGGAGACGCCATTTATGTACTATCTGGAATATCTTGCAGGGATTGCCGAAGGGCATATGCTTTTGGCAGATTATGAAGAGGAAGTAGAAGCTTTGTTTGAAGCTGAGGATGGCTGGTGTCAAAGCCGGGTGTACACAGCTGCTGAACACAGCCCGGCGGATATTCTATACATAGAAGAAAATACGTCTACAACCGTATTGTCACCAAACCAGTTCAGAACCTACTGTATGCCCTATCTGGATAAGTATACAAAAATCATGCAAAAAGCCGGACGGCCGACAGCCTATCATATGTGCGGTCATCTGAAGCTGATTCTGGAAGATTTGAACCAGCTTACCAATCAGGCACAGGAAGCTTTCACTCCGCCGCCTTTTGGAGCAGCTACTTTGGCAGAAGGAAGAGCTGCATGTCCCGGAAAATGCTTTATCGGGGGATGTGGAGCCGGGCAGTGGGTTGAAAATAATCCAAAAAAGATTATTGCCTATATAGAGGAGCAATTTTCCAGGCTCCCGCATCATCGGGGAATTGTACTGACATCAGCAGGTGTTATGCCCCCGGCATGCAGCCCGGAAACCATAAAAGAAGTCTTCGCGTGGGTGAAACAATATTCCTGTAAGAATGTTTGGTGAGAGATAACTAAAAATATGAGGAGAATCGGACATGGTGCAGTATATCATTATTATATTAGTCAGTTTCGGGGCATCCGTTATCGGTGCCGTCTGCGGCATCGGAGGAGGTGTAATTATCAAACCGGTCTTGGATGCAACGGGGATTATCCCGGTTGATACCATTAGCTTTTTATCAGGATGTACGGTTTTGTCTATGTCTGTAATCTCCGTTATTAAAAATATAAGAAAATTAAAAAAGAAACCTGAGGATGGTGTTTCCGGGAAGGGGTTTGACAGCCGGACGGCAACGGCCCTTGCCCTTGGAGGGATCGCGGGAGGGCTGTTGGGAAAAAGCATTTATCAAAATGTGCTTTCCCGTATGGCTGGTACGAATGTGATTGGTGCGGTTCAGGCCGCCGTTCTTCTGGCAGTTACCATTGGAACCCTTATGTACACGATATGGAAGGAACATATTCGGACGCTGCAGATAACGAGCAGTACAATATGTGTGATAATCGGGGTTTTACTGGGGATGATGTCGGCATTTCTGGGAATCGGAGGAGGCCCCATTAATCTGGTGGTGCTTTTTTTCTTTTTCTCCATGGGGACGAAGCAGGCGGCGGTTTATTCGCTGTATATTATCATGTTTTCCCAGCTTTCCAGCCTGATCAGCAGTATTGTAAATCAAAATGTGCCGGAATTTCATTCAGTGATACTGATTATTATGGTGTTTTGCGGAATTGCAGGGGGGCTGGCAGGAGCAAGGATAAACAGGAAAATTAAAGGGGCTGTTGTGGACAGACTTTTTATTACATTATTGATAATAATTATTTTAGTCAACATTTACAATATTTTTAAATACATCTAGATTTTTTCCGTTAAATTCTTTTTCGATATTCAGTAGGAGTTATTTTAAATCGTTTATGAAAGTAATAAGAGAAATAAGCATCATTTTGAAAGCCTACTTTGAATGAAATTTCTTTTATACTCCAATTTGTATCAAGCAGTAGGATTTTTGCGGCATTAAGCCTGATGTTAGTTAAATACTGTTTTGGTGTCATCCCAATCTGTGATTTAAATTTTTCAGAAAAATAGCTTGCATTCAAGTAGGCCTTATCTGCCAAATCATGGATTGTAATAGGGAGATAGTAATTTGCTTCCATAAAATTTACTGCTTGCTCAATAGGAGAGTCCTTAAAAGAAACCTCTTTACGCTGTAAAGATAATATATCACATAATATGGAATGAATATGACTGGAGATAATCTCTTCGTATAGTGGAGTCTGATTAATGAAACCATTTACAATCTGACTTATCGCATTATAGGTTCTGGAAATACTGGGGGGCGAATATGCATGTCGATAATTATATATTTTTGAAACCATCTCAGCGGATTTATTGCCTCTGAAACGCATAAATAAAAGCTCTGATTCTTTGCATGCCGCATAAATGCATGCTCTATTAATATCTACAATACATAGTTCATTATCATGTAATGTATATTCCTCGCCATCTATAACAAAAATCATCTCGCCTTTTACCAAATAAAGGATAGAAAATATATTTCGGTCAGATTGAATACGAGAGGTTATATAGTGCTCATTTAAAAAGTAATGACCGCCATGATCGGTATAAAATAAATTTTCTTTTGCAAAATGCGATGGAAAATTTGTATAGTATTCAGAATCCTTAACTAGTATGCCTGCCTCACCAAATGGTTTCATAGTATTTATCTCTCCTGGGATTTATTATGTTTTACCTTGGAAAACTCTAGTGAAAATGAACAAGGAATAAAGTATGATATTACATATATTATAGCAGATAAACACAAAAAAGTTTTAATTTTTAGGCAAGAATGAATCAAGCAAATTAGGAGGAGGTTAAAGTAAGCTGAATGAAAACAATATTAATTTTATGTGATACGGTGAACCGCAGGATGTTGGATATCTATAATAGCAATCAGACCGATACCGCAATCACTCCCAATCTTAATCGGCTGGCACAGCGGGGAATTGTATTTGATAACCACTGGTGCGGCAGCGCACCTTGCATGCCGGCGCGCAAGGATATTATGACAGGGAGGTTGAATTTTTTGGAAAAGCCATGGGGAGCTATTGAGCCTTATGAGCAGACCCTGCAGTCGGTATTAAAAGATAAAAATGTACATACGATGATGTTCAGTGATCATTCCCATTATGTTATACCGGGCGGGGAAAATTATACAAAAGATTTTACTGCATGGGAAGTGATTCGGGGACAGGAAGGGGATCCATGGTGTGTCACTCCGAATCAGGAAGGTATTCGTAAAGAAAACAAACCGGCAGGATTTAAAGGAGAGTACTCAGAGTCTGAGGAAGCAAATAGACAGAGGCTTAAAAAAGAAGAAGATTATCCCAGTGTAAAAACAATGACACAGGCTGCAAAGTGGCTGGATGCAAATCATAAAGCAGATAATTTTATGCTTTGGGCAGAGGCATTTGACCCTCATGAGCCCTACGATGTTCCGCAGAAATATCTAGATCTCTATGAGAAGGATTATACAGGTCTTGATGTTAAGCATCCGGATTACCAGCCGAATATATTTAGTAAAGAGGAAACAGACCATCTGCGTAATCGATGCAAAGCTCTTATGACTATGACAGATAGACATATTGGTGAGATTCTGGATGTGGTTGATACCCATAATATGTGGGAAGATACAATGATTATCTTTACAACAGATCATGGTTTTCATCTTGGTGAGCATGGTTACATGGCTAAGAATTATATGGCTCCCTACAATGAAGTATTTCATATTCCGCTCATAGTATATAAGCCGGGATGCGAAAGCGGAAGAAGTCAGGCACTGACCCAAAATATCGATATTATGCCAACAATGCTTGAATATTTCAAGGTGGATAAAAAGCTTCATTATCCATTGCATGGAAAAAGCCTTATCCCAGTACTGGACAGGCACCAGGAACAGATCAGACAGGGTATTATTTTTGGATATTTTGGGAAACAGGTAGGTTATACAGATGGCAGATACGTATACATAAGAGCGGCTAAGGATGAATCGAACAGACCACTGAATGTATATACGGCGGTACCTAGTATACTAAGGCAGTATTTAGGTGCGGATGATGCTGTAAACATAGATGATTATGACAAAATTGAGATGGGGAAATTCCTTCCCTGGACTGATTATCCGGTATATAAGATTCCGTCAGAGATTATTAATTTTAAAAATCCGTCACAGGAATTTTACAGGCGATCTGATTACAATCAAGATAATATGCTGTATGACATTGTAGAAGATTATCAGCAGGAGCATCCAATTCAGGATAAAGGTTTGGAGATGCAGTATATTGAGAAACTAAAAAGCTGTATGTTAGAACATGATTCCCTGTTAGAGCAATTTGAGAGGCTGGGAATTTGATACGGTGCAATAAAAAATAATAATTGATTTATAGGCATTTGGGAATGCTTTATAAATAAAAAACTAAACAATGTATAGGGAGGATCAGGTATGAGAAACATGAAAAAAGTAATTAGTTTACTGTTGGTGCTGGCTTTGGCTACGGCATTATGTGCCTGCGGCAGTAAGCAGGAAGAAGCCGGTAGTGATGATAAGCAGTCAACAGATTCGACACTGTCGGATTCTGGGGAAAGTAATGAAGAAGAAACGGGAAGTGGAGAATTAACACCAAGCGGTAAAACCATCAACATCGCCGCATTGATCAATACAGATGGATTGGCAGTTTGGTACGCCGACAAAATGGGGTATTTTGAAGAGTTGGGGCTAAAAACAAATATCACATATTTTGTAAATGGAGTACTGGAAAATGAAGCATTAGCTGCTGGTGAAGCAGAAATCGGTTTTAACGGATTTGCGGGAGTTTATGCGCTTGCTACCGGAGATTATACAATGGTTGCCGACTGCGATGATGGAAAAGGGCTGGCAGTCTATGTTAATCCGGATAGTCCGGTTGTAAACGTTAAGGGCGAGTATGATCCGGATTTTCCAGATGTACTGGGAAATGCGGAAACTGCTGCAGGACTTAGTTTTGCCTGTACCTTGGGAACCATCCAGCAGATCATGGTAGATTCCTATTATTCAAACCTCGAACAGACGGATTACAATCTGGTAGGGATGGATGTTGCCTCCTGTTATAATGCACTGATCAGCGGAGAAGTTGATGGTGCGGCATTAACAATGAATTACTGTGCAGCGGCAGAAGCAGCCGGCATGGTCCGCCTTGGGACATATGATGATATTACCGGAGTGGGTACCGGTTCTACGGTTATTGTTACAAATGACTATCTGGAAAGTAATCGCGATGATATTGTATTAACATTAAGAGCAGTATTTAAAGCATTAGATGAGATCCAGAATAATGAAGAACTTGAATTTGAACAGGGTATGGATTTCTTTAAGGAAATGGGAACCGAATATACAGAGGAGGAAATGCGCACTGAAATTGAAGTCCGTGACCTATATTCATATGACAAACTTAAAGAGCTTGAATATGGAAATCACGTTGTTTTCTCTGCCGTCGAACTTACAAAACTAGGACTTCTGGAAGAAGGAAGCGCTGAAACAGTTGTAAAGAGCATTAATAAGGATCTGCTGCAGGAAGCTACAGAAGTTGAAATTACTTTATCATTGCCGGAGGGATTTTAAGTTTCCGGCAGAAGTATTGTAATTGAGAAACACTTAAAACCTCCGTACTGAATACAAATCTATATAATTTGGTGCGGAGGTTCAAATATTAAACAGGAGGGTAAACGAATGCCCAGTGCAAAGGCTAAGAAAAGTAAAAAAAATCAGTCCTATATTTGGCTCTCTATTTTATCGTTGATATTGTTTTTCTTTATATGGTGGCTGTTTACGGAAGGCAGCTTAGGTACAATAAAAGAAAATGTGCTGCCAGGCCCCATAAGGGTATTTAAAACATTAATTATGAAATTTTCGAATAAAAATCCGGATGGAGCTACCATGCAGGTACATTTGTGGGCGAGTCTCAAAATTACACTAATTGGTTATTTATTTGGATGCCTCGTTGGAATTCCCCTTGGAATATTTATGGGCTGGTATGAAAAAGCAGATATGTTTATTAATCCTATTTTTGATTTTATCCGACCGATTCCGGGAATCGCATGGACACCGCTTTTTATCTTGTTGTTTGGAATCGGCATGATGCCAAAGGTTATTGTCATTGCTCTGGCTACATTCGGTCCGGCGCTGGTAAATACCTATACGGGTATTAGACAGACGAAGGAGGTCCACATATGGGTTGGACAGACATTTGGAGCTTCTAAATTTGAGATACTTTACAAAATAGCAATTCCATCTGCTATACCGTTTGTCCTCACCGGAATGCGCGTAGGATTAGGGGTTGCCTGGTCCACGATCATTGGTGCTGAAATGCTGGCAGCGACTGCCGGACTAGGCTATCTGATTAATCTGTGCAGAGGAATTTATCGGCCCGATATCATTATTGCAGCGATGATCTGTGTTGGAATAATTGGTGCAATATTGGGTTATGCGCTCACATTACTTGAGAGGCAGCTGATGAAAGGGGGAAGATGGTAATGACTTTAAGAAAAGCGAAACTTTGGCAGAAAGTTACGGCCGGTGTAATATCCTTTGCAGTTCTGATTTTTATCTGGCATATAGCATCCTTAGATTCCACATTTCGTCAGGTTATGCCGGGACCATTTACAGTTTTGGGGAAATTTTTCTCATCTTTTGCAGAAGGAATTGGCAAACATGTAATGATATATCATATTCTCATTACATTATCCAGGTGGGCGGTTGGTTTTGTTGCAGCAACGGTGCTTGGAATTACACTTGGATTAACAATGGGGTGGTATCCAAAATTCGAATCATTTATGCGTCCGTTGTTTGAGTTGATACGTCCTATTCCAACCCTTGCTTGGATTCCACTTGTTATCCTATGGTGTGGAATTGGTGAAATGGCTAAATATACTTTGGTTTTTATTGGAGCGTTTATGAGCATTGTTCAGAATGCCTATCATGGAGCTAAATCCGTAGACCGCACAATTGTTGATGCAGCCCGCATGCTTGGCTGTAATGACCGTCAAATGTTCTTTACTATCGTAATCCCGGCATCAGTACCGGCTATTTCAGCAGGACTTCAAATTGGTGTGGCATCTGCATGGTCATCAGTAGTTGCAGCAGAGTTGGTGCGTTCTTCCAGCGGAGTCGGATGGATTGTAGTAACGGGTCAGCAAAGCAATAATATGACTCAGATATTGGTTGGTATTCTGGTGATCGCTGTGATCGGGCTGCTATTGGCACTTTTGATAAGGAAAGTTGAGGATATATTATGCAGATGGAACAAACGAGGGAGATAGATTCAAATTTTATTACATTAGAGCATGTGTGCAAAGAATATGACAAGGTAAAAGACGGCGGTGTATTTAAAGTTGTTGAAGATTTAAACATCAATGTATGGGAGAATGAATTTTTGGTGCTGTTTGGACCCGGGCAATGTGGAAAGACAACGATTCTTAGAATGATTGCCGGTTTTGAAGTGCCAACAAAGGGAAATATCAAGATGAAAGGAAAAGAGATTCATGGACCGGATCCTTCCCGCGGCATGGTATTTCAGAATCTCGCAATATTTCCGTGGCTGACGGTTATGGGAAATGTGGAATATGGGTTAAAAATGAAGGGTATTGATAAGAAGACCAGGCAGGAGCGCGCCCGATACTATATAAAGCTGGTGGGGCTGGAGGGATTTGAAAATCACTATCCGATTCAAATTTCCGGGGGAATGAAGCAGCGTGTTGGTATTGCAAGAGCTTATTGTAATGAACCTGATGTTATTTTAATGGATGAACCATTCGGAGCGTTAGATGCACAAACCCGTTATTTAATGCAGGATGAAATTATCAGAATCTGGCAGGCAGAAAAACGAACTGTAATATTTGTTACAAATAACATAGAAGAGGCTGTATATGTGGCTGATAGAATTGTAGTGATCAGGAATTGCCCAACCAACGTAAAAGCTGAATATGAAATTAACCTGCCGCGTCCAAGGAGTTATATTGATCCGGCATTTCTTGAATTGCGACGTGAGATTAACAGTGTTATGGATCATACGCTGTAGGCATGGGAGGTAAAACATGGCTGACAAGAGAAAAATAAAAATTAAAGTAGATCACCTAACAAAGAAATTTGGTGATCTATTGGTTTTGGATGATGTATCCTTCGACGTGAAAGAAGGGGAATTCCTGTGTATCGTAGGCCCCACTGGATGTGGTAAAACAACCTTTCTGAACAGTGTGACAAAATTATATGACATCACCGCCGGTCAAATTCTGGTAAATGGAGAGGAGGTAAATCTTAAAAAACACAACATATCCTATATTTTTCAGGAGTTCTCTGCAATGCCCTGGCTCACGATTGAACAAAACGTGGGATTTGGTCTGGGAATAAAAAAAGTCTCTAAAGCACAGAAAAAGGAACTTGTTGATGAGATGCTGGAGATTGTAGGTCTTGCTGACTTTCGTAATTTCTACCCCCAGCAGGTATCCACAAGTATGAATCAAAGAATTGGAATTGCCCGGGCATTTGCAACGAAGCCGGAGATTTTGCTGATGGATGAGCCTTACGGACAACTGGATATCGACCTTCGTTTCAAATTAGAAGATGAACTGGTCAAACTATGGAAAAAGACAGGAACGACCGTTCTTTTTATTACGCATAATGTTGAAGAAGCTGTTTATCTCAGCGAACATATCATGGTTCTTACCAATAAGCCGTGTCACGTAAAAACGGTAATTGATAATAACTTGCCGCGTCCACGAGATGTCACTTCTCTGGAGTTTGTTGAGCTTAGGGATCATGTGACAGAAATGATCAAGTGGTGGTAATATTGTGGACATTGTATTATTACTAGTGGAATATTTAATTAAGCTGTTAAAATATAAGTATATACAAATAAACGAGAACTATAAAAAATATGAAGAATATTAAAGTGGGAGAAAAAAATGCTTACAAGAAAAAACTTTATTACAGCTATGCGCGGGGGAAAAATGGATAAGGTTCCCCTTCTTATGAGGGAGGGATTTGAATACTGGTGGGATCCAAAGGGTAAGGATGAATTTCGGGCTGGCTGGATGAATGACCCGGAATACCGCAGAATTATCCGGGCGGTTAAAGAAAATGATGTCTATATTTTATGTCAGGATCAGTCTTTTTTATTTAACCGCTTTATGATGACAAGCACGGATAGAATCAAAATGATCACAAAGGATATCAATGAAAATACGAAAGATGTTTTTGGGGAAATACATATGAAAAAAGGAACTCTTAAGTTTCGTGATTCTATTTTCCGAAATCAGTGCACGCAATGGCATATGGAAGTACCAATAGAAGGAGTGGAGGAAATGGAAGGCCTTCTGGATACCGCTTTTGAGATTAATGAAGATGAGGTAGATCAGGCGGCAAAGGATGTATGGAAAACAGTAGATCGTTTAGATGAGCGGGTAATCTACCAATTCTTTGTACCATCACCAATTGTAACAATTTCCCGCTGCATGTCTTTTGAGATGTTTCTGGAATTATCTCTGACGGAACGTGAACTGATGATAGATGCGCTAAAAGAAATTACCCGAAGACAAATGCTGATGTTGGATGCAGTTGCGCCTAAGCTGCCGGACAATATTGTCTTCTGGATGGGAGGATCAGAACAATGTACTCCTCCGATGATGAATCCGGAAGCGTTTGATTTATTTGTTGAGCCTTATGATACGCAGGTGGTAAAGAAGATTAAAGAGTATGGCTATGCGGTGGGATGCCACTGTCATGGAAAAGTCCGCCATGCAATTGATGTCATGCGAAGAATTGGCTACGATGCCACAGAGCCGGTGGAACCTGAACCACAGGGAAATGTGTCTATGAAAGAAGGATTTGAAATAACGCAAGGACAGTTAACGCTGATAGGTAATCTTGAATGGGCCGATCTGGAACTCGCTTCAGAAGAAATCATTCGTCAGAAAGTAAGAGCTCTGAAGGACTTTAAAAATGAACGTTTAATAGTAGCTTCGTCAGCTGGACCTATTACAACTGTAAGTAAAAAGCTTGTGGATAACCATCTGGCGTGGCTGGATGAGTATCAAAAAGTATTTGGCTAAGAGGTATTTAAAGGAGAATCCCGGATGGAATATTATCTTCTTATAATTTTAGTCAGTTTTAGCGCCTCAGTCATAGGATCGGTCTGTGGAATAGGAGGAGGAGTTATTATCAAACCGGTATTGGATGCAACAGGAATCATCCATGTGGATACTATCAGCTTTCTATCCGGATGTACGGTACTGTCCATGTCTGTTATCTCTGTTTTTAAAGGCTTGAAAAAAACCAAAGAAGTGCCTCAGGCAAAACAGGGGCAGGAATTTGATAAAAAAGTTGCCACATTACTTGCAGTGGGTGGAATAATTGGCGGCTTAGCGGGAAAGAGCCTGTATCAACGGGTATTGCAGCAAATGCCAAGTGCCAATATGATTGGTGCTGTACAGGCGATAGTGCTTTTGATCGTTACCATTGGAACGCTCCTATATACAATATGGAAAAACCGGATTCATACAATGAAAATCAAAAATAGTATGGTGTGTGTTGTTATTGGTTTTTTTCTCGGCATGATATCTGCATTCCTGGGAATTGGCGGGGGTCCGATTAATCTGATCGTGATGTTTTTCTTCTTTTCAATGAGTACAAAGCAGGCTGCCATATATTCCTTGTATATTATTATGTTTTCACAGCTGTCCAGTTTGATCAGCAGTCTGGCAAATCATAATGTACCCGACTTTCAGCTGTTAACATTACTGCTTATGATATGTTGTGGTATGACTGGGGGATTAGCAGGAACAAAAATTAATAAGAAGATCAAAGAAAGAACTGCTGAGAAACTTTTTATCGGATTAATGGTGGTGATTATTTTAATAAACAGTTATAATATTTTTAAATACATATAATTTACGGATTCCCGGCATATTGTCTGGGAATCCGTTGGCATTCATTCATAAGAAAAAATGTCTTTGAGGAAATTAAGGATGCTTAAAATTTTACTGCAAAGGAGAAAGTATATATGCCCCCTGTAAACCTTTTAATCAAACCGGTATCATCTAAATGCAATATGAGATGCAGATACTGTTTTTATTATGCTATCGCAGACAATCGAACGGTTGCAGATATGGGAATAATGGATGAAGAGACTCTGGAAACCCTGATTTGCAAAGGAATTGAATATGCAGATTATATATGCAGCTTTGCATTTCAAGGAGGGGAACCCACGTTGGCTGGCTTGTCATTCTATGAGAAAGCATTATTTTATCAGAAAAAGTATAAAAAAGAGCTGGGAAAAGGGGATTTGCAGATTCATAATGCGATTCAGACCAATGGATATCTGATTGATGAGAATTGGGCAAGATTTTTTCATGACCATCATTTTCTGGTAGGGTTATCTCTTGACGGACCGATGAATGTTCATGATAAGAACCGGCTGGATGTACAGGGGAATGGGACCTTTGCCAGGATTATGAAGACGGTGGAATTATTTGACCGGTATCAGGTGGACTATAATATTCTCAGCGTTGTTACCGGACAGAATGCACAGGCGATCAAGCGTACTTATCGGTTTTTTGCGAAACAGGGGTTTGGTTATCTGCAGTTTATTCCCTGTTTGGAACCAATTGAGAAAGAACGGGGATGCGAGGCTTATCATTTGTCGGTGCAGGAATATGGAGATTTTCTGCTGGATGTTTTTGATTTATGGTTTGAAGACTTTAAATCAGGGAAATATATAAGTATTCGCCATATTGACAATCTGGTTCATATGATCAGGGGAGAGATGCCGGAAGCATGTAATATGCGGGGGCATTGTTCCATGCAGTTTGTGGTGGAAGGTGATGGAAGTGTATATCCATGTGATTTTTATGTGTTTGACAAGTGGAAGCTTGGGAATGTGAAGGATTATAGCCTGGAGGAGATGGAGGAAAGTGAACCGGCGCAGCGGTTTGTTCAAGAATCTATTGGTATTCCCAAGGAATGTAAACAGTGCCGGTATGGAAGTATCTGCAGAAATGGGTGCCGACGAGATCGTGTTTCGACGAATGAGCCTGGTGTGATGAAGAATTATTATTGTAAATCGTATTATCTGTTTTATGAGGAACGGGAAGAACAGTTAAAAGAAGTGATTTCTATAATTAGGAAATGAAAAGCTTGATTGTTTTGATATTTCCGCATATAGTTATAAGTGAAGACTGAATAAAAAAGTGAGTGTAAGGAGTATAAGAATTGGAAGATAAAAGATTTGCGGTATTAATTGATTCGGATAATATTTCAGCTAAATACATTTCTTGTATATTAGATGAGATGACGAAGTATGGGATTATTACATATAAACGGATTTATGGAGACTGGACAAGCCCGAATACTTCCAAGTGGAAGCAGGAGCTGTTGGAGAATTCGATTATGCCGATTCAGCAGTTTAGTAATACGACGGGGAAGAATGCGACGGATTCCACGCTTATTATTGATGCAATGGATATTTTGTATACGGGGAATGTGCATGGATTTTGTATTGTGTCCAGCGATAGTGATTTTACCCGGTTAGCAGGACGGCTGCGGGAGTCGGGGATGGATGTTATCGGGATGGGGGAGGAGAAGACACCCCGGTCATTCCGGGCGGCTTGCAGTGTGTTTACTAGTCTGGAGATTTTGCTGGATAGTGATGATGATGCGGAGCAAGCGGAAGCGTTTGATGATGTTAAGAAGGTTGGTAATGGGAAGAAAGAAGCTATAAGAGGAAAATCCAATGCGATCAGTAAGTCGGTGATCGAGCAGGATATTATTGATATTATTATTGAGGGTGAGAATAAGGATACGGCAGCAGGGTTGGCGGATATTGGGAATCGGCTGGTAAAGAAATATCCGGATTTTGATGTGCGTAATTATGGGTATAGCAGGCTTTCTAAATTTTTGGAAGAGGTTCCGGAGTTGGAAGTCAGGAAAGAGAATAATGTTTATAGTGTGGTGCTGCGGGATAATGAGAGGAACAGTGAAGAGATTATTGAGTATATGAAAGGGTTGGTAAGGAAAAGTAAGAAGCAGGGGGTTTATTTGAGTGAATTGGGGAGTTTGGTGAATACGAAATATGAGAAGTTTAGTGTGAAGGATTATGGATATTCGAAGTTTTCTAAGTTTGTGCAGAGTATTCCGGAGCTTGAGATTCGGGAGGATAGTGTGAAGAGGAATGTGGTTTATTGGAAGTAGGGGGACGGAGCAGAAGCTTTCTTTGCCGGACCGGGGGCAGGGCGGAGGCTGTGGAGATGCTCCTTGCCGGCCTGCCCCCGGTCCGGCAAAGAAAGCTTCTGCTCCTGGTGGTTGGAAGGAGGTAGTCCGTTTGGGTGGAAAGAGGTGTCGGTTATTTGAAGGGTGAATTCTTTTTGGTTATTTTTCTATGCCTTTTCGGGAGGGGACGCCTTTGTCGAAGGGGTGTTTGCGTTTGCAGATTTCAGAGACGTAGTCGGCGGCGTCCAGCAGTTTATTGCTGGGATTTTGTCCGGTGAGGATTACTTCCAGGTTTTTGGGTTTGGTGCTTAGGAAATCCAGGAGGAGTGATTCTTCGAATAGGCTGGCCCCGATGGTGTAGATGAGTTCGTCGAAGAAGACGACATCGTAGTTCTCTTGGATAGCTTTAGTTGTTAGGATTTTGAATTTGCTTTCGTAGTACTGCTTGCGGTCGGCTTTTTCCTGGGCGGTCATTTGGAAGCTGAATTTTTCGGTGGGGAGACCGTTGATGATGGTGATATTATCTACTTTTTCCAGGATCTTTCGTTCGCTGGTGTTGTTGTCTTTCATGAATTGATAGATTAAGACTTTATATCCGTATCCGGCGGCGCGGATACACAGTCCCACGGCGGTGGTGGTTTTGCCTTTGCCGTCGCCGCAGTATACGTGGATGTAGCCGGTTTGCTTTTCCATGGTGTAACCTCCGAATTATTGAGTTTGTGCTAAGTTTCACTTTATCCGATGAACTAACCAGCTCTAATCTCCCGCCTCTGCAGGCGGCGGCATAAGAGCTGGACTGCCCGGTAATTTTTATTATACTATACTTTGGAGAGGTTGCAACTAACAAAAGGGAATTATTTTTGTTGAGCGCTCAATTATAATGCGTTTTTAAGTTCAAGGTGATTTTCTACGGCATGGGCATTTTCCATGGTTACTTCAGCAATTGCTTTCATGGCTTCCCGGGTGAAGAAACCCATGTGGGAAGTGATCAGGACGTTTGGGAAGGAGGTTAGTCTCACCAGATTTTCGTCGGGGATAATGTCGTTAGAACGGTCTTCGTAGAAGACGCCTTCTTCTTCCTCGTAGACATCCAGACCGACGCCGGCGAATTTTCTGTTGACCAGGGCATCGATTAAGTTTTCGGTATGGATGAGGCCTCCCCGGGAGGTATTGATCAGGTAGACATCGTCCTGCATCAGCTTGATGGTTTGGGCGTTGATCAAGTACTCGGTTTCTTTTGTTAATGGGCAGTGGAGGCTTATGATGTGTGATTGTGAAAAGAGTTCTTCTAAGGTAACGTATTTTACATCTAAAGCCGGATTAGGATATGGATCGTAGGCGATTACGTCCATGTTAAAACCGTGGCAGATGCGAATCATGCATTGGCCGATTTTACCGGTTCCGATGATTCCGATTGTGCGTTCGCACAAGTTTTGACCCATTAATCCATTGATGCTCATATTAAAGTCTCTGGTTCGGGAGTAGGCCCGATGGGTGCAGCGGTTTATGGTAAGAAGGAGGGCCATGGCATATTCGGCGACGGCGTCTGGGGAGTAGCTTGGTACACGCAGTACATGGATTCGTCCCTTTGCCGCATTCAGGTCCACATGGTTGAAGCCGGCGCTGCGCAGCAGGATTGCTTTAACGCCCAGATTACAAAGATCATCGATCATGGAGGCGGTAATGGTATCATTTACAAAAACGCAGATAGCATCAAAGCCTCTTGCCAATTGGATAGAAGATGGACGGCATGGGCTTTCCAGAAAATCGATGGTGAAGCCGTATTGTTCAGCTAATGGTTCAAACCAGATTTTGTCGTAGGGTTTCGTACTGTAAAAAGCAATTTTCATGATTATTTCCTCGCTTTCGTTGTGGTAGTATCCAGCTTGTAACCTTGATACTCCTATCGTTCTAAAACCTTTTATTTTGAAGGGTTACAACACTTTTTAATAAAAAATAATGTTCCCTTTTTCGTGTATAATTGAAGTCGCTTTAACACCAATTAACTGAAAGGGAAATTTTACTTATGAATATCATTATACGCTATTTACGTACTATCATTCAAGAACTATGAAAACAAACCTGTTGCTTGTTGTTTGAAAATCCCGAGAGTTGTCAGCGCGAAATGCGGAAATATACTCTTGTGTTTTTTAAGATTATCGGTTATGATTAATGCACGGATTTTTCTATAAGCGATCGCTTGATTATCCGAGATGTTCTGGTCGTTCGGCCAAAGGAATCCAATTGCAAAATGAGAATATAACAGAGAATTGGGGTGTTGCCTTTGAATACCTAAAAGTGCATAAAAAATGTATATATGCAAATCAAAATATTGCAATATAAGAGGAGGTATATTATAATTAAGGTAACATCTATGAAAGATAACATAAATAAAAAAAACATTAAAAAGAAGTCATTAAAAGATATGGTTTTATTGGATCGATTTCTGTTTGCAGAAGCAGTGGAAGATACTGTGATTCTGAAGCATATACTTAATATTATTTTGGATGAAGACCTTATGTTTATTTCAGAATATAAGATTGAGACGGAGAAGGAATTTCGTAATCATCCGGCATTTCGTTCAATTCGGCTTGATGTATTTGTGTCGGGAGACGGTAATGGTGTATATGAGACGGAAGTCCAACAAAGGAATACAGGGAATCTTCCTAAACGCAGCCGTTTCTATCAATCTATGATTGATAGGACACTATTAGAAGTAGGATCTGAGAATTTCAATGAGATGAAAAATGTAGTGTTAATTATGATTATGCCCTTTGATTTATTTGGAGAGGGGAGGTATCGTTATTCATTTCAGATGTCTTGCTTGGAAAATCCTCAGATGCAATTAGCAGATGGTGCAACGCGAATTTTCTTTAATACTCATGGTGAAAAGCAAGAGGGTATAAGTGAGGAACTGATTGAGTTGCTGCATTATATGGAGCATACTCCTGAAGTTTGGGACTATAAGAGTAAAAGGATACGGGAGATTCAGGAGCGGGTTAATAAGATTAAGTTGAATCATGTGTTGGAGGTGAAGTATATGCAATGGTGGGAAGAGATTGCGCTGGAAAAGGCAGAGAGTAAAGTAGAGGGACAAAATAGAATTAATGAATTGAATATACGGCTTCTTCAGGCTGGACGCACAGAGGATTTGCTTCGTTCAACAGAAGAAGCGGGGTATCAGGAAAAATTGCTGGAAGAATTTCAGCTATAGATTTACCTGGAGCCAGGTAAGGAATATGAATTGTAAGATTTCAGACCAGTGTATACATATTTGTTTTTCGGAGGCTAAAGGGCCTCCGATTTCATTTCACTATTAAAAGGGGGGAATAACAGAAAAGAAAATTGACAGTCCATTAAGAATGAATTAAACTGAGAATGGTACGTTATCAATGTCTTGGGTATTATAATAGCGTAAAACCATCAATAAAGGAGACTGTTTTATGAATACAGGAATTACAAGAGCAGAAGCATGGGAGCTTCTGAAAAAATATAACGAGGAGCCGTTCCATCGGCTGCATGCTCTCACTGTAGAAGGTGTTATGCGTTGGTATGCCAACGAGATGGGCTATGCAGGTGAGGAAGAATTCTGGGGAATTGCCGGACTTTTGCATGATATTGACTTTGGCATGTTTCCGGATGATCATTGTAAAAAGGCACCGGAGCTTTTGCAGCCGGCAGGTGTAGCGGATGAGGTCATCCATGTAGTATGCAGTCATGGTTATGGAATTGTATCCGATGTGAAGCCGGAACATCTAATGGAAAAGATTCTTTTTGCGTCTGATGAGTTAACCGGATTGATCGGTGCTGCAGCCAGAATGCGTCCGTCCAAAAGCGTGCAGGATATGGAAGTGTCCAGTTTAAAGAAAAAATTCAAGGACAAACGCTTTGCGGCGGGCTGCTCCCGGGATGTAATCCGTACCGGAGCCCAAATGTTGGACTGGGAACTTGATGAGTTATTTGAAAAGACAATTCTGGCGATGCGTTCTTGCGAAGACAGCGTAAATGCACAAATGGAAGCAATGGAGAGTGAATCATGAGACGGAAAGCTTTTAAGGCGGCGCTGCCTTATACCCTTCCGGTATTCATGGGGTATCTATTTTTGGGCATTGCCTTTGGCGTTTTATTAAGCAGTAAAGGGTATCATGCCGGCTGGGCTCTGTTGATGAGCACAACTATTTATGCCGGTTCTATGCAGTTTGTCGCAATTGAGATTCTGACTAGTCCTTTTAATCTGATCAATGCGTTGATCGTGACCCTGACAGTGAATGCCAGACATTTGTTTTATGGACTCTCGATGCTGGATAAATTTAATATCAGTGGTAAACTTAAACCATATATGGTTTTTTCACTGACGGACGAAACCTATTCACTGCTCTGTTCTGCCGAACCGCCAGAGGGGATTGATCAAAAATGGTTTATGTTTTTCATTGCGGTTTTGGATCAATCCTACTGGATTTTAGGTGGACTGATCGGCAATGTGGCCGGCACAGTTCTTACCTTCGACCCAACCGGAATTGATTTTGCCATGACGGCATTATTTATTGTTATATTTGTGAATCAGTGGGAAAGTACAAAGCAGCATACACCGGCTCTTATAGGGCTGGGTGTTACGCTCATTTGCCTGGTGGTATTTGGTGCGGAGTATTTTATCATTTTCTCCATGATCGGTATTTTTCTGTGCCTGACCTTGCTGAGGAGTAGGTTAGAAATGAATGATCTGAAGGCAAAGGAGGAACCAATATGATATTAACGACTTCACAGGCACTGCTGTCTATTGCGGTGATTGCAGCGGCTACGATATTGACACGGACATTGCCTTTTGTCATCTTCCCGGCGGGAAAGAAAACGCCTAAGTTTGTTACTTATCTTGGGTCAGTTCTTCCATTTGCCATTATCAGCATGCTGATCATCTATTGTTTCAAATCCGTATCCATCACCACATGGCCATACGGAATTCCGGAGTTGATTGCCGGAGTGTTCGTGGTAGTGATACATAAATGGAGGCATAACCTGCTTTTGAGCATCGGCGGAGGAACACTTCTATATATGATACTGGTGCAAGCTGTTTTTTGAAGTAGTTTACGAAAAAGAGCGTCCCTCTCATAACAGGATTTATATTTAAGAATATAAATTTTATTTTAAGAGATAATATAGGAATGATACCTTCCCCATCCCATATAATTAAGTAATAATGGCTTGGGGTCGGAACTATGAAGGAACAGCTTCAATTAATATTTGGTGCACTGTTGGCATTGGTGCTGCTGCCGCTAACGATTACGCTTATCCTATCCGGATGGGATGCGGTTTCGCTGAACAAAGAACCGGACATAGAAATGTATCTGATAGAAGTGATTTATCGTGAGATGCCGGAAGATTATGAGGAAGAAGCGATAAAGGCCCAGGCTGTGTTGGCCAGAAGTACTTTGAAAAAGGGGCTGAAGGATGGAAGTGTTACGCAAAGTGACCTGGAACGGATTGCTTCAAATCTGAAAGAGGATATGGAGAAAAAAGAATTTCTAAAAAGTTATGAAACCATAGAAGGTTATGTTCGTCAGACCAAAGGAGAAGTCCTGATGTATGAGAATCAGATATGTGAAGGCTCTTTTCACCGTGTCAGTGCCGGCGCGACCAGGGATGGTGCCGAAGTTTTTGGAAATGATACATATGCTTATATCGCAGGCGTGGAAAGTGCCATGGACATGGAGTCGGCGGATTACATGGAAGGGCATTATTTTACGCCTGAAGAATTATCCGCTGCACTCAAAGAAATGTATCCGGACAGTGAGGTTGATACGGAGAATATCGAAGATTCCATTGAAATTGTGTCCCGGGATGCTAAGGGATATATTCTGGAAATGAAGGTGGGAAATGTCCCTTGCTCCGGCGAAGAATTCCGCAAGGTACTGAATCTGAATTCCAGTAATTTTACCTTATCTAAAATGGGAAATGAGATTCGTTTCCTATGCAGAGGTGTAGGCCATGGACTTGGTATGAGTCAGTTTGGGGCGAATAAACTGGCACTGCAAGGAAAGGATTACAAAGAAATTCTAAAGTATTATTTTCCTAGAGTAGAAATAATTGTGGCATAAAGTGTATAGAATCATCAATTCTGGTAAATCTATTAGTGTAAGATTTTAACTGATAGAGGTGAAAGAATATGATGAAGAATGAAAGAAATTTGCGACTTGTACTTAGTGGAATCCTGCTTTTAGCAGTCGTAGCAGCGGGCATTGGAATGTACCGCATTGACAACAATACGAGAAATCCGGAAACAGAGAAGAATACTCAGCTAGCAGAGGAAACGCCTCTATCCGAGGCGGAGGATAACAAACTTCAGGAAGAAACAGGGGAAGAGCCGGGGGAAGAACCGGGAGAAGAAGCTGCAAGTGCAGATGTTAACACAAATAATGTGGAAGTTGCACAGGCAGAGAGCGAAACCGAAGCACCGGCAGCAGATGAAGAAGCGGCAGATACAGCGACATCCAACGCCGTACAGCAGGTATTGCCGGCCCTGGAGTACAGCCAGGATACCGATACTATCTGGCCAATAGCAGCAGGGGATGTATTAATTGATTATAGTATGGACGGATCTGTATACTACCCAACGCTGGATGTATACAAATACAGTCCGGCCCTGGTGATCAGTTCACCGGTGGATCAGGAAGTCAGAGCTATGGCCAACAGTAAAGTACTTTCCATTACTGAAGATGCAGAGACAGGACTGACCGTAACCATGGATATGGGAAATGGTTATCAGGCTGTTTATGGACAACTTAAAGATGTAAGCCTGGCAGTGGATCAGACAGTAGAAACAGGAACTTTGATCGGAATGACTGCGGATCCGACAAAATACTATTCAAAAGAAGGAAGTAATCTGTATCTGAGCATGACAAAAGACGGGGAACCAATTGACCCGATGTTATATTTACCAACTGAAGAGGAATAATTTATAAAAACCGTTAGAGCCTGTGAAATTAAAGGCTCTGGCGGTTTTATCATATTACTTAGTGTGTTACAGTCCAGCGTGTGAATCTAAAAAGTTAATGGTTAAATATGTTGGCAGGCAGGACGCCACTGTATACGAGGATAGGTGCGGTGCTGTTTGCAAAACCAGAGCACTCGCTGCAAGATACTAACAGAAATAGAGCCCATGCTATGGTTTTGCAAACAGCACCGCACCTATCCTCGTACACAGCGGCTGGGTTTTGGTAGGAGATAAGTTTTGCCCGCGTCCGTTAGCTACAAGATTCCGAGCTGTAACTAAAAGAGTTAGACAGAAGAGGAATAATTTGCACAATACAGAATAGATAGCGTATAATAAAAAGTAAAGATAAAAGTACCATATTGAAAACCCGCAATCGAAAGATTCTCACAATTAGGTCCGGGGCCAGGTGCCCCGGCCGCTTTCGGCATAAGTTTAACCAGCGGTTGCTTATGCCTGCAATATGGGTAAGGTACGCTTTTTATCGATTGCTTTTTAATAAATTATTAATTGATTTTGCATTCCAATTGGTTTGCAAAATCATTACATAGAGGAAATTACCAATGAATTATACTTATATATTGGAATGTAAAGATGGCACTTATTATACTGGGTGGACGAATGACTTACAAAAGCGTGTCGCTGACCACAATGCAGGTAAAGGGGCGAAGTATACCAGATCCAGACTGCCTGTCAAGCTGGTGTATCATGAGACGTTTCAGACGAAAGAAGAAGCCATGAGGCGGGAATATGAAATCAAGCAGCTAAATAAAACAAAAAAGAGAAAGTTGATGGAAAAAAGCAATATCCATTAGAAAAATAATTAAAAAGAAAGTTGAATATATATGCGGTATGATATATAATTAAATCAAGGACTGTGCTCGAGCACATAGGTTTTATAATGGCACACTTCCATTATAAAATTGCGAACAAATTTCTTTATTTAAGGAGGTATTCTATGGAACTAAGAATTGGAGTTATCGGGATGGGAGCAATCGGACGTGAACATAGTAAGCGTTTGATGGAGAAAATTACTGGCTGTACAGTTACTGCAGTAGCTGACATCAATGTAGAAGGTGCTGCTAAATTTGCAGAGCAGTATGGAGCAAAGGTGTATCAAGAGGGTGAGGATCTGATCAATGATCCGAATGTGGATGCAGTAGTAGTTACTTCTTGGGATGAAGCACATGCAAAATATGTACTTGCCAGTATTGCAGCAGGAAAATACGTATTCTGTGAGAAACCATTGGCGACTAAGATTGAAGAATGTGAAGCAATTTTAGAAGCTGAAGAAAAGTTTGGCAAAAGAATCGTCCAGGTTGGCTTTATGAGACGTTATGATCCGGGCTATGCGGCACTAAAGGCAACCATCAAAAGCGGTAAAATCGGACAGCCAATGATGGTACATGCATGCCACCGGAACATGACCCATGCATCTAATATGACATCAGAGATGTCCATAAAGAATTCAGGCATTCATGAGATTGATGTGCTTCGTTGGCTGCTGGAAGATGATTATGTGGAAGGACAGGTAGTCCTGCCTCGTCAGAGCAGAATATCTGCAGGAGAAGGTTTACAGGATCCACAGATTATGATGCTGAGGACTTCTCAGGGAATCGCTATCGATGTAGAAATCAGCCAGAGCTCCGGCTATGGTTATGATATTCAGTGCGAAGTTGTTGGTGATCTGGGAACAGCAAAGCTGCCGGATCCGCCTTCAGTCGTAACAAGAACTGAATGCTCATGTGCATTTGACGTAATGCCGGGATGGGAAACACGTTTTATCGATGCGTACAATATTGAATTCCAGAAATGGGTTAACGAAGTAAAAGCAGACTGCATCACCGGACCAAGCTCATGGGATGGCTATGTGGCATGTGTAACTGCACATGTTCTTGGAGAGGCCAGAGTAGAAGGCGGAATTAAGCAGATCACAACCAAGGAATGCCCGGAATTTTATAGAAGTTAAGATGCCCGCTTAGACACAGGCAAACTACATGAGATGCCCGCTTAGACACAGGTAAACTACATAGAATGCAGTTTGCACTATAACACAAATAGTACAAAGTGAAATGTAAAAAGTAGTGTAAGTTAAAATAGAATTGAGAGGGAATGTTTATGAGATTATGTTTAAACACAGACGGACTTCAGGAACTGTCTTTTGAGAAAATGCTGGATACAGCAGCTGAAATCGGCGTAGAATCTTTGGAAATTGCCTGCGGAAACTGGTCTCCGGCTCCGCATATGAAGTTGGACGAGATGCTTGGAAGCGAAGATGCCAGAAAACGTTTTATGGATGAGATTGAAAGCCGCGGGTTGATTCTTGAGACGTTAAACTGCTCCGGTAACCAGTTAGATCCAAGACCGGAAGGCAAGAAGCATCAGGAAGTTGTTGAGAAGACATTTCAGCTGGCTGAAATGCTTGGGATAAAGAAAGTAGTTATGATGTCAGGACTGCCAGGCGGCGGACCAGATGCAAAATATCCAAACTGGGTAACCTTATGCTGGCCGCCAATTATGCCGGAGATGCTGAAATACCAATGGGAAGAAGTATTGATTCCATACTGGGAGAAGACCGTAAAGCAGGCGGAAGGATTCGGAATTGAGCAAATTGCATTGGAAAACCATGGTGCACAGTGTGTATATAATGCAGAAACGCTGTGGAAATTACGTAATGCAGTTGGTCCAATGGTTGGTATGAACCTTGACCCAAGCCATTTGATGTTCATGGGCGGAGATGGTATCGATATGGCACTGGCACTTGGAAAAGAAGCAATTTATCATGTCCATGCGAAGGACTGCAGAAGAGAAAAACAGCGTTTCGCAGCAAACGGCGGACTGGAAACGAAGCCGATTAATGAGTGTGATAAGAGAAGCTGGAACTATGTAGCGCTTGGCTATGGGCAGGATGATCAGTGGTGGAGAGAATTTATTTCGGTATTAAGTATGATGGGATACGACGGACCGATCAGTATGGAGATCGAAGATATGACGATGCCTCTGGAAGTAGGAGTTCGCAAGTCTACAGAATTCTTGAAGAATGTGATGCCAAGAGTGTTTTAAGAGATAAAAATTAATAATATAATATTTTAGCCATTTTGAGAGTTGTTGTAAAAGTAACTGGAGAGTCAGTTGTGATATGCTCCCTTCTAGGTAGACAAGTGGAATAATAAAAACACTTGATACTTGGAAGGGAGCATTTTCTATGTTTAAAAGGAAAATGCCTATGACAAACTGGGACGGATCATAGGGCAGAATGCTCCGGAAGGTCTCTCAAAGGCTTATGGGTATGATGCAGCAGGTAATATGGTGAAAGAAACAGATCAATCTGAAAGAGAGATATCCTATGCATACGATATTATGGGCAGGGTAACGGATATCACCAATCCATTAGGACTAAAGACGGCATACTCTTATGATGATAATGGAAATCTTGAAAACATAGTTTCTCCAATGGGAAATAAAACAACTTATCATTACGATGTCTTAAATCGTCTGGAGGAAACGCTTGATCCCGCAGGTAAGAAAACTACCTATACTTACAACAAGGTTGGTGAGATCATAGAAAGCACCATAAATGATGAAAGAACTACCAGCTATACTTATGATGGCAATGGCAACATTACAGAGATCACAAATGCACTGGGAGAAACTGTTAAAAATATGTATGATTCAATGAACCGCCTGGTAGCCGAAAAAGATGCAGCAGGAGCCAAAACAAGTTATGCTTATGATAAAGCAGGCAGGTTGACTGGCATGACAAATGCCAATGGTGGAACAACCAATTATACTTATGATGCCAATAGCAATCTGACTTCCGTAACAGACAGCGAAGGAAGGAGTGTCCGCTATGCTTATGACCTGGCGGGTCGCATAGTTGAGTCGGCAGCGGGAATCGATGCTGTAGAAAATCGAAATACCTATAACTATGACAGTGTTTCTAACCTGATCTCCAGTACCGATGGTAATGGAAATACAACCGAATATTCCTACAATAAGCTGTCTCAGATGGTAGCCAGAAAGAATGGGCTGGGTGAAGAGGAAACGTACGAATACGACTTAAATGCACGGCTTGAGAAGGTTACCCGACCAGACGGGGATTCCATTACCTATGATTATAATAAACTGGATGCACTGCTTAAGACCGATCACTCAAGTGAGGCAGATGGAGAAGTGCTATATGCTTACGATCAGGAAGGAAAGCGGGTATCGATGGCTGACCTGACGGGTTCGTCTTCTTATGAATACGATGCAGCAGGCCGGATCACCGGTGTGAAGCAGGGCGATGGAAGTGTTATCCTTTATAATTATGACAGTTATGGAAATCTAAGCAAACTGATCTATCCCGATGGAAGCGATGTCCGCTATGAATATGATGCGTTGGATCGGTTGACGAAGGTAACGGATAGGGAAGGAAAGACAACGGGCTATACTTACGACAGTGCAGGGAACATGACCGAAGTTTTGCGTGCAAACGGTACAAAAGCACAGCTGTCCTATGATGCCGACCATCAGGTAACAGAAGTCAGGAATCTGGATAAGAAGGGAAAAGAGATATCTGATTATCAGTATACCTATGATCTTTCCGGGTTTATCCTGACGGAACAGATCACGACGAACGGAACGACGAAGATCAATGTCTATGGTTATGACTCTGCCGGACAGCTTACCGAAGTTGTTACTACTGATGAAAAGGGTGATCAATTAGAACAGGTAACCTATGGATATGACGGCGCAGGAAATAAGACCGCCGTAACAAGAAATGCAGAAACTGCTAAAGAAGCTGTTACTGAATTTAAGAATAACATATATGATGGTGCAAACCGTTTGATAAGATCAACGGATGGAGACGGCAAAGAAACATCTTATGTGTATGATGCCAATGGTAACCGCATCCGGGAGTTATTGCCAGGTGAAAAAGAAACCATATATACCTATGATACCGAAAACCGTCTGATCGCAGTAAGGGATGACAAAGGTCTTCTGATGGCAGCCCTATATGATGGTGATGACAACCGGGTATTCACCGCAAGCCGTACAGAAGATACAAAGAGTTATCAGCTCTTTGCGCCAAAAAAAGACGCTGATGATAAAGGTACCGATGGTACCGGCGGAGTGAAAAAAGCTTCGCCAAAGACATCGACCCAGGGAGCGGAAGGCTCTATTTTCTGGTATGGATTTGGACAGAGTTTCATAGAGGCATTTACCGTTGCGAAAGATACACTGGGGGAGGTGTGGAAGGAGACCTGGGAGGAATTGATCTCTGCTTACCATAAAAAGATAGCAAAAGACCGTGCAGATGAGGAAGGGATCGTTGTAAAACCGGAAGGGATCACAGGCATGCCGGGCGAGCAGAAGGTCACCTATGCATCGGAAGTCAGTGAGGCATTGATTCCATACAAAGTGGTTACGGATACCTATGATTACTTTGAGGTCCGTAATTATATCAATGATGTAAATCGTGAGAATACAGAAGTATTAAGTGCATATGACGAAACCGGAAAGACACGGGAGAGTTATACTTATGGTATCAGCCGGTTGGATTACAGTAACGGAACTGATAATTATTATTATGGATATACAGGGATCGGCTGGGTATCAGAGCTGACTGACCAGGACGGGCTTTTCACAGATGGATACAGCTATGATCCGTTCGGTGAGGCAAGCCTGACTGAAGGAAGTGTTGACACCGGAAACCCATATACGTACAATGGGGAATATACGGATGAAACTACGGGTAATCAGTACCTGCGGGCAAGGTATTACGACCCGCAGACCGGAAATTTCCTGACCGAAGACAGCTATCATGGAAGCCAGATGGAGCCGCTCAGCCAAAACCTGTATACCTATGCAGAGAACAACCCGGTCAACTACGACGACCCCAGCGGTCATGGCATCTTCAGCTGGGCAAAGAAAGCATACCGGTCGGTAAAACGTACGGTAAGCCGGGTGTATACTGCAGTGAAACGTACGGTAAGCCGGGCATACACCGCGGTAAAGCGTACGGTAAGCCGGGCGTACACCGCAGTGA
>Ga0153940_1000102_pt1 | contig 53909 bp, 50 predicted proteins | sample TSNJ024MetaG_FD_104736 | JGI IMG/M metagenome (GOLD analysis project Ga0153940, IMG submission 104736) | Attine ant fungus gardens microbial communities from New Jersey, USA - TSNJ024 MetaG | ecosystem: Host-associated > Fungi > Mycelium > Unclassified | place: USA: New Jersey, Brendan T. Byrne... | reverse complement strand
TAATATGTGTAAAAATATAATGCAGAATGAAATTTAAAAGTTTATCCTTATGTTTTCTATCCATTTGCTTAGCTGCAACAATATCAGCTCAGACAAAAGGACTGACTAACACGACTAAAAGCCCCTATACAAAGATGTGTAGTGTAGATCTGAGTGATGTAGTTTGGACAAAAGGCTTCTGGTCCGAGCGGTTCGATGTATGTAAAGATACCATGCTGTACAACATGTGGCGGATATTCGACAATCCGGAACTGAGTCATGCTTACCGCAATTTTGAAATTGCCGCCGGACTGAAAGAAGGTGAACACAAAGACCCTCCTTTTTTCGATGGCGACATGTATAAATGGCTGGAAGGCGCTGCTGCCGTTTACGCTATTACCAAAGATCCGAAGCTGGATGAATTGATGGATCGTTTCATCGAAACAATCCGCCTCTCACAACGTGAAGACGGATATATCCATACAGCCACAATCGTCGCTCACAAGAATAATCCCGGTGCGAAAAAGGGATTTGAGGAAAGACTCCATTTCGAGACTTATAATATGGGACATCTGATGACAGCAGGTTGTGTACACTACAGGGCTACGGGCAAAAGGTCGCTATTGGATTTAGCTGTTAAGACTACCGATTTCCTTTATAATTTCTATAAAACAGCAACCAACGAATTGGCGAGAAGTGCAATCTGCCCATCACATTACATGGGGGTAGTAGAGATGTACCGGACAACCGGAGACCCGAAATATCTGGAATTATCAAAAAGCCTCATAGACATTCGGGGGATGGTAGAAAACGGAACCGATGATAATCAGGACAGAATTCCGTTCCGCGAGCAAAAAGTAGCTATGGGACATGCCGTCCGCGCCAACTACCTGTATGCAGGTGTAGCCGATGTATATCTGGAAACGGGAGATAAAACACTTTTGGATTGCCTGCACCCGATCTGGGACGATGTTACTTATCGCAAGATGTATATAACAGGCGGCTGCGGCGCTTTATACGACGGTACCTCTCCTGATGGAACAGCGTACGAGCCGGACAGCATACAGAAAGTACACCAATCGTATGGACGGGCATATCAGTTGCCGCAAGAGACGGCTCATAACGAAACCTGTGCCAATATCGGTAATATGCTTTGGAATTTCAGGATGCTTCAACTTTCTGCCGATTCCAAATATGCTGATATTATGGAGCAAACATACTATAACAGTATCCTGTCGGGCATCAGTCTTGATGGTAAGAAGTATTTCTATACAAACGCATTAAGTCACACACATGAATTTCCTTACCAAATGCGTTGGGGTAATTTCAGGCAGGAATATATCAGCTGTTTCTGCTGTCCGCCTAACACAGTGCGCACCATAGCGGAAGCTAACAGCTATGCATATGCGACTTCCGATAAAGGTATTTATTGTAATCTGTATGGTAGCAATATATTAAAGACAAAGGGTGTTGACGGTTCTGACATTCATATTACGCAAACAACCGATTATCCGTGGAATGGAAACATTAGCCTGAAAATAGAAAAGATTCCGGAGAAACCTTACTCCATATTCCTGCGTATCCCTGAATGGTGTGACAATGCTTCGATAAAGGTAAATGGTAAAGATACGGATATAAAGGCGATTCCGGGAAGCTATGCAGAGGTGCGCGGCAGTTGGAAAAATGGTGACGTCATAGAGTTGGATATGCCATTCGAAGTCAGATTGGTAGAATCGAATCCGATGGTTGAGGAGAACCGCAATCAAATAGCTGTAATGTATGGTCCGATGGTTTACTGTATGGAAGGAAACGACTTGCCGGAAGGGGTATCGATACATGACATCCTCATCCCTATGGATATAAAATTAAAGCCAAAAGCCATCAGTATAGATAACAGTAAGGTAGTGATGCTGACAGGAAAAGCCCGTCTGCTTACTGACAACAAATGGGATGGTAGACTATATCGTAAGATCAATAATTCGGCCAAAGATATTGAAATAAGCCTTATTCCGTATTATGCATGGAACAATAGAGGTAATTGCGACATGTCTGTGTGGTTAAGGGCCGCCAGGTAGTTACTAACTTTCAATCCACGACCTTATATCCTTTCCAACCATAATAAGCACAGAAAACAAAGCAGATAAGCGGAATGATATAAGCTATCTGATAGATATGTTCATTATGGTGCATGATATAAGCCGTAAGTTGTGGCAGGCAGGCATTTCCTACTATGGCCATTACAAGGAATGCCGAACCGCTTTTAGTATTTTTCCCTAAGCCCTCGAGAGCCAGAGAAAACTGTGTAGGATACATAATTGACATAAAGAATGACACGCCGAGCATGGCATATAAGCCGGTCATTCCGCCAAATGCCATGATCGCCCCGCATAAGGCAATATTAGCCAGAGCGTATACGACAAGCATATTCTGCGGTTTGAACTTTACCATCAGCATGGTTCCTATCCAACGTCCGAGCAAGAAAGCCAGCATATAGAGGCCGAAGAATGTAGTCGCTGTACTCTCAGACATTCCTGCATAAGTGCAGCAGTAGACCAGAAACAAACTGTTAATGGCTGTCTGTCCTCCATTATAAAAGAATTGGGCAATTACTCCCCAACGTAAGTGAGACCGTTTCAGTACCTTAAAGTCAATGAGTTTATCATCATTCTTTTCTCCTTCTTCATGATCTCCTTCTTTGATTTTAGGCAGATGGGAAAAGACAAATACAATGGCTATAACAATCAGTGTCCCGGCCAGAATAAGATAGGGAAGTTTCATCGCGTCCGTCTCGAACTGAATATAACCTACCCATCCGCCGGCATAATCGGCAGGAATAGTCTCACGGGTATATTCTTGTCCGCTAAGTACGAGTTTACTCAGGAACATGGCAGCGATAAAAGCACCCAGCCCGTTGAAAGATTGGGCAAGGTTCAGTCTTCTTGGAGCCGTCTTCGGATCACCTAAGGCTGTAACATAAGGATTAGCGGCAGTTTCGAGGAAACACATTCCAGTAGCGATAATAAAGAATATCCCTAAGTATGCCCAATACTCCTTGATAATCGAAGCCGGGAAGAACAAAAGACCTCCCAATGCAGCCAGACATAAGCCGAATATAATCCCGGCCTTGTAGCTGTATTTCTTCATAAACATAGCTATCGGGATAGGGAATATAAAATAGGCCAGCCAATAAGCGGTTTCAGTGAATGACGCTTCAAATGTATTGAGTTCACAGGTTTTCATTAACTGGCGTATCATTGTCGGTAATAGATTGCTGCTGATAGCCCAGATGAAGAAAAGGCTGAAGATAAGTGCAAGTGCTATTCCATAGGTATTTCTCTGATTGTTATTCATGGCGGTTATATGGTGTTTTCCCTGTTTGTTCCGGATAATATACCTATTCGGACATGTTTTTTATATAAGGAAGGTCTATCAGGCTTTTAAATTTATAGAAGCTTTTAGCATTTTGGCCTAAAAACAGGGCTTTTTCCTCATCGGTCAGAATCGTTGATTTTAATACAAAGTCATAAGACATGCGGTAGGTAATGGCAGTTATGGTGCGTGGATAATCCGAACCCCACATTAATTTTTCAATACCAACTAAATCTGCGGCCTCGCGAATAGCGTCAATCGCTCCTTTAAACGGGTAAAATTCATCATTGAATAACCATGTTATACCTCCCGATTCAATCATTACGTTATCATTCAATGCCAGCTTTATTTGCTCTTGCCAGTCTTTATATGTTACCATACCAAAGTGCCCTATCGCGATTTTCAGTTTCGGGCATTCGGAAATTACTTCCTTCATTTCAGGCACCTGCTTCATCCCATCCGCCAGATCAACAGATAATATAACATTATATTCCTCCATCAATTTAAATATATCCATCATTTCAACAGAAGTCAGATAAACTCTACCTTCCGGTAAAAAGAAACGCTGAGCCGGTACCTTCAACGCCTTAAATCCATGACCAATCAATTTCTTGGCATGCTTGAGAAAATTGTGATGACGCACATCGAACATACCACAACAGAAGAAACGGTCAGGATAATTTTCCTGTACATCTGCCAAATATGCATTTTGTATGCCATCTATATATTCCTGGGTAATTACAGCTGCCGATACCTGCGCATAATCCATATTTGATAGAAATACCTCGGCTGTATTTTTCCCGTCAACCATAAACGGAGGAACCATTTGGCGTATTTCTCCCATAAAAAGGGATTTGCCGCCTTCCAGCGTTTGAATTCTCTGTCCATTTACCTCTGTATCCTGCTGATACCAAAGGTGCGCATGAGCGTCGATTATTTTGAATTCCATAGTTAATAATTATATTAAAATTCAATAAGTATCCTGAATACTTTTCCTGTATTTTGCTCCCAATATTCAAGCGCTTTTTGAACCTCTTCAGGCTTGTATATACGGCTTATGAGCTCATCTTTAGGTACTGTTGCATGGTGTTTCATATATTCCATCACTGCACGAAAATCTTCCGGCATAGCATTCCTTGATCCCCGGATATCCATTTCTTTCTGAACAAAATGTTTTGTTTCAAAAGCTATTTCCATCTTTGCATATCCTATACAAACAATCCGGCCGGTAAAAGCAACCTCGTTCACCGCAGTCTGATATGTGACAGGAGCCCCTACCGCCTCAATTATAACATCCGGTCCTGTACCATTGGTTATCTTCTGTAAACACTCATGAACATTCTCTGTCTTTGAATTAATTGTGTATGCTGCACCAAACTTTTTCACCAGATCAAGTTTATCATTGTCAACATCCATCGCTATAACTCTCGCTCCACGCAAAGCAGCCCGTATAACAGCTCCGATACCAATCATACCGCAACCTATAACCAATACGATATCCAGATCGGTTATCTGCGCACGCGAAACAGCATGGAATCCTACACTCATAGGTTCGACAAGTACAAAATCTTTTGGAGTTATAGCTTGATCTACAATCACCTTTTGCCATGGAACTGCTATATATTCACACATTGCGCCGTCCCGCTGTACCCCCAATGTCTGATTGTACCGGCAGGCATTAGGACGGCCATTACGGCACGAGGAACAATGATCACAACTTGAATAAGGATTTATTGTACACGCCATCCCAGGTTTTATATTGTCCGGTACATCTTCTGTAATATCCTCTACAACAGCTCCTATTTCATGACCGGGTATTACCGGAAGTTTAACCATTGGATTCTTGCCCAGAAATGTATTCAGGTCCGAACCACAAAAACCAACATACCTTATTCTGACCAGTACTTCTCCCTGCTTTAATTCCGGATACTGTTTTTCAACTAAGGATGTTTTGCCTCTTTCTGTTATTGTAACTGCTTTCATCACAACAATTTTTTAACTATTCAACCACGTATCCCTAAATCTTGGCTTTAAAATCAAGCGGACTTCATTCAAGAGTAACACATCTAATTCCTCTTCTACCCATTTTATATTCTGCAATACAGTTTTCGGAGATGCCGTACTGAACAAAGTTGTTGCTATGCGCGGATTAGATGTGGAATACTTTACAGCTAACCGTTCTATCGGTTTCCCTTTTGCTTTGCAGTGAAGCATTGCTTTTCTACATAATTCCTGTAGAGCTTTAGGTGCAGGATGCCAATCAGGGGCACCTTTTTCAGTAAGTAAGCCCATGGAGAAAGGAGAAGCATTGACTATTCCTACCCCCATTGACTCAAAGTAATCAAGATAATCAACGAGAGAATCATCATTCAGGCAATAATGGCAAAATGATAAAACACTCTCTACAGTTCCCGGTATCGCATGATCTATTACATACTTCAAATGGCTGAGGGTTAGATTGGTAATTCCAATATGCTTTACTACACCCTCTGATCTTAAGTTAGCTAAAGTCGGAAGTGTTTCCTTACATACCTGCTCCAAATCAGCAAACTCTATATCATGGATATTAATCAGGTCAATATAATCAACATTCAGGCGTTCCATGCTTTCGTACACACTTTCCTTTACTCTTTTAGCTGAATAATCCCATTGGTTTATTCCGTTTTCACCATAACGCCCGACTTTTGTCGACAAATAATATTTTGTCCGGTCTATATTTTTTAATGCTTTTCCTAAAACTATTTCAGCTTTCAGATATCCGTAATAAGGTGATACATCTATGAAATTTATCCCGTTATCTATAGCTGCATACACAGCCTCAATAGCGTCCTTTTCTTTTACGGGATGAAAAACCCCGCCCAAAGATGAAGCTCCAAAACCGAGATTAGATACTTTCATCCCTGTTTTCCCTATTTCTCTATACTCCATGGTATTATAATAATTTATTTCAAAAGTATAAGTTCATATTCTTCATGTGGCATACAAATAGGGAAAATCAAACGCAAAGGTTTGCGTAAATCGATTGTTTATATTATTTTTGATCAATCTTGAAGCTATACATTTATGGAAAAACCCGTATCATTAAAAGATCTGGCTATAGAACTCGGTGTGTCTGTATCAACAGTGTCACGAGCACTGAAGAACAGTCCGGAAATTAGCCCGGGAATGAAAGAAAAGATTAAACTATTGGCAAAAAAAAGAAATTACCGTCCAAATCCATTTGCCATGAGTTTGTTGAAAAATACCCCGCGTATAATCGGAATAATAGTACCGGATATTGTAACCCACTATTATTCCTCTATCATAAGCGGGATAAATGATATCGCCCGCAAAAACGGTTATTCCACAATTATTACTTCATCATATGAGCAATATAACTTGGAAAAACAGTGCCTGGAAGATTTGATAAACATACGTGTAGAAGGCATTATCGCATGCCTGTCCCAGGAAACGATCGAATATTCTCATTTTGAAGCACTGTATGAACAGAATGTGCCTCTTGTTTTTTTTGATCGTGTCAGCCTCACGCAAAAATTCTCATCCGTAATTACAAACAACATAGAGTCTGCTCAGGAAGTCACAAAGCATTTTCTTGAAACCGGCTCGAAGAGAATCGGGTTTATCGGCGGCGCAAATCATCTTGAAATTGTTAAACAACGGAAGCATGGATATCTTCAAGCTCTCCGTGAATATAAGATTCCTATCGAGAAAGAACTGGTATTTTGTAAAAATATCGGCTATGAATCGGGTTATCAGGGGGCATGCCAGTTATTGTCGTTACCCAATCCTCCTGATGCTATTTTGGGAATGACCGATAGCCTCGCTTTTGGAGCAATGAAAGCCATCAGGGAATATAATTTGCGTATACCTGGCGATGTAGCCCTGATAGGTTATACTGATGAAATACATTCCAATTATGTAGATCCACCTTTGACAGCTATGACACATCAAACTTATAAAATGGGCGAAACTACTTGCAAATTACTGCTTAAACAGATAAAAGGAGACAATAAAACCTATCAAATAATTATACCATGCATTCTTTCCGTCCGTGAATCTTCTATGAAAAAGATATTGATCCGATAATATGGAGAACCGAAAATATAATTGTCGTATCAATCAATTTCTATTCTTTTTATGCGCTTCTACCCGAAAATTTTCTCTACGATGTCGTAAGCCGGAACCAGATACGGGTATCTCATTGAGTTCAAGGAAGCAAAGAATCCAGCCTGGCCTATTACCAAGGATGCTGGTAAAGAGACGCCGGCCGTTAAGAACTGCGTCGAAGAATAAAGGCCTAATAAGATATACTTTCGGTAAATTTTAAATAATTACTTACTCTTTTCGAAATGCAAAAAGAAGGGGAGGAAAGCCCGATAAAGCCAATTTCTGAAAACTTGAATTATTTATTCTTTAATTCAAAAAAAACTTTGTACCTTTGCGCCGTTCTTTTTTGAGTTATATATACGGACGTGGGAAAGTTTAGCTTATATAATATACCTCTCAGAGGTTTGTCGGAAGGAAAGCATGAGTTCAGGTACGACTTGGATAAAAGCTTTTTCGCTCTGATTGACGACGGTACAGCCGACGTTAAAAAAGGAGATTTGAAGGTTGTGGTATCTTTGAAAAAGACATCCGTTACTTTCGAATTGAATTTTGATATAACCGGAACGGTTCATGTTCCATGCGACAGATGTCTGGATGATATATCGATGGATGTCGATACAAAGAATAAACTGATCGTCAAATTCGGAAAAGAATATTCAGAAGAAAGCGACGAAATCGTCATTATACCGGAAGAAGACGGTGAGATTAATATTGCGTGGTTCTTATATGAGTTTATTATATTAAGCCTTCCGGCCAAAAAAGTGCATCCTCCGGGTACATGCAATAAAGCGATGTCTTCCAAGTTGAATAAACACCGGGCTAAGAGTGCGGATGATGATTCGGACGACGATTCGGAAGATGATATATCCCTTGACGATGATGATCCGTCATTTACCGATTCCCGTTGGGATGGTCTTAAAGACGTTGCTGTAGACGAAGATTGAATACTATAATAGAAAATTAATTTTTCTAATTCAGATAAATAAAAATAACTAAATAAAACAAGAAAATGGCACATCCGAAGCGAAAACAGTCGAAATCAAGAACGGCTAAAAGAAGAACTCACGACAAAGCAGTAGTCCCTACATTGGCTGTATGTTCTAATTGTGGTTCTTGGCATGTATTCCACACAGTTTGTCCTGAGTGCGGATACTACAGAGGCAAATTAGCTATAGAAAAAGGAGCGGCAGTTTAATCTATATTTTACTAAACTCCAGGCCCTGCATAGGGCATTTTTTTTATTAAGTACTCACAAAACCAGAAAATAATAATGATTCGAGCCGCAATTACCGGTGTTGGCGCATATATCCCCAAGGATATTCTGACCAATGAAGAATTAGCGAAAATAGTTGATACTACCGACGAATGGATTATGTCGCGTGTAGGCATCAAAGAACGTCATGTATTAGGCAAGGGTATTGGCACTTCATTTATGGGAGCCGAAGCCGTGAAGGAGTTGCTGGAAAAAACAAATACGAAGCCGGAGGAAGTTGAGGTTATAATTTTTGCCACTACTACTCCCGACTTTATATTTCCATCTACAGCAGCAATGACAGCCGAAGCTTGTGGAATAAAAAACGCTTTAGGCTTCGATATACAGGCTGCATGTTCAGGTTTTATCTATGCATTGGAAATTGGATCTAATTTCATTCGCTCAGGACAATACAAAAAAGTGGTTATTGTTGCCGGAGACAAAATGACTGCGATAACCAATTACAAAGACCGTACTACCTGTCCTCTGTTTGGTGATGCCGCAGGAGCTGTAATGTTGGAACCTACTACAGAGGAAGCCGGTATAATGGATTCTTCGCTGCATATCGATGGTGTCGGTATTCCACATCTGCATATGCATGGTGGAGGTTCGGTTCATCCCGCATCTCACGAAACAGTAGATAATGATATGCACTATGTATATCAGGAAGGCCAGGTTGTGTTCAAGCATGCAGTATCACGTATGGCAGATGCTTCCGTTGAAATAATGGAACGTAATAATTTGTCGAAAGAGGATGTAGCATGGCTTGTTCCGCATCAGGCAAATATCCGTATCATTGAAGCTGTGGGGAACCGTATGGGCTTGTCTGCCGATAAGGTGATGGTGAATATACAGAAATATGGCAATACAAGTTCGGGTACTATCCCTGTATGCCTGTATGAATGGGAATCGAAGCTGAAGAAAGGTGATAATATTATCCTTGCAGCATTCGGAGCCGGTTTCACATGGGGTGCCGTATATCTGAAATGGGCATATTGATCGAAAATCATAATATTAAAAAAGGACAACCGACGGGTTGTCCTTTTTTTATGCTTTAAAATATCCTGTTCTATTTCTCTCTGATAATAATGTTTATAGGCGTGCCCGACAAGTCCCAGTTGTCCCGTATACGGTTTTCCAGGAATCGTTTGTAAGGGTCTTTGATCCATTGCGGCAGATTGCAGAAGAATACAAACGTGGGAACCTGTGTGTTAGGTAACTGTGTGATGTATTTTATTTTAATGTATTTACCTTTGTTCGATGGCGGTGGAGTATGTTCAATGATAGGAAGCAGCACCTCATTCAGTTTGTGAGTGGGTATCTTTGTCTTTCTGCGGACAAATACCTCTTTGGCAGTTTCCAGTACCTTCAGCACCCTTTGCTTGGTTACAGCCGAAGCAAAAATTATAGGGAAGTCGGTAAAAGGAGCCAGGCGTTCGCGTATGGCATGTTCGAAGGTTTTGATAACGATCTGTTCCTTGTTTTCAACCAGGTCCCATTTGTTTACACAGACAACAAGCCCTTTCCGGTTTTTCTGAATCAGGGAGAATATATTCAGATCCTGACTTTCTATCCCTTGTGTGGCATCAAGCATCAGTACGCATACGTCCGAGTTTTCTATCGCTTTGATGGAGCGGATAACCGAATAGTATTCGAGGTCCTCGGTAACTTTTCCCTTTTTGCGGATACCTGCCGTATCTACAAGGTAAAAATCCATATTGAAGCGGTCGAAACGTGTATATATAGAGTCGCGGGTGGTTCCGGCTATGTTGGTTACAATATTCCGTTCCTCGTCCATGAGCGCATTCACAAAAGAAGATTTTCCGGCATTCGGACGTCCGACAATAGCTATACGAGGAATGTCTTCGAGGTGTTCTTCCTCACTTTGTTTTGTAAACTTGGTGATAATCAAATCAAGTAAATCACCTGTTCCTCCGCCATTGATGGCGGAAATGTTTACAGGATCTCCTAATCCCAAAGCATAAAACTCTGCTGACTGGTGGTGCAGGTTAAAGTTGTCGGCCTTATTGGATACTAATATGATAGGTTTCTTGGAACGGCGAAGCATATTGCCTACGCTGGAATCCAGATCGGTGAGCCCGTTCATTACATCCACAAGGAAAAGGATAACGTCTGCTTCCTCTATCGCTATGGATACCTGTTTGTTTATCTCGCTTTCGAATACGTCATCCGAATTGATAACCCAGCCTCCGGTATCTACCAGAGAGAATTCCTGTCCGCCCCATTCAGCTTTTCCGTACTGGCGGTCGCGGGTTGTCCCTGAAGTTTCGTCTACAATAGCTTGCCGGCTTTCGGTCAAACGATTGAATAATGTTGATTTACCCACATTGGGGCGACCGACTATAGCTACTAAATTTCCCATAATATACTTGTACTCTTTAAATTTTGCTGCAAAGGTACGCATTTTTATCGAAATCTGAGATAAATAAAAAACGGCTTGTAAAATACAAACCGTTAAAAAATATTCTTCAGATTCTGTTACTTAAATATATACTTGGCATTAAGCCATACGATGGTGTCGTTGTCACTTTCCATAGCAGCGGCGCCCGGGAATCCTGCAAGTTTGGCGACTATATCCGGTGTGAGCGGGAAATCGTGATATGAGATCGTATCATTTCCGGTCTTAGGACTTATGTAGCGGGCATAACCTTTTGTTCTGTATAAAGTATCCATATTTCCCATAGCAATAAAGAGATCTTTATTTCCATTTTTCAGAACGAAGAGGGAATCGTTTTTGAAATGATAGGTTGATACTATTTTGTAAAGCCCTACAGAATCGACATATGTTACCTTGTCTTCATTGAAATAAATACTCATCTCTTTAAACAGGTTGGCATTGTATACAGAGTTCATTTTCCTCGTGTAAAAAGCGTTTCTCGCGCTATCGGTCCTACCCATTGTATCCAGTGCGTATGTGATAGGTTTTGCACCTCCGGTTGCACCTACATATGCCTGAAAGTCGGTTATGTCGTTTGTACCCGTCCATCTTTTTATCGGACTTACCCCATCGTCAGTTCCGCAAGCGGCAAAGGCAACCATTATGGGAAATATTAAAAATAAAAGTTTCTTCATTTCGTTACTTTTTCGTATGTAAAGATATAAAAAAACTGTCTTATCGGATTATAATTTTCGATCCGGATATAGCGTAACTAAAAAACTGTTGCAGGGGCGTATTAAGATTCGTCCTTACAGGCCAAAGCATATCAATAAATATTTTGTATAACTTAATAATTCTTTCAAAGAACATAATATAGTCTTGAATGAATATAATAGGCTAATATTTACTATTTTTGTAGGTTCACAAAAGATATGTGTTATCAGAACAAAAAATATGAATCAACCAAACATTAATATAAAGAACAAGCGGGCCAGCTTCGATTATGAATTTATCGAAACATATACTGCCGGTATTGTACTTACCGGGACGGAAATAAAATCGATACGTTTAGGAAAAGCCAGTCTGGTGGATACTTTCTGCATATTTGAGAAAAACGAATTGTGGGTACGCAATATGTACATTGCCGAGTATTTCTATGGCTCTTACAACAACCACTCGGCACGCCGCGACCGCAAACTGCTTCTGAACAAGAAAGAATTGAAGAAGATGCAACGCCTTGTCAAAGAAACTGGCTATACCATTGTGCCCACCCGTGTCTTTCTCAACGACCGGGGGCTTGCCAAGGTGAACATAGCTGTTGCCAGAGGTAAAAAGCAATATGATAAACGTCAGAGCCTGCGCGAAAAAGACGATAAACGGGCTATGGACAGGGCAATGAAACAATAGTAAATGGTTTTCTTAATATTTATTGAATGTTGAAAGCAAGGCGGTTTCTTTCGGAACAGAAATATATTATACTGATTTCCATATTCTTGTTCGCCGGTATATATGGGCTGAATTATTATTTCCCTATTACGTTGGATGACTGGATATATAGTATGAATGCAGATGGTTCACGGGTAAGTTTCGCAGATATTATTCCTTATCAACATGCGCATTATTTTAACTGGGGTGGCAGGTCTGTTGTACATGCAATAGCGCAGTTTATGTTGGCCTCCGGTATATTTTTTGGCGACATTATCAATAGTATCGGTTATGTTGCATTAGCCCTGACCATCTACTGCATAGCGAATAAAAATAATAAGGTCAATATATCTTTGTTTGTGGGCATTAACCTGATGATCTGGTTTTTAGTTCCTTCCCTTGTGGAGAATATCTTTTGGATAACAGGAAGTGCGAATTATTTGTGGGGTACATTACTTATATTTCTTTTCATATCTTTTTATTGTTCGGCTTTTCTGAACAATAACTTAAAAGATAGCCGGATAAAAAGGATAGTGATGTTCCTGTTCGGAATTATTGCCGGATGGACGAATGAGAATATGGCGGTAGCAATGATATTCTTTGTAATATGTTTGATGTTGCTTATCCGAAAAGAGAAGCAGGTGATGTGTAAGTGGATGCTGTTCGGTTTGTTAGGTGGGGTTGTGGGTTGCGCTTTTATGCTTTTGTCCCCGGGGAACTATGTGCGGAACATAGTGGAACTGAATGCTTTGAGTTCGGGCGGAGAAGAGCCGGCCTACATGTTTTACTTTTACCGTTTTACAAATATATTAAAGATTGCAACAAGGTATTTCCTTATACCGTCTATTATCTATCTGGTATTAATGTTATTATATCTTAAATTTAAAAAAGATAATGATAATAGGATATTGTTCCTGTCCTTGTTATTTGCTGTTACAGCGGGAGTCGCAATTTTGGCTATGGTGGCAGCTCCCATTTTTCCGGAAAGAGTTTGGTTCGCTATACTTATACTGATGTTTACAGCTACAGGTTTGCTGTATGCCAATCTTGATTTTTCTGTAATCTTATTAAAAGTTCCTTTGTATATTATTACAGGTATGGTCACATTAGTCTTTTTCTATTCTTATTGGCAGAGCCTGAACGATTTTAGGCGGATTCATGATATATGGGGGGAAAGAGAGAGAATCATTTTGGCTGAAAAACAAAAAGGTGTGAAAGATGTTGTAGTTTACGGACGTTTCAAAGCTTCGGATTCGTGGTTTGTAAAACCTAAGACCGGAGATATTCCATTGGATTCTGTCTTATGGCTGCAAAATGCATGCGGACGTTATTATGGGGTGAACTCTGTAAAAATTTTTGATAAATAAGACTAAGAATTTAATATAGGATGTTTCTTTTTGGTTGGCGATAAAACTAAGACATTGAATCGGATAAAATATTAAAAATAAACAATCCGTATTTTTGCAAAATATCCAATAATTGAAAATAGAAATGAATAAAATACACGATATATTGAAGGATAGAATCCTTATACTCGACGGTGCCATGGGCACCATGATACAACGTTATAAGCTGACAGAGGAAGATTTCCGCGGAGACAGGTTTAAAGGTTCAACTACATTACTGAAAGGTAATAACGACTTGCTTTGCCTAACCCGTCCCGATGTGATAGAAGCCATCCACCGCGAATATCTCGAAGCGGGCGCCGATATCATTGAAACAAATACGTTCAATGCAACCTCTATATCGATGGAAGACTATAATATGTCTGATTTGGTAAAGGAGATAAATATTGAAGCGGCCAGACTGGCAAAGAAAGCCGCCGCCGATTATACAAGGCGCAATCCGGATAAGCCTCGTTATGTTGCCGGCTCTATAGGGCCGACTAACAAGACGGCTTCGATGAGTCCCAAAGTTGAGAATCCGATATTCAGAGCGGTGACTTTCGATGATCTGTATTATGCTTACAAAGAGCAGATTGAAGGACTTGCAGACGGAGGCGTGGATTTATTGCTTATCGAGACTATCTTCGATACATTGAATGCCAAAGCCGCTTTGTTCGCAGCGGATGAAGTAAGAAAAGAACGCAATATAGACCTGCCGATAATGATTTCTGTTACTCTCTCCGATAAAGGAGGGCGGACATTGTCGGGGCAAACGGTAGGAGCGTTTTTAGCATCCGTCAGCCATATAGATTTCTTATCTGTAGGACTTAACTGTTCATTCGGAGCATCGGATATGAAACCATTCCTGAAAGAACTGGGACGTATAGCGCCGAATTTTATATCTGCTTATCCGAATGCCGGACTGCCGAACCAGTTTGGGGAATATGACGAGACGCCCGAAATAATGGCAGGCCAGATAAAAGAATATATTGACGAAGGCCTTGTAAATATTCTGGGAGGATGTTGCGGTACAACTCCCGGTCACATTGCAAAATATGTAGACCTCATAAAAGGTGTGACTCCGCATAAACCGGCCCGCAAACCGGAATATATGTGGCTTTCGGGACTGGAATTACTGGAAGCGAAGCCTGAGATCAACTTTATAAATATAGGGGAACGCCTGAATGTGGCGGGTTCCCGCAAATTTCTCCGTCTGATAAAGGAAGAGAAATACGAGGAAGCGTTAACCATTGCCCACAAGCAGGTGGAAGACGGTGCGCAGGTATTGGATGTGAACATGGATGAAGGTTTGCTGGACGGAGTGAAGGAAATGACCACTTTCCTCAACCTGATGGCATCCGACCCGGACGTGTCCCGTGTGCCTGTAATGATAGACTCCTCGAAATGGGAAGTGCTCGAAGCCGGGCTGAAATGCGTACAGGGTAAGCCGATTGTAAACTCCATTTCATTGAAGGGGGGGGAGGGAGATTTTCTTCGTCAGGCACGTCTGGTTAAGGCGTACGGCGCGGCGGTCATTGTCATGGCTTTTGACGAAACGGGGCAGGCCGATACATTTGCCCGCAGGATAGAAATCTGTGAAAGGGCTTATAAGCTGTTGGTCAATGACGGATTCAATCCGCTGGATATTATTTTCGACCCCAATATACTTGCCATCGCGACAGGTATAGAAGAGCATCGCGGCTATGCAGTCGATTTCCTGGAAACGATCACATGGATAAAAGAAAACCTGCCGCATGCTAAAATCAGCGGTGGAGTAAGTAATCTCTCATTCTCGTTCCGTGGAAATGATTATGTGCGTGAGGCCATGCATGCCGTATTCCTTTATTACGCTATTCAGCGGGGTATGGATATGGGTATCGTAAATCCGGGGCAATCTGTTGTATATGATGATATTCCTGCCGATCTGAGAAATCTTGTGGAGGATGTTATCTTCAACCGCAGGGCAGAGGCTACGGACGAACTGATTGAATATGCCGAAAAGATAAAGAACGAAAATACAGGGCAGACAGAGCAAAAAGTGGAAGAATGGCGTTCTTATCCGCTCGATGAACGTATCCAATATTCTCTGATAAAAGGTATCAGCGACTATCTGGAAGAAGACCTGACGGAAGCGCTTCAGGTGTATCCGAAGGCGGTGGATATTATCGACAAGCCATTAATGGACGGAATGAACAAGGTAGGCGATCTTTTTGGTTCCGGCAAAATGTTTCTTCCGCAAGTTGTAAAAACTGCCCGTACAATGAAACGTGCAGTGGCTATCCTGCAACCGACTCTGGAGGCTCAGAAAGCATCTTCGGCAGGAAGCAACAAGGCCGGAAAGCTGGTTATCGCTACCGTAAAGGGCGATGTGCACGATATCGGTAAGAACATAGTATCTATTATCCTTGCCTGCAACAACTATGAGGTAATCGACCTCGGGGTGATGACTCCTCCGGAAGTAATTATTCAGAAAGTAAAAGAAGAACAGCCTGATATACTTTGCCTTAGCGGCCTTATAACTCCGTCTCTGGAAGAAATGAGCATCGTTGCTCATGAGATGGAAAAGGCTGGCTTTACCATTCCGCTGATGATCGGTGGGGCTACTACATCGAAGCTGCATACGGCAATTAAGATAGATCCGAAATACAATAACGGTTCGGTGGTATATGTTAAGGATGCTTCGCAGGCGCCAGCGGCTGTAGGTAAGCTGATAAATCCGAAGACAAAGGAAGACTATATAAAAGATGTACGCACCGAATATGCTTCATTGCGTGATACGGCGGGTGATAAGAAAGCGGATCTGCTACCATTGTCCGAAGTATTGGATAAGGGCATGAAACTGAATTGGGAGGATTATAATACTCCCGAACCGCGGGTGAAAGGACGTCAGACATTGAAACATATCCCGGTGGAAATCATTGTGCCTTATATAGACTGGAAATTCTTCTTTCATTCATGGAATTTGTCGGCGCGCTATGCCTCTGTGCAAAATATCGATGATTGCCCTTCTTGCAAGGCTGCATGGCTGAGTTCCTTCCCTGAACAAGAAAGGGAAAAAGCTGCGGAGGGTATGCAATTGTATAAAGATGCCAAGGCGTTGCTGGACCAGCTGGTATATGATAAGGCCGGTTATATCAATGCCGTATTCGGCGTCTATGAATCATATAGCGATGCCGAGTCCCTTTACATCGATGGTATACGTTTCCCTATGCTTCGCCAGCAGAAAAAAAATGACAAGAGAGAGTATCTTTCTTTATGCGATTTCGTTGCGCCGAAATCTTCCGGAAAGAAAGACTATGTGGGGGGCTTTACCGTTACTGCCGGAGTAGGTGCAAATGAACTGATGAGCGAGTATGAACGTCAGGGCGATGAATATAAAGTACTGCTTCTCAAGTCGGTTTTAGACCGTCTGGCAGAAGCGTCTACCGAATGGCTGCATGCCGAAATAAGGAGGAAGTACTGGGCATTTGCTCCTGATGAGAATATAAGCGTAAATGATATGTTTACCCTTAAATATCAGGGAATCCGTCCGGCAGTGGGTTATCCGTCTATACCCGACCAGTCTGTCAATTTCCTGCTGAATAGGGATTTGTTACAATCCGAAGAAATAGGAGTGGAGCTGACCGAGAACGGAGTGATGCTTCCGAATGCTTCGGTGAGTGGTATTATCATTTCACATCCTAAATCCAAATATTTCAATATAGGCAATATACTTGATGACCAGTTGGAAGCATATATAGAAAGAAGGGGAGAGGATGCAGAGCAGATTCGTAAGTTTTTGAGTGCAAATTTGATATAAATCAGAGATAACTTATAATGGAATGAAATTTATAGACCTCCTTTCATATACCTTTTTTCAGAACGCCCTGTTGGGGAGCTTCTTTGCCAGTATAGCCTGCGGTATCATAGGCTCTTATGTCGTTATTCGCCGGCTTGTATTTATCAGCGGGGGAATAACGCATGCTTCGCTAGGAGGTATCGGTATGGGCTTCTATTTCGGGTGGAATCCGATATTTGCCGCTATGATCTTTTCCATCTTGTCGGCTTTCGGTATCGAATGGTTATCATCGAGGCAGGGAGTGAGGGAAGATTCGGCAATCGGCTCTTTCTGGTCGCTCGGAATGGCAATAGGGATTATCTTTATATATCTCAAACCCGGCTTTGCACCTAATCTTTCGGATTATCTCTTTGGTAATATACTTACTATCACAAAGCCGGATATAACTTATCTGGCCATCTTGTCCATAGTGTTGATTATTGTCTTTTTGCTCTTTGGCCGCCATATACTGTTCGCGGCTTTCGATTCCGATTTTGCAAAGACACGTAATCTGCCGGTCAACCTGATAAAGTACGCCATGATGATGGGGATTGCCATTACAATCGTACTTTCTATCCGTTTGGTAGGCATTGTGCTGCTGATGTCGATACTTACCGTTCCCCAGATGACAGCCAACCTGTTTACTTCCAACTTCGTAAAGATGATTATTCTTTCCATCCTGATCGGATTTTTCGGGTGTATTGTCGGCCTGTTCATGTCTGCGGTATTGGATGTTCCGTCAGGGGTGTTTATCATCTTTACGCAGATAGTCGTATTCCTTGTATCGCGCTGGATAGTGAAAGCCATTCAGAAAAGCAAGCGGGAAAAGGTTCTTTCTTAACCCTTTCCTATCACATCTTTAAACGATATATTCTTCACGCTCGACTTGCGGAAAAGCAGCGCTCCTATACAGATGCCTATCGCTAATGTAAACAGTAATGACATGGTAAGCATCAGATTGTGCGACATCTCTATCAGTATATGCGGGTTTTGTTCCACTGTCGGCAGGTCTGTAACCTTTATTCCGGCCAACATCGTTTTGTAGGCGAACATCCCCGGAATCATGGTAATACAGGCCGGCATTGTAAATACTACCGGCGGGCTGTCTACCCTGTGCGCTGCGAAAATACCAATTAACCCTATCAGTACCGAACCGGCTAATGTAGCCGTTATCATCCCGAAATCGAGCTGTATAAGGATGAAGCGAAGAGCATGTCCCATACCGCCAAGTAGCCCGGCAACCCACAACAGGCGTTTAGGCGAGCCGAACAGTATAGCCCAGCAGAAACCTACAAGGAAAGCGATGGTAAAGTCGCGGAATATATTTATGATTGTCAGTTCTTCCATTTGCTAATTTTCGAATATGCTAATCTGCTAATTAAAAATTCCCTATTCCCAACAAAGTAATACACAGTGTCATACCTGCTGCAATACAAAGCAGAATGAACCCGCCGAACAAAGCCCGGTTCAGAGCCGAAGGCAGATAACCTTCTATCAGGTCTATGACACAATTTATCAGCGGTACACCCGGTATCAGGTACAGAACGCCGGTCGCCATTGCGGCTTCGGGATGCTCCCCGAATCCGTATAATCTGCCAAGTCCTGCTATCAATGTTGTGATAAAAGCCGCAATAGATATACATATCATCGGATTGAATTTCTTTCTGGCAAAGAAGACTCTTACCAGATAACCGATAAATGCAGCAACAAAAGCTATCAGCGCATTTTTTTCGTCTCCTGCCGAGAACAGGCAAAGGCCGCCACACGAAAATCCGACAGCTACAGCCACAACAATATCTTTGTAGTTAGGCTTGGCTTTTATCTTGGCAAACTCCTTTTCCACGTAAGATATGGGCAGGTTCTCTTCCTGTACTTTCCATGACATGTGAGATACGGCGGTCAGTATAGCAAGATGTACACTATGTGGAGGTGAATTTTTATAGCAGGTGACGGAATTGGACGGGTCGTTCTTATCTTTCACTGTAACTGTGAGACCGTTGAAAGTAGGGCTCATATTTATATCGAATTCCCATGTCGTGGCCAGCCTTCCTATATTGCTGCTGAGACGTCCGCAGTGCGCACCCGATGCCAGCAGGAATGTCCCTATATCGAGTATAAGGTCGGCAAACCGCTGTGCTGATATTTTTTCTTTTTCGTTTATGTTTCTAAATTCCGGCATTGTTGTATACAATTCTGATACAAAGATAGGAATTTTCAGTTAACAGTTAACAGACAACAGTTAACAACTTGTATCTCGCCTACTGTAACTTATTTGCATGCTCCCTGCAATCGTTTGCAAGTTAATTTCGACAAAAATAGCAAGGTGCCGGATAAATTCTTATTCATTATTATGTAGATTTGTTTAGGACAAAGCCATGCATAAAAACGCATAAGTCTAAAAACCATAAAAAGCATCATTCATGAGACTAAAACTACAAATAGATTACCATACCGATTGGGGACAGACTGTATATGTTTGCGGTTCAGTGCCTGCTTTGGGTAATTGGGAGAAGGACAAGGCCGCAGAAATGAAAAATATTTCTCCATCCATATGGGAGTTGGAGATTGAAGCCGGTGATGCCACCGATATAGAATATCAATATCTGGTAAAAGACCAAAACAACATAATCGCTCACGAATGGGGAAGCCCGCACTGGTTGAGAACAGAGACTGATAAACGGTTCGATGTGCAGGATGTATGGCGGGGCGTACCCCAACAGAAATTCCTTTACACGTCGTGTTTTTCGGAAAGTTTCTTTGCGCATGGTGATAATGCGAAAGTCAAATATTACAAGAAGACCATCCTTATTAATGTTACCTGTGTGAATGTAAAGAAAAATCAGAAACTGATACTTTGCGGAGCTTCGGAGACATTAGGAAATTGGAAGCCCGAAGATGCTCTGGAGCTTACACAGGTAAGATTCGGGAGTTGGCAGGTAGCGATTAATGCGCCACAAATAAAAACCACATTAGAATACAAACTTGCAATCTATGATAATAGCACGAAGAAAATTGTACATTGGGAAGAGGGTTTCAACCGTGTCTTATCACCATTGCCCGCCTCCCCGGCAAAAGAAGATATGGTTAAGGTGGAATCCATTGCCTACGCTTATGGCTGGATGAACTGGAAAGCTGCGGGTGTATCCATCCCCGTATTTTCATTACGTTCGAACGACAGTTTTGGGATAGGTGAGTTCTCGGACCTCAGAAAAATGGTGGATTGGGCAGTGGCAACAGGACAAAAAATAATACAGGTGTTGCCCATCAACGATACTACCATCACATACACCTGGATAGATTCGTACCCATACAATGCAATCTCCATTTACGCGTTGCATCCTATCTATCTGGGGCTGAAAGCATATCCGCTAAAAGATGAAAATCTATATAAAGAATACGAAAGAGAAGCAGGCGAACTAAACACCCTGGAAAATGTCGATTATGACAGGGTTCTGGCTCTGAAATGGCGTTACATAAAAGATCTTTTCACCCAATCAGGCACAAATACATTAAAAAGCAAAGACTACCTGGCCTTTTATGAGCAGAACGAAGAATGGTTGTTTCCATACGCTTGCTTCTCTTATCTTCGGGATAAATATGAAACCGCCAATTTCAGAAAGTGGAAGACGAACAGTGCTTTTGATAAAAAGAAACTTATTAAATTGACCGAAACAGATAAAGATGCAAAAAAATATATCGAATTATCGTGCTTCACGCAGTACTTGCTACACAAACAACTAGTGGAAGTAAAAGAGTACGCGCACCAGAATGAGGTAGTTCTCAAAGGCGATATTCCTATCGGCATCAGCCGCGACAGCGTGGAAGCATGGGTAGAGCCGCATCTGTTCAATCTGGATGTACAGACGGGCGCGCCACCTGATGACTTTTCATTTTTCGGTCAAAACTGGGGATTTCCTACATATAATTGGGAAGAAATGGCTAAGGATGGCTACCGGTGGTGGCTGAAACGCTTCCGCAAAATGGCAGACTATTTCGATGCCTACCGTATCGACCATATTCTGGGATTTTTCCGCATTTGGGAGATACCTTTGTCATCCGTTCAGGGATTGTTGGGATATTTTAGTCCGGCTCTTCCCCTTACGGCCGATGAAATCCGTTCTTACGGCCTTTGGTTCGATGAGGACAGGATGCTGAAACATTATATTCACGAAAGTTTCCTGGCTGATATATTTGGTAGTCATGTGCCTGAGGTTATTGAAAAATACCTTCGTCCTACCGGATGGCAGCGTTTCGAACTGAAAGAAGAATTCGATACGCAAGCCAAGATTAAGGAACATTTTACCGGGAGGGATGATGAGAAATCCAATTATATCCGGGATGGTTTATACAGCCTGTGCAATGAAGTGCTGTTTGTCAGGGATAAACGTGAGCCTTATAAGTTTCATCCCCGTATAACCGCCCAGTACAACTATTCGTACAGGGACCTGGACGATGGAGCCAAAGATGCATTCAACAGGTTATATAATGAATTTTTCTATCGCCGCCATTCGCAGTATTGGCGCGATCAGGCGATGACGAAGCTACCTACTCTTATTTCTTCGACCTCGATGCTGGTATGCGGTGAAGATCTGGGTATGGTTCCCGAATCTGTGCCTTCGGTGATGAACGAACTTCAGATATTGAGCCTCGAGATAGAACGGATGCCAAAAGAACGGGAGGTATTATTCAACGACCTGCATCATCTGCCATACCTGAGTGTCTGCACAACATCTACCCACGATATGTCACCTCTCCGTTTGTGGTGGAAAGAAGACAGGCAGCTGACCCAGCAATATTACAATCAGGTATTATGGAAGCATGGTGCTGCTCCCGAAGAATGTACAGCCGATTTGTGCGCCCAAATTGTAAGTAATCATTTATATTCTCCGGCTATGCTGGCTATTTTGCCGCTTCAGGACTGGCTGTCGATAGACGACACTCTGAAACGTCCGGTTGCCGAAGATGAACGAATAAATATTCCGGCTATATCGCAACACTATTGGCGGTACAGGATGCATCTTACCCTGGAAGAATTACTCGAAGCTACGGATTTTAACCGGAGGGTTAAATCGATGGTAGGTTCATCGGGGAGGGAATAGGTGTAATGGAAAAGTGAAAAACGAAAAGTGAAAAGTAAAAAGTAAAAAATTAGATAATATCTTACTGGCGACCGATGACTGAACAGGTGTTACTTTTTTTATAAATTTATCTATAGAGTACAGATAGCAAGCGTGTTGTCGATAGAAAAGTAACAGTGTGAAAAATTTCGAAAGGTTGTTACTTTTGTTACTTTTTAACAGTTACAGGTTACTTCGCCCTTCGGGCAGTTACGGGTTACAAGTTGGCTGGCGTTTTGTTTTGTTTCACGCAAAGACGCAAAGGCGCAAAGTTTTACATCTTACGAGTTGTTGACTGCTAACTGTTTACTGTTAACTGTAGATAGTGTTACTTTTGTTACCTTTTTCAGTTACGAGTTGTTGACCGATAACTGAAAAAATGTAGGAGTGGCAAAACCGACGTAAATCAAATATAAATTATATAGTACATGAAGAAAATCTATTTAGTATTATTACTCGTTTTACTGAGCTTATCGGTTTTTGCAATCGATATAAAAACAGTAGATCCTGCTTTTTGGTGGTCAGGGATGAAGAATCCTGAATTGCAGGTATTGATACACGGAGAAGGTGTGGCTAAATCGGACGTAAGTATTACTTCAAAATCGGTAAGGCTGAAAGAAACTGTAAAGCTGGAAAGCCCTAATTATCTTATCTTATATTTCGACTTATCCGGAGCTCAACCCGAAAAGTTCGATATTGTATTGCAGCAGGGGAAGGACAAGAAGGTGGTTCCTTATGAGATTAAAGGCCGGAAGTCCGGCTCATCCGACAGGATAGGCTTCAATGCTTCGGATGTACTTTATCTGATTATGCCAGACCGTTTTGCAAACGGAGATACATCGAATGATGAAGTTTTTGGTTACCCGATTAATCGTAATATCTCTAATGCACGACATGGAGGCGATTTTAAAGGGATTGAAAACCATCTTGATTATCTGCAACAGTTAGGAATAACATCTGTGTGGTTAAATCCTGTCTTAGAAAATAATATGAATGAGAATGAATATCCAGCCTATCATGGATATGCCGCTACTGATTTCTACAAAGTAGACGCCCGTTTTGGAACAAACGATGATTACCGGAATTTGGTAACTCAAATTCATGCTCGTGGAATGAAAATAGTGATGGATATGATATTCAATCATTGTGGAAGCGATCATTTTTTATTTAAGGATATGCCAGCTAAAGATTGGTTTAACCACGATGGAAAATATGTACAGACTTCTCATCGTACATCTGTACAATATGACCCGTATCGTTCTGAATACGATTACAAAGCAGCAGTGGACGGATGGTTTGTAGAATCGATGCCTGATTTGAACCAACGTAATCCGCATGTGGCAAATTATCTTATACAAAATAGTATATGGTGGATCGAGTATGTAGGGTTAAATGGTATCCGACAAGATACGCATCCTTATGCCGATTATAATATGATGTCGCGCTGGTGTAAAGAGGTGACAGATGAATATCCTAATTTTAACATTGTCGGGGAGACATGGTATCACAACAATGCGGGGCTTGCTTTTTGGCAGAAAGACAGTAAATTAGCTAAACCCAAAAACTCATATCTCAAAACGATTATGGATTTTCCGCTTGTTGATATCAGCGAAAAATGTTTCGATGAAGAAACAGGTGAGTGGGGCGGAGGTTTTATGAATGTATATGATTATCTTTCACAAGACTTTATATATGAAGATCCTATGAATCTTTTGATTTTTCTAGATAATCATGATACATCCCGTTTCAATAAGAACGAGCAAGACACAACAAATATCAATCGTACAAAGCAAGCGCTCGCTTTTATTTTTACAATGAGAGGAATTCCTCAGATATATTATGGCACTGAAATATTGATGACCGGTTATAAACCTGATGGAGATGGATTTTTGCGGAAAGATTTTCCGGGAGGCTGGAAAGAAGATAAAGTAAATAAGTTTGAAAAATCAGGGCGTACTGCCAAAGAAAACGAGGTATTTGAATATACAAAAAAACTACTGAACTGGAGAAAGGGTAACGATGTTATAGCCAAAGGTTCATTAAAACAGTTTGTTCCATCAAATGGTGTTTATGTTTATGAACGTAAATTCAACGGTAAGTCCGTTGTTGTATTCCTGTCCGGGTCGGATAGTGAAAAAACGATAGACCTTTCACCATATAAAGAAGTGTTGCCGAAGAGTCAGGCAAAGGATGTTATAAGTGAAAATATTGTAAACTTAAGTAACGGGTCTTTAACATTGCAGCCTCGAAGTGTCTTGGTATTAGAATTTTGATTACTTTTATACAAAGTAAATGCAAAATTTGAAGACCATGAAAAAAGGGCCGTTAACAATTAAAGATATTGCTAAAGATTTGAATATATCGCCCTCGACCGTGTCGAGGGCTTTGAAAGATAATCCTGACATAAGCCTCGAAACAAGGAAACTGGTGCAGGATTATGCGAAAAAGTATAAATATAAGCCAAATGCGTTGGCTTTGAGCCTGAGAACACAGCATACCAATATTATCGGGGTTATCGTTCCTGAATTGGCAAACCACTTCTTTTCCGGTGTATTATCCGGTATGGAGACTATCGCCGAGGAGAAGGATTACCATGTAATTGTATGCCAGTCGTCGGAAGATTACCAGAAAGAGATACGGAATGTACAGACTCTTATCAAGGCCCGTGTATGCGGCGTGTTGATCTCTCAGTCGAAAATGACTACAAAATACGATCATTTTCAGGAATTGATAGATAACGATATACCGGTCATCTTTTTCGACCGTATTTGTACGGGAATCGACACGGATAAGGTAGTGGTGGATGATTATTCGGGAACATTTACCGCTGTGGAATATATGATAAAGACAGGTTGTAAGCGTATAGCCTTTTTTTCGGCCCCGTTGCACCTCGAAATATCCAAGAACAGGAGAAATGGTTATCTGGATGCATTGCGCAAATACCATCTGCCCGTAGATGAAAATCTGATGCGTATAGCTGATACCAAGCAGCTCGGTTATGAGAGAGCAATGCAGATATTGCAGGAACCTGACAGACCGGATGCATTTATGGCGATGAACGATTATACGGCCTCGGGTATATTGCTGGCAACAAAGAAGCTTGGTTTGAAAGTGCCGGAAGAGGTTTCGATCTTCGGCTTTTCCAATTCCAATATATCACAGGATACCGATCCCATGCTTACTACTATGGATCAGCATCCTAAAAAAGTAGGGGAGGAAGCGATGCAACTTATGTTGGAAAAAATAGAGAACCCCGGAAATGTATCGCGAAAGAACAGACTGATAAAGACCTCTTTGATAGCAAGGCAAACCACACGGGAACTGCCCGCCGAAGGAGGAGATTGATTAATACATACTAAATATACCATGAAACAAAAACCAACACTTACCTTTTGGCAGATCTGGAACCTCAGTTTCGGATTTTTAGGCATTCAAATAGGATATTCATTGCAGAGTTCGCAAACCAGCCGTATATTGTCGGCATTGGGAGCCGATCCTCATCACTTGCCTTTATTCTGGCTGGCGGCCCCGATAGCAGGATTGATTGTGCAACCGATTATAGGTATGTCGAGCGATCGCACATGGACAAAGTTGGGACGGCGTATTCCGTTTATCCTCGGAGGAGCAATAGTTTCGGCTATAGCTATGTTTTTCATGCCTAATTCGGAATTTGTTGCAGCTATTATGCCTCCTGTATTTTTCGGAGCATTTATGTTATTGTTCATGGATTGTGCCTTTAATGTTTCTATGCAGCCTTTCCGTTCTCTGGTAGGTGACATGGTAAACGACAAGCAGCGAAATCTGGGTTACTCCACCCAAAGTTTCCTTACAAATGTAGGTGCGGTTGTAGGCTCTTTCTTACCTTTTATCCTGACATGGATTGGTATACAAAATATACCCGCGATAGGAGAAAAAGTAGCCCCATCGGTTATCTGGTCATTCTATATAGGAGGGACGGCTTTGCTGCTGACAGTTTTATGGACAAGCTTCAGAGTTAGAGAATACCCTCCGAAAGAATACGAAGAATACAATAATATCACTGAGGAAGAAAAGCAGAAGCGGTCTTTTATAGATATTCTTAAAAGCACGCCTAAAACAATGCTTCAATTGGCTGTTGTGCAGTTTTTCTCCTGGTTTGCCTTATTCCTGATGTGGGTATATTCCATTGGAGGAATAGCCGAAAATGTGTGGCATACGACAGATCCACTGTCTCAGGCTTATAACGATGCTGGCAACTGGAATGGCGTGCTGAGTGGGGTGTATGGTATCTTTGCAGTTGTATTCTCTGTCTTTATGGCTCGCATAGCTGATAAGTTGGGACGGAAGAAAGTATATTCGTTCGCTTTGCTTATGGGTGCGTTAGGGCTGGCTTCGATGTATATTTTCGACGATAAATATATGTTGCTGGTATCTATGCTCGGTGTGGGGATTGCCTGGGCGGCTATATTGGCAATGCCTTATGCCATCCTGTCGGCTGCGCTTCCTGCCAGCAAGATGGGTGTGTACATGGGTATATTTAATGCAACTATAACTATTCCGCAAATTGTGGCGGGTATAACAGGTGGGTTGATATTGAAATATGTTGTGGGAGGAAGTTCTGTTTCTATGCTGGTAGTAGCAGGCGTATCTATGTTGTTGGCTGCAATCTCTGTTGCATTTGTACAAGATAAGAATGCAGAGATACAACCTGAAAATATAAAATAATACTTATTAAAAATATAATTTATGAGAAATAAACTATTACTAGTCATTGCGGCAATCGCCCTGATAGGTTACTCTTGCAAACAGAAACCGCAGGTAACGTCTGATGAGCCGCAGGAAAAGTGTACTGTACAGCATCTCGACTGGACACGGAGTGCCGTTATTTACGAAGTGAATGTAAGACAATATACCAAAGAAGGCACATTTGCTGCTTTCGAGCAACATCTGCCACGACTAAAAGAACTGGGTGTCGATGTGCTTTGGTTTATGCCGATACATCCGATATCCGAGAAGAACCGTAAAGGAACTTTGGGTAGCTATTACGCAGTAAAGGACTATAAGGAGGTAAATCCTGAGTTCGGTACAAAAGGGGACTTCAAGCGTCTTGTCGACAAAGCGCATGAAGCCGGATTTAAAGTGATACTGGACTGGGTGGCCAATCATACAGGCGGTGATAATGTATGGCTGTCTGAACATCCCGACTGGTATGTAAAGGATGAGGCCGGAAATCCGAAAAGTCCATATGACTGGACAGATACTTACGAATTGAACTACGATAATAAGGATATGCGTACGGCAATGACGGATGCGTTGAAGTATTGGGTGACAGATTTCAATATCGACGGCTATCGCTGCGATATGGCGCATGAAGTGCCTACTGATTTCTGGAACGATGTACGCCCTGCATTAGATAGTATCAAACCTGTATTTATGCTGGCTGAATCAGAAAACTATGACTTACTGGAGCATGCTTTCGATGCCAATTATTCATGGGAGTTGATGCATATGATGTCCGACGTGAATAAAGGAACTAAGACCGCCGAAGATATTCAGGCATACGTTCAGAAATTGGATAGCCTTATGTGCCCGGATGGTTATAAAATGAATTTCCTTACTAATCATGACGAGAATTCATGGAATGGTACCGAGTTTGAACGTTATGGAAAAGGAGTGGAGGCTTTTGCCGTACTCACTTATACTCTGAATGGCATGCCAATGATATATACAGGGCAGGAAGTTGGCCTGAAGAAGCGTCTTTCTTTCTTCGAGAAAGATATGGTGCCGTCGTGGACAGCCAATGCAACCACCGCTTTTTACAAGAAGCTGAACGAACTGAAGCATACCCACCCGGCATTGCGTGCAGGGGAGATAGGCGGTAAGCTGAGGTTTTACACATCGTCTGCCGGTAAAGATATCTTAATCTATTCGCGTGAAGCGGCAGGAAAAGAGATAATGGTAATGCTGAACCTGTCCGGAAAGAACGTTACCTATCAGAGTAATGACGCTTTAAACAGGGATAACTATGTAGACTATTTCTCAGGGAAGAAGGTCGATAAATTGCCTAATACCCTGAAAGCATGGGAGTACAGAGTATTTACCCGCTAAAATGAAATTATAGCAATAATAAAGGCTCAGATGATAGGATTATTCTGAGCCTTCATTATTCTTAATGATATATGTTATAGCTCTTTGGATACCATATCCAGATGTGCCCGGTAATTCTTTTCCGACTGCTTGATATTTGGATTTTTCATTACATCATAGAAATGGAAGCTATCCACTGGTTCCAAGCCAATAAATGCATTCATACGGTGGAAACCGAACATTACTCCTTTGTCTACACTGTGCTGTTTAAAGAATTCATCTTCCAGGGTAAATGCTTCAACCGGAGCATTCCATGTCGTTGTCAGCATATATTTACGTCCCTGTAACAGGCCACCCGTGCCATAGTTGCGAGTTGGATTGGCCGAACGCCTGCCGTCACTGAAATAGATGCCATTCTGGTGACCTGCGGTAAAAACCTCGTCTATATACTTTTTCAAATCGTTAGGCAATTGAAACCACCAGATGGGAGTATGGTAGATAATCACATCTGCCCATACAAACTTCTCTACCTCTTCTTCAGGTTTATAGCTGTCATTGATATCTGTAGTCTTTACTTCATAGCCTTTATTATTTTTGAAGTAATCTACTGTCCAGTTTGTAAGTGTTTTGTTAAACTCTCCTCCCGAATGAGCAAACTTTGGCGCTCCGTTTATTACAAATATCTTTTTCATAATTGTTTTTTACTTTTAATATTTCTGCGACAAAATTATAACCTTTTTATTGATAAATAAAATAATATAAATTATATATTTGCATCATAATTATGATAGATATTATGGTAAATCTTGAATGGTTCAGAACATTTAAAGCAATATATGAAACAGGGTCATTAACCTCGGCTGCCAACAAGCTGTATATATCCCAGCCCGGTGTCAGCCTCCATCTGAATTCTTTGGAAGCACATATCGGAAACAAATTATTCGACAGGGGGACACGTAAGATGTTGCCGACCGAATATGGGAATATGCTCTATAATTCCATTGTGGATGCCGTGAAAAAACTGGAGGAAGCCGAAGGACATTTTTACAGGAATGCAGATTCAGGCAGGCCGAGTATAAGTATCGGGATGTGCTTTGAAACGTTCCAGTATGTACTCGAACCTTTTATTAGCAAACTGCCTTTCAATCTTATCACTAAATTTGGGGTATATCAGGATATGCTGAATGATTTGGATAAAGGCCTGCTCGATTTTGTTATCTCGCCGCAAAAAGATGAGACGTTTAATATTCAGTACACCCCTTTTTCGAAAGAACGTCTGATACTCATAGCAGGAAGTAAGAGTGATTTATCCGGATTCCGGGAAGCTGTAAATACACGTAATGCCGAAACCGCTGAAGATTGGCTGAATAAGCAGTCCTGGTTTGGAACAACAGGAGATATGGAACATCTCCGTAATTTTTGGATACACAATTTTAAGAAAAGACCCGGTTTTAAGCCAAACTATATTGTTCCGAATATGAGTTCGATTATACGTTGCATATCGGGTAAGGAAGGTTTTTCCGTTATTCCGGATTTTTTATGCCGCAAGCAGTTGGAAGAAGGAAATATCCAACTTGTGTGGGAAGGTTTCACTCCAATAGAAAATACGCTGTATTTTGCCCAAAGAAAAAAAACGATTTACAAAAAAGAACTGGCATTGTTACAAGATATTTTTCTCAAACATATGGCTATCGATGTCAAAGATCAAATCTTGCTTTTACAGGATACAGGCAGGTAATAAAGCAAGAACACTGTATAGATAAAATTATACAGTGTTCTTTACATATTTGGGGATATTTTTCTTTATCCTATCGCCAATAAGGCTACGCCTTCAAGTACCGAGTCTCCGGCATTTACATATATTTCAGTAACTTTACCATCCACTGGTGCCTGTATGGCATTTTCCATTTTCATGGCTTCAAGCATAGCTACTGTCTGGCCTTTTTTCACTTCATCGCCCACATTTACCTGAACTCCGATAACGATACCCGGTAGTGGTGATTTCACTGTACCTGCACCGCCTCCGGCAGGTTTGTTTGCACTTGGGGCAGCAGCTGTTGCTTTTGGTGCTGCGGCTGCAGGCGCTGGTGTCGCTTTAGCGGCAGGGCGGGCAACAAAATTTACATCCTCGTCGCTGTTTACCAACTCTACCTTGTAGTTAGTTCCGTTTACAGCTACTTCTGCAAGGTCACCCTCCATTTTGTTTACGGCAACTATATATTCCTGGCCGTTGATTCTGTATATGAATTGTTTCATGATGTTTTTCCGAATTTTATTTTCTTATTGGCATTTGAAGCATAGCCTCCCTTTTGTCGGCCCAAGGCAAATAATCTTTCGATACATGTTTTATAGTAAGCACATTGCTTTCTATATCATGCTGATGCTGTACATCATATATAGCCAGTGCTATCGCCGCCAATACTTCTTTTGATATATTCTGATCGCTCATCTTATTTTTTCTTTTGTGATGTTTAAAAATTTAATATTTAAAGATTTAATAATCAAAGTATTTGTTTAAATTGTTAAATCTTTAATTTTTTAAATTTCACTTTAGAGATTACAGAGGCAGGTTGTCGTGCTTTTTAGCAGGATTAACTTGCTTTTTGGTTCTCAGTTGTTCCAAAGCACGGATCACACGGAAACGGGTGTTGCGTGGTTCGATAACATCGTCGATATATCCATAACGTGCAGCATTGAAAGGATTACAGAATAGTTTGTTGTATTCAGCTTTCTTAGCAGCAAGTGCTTCAGCAGGATTTTCAGCCTCTTTGATTTCTTTTGCGTATAATACTTCGGCAGCACCATCGGCACCCATTACTGCGATTTCGGCAGTAGGCCATGCATAGTTGATATCTCCGCGAAGTTGTTTACAGCTCATCACAATGTGAGAACCTCCATAAGATTTACGAAGAGTAACAGTTACTTTAGGTACAGTAGCTTCACCGTAAGCATAAAGAAGTTTTGCTCCGTGAGTGATTACACCACCGTATTCTTGTCCTGTTCCCGGAAGGAATCCCGGAACGTCTACCAATGTTACCAGCGGAATATTGAAAGCATCGCAGAAACGTACGAAACGTGCAGCTTTGCGTGATGCATTGATATCAAGTACCCCTGCAAGATATTTAGGTTGGTTTGCTACCACACCTACCGATTGTCCGTTCATACGGGCAAAGCCGATAATGATGTTTTTAGCATAATTGCCATGTACTTCAAGGAATTCTCCATTATCTACTACCGCTCCGATAACCTCAAACATATCGTAAGGCTTGTTCGGGTTGTCAGGGATAATTTCATTTAGTGAATCTTCCATTCTGGCAATAGGGTCGGTACATTCTTTGCGAGGAGCTTCTTCCATATTATTTTGAGGAAGGAAGCTATATAGGTGACGGATAAGAGCAAGTCCATCGTCTTCGTTTGCTACAGAGAAATGAGCAACCCCGGATTTTGTTGTATGTACGCTTGCTCCTCCGAGTTCTTCCTGAGTAACGTCTTCACCTGTAACAGTTTTTACCACTTTAGGTCCTGTAAGGAACATATAAGAAGTACCTTCTGTCATCAGCGTAAAGTCGGTAAGAGCCGGAGAGTATACGGCACCACCGGCACAAGGTCCGAAGATACCTGAAATCTGAGGAATAACACCGGATGCAAGAATATTGCGTTGGAATATTTCAGCATAACCAGCCAAAGCGTTTACACCTTCCTGAATACGTGCGCCACCTGAGTCGTTGATTCCGATTACAGGAGCACCTACTTTCATCGCCATATCCATTACTTTGCATATTTTCAATGCCATAGTTTCTGACAATGAACCACCGATTACAGTGAAATCCTGTGCGAAAATATAAACCAGACGGCCGTCTATGGTACCGCAACCGGTTACAACACCGTCTCCCAGGAATTTTTGTTTGTCCATTCCGAAGTTTGTACTGCGGTGTTCCACGAACATGTCAAATTCTTCGAAACTACCTTCGTCAAGGAGGATAGCTATACGTTCGCGCGCTGTGTATTTGCCTTTATCGTGCTGTGAGTCTATTCTTTTCTGACCACCACCCAGACGGGCTTTAGCACGAAGTTCCATTAGCTCTTTTACCTTTTCAAGTTGGCTCATGTTTTAATATTTTAGATTCTAATAAATTAATCTGTTCAACGTAAAAATGACCTTACGTCATCATTGGGTGAGTAAAGTCATTCTTACTTTATTTGTTTGGATGTTCACACAGTTCGGTGAGGACGCTTCCTGTTGATTTCGGATGAAGGAATGCGATATTCAGGCCTTCTGCACCACCGCGCGGAGCTTTGTCTATCAGCTGTACGCCTTTCGATTCCATTTCGGCAAGAGCATTAGCCACTCCGTCTGCTACGCTGAATGCGATATGATGGATGCCTTCTCCTTTTTTCTCAATAAATTTAGCAATTGTGCTATCAGGGCTTGTAGGCTCCAGAAGCTCAATTTTTGTTTGTCCCACTTTGAAGAATGCAGTTTTTACTTTTTGGTCTTCTACAACTTCAATGTTATAACATTTTAGACCTAAAACACCCTCGTAATAAGGTAGTTGTTCTTCGATGCTTTTTACAGCAATACCTAAATGTTCAATGTGTGAAATATCCATGATTTTATCTGAATAAAAAGTTATTATTTAGTTCCGCGCAAAGGTACTATTAAATTATAAGACAACGAAATTAAAATTGTAAAAAAACTTTGTTTTTGCACAAAATGTCAAAAAGTGTGCAATGTGCGTTTTTCGTTTTCTAAATGTTTGTTTTTTAACATTAAAATATCACTTTTTTTGGGGGAAGTTTATAGTTATCAGTTAATAATAGTCGAGCTTTTACAACTATATTTATTTTATTAAATCTGGTACCTTTTCTTAAAAAGTAACAAAAGTAACACTATTTACAGTAAACAGTAAACAGTTAGCAGTCAACAGAAATGCAGTTCTTCAACTTATTACTTATTATTTAAAACTCATTACTTGTTAAAAGGTAACAAAAGTAACAGATATATCAGTTAACAGTCAACAGTTAGCAGTTAACAACTTGTATCTTGTATCTCGTACCTTGTCTACTTGTAACTATTCCCAAAAAGGTAACAAAGGTAACACTCTTTACAGTCAACAGTTATCAGTCAGTAACTGGTAAGATGTAAAACCTTTGCGCCTTAGCGTCTTTGCGAGAAATAAAACAGGGCGCCAGCTAACTCGTAACCTGTAACTGCCCAAAGGGCGAAGTAACTTGCAACTGTTAAAAGGTAACAAAGGTTACAACTTTTCATTCATTTGCTAATTTACAAATCTACTAATCAGTCTTTCAAAGAACTTATAATTTTTAACTATATACATAGATAAAATTCTTTTAAGAATATCCGGTAATGTTCACTACATTTTATTCTAAATAAATACTTAAAATATGAAAATGTATTTAAATAAATACGTTTGCATAGAAATATAGTGTTAAATGAATGGTTTTCATGAACAATTTATATCCTTTCTTCCTTATACTTAATACACTACTTATGTTTCATCTTTTAAAGTGAGGGCTGCTATGAGATTTAATGGAACTTTAAATGTCGGGGATATTTTATACAGGGTAGACCCGAAAATATTGTCTGTCAACGTGTTTCGGATAAATAATGTTGATGAGAAGCAACAGGAACCGACTACTCATGAAAACTTCGTGATGGAGAAGAAAGAGTCAAGGTTAATTCCGATGTTGATAGAGAAGTTCCCGTTTGAGTTTAAAGGTTTATTATATTTTTTGACAGAAGATGATGCGAATCATTACATCAAGACTCAGATAGGAATGTGAAGCCTCCTATATAAAAGCTAAAGGCCGTGAAATCGTTTGTTTTCGCGGCCTTTTTATTTGGGCAGTTATTATTACTGTACTTTAACAACCTTTCCTGAGCCTGATATGGCCTGGTCTACCTGCGCATTCCCTTTATACTGTACATTACCGCTACCCGATACTCTTACGGTCAGCAACTTTTCGGCATATACAGAGAAATTACCGCTGCCTGATACGGAACATGTTACCGTGTCGGCTTGCATATCCATCGTATTTGTTTTTCCACTACCCGATATACTGCTTTCTATCCGGTTTGCTTTACCGGTCATTGTAATATCGCCTGAGCCGGAAACTTTTGTAGTCACGCTTTGTGCAACAATGCTGTCACCAAGGATGTTTGCACTGCCCGAAACCGATAGAACCAGATCGGAGGTTTCCAGTTTTCCTTTGATGTGGAGCTTGATAGAGCCGCTCGCGCTTACACGGGCCAAGACTGTCGAATTGGTATAGATATTATATTTAGTAGGGCTCACATTTTCTTTATTTCTGATAGAGAGGATGCCATCATTGGATTCCACAATTAGCAGAGGAAAAATATTTTCGTCTGTTTCTATCCTTAGATACGGTGCGGCATCTGGTTTTTGTTCATAGACAATGCTTGATCCTCCACTAAATTCGATCTCTTTGTAATCCGAGATATTGACTTCATTCTCTGTTATATTTCCATTTCCTCTCACTGAATTGAATGAACAGGATTGGGCGCTTAGAACTAATAACGTAATACTGATTGTGTACAAAAGTGTTTTCATATTAATATTCTTTTTGAAATGATTATTTATAGGTATGACGCATTCCTTTCTAATTTGGTTACATCAAAATCGAAAAAAATATCATAGAATCTTATTTTTAATAAAAAATACGATCAACAACAGCCATCCTGCAATCAGGAATAATCCCCCTATAGGCGTTACCGGGCCTAAGAAACGCAGATTTATACCCCAATGTCCGGAAAAGGATAAAAAATAAATGCTGAAAGAAAAAAGCAGGACTCCTGTAATAATACAGATAGCAGCCCATTTTTCTAACGGCGATGTAAATGACAGGGCCAGGCCTATAATCAGTAATACGATGGCATGGTACATCTGATAACGCACTCCGGTTTCGAAACTGATAAGTTTTTCCGGTGTGAGTATGTCTTTAAATGCATGTGCTCCGAATGCTCCCAGTATTACCGAGAGCATTCCGTATATAGCAGCAATAATTAATACTGTTTGTTTCATTTTCTATCGGCAATAGGTATATATTCTTTTATGTCGGCGGCATTCTTGTATGCTGGGCGGATGATCCGCTTTTGCTTGAAGTTGAGCTCTTCGATTCGGTGCGCGCACCAGCCCACGATACGAGCCATCGCGAACAATGGGGTGTATATTTCCTGGGGCAGGCCTATCATATCGTAGACAAAGCCCGAATAGAAGTCTACATTGGCACAGACCTGCTTGTTGACATTCTTTCCTTTCTTCTCCATAAAGTTGAGGATAGCTCTTTCTTCCAGCAGCTTATAGAAGTTATATTCTTCTTCCCGTCCTTTCTCTATGGCAAGCTCGCGGGCCATTTCCTTGAGTAGCATGGTGCGGGGGTCGGATATTGTATATATGGCATGTCCTATACCATATATAAGACCTGTTTTATCATAAGCTTCTTTATTCAATATCTTCAGCAGATAGGAGTCTACTTCTTCAACGCTTGTCCAGTCTTTCACATTGGTTTTAATGTTCTTCATCATGTCGATGACTTTCAGGTTTGCTCCTCCATGCAGAGGCCCTTTCAGTGAACCTATGCCCGCGGCGATGGCCGAATAGGTATCCGTACCTGTCGAACTGGTGACACGTACCGTAAAGGTGGAATTATTACCTCCCCCGTGATCGGCATGTACCATAAGCGCCAGGTCGAGAATTTTTACATCCAACTGTGTATAGTGGTGCCCTTTCATCATATACAGGAAGTTTTCGGCAAGCGACAGGTTCGATTGCGGATGTCTGATGTGGAGAGACTTACCGTTGCTGTGTCTTAATGCATTGTGTGCATAGGCGATAATGGTAGGGAAAGTGGCAACGAGATTCAGCGATTGGCGTATCAGGTTCTCGGGGGTGGTTTCATCCGGCTTGTCGTCGAATGTATATAATTCGAGTACACAACGGGAAAGATAATTCATAATGTCATTTCCTACGAGATCGAGTATATGCATTACAATCTTCGGTTTCAGGTCCATAATGCAACTCATCAGTTCCGAAAATTCTTTCAATTCCTCCTTGTTTGGCATATTACCCGAAAGTATAAGATAGACTACCTCTTCAAATCCCAGCCTGTTTTCTTTCTGGGCACCCCGGACTATGTCCTCGAGACTGATTCCCCTGTATATAAGTTTGCCGGGGATAGGAGTCAGCTTGCCATCTTCGCTGCGTTCATATCCCACAACGTCGCCCACTTTGGTGAGGCCTACAACTACGCCCGTATGGTCTTCGTTGCGAAGTCCGCGTTTTACATTCATTTTCTGGAACAGCTCGGGGTCGAAATTACTCGTTACGCCCACTGTTGCCGATATTTTATCCACTATTTCCTTATCCAGTAATCTCTCCATAGTATATTTTTTATATGGTTTATATTTTGAGTTTGAATTATGACCTAAAATAGTAAGTCACAATTTCTTTCCACTTCATTAATTGTCGCACCCAGACTCTTATAAAACGTTATCGCCGGATGGTTCCATTCCGAAACCTGCCAGCGCAGGCTATTACAGCATTCTTCTTTAGCATAAGCGATCACTGCATTGATAAGGCGTGTGCCTATGCCCTTTCCCCTGTATGTTTGCCTGACATATAAGTCATCCATGTACAGGGATTTGCCTGTCCATGTATAATAAGCGAAGAAGTAAGTCGCATACCCGATAATGGAGCCATCCCCATCCCTCGCTACAAAGCCGTGAAAATAATCCTTTTCTTTTAGCATCTGCCCGGCCGAATTAGTCATCTTTTCAGGTAATTTTTCAAAGGTGGCAAATTCCAGAAAAAGGGAGACCAGCTCTTCAAAATCGGATTCCTTTATGGGTTGTATATCTATATTCATTTAATCTACTGATTGCAAAAGTTGTCGGCACTTTCATCTTCCTGCCAATTATATTCTATTCTGAAAGCTATCTTCCGGGCTTCTTCTGTTCCCAGTATATCACGAATAAATCCTAAAGCCATATCCATTCCGGCGCTGACACCCGATGAGGTATAATACTTGCCGTCTTTTATCCAGCGTGCCTGTTTTATCCAGTTTACTTTGGCAGAGGAACTTTCCACCCAGCCGAAAGCACGTTTATTTGATGTCGCGCTTCTGCCATCCAGTAAACCGGTTTTAGCTAATAATGCACTACCCGTGCAAACAGTAAGAGTATATTGACTACCGCTGGCTAATGTTCTTATCTTCTCTATAAAGACCGGATTGTCTATTTCCTTTCGTGTGCCCGTTCCTCCGGGTATAAGCAGTATATATGGTCCCTCCGGCATTAATAATTCTACCGGATCGGTTTTTATTTCAATATTGTCCGTATTGCGGATAAGGCTTCCGGTTTCAGAATAATATCTGATTGTACTACCTTCAACCTTACCGAATATTTCCACAGGCCCGAATACATCGAGTGTTTCAAAACCGGGAAAAAGAAGTATATTGAAAACCATGCAGACTCCGGTTATTATTGTTTCATATAATTCAGGGCACTGCCTGCCTTAAACCATTCTATCTGCGTATCGTTATAGGTATGGGCTACCCCGAACGATTCTTTTTCACCGTTTTTATGGGTGAGTTCGATGATAAGGTTCTTTCCCGGCCTGAAATCGGTTAGTCCCAGTATGCTTATTTTATCATCTTCGCGTACCTTATCATAATCATTCTTATCGATAAAGGTAAGGGCGAGCATACCTTGTTTTTTGAGATTGGTTTCATGTATGCGGGCAAAAGACTTTACAAGTATGGCCTTCACATTCAGGAACCGGGGCTCCATTGCTGCATGTTCACGTGATGAGCCTTCCCCGTAGTTTTCTTCAGCCACTACGACGGAGCCCAGTCCTTCCGCTTTGAATTTCCGGGCAAGTTTAGGAACAGCGATATATTCACCGGTTTCCACGTCCAGAACGGCATTTGTCTTGTCATTGAATGCATTGACTGCTCCTATCAGCATATTGTCGGATATATTATCCAGATGTCCGCGGAAACGGAGCCATGGGCCAGCCATTGATATATGGTCGGTAGTACATTTGCCTTTTGCCTTTATTAATAGAGGCTGGGCGGTAATATCTTTTCCGTCCCATGCAGGGAACGGTTTCAGCTCTTGTAAACGTTGTGAATCGGGGGCTATTTTTACCTCAATATTTGAACCGTCAGCTGCCGGAGCGATAAATCCGTCATCATCTTTTTTGTATCCGTTTGGCGGTAGTTCATATCCCTGAGGTTCTTGTAGTTTTACATGTTCCCCGTTTTCATTTACCAGTGTGTCCGTCATCGGATTGAAACATAGATCTCCGGCAATACTCAGCGCCGCAACAATTTCCGGTGATGTAACGAAAGCGTGGGTGTTCGGATTGCCGTCGTTCCGTTTGGCAAAGTTACGGTTAAACGATGTTACGATTGAATTGGGACGCTCCGGGTTGTCCGACTCCCTTTTCCATTGTCCGATACAAGGCCCGCAGGCATTTGCCATGATGGTTGCTCCCGCTTCTTCAAAGACCGGTAATATACCATCTCTTTCGGCGGTATAGCGTACCTGTTCCGAACCGGGGTTAATTATAAATTGAGCTTTTACTTTTATATTTTTCTTTTTGGCATCAGCGACGATTGATGCCGCACGTGACATGTCTTCGTATGAAGAGTTTGTACATGAGCCGATTAGTCCCACTTCCATCTTTTGCGGATAACCGTTTTCTTTTACAGCTTTGGCAAATTGAGAAATAGGATGCGCCGCATCAGGTGTAAAAGGCCCGTTTACATACGGTTCGAGGGTCGATAAATCTATTTCAATTATCTGGTCAAAATACTTTTGAGGATTATTTGCTATCTCCGCATCAGGTTGCAGATGCTCCATTATTTTATCGGCCAGTTCTGCTACATCGCTTCGGAAAGTGGCTTTTAGGTATTCAGACGATTTTTCGTCATATGGGAAAATGGATGTGGTTGCACCTACTTCCGCACCCATATTGCAAATGGTACCTTTTCCCGTGGCTGACAATGAAGCTGTACCTTCGCCGAAATACTCGATGATGGCATTTGTACCTCCTTTTACAGTCAATATACCGGCCAGTTTCAGTATAACGTCTTTAGGTGAAGCCCAACCTGACAATTTTCCGGTCAGTTTTACCCCGATGATCTTCGGCATTTTCAGTTCCCAGGGCATTCCCGCCATTACATCTACCGCATCGGCGCCACCGACGCCTATGGCTACCATGCCCAGACCTCCGGCATTTGGTGTGTGGGAGTCTGTCCCGATCATCATCCCGCCGGGGAAAGCATAGTTTTCGAGTACTACCTGATGGATGATACCTGCACCGGGTTTCCAGAAACCGATTCCGAATTTATTGGATACGTTGCTCAGAAAGTCGAAGACTTCTTTGTTTGTTACTTCGGCGGTGTTCAGGTCTTCCTTAGCCGATTTGTATGCTTGTATGAGGTGGTCGCAGTGTACAGTCGATGGAACAGCTACTTTGGTGCGTCCCGAATTCATCAATTGCAACAAGGCCATTTGCGCAGTAGCGTCCTGCATAGCAACCCTGTCGGGTGAAAAGTTCACATAATCTGTTGCGCGTACAAAATCTTTAATGGCTTCATCTTCCGACAGATGCGCGTATAGGATTTTTTCGGACAGAGTTAAAGGGCGCTTTAGTTTGCTTTTAGCCTCTTCAACCTTTGATGGGTAGGATTCGTAGAATTTGCGAATCATATCTATATCAAAAGTGGTACTTTTCATTATAATTGAAGTTTTTAGTTAATTTTTTATTTCCCTGAACTAACAAAAATAATAAAAAAATTCTATGATATGGCGTCTTTTATATTACATTCCTATTTAAGCTTATTCTAAAATCCGGCATATCTGATGTTTGTCTTTCTGTTTATGGTCGGGTGTTGTTTGGTGATAATTTTGTGTTTTAAGGTTTTATGTATGGAAATTTGTAACTATTTGTTTCGGAAAATGAGACATATTGAAATTGGATATACGGCTGTTATGAGAGATTCTATTTATCATTGATAGAAAAATAAGATAGGAATTTCACTTATTGTATAAATAAACAATAGATTTTATAAGATTCATTTTATTATTCCGGTTTAAACCATTTTCTCTTTAAATTGTCAAAGAATCTGAACAGAGAATACATTTAAAGAGTATTTTCTTACTTTTGTATTTTTAAAAAGTAAATATTGCATGAGAAACGGCTTAATTATATTATTCTTATTATTCACAACTTTAACAATATATGCACAACCATCTTCCGAAAAATTGATAAGGCAGGGTGTGGCATTGCATGATAAAGGACGTTATAAAGAGGCAATCGCCTGTTATGAAGAAGCACTGAAGGTAAACCCGACATCAATGTCCGCTGTTTATGAGATGTCTTTATCATACTTGCAGCTCAAAGATTATGATAAAGCCATTCGTAACAGTACAAAAGTGATTACAGCTAATTTTCAGCCTTTATTGATGGATGCATATATTGTAAAAGGTACGGCGCTGGCTAATCAGGATAAAATGGGAGATGCCCTTAAAATCCTTAATGAGGCATTAGAGAAATGTGGTGATGAATATTTACTGCATTTTAATCTGGGACTATGCTACTTTAACAATAAGGATAATCGTATGGCTGTTCAGCATCTGCGAAAAGCAATTGAGATAGACGCCACCCACTCCAGTGCATTTTTGCTTTATGCCTATGCATTGAATGATTTGGGGCGCTGGGTGCAAAGTTTTTATGCATTCCATTTTTTCTTGTTGCTGGAGCCTAATACAGAACGCTCGAAAGATGCATTCGGGGAGATGTTTGATATAGTCTCAGCAAAAATAGATTCCGGTTCGGAGAAATTATCGCCCGAAGACGGAGTGGACAGACGCTATCTTTATGATGCTATACAAAAGCATAAAACAGGGGTGACAGACGATATTTCCCAATATACGTTTTTTGTAGAATCATCTAAATTGATCTTTTTCACATTGGCTCAGATGCAAAACGATTCTCTGAATGGTCTGTTGTGGTATTTTTTTGTACCTACCTATGAAGAGATTCTGGGTTCGGGACATTTCGATACCTATTGCCGCTACGTGAGTGTCGCTTATTTCCCCGAATCGCTTAAATGGTGGGAAAATAATAAGACACATGTTGATAATTTTATCGAATGGTTCGAAAACGGGCAGAGCGGAATTGATGAAGAAGCCGATTTTGGAGATGATTCCGATCTAGAAGATAGCGGGCAATAAAAAAGGATTTTGGAATAAATGTTACAGGATACAGAGAATAACTTGCTAGAAAGGCTGCATGACCCGAAAACCCAACAGGTTGCCTTTTCTGAACTTGTGAAAGAGTTTAGTGAGGTGCTTTATTGGCAGATCCGTAAAATAGTACTTAGTCATGACGATGCTAATGATGTCCTTCAAAATACCTTTATTAAGGTCTGGACCAGCATCGAGAATTTCAGGGGGGATTCCAAACTCTCGACCTGGCTCTATCGTATAGCGATTAACGAAGCTATTACATTTTTGAATAAACAACGAGCGCAAAATAATATATCGATGGACGATGCAGATATATTTCTTATCTCACGCCTCGAAGGTGATGAATATTTTGATGGAGACGAAGCGCAGCTTAAATTGCAAAAAGCGATACTGACACTTCCTGAAAAACAACGTATCGTTTTTAATATGAAGTACTTCGATGAAATGAAGTATGAAGATATGTCGGATATACTGGAAACCTCGGTTGGTGCTCTGAAAGCATCATATCACCATGCAGTGAAAAAAATCGAAGAATTTTTATCTGCTGACAATTAAACCTTTTTATCTAATTATAGTCTATAGTATAGATGGAGTTATTAAAGAATAGTAGTTATGTTGGATAATTTTGACAAAAAGAAGAGTCCGTTTAAGGTTCCCGAAAACTATTTCGAGAATTTTAATGCTGAAATAATGGGTAAACTTCCAGAAAAAGAAACAGGAAAAGGGAAGATTATTCCATTGTGGAGAAAGGTGTTGCCTTGGACAGCAGCGGCCGCCGTATTTTGTGGAGTCATATTTTCAACGGGAATACTGAACCAAAAAACGACAGCCGAACCTGAGCCTGTAGTAGCTTCTGCTATGGCTTCCTCCTCAGATGAAGAAGATTATTATTTGTTTCTTGAGGACGAAGTGGCAAGAGCTAAATATAGGGATGTGATGTATAGTAATTAAACCAAAAAAACATTGTTATATGAAGTTTAGAAGTATTCTGGTCTTATTGATTCTTGCAGTGTCTACAACACTCTCAATAAAAGGTCAGGGTCTGAAGCGAGGCGGTTTTGATATAGAAACTATAAAGAAAGAAAAAGCAACTTTCCTGATAAAAGAGTTGGAGCTGACAGATGCCGAAGCTAAGGTTTTTATTCCCTTGGAATCGGAGTTTATGTCCAGAAAGTTTGAAGTAAACAGAGATGCACGGAGGGAAACCCGTGCGTTGAACGAAAAACCTAACAAAACTGAAGAAGATTACCAACGGATAACCAAATTGAATTTGGAATCGGAAAAGCGGGAGGCTGAGCTTCAGATAGAATATTATAAAAAATTTGGAGAAATATTATCTGCTCAGAAAATTGAAAAATATCGGGCAGTGGATATGAAATTCAAAGAGCATATGCTAAAAAAGATCGAAGAGCGCAGAAAAGCAAACCCGCATCGACAAGGACAAAGAAAATAATTTGACATAAAGTTTGTTTTATTGTAAAAAATATATACTTTTGTTTTCATAAAGATTATAATTATGTACAATAAAGCGCATCATCATCATTTTATATTACTGCCAATCGGTAAGTAACGTATCTTGATGTGGTGATAGCAAAGATATAGTAAGAGCTTACCTGATTAGGGTAGGCTCTTTTTTTATTTTCAGTTTACAGATATTGGTTGTCTACTTACAATCTTTAAATCTTGAAATTATTAAATCTTGAAATATATATTATGGTATTAAGAATTGCTGTACAATCGAAAGGTCGGTTATTTGAAGAAACGATGGAACTTTTGCAGGAAGCAGGTGTAAAACTAAATAATATTAAACGCACATTGCTTGTGCCCGCGAAAGGGTTTCCTGTTGAAATACTTTTCCTGCGCGACGATGATATTCCTCAGGCAGTAGCAACGGGAGTTGCCGACATCGGAGTGGTGGGAGAGAATGAATACATGGAAAAAAATGAGGATGCAGAGGTTGTTAAACGGTTGGGTTTTAGTAAATGCCGTCTGTCACTGGCCATTCCTAAAGATGAAAATTATGAAGGTATAAAATGGTTTGAGGGGAAAAAAATCGCGACTTCTTATCCTTTTATCCTGAATAAATATATGAAAGAGAAAGAGATCAATTCCGATATACATATTATTACCGGTTCGGTAGAGATTTCACCGAGTATCGGATTATCGGATGCAATTTTCGATATTGTCAGTTCGGGAGGAACACTTGTCAGTAACCGGTTGAAAGAAGTGGAAGTGGTAATGCAATCTGAAGCTTTGCTGATTGCAACGAAGAATCTTTCGCAAGAAAAAAAGGATATTCTTGACGAATTGATATTCAGAATTGAAGCTGTACAAACTGCAACTGATAAAAAATATGTACTTTTGAATGCTCCCGAAGATAAATTGAGCGAAATTATTGATATTCTTCCCGGAATGCGCAGTCCTACTGTAACCCCATTGGCAACCAAAGGCTGGTGTTCGGTGCAATCGGTAGTGGAAGATAAGCGTTTCTGGGAAGTGATTAGTAAGCTGAAGTCCTTAGGCGCAGAAGGAATACTGGTGTTACCAATCGAAAAAATGATATTATGATACAGGTTTCGGACGATATAGTTTTATATCCGCTGTCGGTAGATGACATTTTTAAGATTTTCAATACGTTGAATGACGAGCGTGAATATATGCGCGAGTGGTTACCCTTTGTTGATACTACAAAGGAAGTGGAAGATACCGCCAGCTTTGTAAATCATGTTTTACAGACAGTTGATAAACAGTTTACCATTTATTTTCAGGAACAATTTGTAGGCTTAGTCGGCTTTAAAGATACTGACTCAATCAATAAAAAGATCGAAATAGGCTACTGGCTATCTCAATATGCGCAGGGAAAAGGTATTATGGTACATTCCGTCAGAAAGTTGGTAGAATATGCTTTTACCGAAATGGATATAAACCGCATACAGATAAAAGTGGCTGTAAATAATCACAAAAGCAGGCGGATACCTGAAAAACTGGGTTTTCAATTTGAGGGGATTGAACGTGATGGCGAATTGCTCGTTGATAATGTATTTACCGATATTGTCATATATAGTTTGTTGAAGAAAGAATATGGAGGATAGACAAATGCAGATAATAAAATATCCCGAACGTTCGCAATGGGCAGGTATTTTGTCCCGCCCTATATTCGATACATCAGCATTGAATCGCACTGTCGGTGCTGTACTGGATGAAATTAAAGCGCGGGGTGATAAAGCCGTGTTAGAATACGAAGAAAGGTTCGACAAAGTAAAGCTTTCTTCATTAGCAGTAAGTAGAGAGGAGATAGAAACTTCAGAGTCGTTGGTTTCCGAAGAGTTGAAAGCGGCCATACGGTTGGCGAAAGAAAATATAAAGACTTTTCACCATAGTCAGATTTTCGAAAGCAAGAAGATTGAGACTACTCAGGGTGTTACTTGCTGGCAGAAGGCAGTAGCTATAGAGAAGGTCGGCTTATATATCCCGGGAGGGACAGCGCCCTTGTTTTCCACAGTGCTTATGCTTGCTGTTCCTGCAAAGATTGCAGGCTGTAAAGAAATAATACTTTGTTCTCCACCGGATAAAGAAGGGAAAATACATCCGGCAATACTTTTTGCCGCGAAGGAAGCCGGAGTAGATAAGATATTCAGGATAGGGGGGATACAGGCTATCGGAGCCATGGCCTATGGTACCCAAAGTGTACCGAAAGTATATAAGATATTCGGTCCCGGCAACCAGTATGTAATGACAGCTAAGCAGCTTGTAAGCCTTCGTGATGTTGCTATAGATATGCCTGCCGGACCATCGGAAGTGCAGGTAATAGCCGATGATACGGCAAACCCGGCATTTGTGGCGGCGGATTTATTATCTCAGGCGGAACACGGAGCCGACAGTCAGGTGATACTGACTACTACGAGCGAACCGTTTATTGCGGATGTATTGCAGCAAATAGAACAGCAATTGGTTGAGCTGCCCCGCCGCGAAATCGCGGAGAAGGCTTTGCAGAATAGTAAACTTATTCTGTTAAGAGACAATAGGGAAATAATAGATATGACGAATCAATATGCGCCGGAGCATCTGATTATAGAAACATCCGATTATATGGATATTGCCGATGAGATCATAAATGCAGGTTCGGTCTTTCTCGGACATTATACGCCTGAAAGTGCAGGTGATTACGCTTCGGGAACGAATCATACTTTGCCTACCAACGGTTATGCAACAGCTTACAGCGGTGTGAACCTGGATAGTTTTGTCAAGAAAATCACTTTCCAGAAAATCACAAAAGACGGTATCCGTAATCTTGGTCCGGCAATAGAAGTAATGGCGGAGAATGAGGAGTTATATGCGCATAAAAATGCTGTAACATTACGGTTGAAAGAATGATTACTCCCTTGATTATAAAATATAAGAGCCGGGAATATGAGGAAATGCTTATTCTTCGGGCAAAGATATTGAGAGAGCCTTTAGGTCTGGCTTTTACCGATGAAGATATCACAATGGATAAGGATGATATGCTTCTGGGACTTATTTTGCCAGAAAAACAAAAGATGGTCGCCTGCTGTATCCTTACCCGTATTGATGATAAGGTTGTCAAAATGCGGCAAATGGCTGTAGACACAGAAGTGCAAAAAAGTGGACTCGGCACGAGTATGCTTTCTTTTGCCGAATATGTGGCCGAAAGGGAAGGGTTTGAGAAAATCGTGCTGCATGCACGCAAGGTTGCTGTGGGTTTTTATCGGAAATATGATTATAAAATAGTAGGAGAAGAATTTACGGAGGTGGGTATTCCTCACTTCGAAATGGAAAAGCGAATAAAAATGGAAAAAGAAAAACAACAGGTGATCGACGAAGTTTCGAAATATATCGACATTACACTTACTCCTTTTGGTAAGCCGCAGCGTGGTGTCATCGATGTGGAAAAACGTGACCCGATGTACGATGGAAATGGTGTGGTATATATGCTCTCTGTCTTTGAGAAAGGGGAGTTGGTAAACAACCGTATCGGTACATATATGGTTCTGCTGAATAAGGGAGATCAGGCGGGATTTCATGAGCATGGAACCAAAAAAGAGCAGGAACTGTATGTGCTTGTACATGGTGAAGGAGAATATATAGAACGGGAAGGCCAGGGTAAAATAACAAGGAAATTTAACCTGAAAAAAGGAAATGTGACATCTATACAGGGTGATGATAATTACCATTCTATCATCAATACCGGTGATGAGCCGTTGATTATATTTGTGGTAACAACATATGAAAAGGCCTGATTAATTATTTTTTACTATCGGAACCTGTTTAATTTTAACAATTATCCTTATATTTAGGCTAGTTTATTAATTGTCGAATATCTAAATCTATTGTATTATGGGTAAAAGAATATTGACGCTGGCAGGCGATTTTGTTGAAGATTATGAATTGATGGTTCCTTATCAGGCTCTTTGCAGCATTGGCTTTCATGTCGATGTAGTATGTCCGGGAAAGAAAGCCGGGGATCAGATAGCAACAGCAATACACGATTTTGTAGGTTTCCAGACATATGTGGAATTGAGAGGTCACAATTTTACACTGACAAAGAGTTTCGATAGTGTGAAACTGGAAGATTATGCCGGGCTTTATATCACAGGTGGGCGTGCTCCTGAATATATCCGTCTCGACCCTAAGGTGATAGAATACACACGCTATTTCTTTGAAAAGAATTTGCCTGTGGCTGCTATTTGTCACGGTATTCAGATACTGACAGCCGCCAATGTGGTAAAAGGACGTACATTAACATGTTATGTAGCCGTAGGTCCGGAAGTTACATTGGCAGGTGGTAATTATAAAGATATTCCGGCAACGGAAGCTATTACAGACGGTAATTTGACCACCTCCCCTGCATGGCCGGGGCATCCTGCTATATTAAGGGAGTTTTATAAATTGCTGGGAGTAAAGATAGAGTTATAATGGTCAGCTTTTGCAGGCTGATTGAAGATAATAGTTTTAATGTCCTTTGTGCTAAGTTCTGGATTTGTGCAAAGGGCATTGATTTTAAATAACATTTGAATAAATAATGAATCTGCAACAATTAGTCCGCAAGAATGTATGGAATATGAAGGCGTATTCTTCGGCCCGTGACGAGTTTAAAGGAGAGGCTTCCGTCTTTCTGGATGCAAATGAAAATCCATTAAACGATAAGTATAACCGTTATCCCGACCCATTGCAATGGGCATTGAAAGAAAAAATATCGAAGGTAAAAGAGATTCAGCCGGAGAAGATTTTCCTGGGCAATGGGAGTGATGAACCCATAGACCTTGTCATTCGTATATTTTGCGAGCCCCGTATAGATAATATTGTGGCTATTGACCCTACATACGGTATGTATCAGGTGTGTGCCGATGTAAACGATGTGGAATATCGCAAAGTGTTACTGAACAGCAATTTTGATCTTGATGCCGGTACATTACTGGAAAAGGCTGATGAGAATACAAAATTGATATTCCTTTGCTCTCCAAATAACCCGACAGGTAATTTGCTGAACAGAAGAGAAATAGAAAAAGTATTGAACTCTTTCTCCGGTATTGTAATCGTAGATGAAGCCTACATCGATTTTGCATCTGAAAAAACATGGCTGAATGATTTACAAAAATATCCGAACCTGATAGTTCTGCAAACATTTTCCAAAGCATGGGGGTTAGCCGCTGTCCGTCTGGGGATGGCTTTTGCGTCACCGGAAATTATAAAACTATTCAATAAGGTAAAGTATCCGTACAATGTAAATATCCTCACGCAGAACTTTGTGAACGGAGAACTGGATAAACTGGAATTGAGGAAAGAATGGATACAAATCTTGCTGAAAGGACGTGATTATCTGAATGAGGAATTACTAAAACTCCCTTTTGTAGAGAAAATATATCCGACCGACTCTAATTTTATATTGGTCAGAGTTACAGATGCAAACGGATTATATAAGCATCTGGCCGATAAAGGCGTGATTGTGCGTAATCGTAATTCTGTATCTCTCTGTGCAGGTTGTCTGCGTATTACTGTGGGTACAGATGAAGAAAATAAGATATTGATAGAGATTTTGAGAAATATTTGACATGAAGAAAAGAGCATTATTTATAGACCGTGACGGAACAATCGTGATAGAACCACCGGTAGACTATCAGCTGGATAGCCTTGAAAAGCTGGAGTTCTATCCTAAAGTTATCCGTAACCTTTATTTTATCCGTAAAAATCTGGATTTCGAGTTTGTTATGGTAACCAATCAGGATGGACTGGGGACCTCATCGTTTCCCGAAGATACATTCTGGCCGGCACATAATCTGATGCTGAAAACATTGCAGGGTGAAGGGATTACTTTCGACGATATACTTATCGACCGCAGTTTTCCCGAAGACAATGCGCCTACCCGGAAACCCCGAATAGGGCTATTGGGTAAGTATATGAATGAAGAATATGATATGACGCATTCATTTGTAATCGGTGACCGTCTGACCGACGTGGAACTGGCAAAAAATTTAGGAGCGAAAGCTATATTCTTACGCGATGATATGGATGTTCCTGCCGGATTACAAGATGCTTGTGTATTGCAGACTACCGACTGGGATATTATCAGTGAATTTCTTTTTGCGGGAGAGCGAAAGGCAGAAGTAAAGCGTACGACAAAAGAAACGGATATTTATATTGCTTTGAATCTGGATGGAAAAAGCATTTGCGATATAACTACCGGTCTTGGATTCTTTGACCATATGCTCGAACAGATAGGCAAGCATTCAGGTATGGATTTGACCATAAAAGTAAAAGGTGACCTGAATGTGGATGAACATCATACGATAGAGGATACTGCGATAGCTCTGGGTGAAGCGCTTTATAAGGCTTTTGGCGATAAACGGGGAATAGAACGCTATGGATATTACTTGCCGATGGATGATTGCCTGTGTTCTGTTGCTCTTGATTTCGGAGGACGTCCGTGGCTGGTATGGGATACCGAGTTTCATCGCGAGAGGGTGGGAGATATGCCTACCGAGATGTTCCTGCATTTCTTCAAATCGTTGAGCGATTCGGCAAAGATGAATTTGAATATAAAAGCGGAGGGTGCAAACGAACATCACAAAATAGAAGGTATATTCAAAGCTTTTGCCCGTGCCGTCAAAATGGCAAAGAAACGGGATATTTTCAACTACGAACTTCCGTCTACCAAAGGAGTAATCTGATTCATTGGTTATTTTGATACAATAAATAGACGCTAATCTCTGTTTTTATAGAAACATTAACTTCTCATTTTTCATTTTTTGTGTAAGTTTGCACCGATGAAAAAATATATACTGACAGCGTTTCTGTTTTTTGCCATATTTTCCGTGCTGAATGCTCAGGATAGCAGGCGTAGACCCACCCGGTCTACCCCTCCCGTTCAAAGGCAGCAAGCGGATTCGGTAGCTCCGCTTCCGGATAACTTTCCGGTAACAGGTACGACAGTAGATACTGCCAAGGTAGAAGTACCACCTATATATGGATGGAAGATTACCCCCCGTTTGGGAGAACGGATTTTTTTACCGATGGATACAGCCATTGTTAATTTTCATCAGAGTATGCTGGTCGATGGTCTCGATGTCAATGTGGGGTATCTGGGGAATGTCGGTTCACCGGCACAATCGATGATATTTTTCGATCGTCCCGAATCATCCCGCTTTGTGTTTCTCGATGCCATGCACTATTGGCGTAAAGATCCACAGGATAAGTATTATCTCAATACAAAAGTTCCGTATTCTAATGTCCGCTATCAGACAGGCGGCGGTGGACAGAGTGCTGAACAGCGCCTGCAAACCGAAGTTTCCATGAATTTTGGTAAGAAGCTGAATGTTGGTTTTGACTTCGACTATGTATATTCGAGGGGGAATTATACCTCACTGTCCAATAAGCAGATGAATTATGATTTTTATGCCAGCTATATAGGGGATAAATATAAGATGCATGCTTTCTTGGCGAATAATAATTTCAACAATATAGAAAATGGTGGAATCACAAATCCTTTATATATTACCAATCCGAATTCGGATGAAATAGTACAGACTCAATTCAGAGGCAATTCGCTGGACATTCCTGTGAGGATGCAAAGTACATGGAATAAGATGCGGGGTAAGCATCTATATGTGACCAATCGTTACGATCTGGGCAATGACGAAGAAGAATATATGGTAAATGATACGACTAAAGCCTGGCGTAAGAAAGCAAATTATATTTCTCCGGCCAGTGTCATATTTACAACACATTATACTGATCAGAAACGTCGTTTTCTGTCGGATTATGCAGGGATGGATACACTATATCAGTATTATAATAATATAGACGGAATAAGTGTTGATCCGGAACCTAAATATATGAGTAATATAAATGACTTTATGTCGTATTATTCATTTAAGAATACATTTGCCCTGGCCATGAATGAAGGTTTCCGTAAATGGACCAAGTTCGGGCTGACAGCCTTTGCCGAATACGATATGCGTAAATATTCAATGCCGGGAGGACTGCCGGGATTACATGAAAGGTATAGTGAGAACGCGTTGACTATAGGAGGTGTATTATCAAAAGAAAAAGGAAAATATCTGAGATATAAGGCTTCGGCAGAATTTAATATTCTGGATGGGAAGGATTATAAACTCGAAGGAGAAATTACCACTATGCTGAATCTCTTCGGCAAGCAAGTTTCGGCAAAAGCGAACGGGTATATAAAAAGTATAAGTCCCAGTTTCTTCCAAAAGAATTTTTCGTCTAAATATTGGAACTGGAATAGTGAAAATACCAACTTTAGTAATACCAACAGAGTATATGTAGGCGGGGAAATTAACTTCCCGGAATTATCTTTTTCCAAAACACGTATTAGCGGGGGAGTGGAAAATATAAAGAATTATATATACTATAATGGAAATAAAGTAACAGCGCAAGAGTCCGGTAATGTTCAGGTCGTTTCTTTACGGTTGGATCAAAATCTGAAAGCAGGGATCTTTCATTGGGATAACCAGATCGTATACCAGAAGTCCGGAAATCAGAATGTGATACCTCTGCCCGAACTCAGTATATATTCTAATATCTACCTGATGACCAAAATAGCAAAGGTATTGACTCTACAAATGGGTGTCGATGGGCACTTCTTTACCGAATATCATGCTCCCGGTTACGAGCCGCTCACCATGCAGTTTTATAATCAGCAGGATGAGAAGATTGGTAATTTTCCGATAACAACGGCATATATAAACTTGCACTTGAAATTTACCCGTTTCTATATTATGATGTATAATCTGACGGATGGAATGGGGAATGGGCAATCTTTTACACTCTATCGTTATCCGGTAAATCCCCGGATGTTAAAACTTGGTATTTCGTGGCGGTTCAATAACTGATTACACCATGGCAAAGAAGAAAATCCTTGTATCTGTTATACTATTTATCATAGTACTAATAATCATTTCGTTTTTTGTATTCGGGAGGGGTGGGCAGCCAAAGGACTTTGCCCAGATAAAAAAGGACGGAGTATTACATATTGTTACAGATTATAACTCTGTCGGATACTTTGTCTCCGGAGATACTATTGCAGGGTTTAATTATGACTTGATCCGGCTGATGAAAGAGCGTATTCCCTTGAAAATAGAGATTTTATTGGAAGCTAGCCTCGATAAGAGTATTGAAGGGCTTAAGCAGGGAAAGTATGATGTTATGGCGCGCAGTATTCCAGTTACTTCCGAATTGCGGGGTACTCTCCTTTTTACTGAACCTGTTGCCCAAAACAGACAGGTGCTGGTACAACGGAAGAAAGAGTTTAATGAAGGAGTAGAACCTTTGCGAAGCCATCTCGCTTTGGCTAAAAAAACGTTGTATGTTCCTCTCAACTCGCCTGCAATATTACGTATAAGGAATCTGTCGCACGAGATAGGGGATACGATTTATATAAAAGAAGATCCTACTTATGGAGCCGAACAGTTAGCTATGCTGGTCGCATCTAAGGATATAGATTATGCCGTTTGTGATGAGAAGAGTGCAGAGAAAATAGCTCAGTCTTTGCCCGAGATAGACTATTCAACGTTGATAGGTTTTACACATATTGAAGCTTGGGCTGTAAGTGAAAAGTCTCCTGTGCTTTTAGATTCACTCAATATATGGATAAAGCAAATTAAAGGATCTAAAGAGTATAGCAATATATACCAAAAGTATTACAAATAGGATTTTAAGCCTGTTATTTTCTATACATATCCTCTATGTTTGATAAATTATCTTTATAATATTACCTTTGTACTCGCTTATTGTAAGTTACGGTTATTTTTTAGCAGAACTCCATTGTTTTTTGATAAAAAATGATTAAAATTGCTATGTAGACTTTGCAATGACGCAAAAAAAAAGTACCTTCGTCAGATTTTAATTTAGATTATTAAGATTACAGAGTGGAATCATTCTTTCGTACACATAGATATTTAGTAGAACACCTTGACAGTGTTATCCCAAGATTGTTGATGAAACAGATTGACTGGTCTCAGCGGTTAATCGGGATAAAAGGTACCAGAGGGGTTGGGAAAACTACATTTTTACTCCAATACGCAAAAGAGTTTTTCGACATAAACAGGAGAGATTGTCTCTACATAAATCTCAACCAGTTTTATTTTACTATCAGGTCTATAACCAGTTTTGCCCGTGAGTTTGTAGAGCGTGGAGGCAAAACCTTATTGCTGGATC
>Ga0153940_1000101_pt1 | contig 53934 bp, 58 predicted proteins | sample TSNJ024MetaG_FD_104736 | JGI IMG/M metagenome (GOLD analysis project Ga0153940, IMG submission 104736) | Attine ant fungus gardens microbial communities from New Jersey, USA - TSNJ024 MetaG | ecosystem: Host-associated > Fungi > Mycelium > Unclassified | place: USA: New Jersey, Brendan T. Byrne... | reverse complement strand
TTAAAAATTTCATAAGCCGACATATATCCTGCTACAGATGCTGATGGATTAAAGACAATAATACCGCCTGAATTTTTCATAGATGGAAGAAATTTTTGTATCAAAAGAACAGGTGCTCTCAAATTTACCGCATAGCTTAAATCCCAATCGGATATTGAAACTGCGTCAATAGCTCCCATCGGAACAACAGCGGCATTATTTATAATGATGTCAAGTTGAGTGTACTTGCTCGATATATATTCGTATAATTTATCAATCTGTTTTTCATCTGAAATGTCAATGTGATAAAAATCTACGTTTTCGTTACCAAATTCATCGTTTATAAGTTTTTGCGTCTGACTCCCTTTGGCGGTGTCTATTTCCGCAATGATCACTTTAGCACCCATATAGGAAAACGCACGTGAAGCTTCAAAGCCTATCCCTCCGCCGCCGCCTGTTATCAGCACGGTTTTATTAAAAAGTGCTTTTTTACTATAGTTGTTTTTCTCAAGAAGCATCTTATTCCCTCCAAAATATGTATTTAATTCTCTTGTTCATTACCGACTCTTAATATATCAACAAACCAATTACTTTCCGGATAAGGCATATCGGGATTAAGAGCAATCATTTCAGCATAAGCCTGTACGGAAAGCCAAAATGCCATTGCCAAAGCTACAGGATTTCCTTTACGAATTATCCCTTGATGTTGACCTTCTTCAATAAGACTGATCGATTTCACAATGACATCGTTTTGTTCAAGCTTATCTTTTAAGCTCTTTGATAAATTTGGATTGCGTTGCGCTTGGTTCATCAGCATAAATAATTCCGCAATAAAATGGTCAGATTTAACCATATCAAAGATGTGTTCTGCTGATTTTGCAAAATAGTCAAGAGAATCATCATATTGAGGAAAGTATTGCCCCGTGCGTCCAGATAACCCAATATTGATCAATTCCTCATGTAAAAGCTCAATTGATTCAAAATAATGATACAACAACCCAACACTCATTCCTGCCTTTTCCGCAATGTCGTTTATTTTTGTTCCTTCATAACCCTTACGGATAAAAAGACTCAGCCCTGCTTTCAGAATATCTTGTCGCCGCTTTTCTTTTTGCTCTTTTCTTTTTGTCATTTTATACACATCCACTTATTAAAAATATTTTCATTGAATATATTTTCAATATTATCTTACCTTTCTAAAAAAATCAAGCATTATTTCAGAGCACTATCAAAAGGATATGTATATGAAGAATTATATTATATGGATAACATGATTCGATACTAATGCTCATAATGGACGTACTATTTTATTGTGATATAAGATTTTACGTTTTTCCCACCATTGATTTCCAAAACAACTGTTATTTTACCTGATTCAAATTTTTGTAATGAATATTCGAGCGGTTGCTCCAAATTGCTAACATCAACAGTATCTTTCTGGTCGCCTTGTTCGATATGAAGCAACAGTTCACCCTCGCCGCATTCAATATCAGCATATAGTATTTGGGAATTTTCTTTAATTTTCAACGTATCACGCTTTCTATATCCATCGCTTGCGGATTTGAAATTCAGTGTCCATTCGTTTCCAAATTTATTTTCAACACTCATGCTGATAATTCCAGTATTCCAGACAGTTTTATCAATAAAATTATCTGATGTAAAAGCCAATACCGTAAATGTCGTAAAACAGCCAATCATAAGCACGGCAGCCATAACACCGGCAATGATAAATTTAACACCCTTACTCTTTTTTGTCATAGTATATTCCTCTTGATTTTCATTTTTAACGCTACAATGTTCGCAATAATTCGCCTTTTTATTGATTCGATGGCCGCAATTTTTACAAGTGGTTTTTTCCTCTTTTCGGTTAATAAAATAAACGATCAGACCAACAAAAGGAGTGGTTACAAATACAATCAATGCCCACAAAAGGCCATTTTCGCCTCTCGAAATACTATCCTTGTAAACCCACGTACAAATACAAGCAGGGAACATAAAAGCACAGAGAAAGCCGCCGATCAAAAGTGTGATTGCTAATGGACTCATACCAATGGAACTGTTAAAGACGTCGTTTTGGCCAAAATAGATAGCCATTCTTGCGCTAATTAATATGAAGACAGCAACAATCCCAATGACTATATATTTTTTCCCTTTTGTCGTGTCGTTCATGCTAACGAACCTCCTTTGTTTAATTCAATAGTAAAAGCGGCTTTAAAATTCGATAGTTTTATGCCCGCTATTGTTAACAAAATCCCCGCAAGGATAATGTATATGCAAACGCCTGTTGCGACTTGTGAAACAACACTGTTTTGAATAATAATTTGCATCATGAAAGCTAAAGCAGTAAAAATCGCACTGTTTAAGATCATTGGCAAATACCAAAGGGATATCCGCTTTTTGCTTTTCGCCGCCATCAACAATGCGGCTTCTTTCTCCCTCACATTTGCTTTTAAGAGATTGTTTAACTCTATGCCGGGCTTATCACCCGCCCCGTATGACTGCGACACCTGCATTATCAGCTTATCCAAATCATTTTTTTCATGACTATTCGTATTCATATCCCAACTCCTCCAATCTTTTTTTAATAAGACTCCGCCCCTTATACAGTCTGCTTTTCACTGTGCCAATAGGTATCTTTTCTATCCTTGCCATTTCCTTAAAGGGTGTGTTAAATGAATAGTATAGAGTGATAAGGATACGAAATTTATCCGGAAGCGATTGTATGATTTCATGCAACTTATCATTCCTCATTTTAGAGAAAACTTCTTCTTCTATGTTTGTATTGTCTGCTATCAAAATTTCATTATTATCTTCAATCGCGATGCTAGGTGCAATCCGGTTGTGTCTGGCTTGTTTCCTTATACTGTTTTTCCAAATACTGTTTGTAACAGAAAAGAGAAAGGCTTTTGGGTTTTCATCCCATTTAATGCTCATGTCTATTTCGACAACCCGTAAGAATGTCTGTTGGTATAAATCTTCAGCATCGGGCTTGTTTCCACATAGCTTAGAACAAAATCTATATACATCCATACCAAAGTCATCAATTAGTTGTTCTACTTCTTTTGCATTCAAATTTACACCTCTTTTCTGCCCTCTCACTACATAATCGTCATCTGTTAGTGATTGGTTCATTATTTTCAAAAAATAGTTTATAGTTATTACCAACGATACTTTCTACTTTCACTTCATAATCGTCCTAATTTTAGCTCTGGTTCATTTTTTCTAACGTTTTCAATCAACTTATAGCTACTTAATCTCAGTATCAATAACGTAAAATAAAACATGACTTTTACAGTTATGTAAATGCCATGCTTGATCTTGTTTTTTATCTAAAACCTGTGATAATGAAACTTGATAAAAATTACTATACCACTATTTTTTGAAATTTTCTACCCACGATGGGTATGTAAGTGCTTCAAAGCATTTACCTTTGATTTTCACACCACTTAAAAATCTCTTTGCCACGTATAACAATACAAAGATATAAGAAACCCCCGGATTTCTTATGTCTTTTTATTGTTGTGCGTGGTTCTATCTGCATCCTCGTTGCTTAACGTTGAAGGTTATTGATAAAATACGAGTGTTGCTTGGGGGTGTAGTAAATAGCTATACTCAACGGTGTAATATGATTTTCTACACCCATATATTAAAAAATAAAAACCTTCAATTTTATGGGTATCTTTGTTGATGTATATTTCTTTAATTGTTCGTTTCCAGAATACATTTTTATGTACTGTATCTAAATTATTATAGAATTCTCGCCAGTTTCCATTCAGCTGGTGCTGAATTAGTTTGTAGTCTTCGATATCCGTATTTTGATTTTGGGTAAGTTCTTGCTTCATCATATTCTCAAGAACATTATATTGCTCATCATAGTATTCCTCAGAAATCCGACCCTTTTGGAATAGTAAGTTTAACCTATCTATTTCAGCTCTCTTATCTTCTTTGAATTGTCCTTTTTTATAATTTGTTTTTCAACTCTTTTTAGCTCATATATATTATTTTGTAATTGTGGATAAAAACAAAAGAATAGGGGGGTAACATATGTGTACATATTCATAAGGTCATTACGCTTGTTCCTTGAACGGTTCAGGTTTTCATCATTGATGAGCAGCTCCAGGAATTCCATGTAGGACATTTGCTCTCTTGCAGCCTGCTCTGCCCTCATATCTGCTGTTTGAAGGATACCTGCCAGATGGAGCTTCTTTATTTTTTCCTGCAAAGAATCATTCATGTCCGATCACCCCCAGTCCGGTCATCCTGCGGTAGTCGGATAGGCTGCGGATAGAACCTTATCCTTCTACAGACTGTTGTTGCCGTTCTTTATGATGTTGCGTTAGACGGGTGGTGCTTATAATAGCAAATTCTTTAATGCTTTTTTATGTATATTATGTATCTGCCGATAACTATAGTTCATAATTTCACATACTTCTTCCCATGTTTTACAATGAATATACTTAATTTTCAACACGTTTTTTTCTGTTTCATTTTCTAATTTTTCAATACTATCTATAATAGTTACATACCTATTAAATTTATTGGTCAAAAATCTTTGCTGCTCTATAGTTTTTTGATCTATGCGTTTTTTCAAAATGAGTATGCTGTGTAATTTTTCGCCAGAAGAAAAAGCATCTTCTTTCGGTAAAAGGCACCTTTTATCCAATTCTAGCTGTTCGATTTCCTCTTTAATTAAATTAACAGCAAGAACGTTATCTTTATATGATTTCAGATATTTCTTTTTCTCTTCATCGTTCTTTACTTTTTTTTCTATCATATCTACTTCATCTTAATAACGGTTTACCATAAGATGTAAATATGTTTAGCGAAGCACCGTTTACTTTAGACTTATCATTAAAGTGACTTAACAACTTTATGCTAACATTTATAGAGTGTGCAATTCTATGCACTATTATGGAGAAAGATCACCTATGGGTTCAAGCAAGAGATTAATTCCAATAAATACCTTTAAAAGAATTGTACCAAATCGCTGATGCGATGGCTAGCCAAGTCTTTGATTCTTTTTTAATTCCAGATTTGAGTAAGGCTTTATTAAAAACATTCTGGACAGAATGAGTAGACATTTTATCGTGAGACCTATTTAAAAAAAGATAGTTCTCAGGATGCTTTGGTTTGTAAGCATGCCAGTACTCGGTTAAGACATCGAGATTTGTTTGTAAAAGAATTGTAAAACGATCTTTTTTGCCTTTGCCCTGACGAATCAGTATTCGCATACTGGAAGCATAAATATCAGAGATTTTAAGACTTACAAGTTCTGCGCCACGTAATCCACCACCATAAATGGTCATGAGCATGGCTTTATCTCTAAGATTGTCAGTACAGTAAAACAAAGAAAACACTTCATCCTGAGTTAATATTTGAGGTTACTTATAAGATTTTTTTTGACGTGGAAGTTGATAAAAGTTAAGATGTTTCCCAAGAATAGCACCATAAACAAATCGGATAGAACTATTATAGATGTTGACAGATCCGGGAGAAAGTTTTTTTACATCCAGTATGTAAAGAAGGAATCCTCTTAAATCTTGTTCAGTGAGTTACGCAAGTGGACGTCCAAAGTAGCGCATGGCCTTTCTGTTGACGGTGAGTTTGGGCCGGCCACAGATGCCGCTGTAAGAAACTTCCAAAGTAAAAATGGTCTTGCCGTTGATGGTCAGGCTGGTGCGGCAACTATGAGCAAATTGAATGAAAAAGTTGCTCAGATACAAGGAGGATCTCGTTGGATCCAGGCAGCTGATGGGAGATGGTGGTATCGACATGCTGATGGAGGCTATTCAAAAAGTGCTTGGGAAAAAATAGAAGGAATCTGGTATTACTTTGATAGTTCTGGATGGATGTGTGTAGGTTGGATAAACGATAAAGGTACATGGTATTATTGTGATTCAAGCGGTGCTATGGCAGCAAATACATGGATAGGGGATTACTATGTAGGTAGTAATGGAGCTATGTTGAAAAGTACCTGGACTCCTGATGGTTATTATGTAGGTCCAGATGGAAAATACACAGGAGTAAAATCTTGGGTTCGTCGTTTGCAAGAAGAACTTAAACGTCAAGGATATGACCCGGGTGCTATTGATGGGCAGGCAGGCCCAAATACACTTAATGCGTGCCCAACATTAAGTCAGGCTGCTGGAAGTCGTGGAGGGATTACAAAGCTAGTACAGGAGTGCTTAGGGGGCTATTTCGGAATTGGAGTTACGGGAGGATGTGATGGTGTATATGGATCAGGAACTACTGCAGCAGTCATGGAATTGCAAAAGCAGTTTCGTTTACCCATTAATGGAATTTGCGCAAAATCCACCTGGAATGTTTTGCTGTTTAAGTAATAGAACAAAATAGTGTATTAGCAGAAAATTTGGGTTGACATCCACCTTGTCACAAGAAACCTATTAAAACTGGTAACCTGGCAAATATAATGATTTCATATGGATGAAGTAGGGTTCACTATTGTTGGGTGTATGAGATTCTAAATTCATACCCCAACATTTTTATATGTCCACTATACATTTAATTCGTTTATTAGGTGTTTATGAATCAATAGCTTTAATAAAATTATAGCATGCAGGAAGAAAGGCTATTGGTACACCGATGAAGAGACAACCATATGGGAAAAGTTAAAAACAACGTTGCAAAAATCAAATAGATATCGCTTATTACAAAGTAAAAGCTAGTTCTTAAAATGATTATTTTTATTGAACAGAAAGTAGGAAGAAAATGAAAGAATGGGATATTATACTAATGTTTTGCGTTCTGGTGGGTTTGTTTTTTTCTTTTTATAATCCATTGAATGGTAACACGAGAGAAAATACGAAAGCAATGACAGAATTGACTGTTAGTATGAAACATATGACAGAAGAACTTAAAGAATTTGAAATGAGAAACCATGATGCTCATAGATGTCTGTGGGCAAAAAATGACGAGCAAGAAAAACTATTTACAGAGCAAAATAAAACGCTGGTAGAACATGAAAATAGAATTATAAATATGGAGGGCAAGATATGAATATTAATTGGAAGTTAAGATTTGTAAACAGAACAACATTAACTGCTATCGTTTTAGCTGCCATTGCAATTCTATACCAATTATTTGAAGTAATTGGCATACTGTCGCCGGTACCTCAATCGGAAATTATAGAAATTGTAGGATTAGTTGTTAATTTATTTGTACTTCTTGGAGTTATTACAGATCCCACAACGTCGGGTATAAAAGATAGCACTCAGGCGCTCACATATGACAAACCCAAAGGGTAATGGCACAAGCCTAAAGTGAAAACTAATAATATTTTTCAAGTGCTACCATCTCTCAGAGTTGATAAAACCAGGACGAAATCCTACAAATATGGATTTAGTCCTGGTTTTTTGCGTACATTAATGACACTTTTCCATTTTGGTTTCGGCATCTCCTTATGCAGTTATCAGTAGAAAAATATGACTTTCCATCCGCCCGTTTTGTATTTTCGCACGAGTTTATTGATGTTTATCCAAAGCAAAGGAACAAAGTACACATTCGATGCGAACATTGCTGTTGAGAAGATACAGCCACGGAAAAGAAAATCAGCAAAAAACTCGTGTAAAATTCAAGTGAAAAGAATCCTATATAGGATGATGAATTACATTATATAAACATAGTCATAGTGGAAGAAATCAAAAACTTGAGTTTCCGCAGTTTTATCCACAGCACCTCGGTTTTATTCACTTTGTAATAGACAACTTTCAAAAATCGGCCAAAATATAAGGAATCTCATTCTCTATTGGTGTAAAATTAAGCTATCAACCAAAAACCTTACTAAACAAAAAAGAAAGGATTCCCTATGGCTTATTTTACATCAAATACATACACTTTGAAACGAAAAATTTTGACCTTTACAAATAAAATTTCCAAACATCTTTCCAAACCGGATAAAAAGTTTACAGCAGATATTACTTACGGTATGCTTAACCGCACAAAGCTGCCTTCTTACTGATGTTGTAGATCAACTGCATGAACCCTCGAAAAAATCAATATCGTTGACCGGCTGTCAAGACATTTGGAACGGGGGACTCCATACAAAGCAGCCGCTTACTATCTTCAGCAAGTAAAAAAGTGGATTCCTGTGGATCCTGTTATCCATATCGACGACAGTGACGTCGTAAAGCCGGATGGATACAAATTCGAATCCCTTGGCTTGGTTCGGAATGGCTCTAAATGCACCGCTACAAAAAATGTATATCAGAAAGGCTATCATGTCACCGAAGCATGTGTCCTTACAAAAAGCAACCATCCGGTCAGCATCTTCTCCAGAATACAATCTTCTTCTGAAAAAGATTATAAATCAGCAAACACCATCACGTTCTAGGAAATGGAACAGGCCGCCGCTCTCTTTGGAAAAGCAACCTTTGCAATGGATCGTGGTTATGATGACAACAAGATGTTCCTGTAATTAGAGAAACTGGGACAAGACTATGTAATCCGTCTCAAATCCAACCGCAAGCTTTTGTACCACAATAAGTGGACAAAGGCTACCGAACTGCGTAACCGCCGAAAAGGCAAGGTCAAGACCAGCGTGTTTTATAAAGGGAAAGACCACGAAGCTTATCTTTCGCATGTCAAAGTACAGATCACCGCATCCAGAAAAGATATTTATCTGGTACTTGTTTACGGTATTACAGAACACCCCATGATGCTTGCCACCAATAAAGAAATCAACTCGAAAGAAGATGTGATCCGGGTGGCAAGAACTTACTTTTCCCGCTGGAAGATCGAGGAATATTTCCGCTGTAAAAAGCAGGTGTTCCAGTTCTAGAACTTTCGTGTAAGAAAACTCATTTCAATAAATGCGCTTAACTTTTATATTACCATATGCATGCCATTTCTGGCCTTAATATCCATGGAATCCGAAGCAAATTCCCTTAAGGCTTCTATATATCAAAACAGCAGATCCGATAAATAAAACAGTTTTCTTCTACTATTATCGGCTGGCAAAAGGTATCTCAGGCATACTGTCAACTCTGCCCTTAAGCTAGGCGTTTAGATAGATAAAAGAATAGTTCTCCCAAAGTCCGGTTCCGACGGGGCTTATTCAAGTGCCTCTAATCGATCATTCTGTCAGTCCAGGTTGCCAAAAATCAGACAAATTGGTGCTCTGGAGAATTTTATTCATTTTCAAATTACATTTTGCGGAAACTCAAGAATCAAAAAAACGTTGTTAAGTCACTTTCTCTGTGGTAGAATATAACAAATGATTCAAATTATTACTACTAGCAAATCCTATTGTATCATTGATAATGATGCAACTAATTTCAAAGAAAGGATTGGAAGTATTATGAACAGGAAAAAACATAAAAATAGAATTTCTTTTGTGGTATTATTTACAGTGTGTTTTACACTAATGATTTCAATAATCGGTTGTTCAAAACAGGAAAAAACCAAGGAAACAACAGCTACGTCAACTCCCACAGATATTTCTAAGGAAACTGAAACGCCGACACCTAAAACTACTCACCCCCCAAAAGTAGCATCGGATAATAAAGAAACGATAACTCCCACAATTTCAGCAGTTCCTGATGCTACAACAGAACTAACACCCACTGTTGAAATCGCTGCAGATTCGATTGAAAGTGCTACTCCAGCTGCACCAATGAATGATTATGACAAAATAAAAGATCCCATAGATATAGAAACAAGCGCTTTTAGAATGACACTACCAGGTACTTGGAAAAGTAATTATACACTAGTAGATAATGGTGATTCTTGGGCACTTTGCTTTGCAGAACCATCTTCTAGCGGTGATCATGTTGAGATTTTGATCATTGATACATGCTCAAACGAGGAAGAGGCCAACGAAATTAGTGGCATGTTAGATAATAGTCGTATTATGGGCGGAGGTAACAGTGAATATTGGGGATTCGTCGTGGGTACACCAACAGATGCATATGACAGTTCTACCTATACAGAAGAACAACTAAACAAACTGCAGCAGATGCGTGGTGATGTGAATGATGTTTTAGGAACCTTTATGAGCAAATAACTTTCTGATAACAGTTTAGAAATTGATGTGAAAAATCGAATAAATATGATAAAGTTATATTAATAAAAAGTGGCATTATTACTAAGGAACGGAGTAATCTCTTTATTTGATTTTATGTAGACAAAATTGACAACTTATCTGATTGCTTTTTAAAAGTAGTCTAAATCATATGAGGAGAGCTCTATCTTTGATAATTAAACTACGACATCATCTTCTAAAAATTAGGAACGTACAATTTCTATGAATAAAAAATTACAAAAGTTGAATTAGATAAGTTGAATATTCAATTCATTTTTATTACGGTGGGAATTTCCGAAGAAGAAGCTTTTCTTAGTGGCTAAACCTTTAGAAAGTCTTGACGGTTTGGGTATCGAAGAAATGAACCATTAAACAGGATTTTTTACTAACATTTGTTAGTATTCCATCATATTTCTATAGCATATACAAAAAAGTAAAAACAGCCATAACCCGCAAAACAAGGGGAATGGGCAAACACCCGTAAGGGTTATGCTAGAGTAGCAAGGTCATTTATATTATGTAGAGCTATTACGAATGAAAGGCTAAAGAAATTTGGTCTAGTATCGCTACTAGACCAATATCAGTTAGTTCACATTTAGTTATAAGATTGAACCGCCGTGTACCGAACGGTATGCCAGACGACTTTATCAAGTAAAGTGTGTAAATATTAATTTTTAAAAAATCGGAGACTCATGAGTGGGTCTCCGGTTTTTTCTCTCTACGCACCTGGAATTAGGGTGCACTTATTAGAGTCTAGCTACTGATAAACCGACTACTGATTCTCGTATTTGGTAACAGCCCGTCAACATACAGCCAAAAGGCGATTTGGAGGAAATCGGAAACAGTATCAACGCCACTTCGGACATACTCATAAGCAAAGATACCGCAAGGGCAAACTGGATTAGCGGAGTGTCCCATGATATACGAACACCGCTGTCTATGATATTGGGATATGCAGACCGTATCGCGCATAGCAATGAAGCCACGGGGCAGATACGGGAACAGGCGGACATTATTTGTAAGCAGAGCGTGAAAATCAAAGGTCTGATAGAGGACTTAAATTTAGCTTCGCAACTGGAATACGATATGCAGCCCCTCAATAAAGAAACATTTTCAGTATCAAAGCTGCTAAGAAAAATTTCGGCAGATTTTATTAATAACGGTCTGCCTGATAGGTATACTCTTAATCTTGAAATGGACACAACACGGCAATATATGATGAACGGCGACAGGGGGCTAATCAAAAGAGCGATTGAAAATCTACTGCATAACAGCGTAAACCATAACCCGGACGGGTGTAATATCAATGTTGTTTTATCTCAAAAGGGTGATAAAATAAGTATTGTTGTAGCCGACGACGGTTTGGGCGTGTCACAAGACAAGTTAAACAATATCCTCAATACGCCGCATTACATGAACAGCAAGAAAAATACTAAAGGGCTGCAACATGGTATGGGCTTGCATTTAGTCAGAAAAATTGTCCTTTCACATGAGGGGGAAATAAACATCAGTAGTGAGAATGGTAAAGGTTTCTATGTTGAGCTACTTTTTATAGCTGAGAGCAATTAAAAGCTGAATAGATACATTTGAAAGACGCTATGAACCTTTACGGTTTTCATAGCGTTTTTTCTTTTCGGTAGCAAAATCAGTATTTTGGGGATTACCTAAGGCACGCCAGGAGGCCAGGGAATACAGTGTTATCAAACAGAACGTAACTGCTCGGTAGTGCCGTCTGTGAGGGCGGCGATTATTCAGTTGTTAGCGGTTTCCTATGTGGCTATACCACGAAAAAGATGCCCATCTTTGAGTTAAAGTATCGTCTATGCGGTTTTTTCGGTCTAAAGTCCATATAGAATAGGAAATTCAGAGCGTCTAAATGTCTGCATAGGAAGTCGTATCAAAGCATCAAACTAGAAATTGTCGGGGTGCAGATTATGCTTCTACTGTCCATTGCATAGTATACTCTAATTCTTTTGTGTCGCTATTTTCTTTTTTGTCTTTTATTCTAAATCCATGATTGTTATGCTCTTGCAAGAAGGTCATGGTCCTTATGGTCGTAATGAAGATGGCCTGCTGTAACCCTGGCGTGGTTTTTGATTTTGATATGGCCGAGCCGTTCATTCTCCAATGACCGTTCATAGCCCTGGTCGGTCAGAAACACCCGTGTCTTTTCTCCCTTGAAGCCAACGGGGGAGTCATGGGTGAGTACGTCAAAGACAATCATGTGTCGGGTATCGGGAGCGAAACGCTCCAGGTCCATAATGTCGTGGCCTGCCAGTTTTGCCGCGCCGGATTTCTTCCGGGCTTCTTCCAGCAGTTCTCCTATGGTTTTTCCTGTATTCATAAAAAAGCAGCTCCTTTCCTAAAAATGGGCGTAAAAAACGCCATAGGTTTTTTATGCCTATGGCGTTAGTGTCCCGCCTTACGGACAGCGGAGAACAGAAAAAGGATACTGTTTTCATACAATATCCCTCTCTGCTCGTGTCTGATATTCAGTTTTTTACAAATAGCATTGTCTGTCCCTGTCTGTAAAGCCTTGATTTTCCTGGTTTCTTCCTACCATCCCTATTGAAGCCTTGTTAACATCAGGGTTTCCTTGACAGTAAACAAACTGTTTTAATGTTCCTGTAGACGGCCGTTTTATACTACATGCAGAAGTAAACTGATGGATTCTTAGGCGGGGTAAGATTTTACCCCACCTGCTGCCATTTCCCCTGCAAAATCTTTTATTTAATGACAAAGCCAACTGCTCGACCTTACAAACTGGAAGTTGTTTATCAAACAAACTCAACTACCACAATCTCATTTCCATCAATATCATTCAGACGAGCTTCATAAGTACCCCAGTCATATCTAATTGCATCGGACAATACGACACCTTTCTTCTTCATGTGTTCAATTGTGGAATCTAGGTTTGGGGTATGAAAAACAAAAGATTGAAGCCCAGTTGGTTCTACATTACACTTTTTGCAATCCCATATACAAATCATAGGTACATTTTCGAAAAAGCCAAAATAAACACCATTTGTATTATCATCATCTGTTTTGATAATCGGTATTTCTAATATTTGTGTATAAAATTCAATAAGCTCTTCTGCTTTTTCGGAGAAAATATTTGTACAGTAATATCCTGTTATCATTATCTCACCTCCCTCAAATTCCGATTTCATTCCGCTATAACTAGGAATTTATGCTTCATTCGTACTACCGATTTCAAGTAGATTTCCCTCAGGATCGGCAACATAAAAGTTGCGAATGCTAAAAGGATAGGTGATGGGTTCGCCTGTAGGAAATTGTAGACCCAGCTTTGATAGCCGCTCATATTCCGTATCTACATCAGCAAAGCTGGGCAACCAAAGGGCAATTTCAAACGTCTTTTCCGTTCAAAATCATCATCTCCTTTATATTAGAAAGTTAATTTGCTAATATATATTTCCATATATTGATTTGGCATCGTCTGTAATTTTTTTGATAAAATCGGATTTAGCATTTGTGTAACCATCTCTGTTATGCTCATACTCTTTCCAAAGACTTAGTTTCATTTTCTCATATTGTCTGGCTACATCAGGAAATTCATTGAGATAATCCCTAAAATATAACTCATCATTATCTCCAATATATCTTAAATGCAAGTGAAAAACTCTTTTAGCAAATCCGCTTTCGGTATATCCTTTATTGAAAGAAATTCTATCGGTACTCTGCGTCATACAAATATAACCATTATTCACTAATATATCTTTGACATCAGACAAATTACATTCTCTTAGCACTTCGACAAGAATATCAATAATAGGCTTTGCCCAAATAGTACTTATGGCTGTACTCCCTATGTGGCTCATTTTCGCTGTTTGAGGTAATAGTGGCTTTAATAATATTTCTTCCTCTGCATACCAATCTTTCCAGTAATCTTGATGTTCTGTCAAAAAGATAGGAAATAGCTGCCACAATTCTTCTAAACTCATTTCTGATAGTTTTTTGCTCACTACACACCTCCGCAACTCCCGATTTATTCAATCCTTGTCCCATCGATTTGCATCAGTCCAACGGAATCGCACTTTTATCTGTAAGTAACATAAAATGCTCCAATATCAAACCTTATAGGATTATCCATAAACAAAACCTCTCTATCGGTTCTACATGAAACATTATTTTGCCAAAAAGTATGAGTATCCTATATCATTGTACATTACGGGTGAGCTTATGCATGTGCTATTTGAGGAAAAGATAAAATTCGCTGCATGTCCTCTTCTATGCCTTCTCCCATGATAAAAAATGTAGAATCCTCTTCTTTATATTTATATTTTAATAAATCAATCGTGTCGTTAGGGGTAAAAGCAAATTGCACTCTACGAATTTGGTTACCAAATGATTGATATACCCTATTTAAATCCACAAAACTATTAGCGTAAACGTCATATAAAACCAGCGTATCCTTTTCTATCTTCGCAATTACATATGAATCCAAACTTTTTATATAATATACATTTTCCTGCATGAATTGTGAAAGATAAAACATAAGCAAGTCATCCGTATCCATCTTTATAAGACCCATGCTTTCTCTTTTAGATTTTTCAATAAGAAAATTGTTCCAATCCCCTTTATCCTTCATCTTTACAGACTCAATACCTGTCACTTCATTGCCGCATATGTTTTTTTGAAAACGGTATTCTTTACATTCTTCGAATCCAAACTTAGGATAAAAATCACGTACACTATCATTTGCCCACAAAAAGATTCCCTTGCAATCTGCATAATCATTTTTAATTTGGTCAATCAAAATGCGAATATACCCTCTTTTTCGATATTCCGGCTTTGTCATAACGGTTCCCAACTGCAAATATTGCCTCTTTTCATTTGCTATTGTAAAATCCATTTTACTAACCGATACATTTGCGATAACTTCACGATTTAAAACAATTGAATAGGGTATATATTTTTTTCTCCAGAAGCCATTGCTGTACCAGTTTTCAAAACTCAAATCGAATGTTTCTTTTGCTAATTTGTTAAAAGATATACGCAATTGCGTATTTTCCTGATATGCCTTTACAATATTATATTCCATCGGTAAATTTTCCTTCTTTTCAAATAAATACTTACTTTTTGTATCTCCACACTCCATAACAACCACCACAAAAATATCAAAATAGTTTCTCTGGTGCTTATTTCGGAATCCATCATCATTATAACCTCCAATGATGTTTTTTTCAACGACACTTTCAAAAACAACCCTATCCTAACGATTTTAAATTCTTTCTGTATATTTGCATCTCTGATTCATCAGTAGTGTCCAGAACATATTGCAATTTGTTAATAACCTTTTCACGGTCATACGGCAGGTATGCCGTCACGGGTGCAAAGTTTGAAATTGTGTTAGCAAACAAATGGGCACGAATCTGTAGGTTATTAATAAGTACCTGCAACTCACCAATACGTTCCTTTTCTTCGGCAGACACAAATAATCCTTGCTTTGCCATTTTGTAAAGCTCTGTATCGGGAAAAAGAGTGAGCGAATCTACAGATCCCCCATTGCTTAAACAAAAGCAAAAACATTTTTTACCGCCCCTTATTTTTGGGAAAACACTGCTCAATGATGATATTATAATTGGTGGAGCTTTTGTTGTTGGAATTGGCAAAAAAGGCAAGATTGGAGCAATTTTCATTGACCCTGCTCATCAAAAAAAAGGATTAGGACGGCAAGCCCTCTTGGGTATTGAAAAGCAATACCCGAAAGTAAAGAAATGGAGGTTAGAAACGCCGGGTGAAAATTTGGGGCTACACCGCTTTTATGAGTCATTAGGCTATGTAAAAACCGGGGAAATGAAAGACCATAAAAGTGATATGAATGGATTTATATTTGAGAAAACCTTTGATTACTGCCCCTTTAAGTCTTTTAAAACGTGAGCAATATCATTATTTATACAAATTGCCTGTCGTTCAATTTCTTTAGGTGAAGCGGCTTCACCGTAATTGATACACGCATAGACCGCTTTTGGATTTTGATAGGTCATCTGCCAGAACGGGTATTTAATAATTCCTGGTGTATTATAACCTACACCTAACTCCAGATAAAGTGTATGCATTCCCTTGTGTCGCTTAATAAAATCATCATAATGGGATGCGGCAATATGCCATCCTTCATCCTCCACAAAGGTATCGTCACTGCGAAGATTCATTGTCATGGTTTTTCCACATAGTGGACAATGAGGAATCAATTTGCTTGGTATTCGCATATTTTTCTGCTCAGCTACCATCAGATGAATAATTTCTTCATTATCATAAGTATTGCTATGACAGGAAACACTGCATTGAAAAAGACCATAGTCACCCTGCGTATAAAAAAGGCGGTGTTTATCAAAACCAGCTTTTTGAAAACAATGGTCAACATTTGTTGTCAAAACAAAATAGTCCTTATCCTTTATAAGATGAAATAGGTATTGATATAGCGGTTCTGGCGTGTCCTGATAACGATTTAATAATATATAACGACTCCAATATGCCCAGTATTCCTCTAATGTATCATAGGGATAAAAACCACCAGAATACATATCATGGAAGCCATATTTCAATTCAAAATCACTGAAATGCTGTTGAAAATAATCTCCCGAATAAAGAAATCCTGCTGCCGTGGAAAGTCCCGCGCCCGCACCAATAATAATTGCATCAGCGTTCGTTATTTCATTTTTTAACCTTTTAATTGTTTTTAAGTAGTCTTTGGTAGACTCCGTAGTCTTTTTCCTTAAATACATTAAATATCACCTTCATTTCGCTTGCTGTATTATTAATATAGTTTTTTACTGTATTAACAGCTATTCGTGCTGCTTTTTCGTTAGGAAAATGAAATTCTCCCGTAGAAATACAACAAAATGCAATAGAATTTATATCATTCTGTTCGGCAAGTTCCAAACAGGAACGATAACAAGACGCTAAAAGCTCACAGTCTTTTTCACTCAACTTGCCATTGACAATTGGACCGACAGTATGCAGAACATACTTGCTCGGCAGATTATAAGCAGGTGTAATTTTCACCTTACCTGTTTCCTCTGGCTTACCTTGCTTTTTCATGATTTTTTCGCAAATAAACCTAAGCTGAACTCCTGCAAAGGTATGAATGGCATTGTCAATACAAGCATGGCATGGAACAAAGCAGCCAAGCATCTGACTGTTTGCAGCATTAACGATTGCATCTACACGCAATGTTGTAATGTCACCTTTCCATAAATAAAGCTGTCCTTGTTCGGGCATTAAACTATCAAAATCTGTGATACCTATTTTATTGATTTCTTCCTTTAAATAATCATCCTGTATCTGCATGATGTCCTCATTTAATGGCATTGGGGGACGAACATTCATCAAAGAGCGAAGTAGCTGTTTCTGCTCTCTAATATTTTCGGGAATTTGTATGTCTTTATAATTTGGTTGTTCATGGATGAGTGCGTTAATCAAAAAAAGCAGTTTATTATCTATAGTCATATGCTTTCCTTTCCTACAGGCTAAATTCGTCTGACACGTCCTTTTTTTCTTATTTTTCTGTTAATAGTTTGTGCAGAAGCAGGATAGCCTAAAACCACATGAAGAAAAGCTCTACATTCAAACGGAATTTCCCATTTTTTTAAAATCTCTTGCCCCAAATCACAAGAAAAAGTTTCTACCGCCCTGCCAACAAAGCAAGAACCAATTCCTAAACTATGAGCAGCTAATATCATATTCTCTGCCATGACACAACAATCCATTTCGCTGTAAATAAAATTTTTGGATGCAAATAGGGTAAGGACTGTGGAAGCACCATAAAAACCATCTCTGAGATTTGGGTCATCAGCAATACTTGGTTGTTCTTTGGAAATATAAGTAGTGCTTGTTGATATTTTCCCTTTAAATGCTGACGCATTGTGCTTTCCTAAAATACGATTGATTTCTTTATCTTGACAGATTGCAATAATTGCAGACTGTCGGCTTCCTGCATTTGGTGCATAAAGTCCTGCTTCGATAATTTGTTCCAGTTTAGCATCTTCAATTTGTTCGCCTATAAATTTCCTGACTGAATGACGCTCCAAAATATTTTTTATAACCTCGTTCATATATGTTACTCCAATCTTTTAATCGCTTGAAATGGGCAATTTTCAGCACACCTTCCACAGTGCAGACAGTGTTGTGGCTGTATTCTATACGGACTATCAGTTACGATACAACCTTGAGGACATCCTGCTGCACATCGTCCGCACTGTGTACAGGTAGATGTTATCTCATATCCCTTTTTTTCAATATTTCCATCTCCTATTGCATACTGTTCACGAAAGATTGGACAAACACCTAGATTAAAATACTCAATCGCAGCATCTTCTATCATAAAAATCTGCCCTATATCCCTTGTTTCATCTGGATAAACATTTTCAAGGTAAGGCTGTTCCTCGAATATAACTGAAATCCATTCCCGATTTTCTTCACCTGATAGTGCTTTTGCCTTTCCGCTAAGCCGTATCATTTCTTTATATTTTGTATATCCTAATACCTGCACTTTCCCGTCATCTAATAATTCTTTACATAGGTTTTTCCCTTTTGCCGTAAAAAAGTACAGTCGGTCTTGTTCATAATGAATGGCACTCATATTGCGAATTTGTGGACAACCGTGCTTATCAACGGTAGCAAAAGCTAAAACACCTATCCTCTCTAATTTTTCCAAACACATTTTTGCATCCATATTAATTTACCGCCTTCCAACATTGCGGGTCAGGTGCATACATATTTCCTGTATAGCCGTAAGTGACCGCAGGACATCCCCGACAAAAACCACGAAGCTCACATTTGCTGCATTTTTCAAACTTTTCAAAATCTCTATATTTCTCCATATCGTTGCTAAGAAAAAGGTCATACATCGAAGTTTCAAAAACATTACCTGTTTTACTCTCCATGCGGCGACAGGCGTACACATCCCCATTTGGTAAAATTGTCATATGTGAAATGGCACAGTGACAGCCATCATAAACCATTTCTTTTTCTGCATCTATAGGAATATTAAACACCCCTTTTTCATAGAGAAGCAATGTCCATAAGTGGTCTTTCATTTGAAAATAAGTATGACGGTCTTTATATTCCTGATATTTTTCATAACATTTTTCTAAGAACACTTTGTAAACAAGTGGCGGAGTATGGTATTCTTCACTTTTTTGTTCATTGGTAGGACAGTACCTGCCAAAAGCAAATACATCCACATCTTTTTCTACAACTAAATCAATTAGTTCTGGAAAATCTTCCATATTAGCTGAAGACACAGTAGACATAATTGCACAGTACATTCCAGCTTTTTTTATACAGTCGATTTTTTCAATTGTCGTATCAAAAGACCCTGCCTTACGGAATTTATCGTGTGTTTCTCTCATTCCATCCAACGAGAGCTGATATTTTTTACAACCATAAAAAGCAAGGCGTTCACATATTTCATCGTTTAAGTGGAATGGATTACCTAGAATACCAAAATTAATATGATTTTGTTGTAGCAATTCGCATAATTTCCAAAAATCGTGATGTAAAATTGGGTCACCACCTGTAATATAAAAATATGGCGTGCGTTCTAAGCGATTGCACATATCAATACAGCTTCCTACCACATTTTTCATATTTTTATAGGATGCTTCTTTTAAATAAATGTTATTATCTTCTGAGAAAATATAACAGTGTTCACACCGTTGGTCACAATGGTCTGTAATATGCCATTGAAAAGCAAAGTATGGTTTCATAGTAACTTCTCCTTTTTTGATATTGTCTATGTAAACATCATTAAGATGGGAAAAAACATATAGTTCCCGACCTCCCAATTTTGAGGAAAATCGGGAACTTTGTTATAGGCAACTTACTTTTGTGGGTCGGTAGCACCACAAGCAGAGCCACAGGCAGAAGCAGGTGCTTCTTCTTTCTTCGGGTCAGTAGCACCGCAAGCAGAGCCACAGGCAGAAGCAGGTGTTTCCTCTTTTTTTGGGTCGGTAGCACCACAAGCAGATGAAGATGCCCATGCAGCAACATTTTCTAAAGCCATTGAAATATCCTCCTTTCGTTTGGTCTTGACTTTTTTGGCTTTTCAGCCTATACTCATTATAGATTGCAGCCATTATATATACAAGTACGCACTATTTTATTATGTAGTAAGCAATTTATTGGTTAGTGCGAAAATGACTGTAGCAGAAAGGAGTGTGTGCCAATGTTGACTAAAGATGAATTGCCTGCTTGCCCTGTTGCAACAACACTTATGTTAATAGGGAACAAGTGGAAAATTTTTGTGATACAAAGACTTTTAGAAAGACCGTGGCGTTTTAATGAACTGCAAAAGGATATTACAGGAATCAGCCAAAGAGTGCTGACTGACAATTTGCGAGAAATGGAAAAGGATGGAATTGTTATCAGGAAAGTTTATGCAGAGGTTCCTGCACGGGTAGAATATAGCCTAAGCGAGCTAGGTGATACCATGCGACCCATCATTGATTCCATGTATGAATGGGGAACACAATATCAGCAAATCCTAAATAAATAACAAAAACACGACCACATTTTTTAAGATAGCGGTCGTGTTTTATACTCATTAAATTTCATTTATCGTGTATGTGGATGCGAATTATTATCTCCTGTCACAAGAAATATTCCCTCTTATAATCAGAATTGTATACTCGTTTAATTACATTGCTGCCAACCGCATAGCTTTTCTGTTTGCAGGCATCTCCTGAATTGCCCTCAATGGTATAGACCGTACCGTTCTCCACTTTTTCGACAATGCCTATGAGTATTCCGCCCTCTTTGGTTCTTCCGCAAATATCCGTTATCAGTTATCCGCTCAGCATCATTTTTGCGCTTAAAAGTTTTCGGCTGCATCGACCATACATAGTGCGTTTGACCATCTTTAGTTTACTGTTAGTTCCCTCCACAAATCCATTACTCAAATCAGATGCCACCGCATTTTCGACGGCTTCTATATCTCGCTGTAAGCCTTTGGCAAAGGATTTTAATTCAGGAATGGCATTATTACTATATTGTTCGATAAAAAGATATAACTCGGGCATGCTTCTATGGATAAAAATATTACGAAAACTCTGGATACAGCTCCGAATTTCCCATACCATCGGGTGAGTTTTGAAAATATAATCTTTGTGCTCCTGTGTTAGTTGCTTGTCATTCATCCAAAGATATTGGAAAATTCCTGCTCTGGTTAGATAATCTGCATTTTTTCCTTTTGACCCAGCTTTGTACTTCATTCCTTCGGTATAAGTTCTGATATAAGGCTGTGGTGCAAAATTCTGCGCCTCATACCTTTCTATTTTCAAAAGATAATCAAAGGCCGTGCTCTTAGCTCCACGATACCCCAGTGAATACAGGTGCTTTACCGTCTTGCTTTTACTATATCCGCCATGAAGACACTTAAATATTTCTTCCTTGTAAGCATCCAGTTTACTTTGATTAATGCCAAATTGACAAAGCTTTTTTGGGTCTCCAGCTCTGTATTTTGCAATTGTTTTTCGGCTTATGCCCATCCGTTTGGCTATTTCCCGATAACTGCAGCCTTCTTTTAAGAAAGATTGAATCTGGCAAATGACTTGATAACGTTTTTGCTCTCGTGGGAGAAAGTTATCCACATCAGAAACGATTTTTTTTACCATCACCGGATTTTTTTACAGATTCCACATCCGGATTTTCATGAATTACTGTTATATTTGCGGGTACTGCACGGTTTAAAGCGCCTTTTACGGCATTAAGAAGATTCTGATGCAAATGGAAGCGGTCTGCTATCTGCATAACATCCGGCAGCTCTTCACTGATTACTTTTGCATATGCACTTGCCCGGTCTCTGGTCACTGCCTTGATATGTTGATTTCCTTTTAGCCACTGGCGAAGAGTATTACCATCACGCCCATCCAGTATGGCAATCGGACTATGTGACTTTTCATCCGCAATGATGGTACCGTAGGTATTTCTTTTTTTGAACGCAAAATCATCAATACCTACGATTTCTCCACACTCTACAGATGCCTGATTATCAAATCGTTTCAGTAAAAGACGGATGACACTGTCCCCACTGATGCGGATGCCCATCTCTTTACATATCCGGGCACAGCCTTCGCAGCTTGTTTCCAATGCCAATGTGCTGATAAAATCAGCGCATCGTTCCGTCATGCGGCTGTAGTAATTGAGGAAACCATTGTATGTTTCAGCAATTGTAGAAACTTTACAAGTATCATTTTCACAGTTATATTCGTGTGCGGTTATTTCAAGTTGTACCTGCTTTCCTAAAATAGGTAGATCTTGTACCTTGCGGATATAGGTGCCATGGTATTGGTTAGAAATTTGGTTACATTCAGGACATTCACAGGATTTGGTTACGGATTTCATACGTATTTTTATTTTGGTTCCCTCCTCAATAATTTCTGTAATCCGTAATAATTCTGTTGGATAAAATTTATCTAAATTTAGTGTTGCAGTATTATTCATATGCCATTTCTCCTATAGCATTAAGTATAACATATGAACTTTATAAACGAAAGAGAAAAAACGGATATTTGCGGAAGAACCTATTGCTGCGCAATATTCACCTATTTCTCATCCAGTTTTGAATTGCGAATCTTGGGTCATCTTCGTTTCGATATTTTGCAATATCCGTTAACGAAATGAATTCATTTTCAAAATTTGTCGTGTAAATTCCAATATCAATACCTTTAGCATGAATTGTATCTTTTATAATCACTAATAGTTCGGCTAAATGCTTAAATTATCTTGTCTTTCTAATGTATTATTAATCATTGCTACCATATTTGCAATTCGATAGTCTGTATAATCATCATCTATGTCAGGTGTTCTTAAAACCAACTGCTCATATAAGTATTCTACTCCACCACGCGCATAGGAATTAAACAACTCCATATTCGCCTTATATGTATCAACATCCTCTGGAATCATAAAAGCACTTTCCAATTTCTGCTCAAGTGTGAAGCCACGGCTATCATCCATAATTAATACTAAGCGCATGAGCGGTAATAGTGTCTGTATATTATCATTTAACTGTTTCATCTGCACAGTTCTCTTAATGTCTGAATCATCTTTTACTTCTTGACTTTTTCTATTTGTTTTCAGACCAACAATGGCTGCCACTGCGTAAAGATCAACAAGTCTCTTAAAATATGATTCTTGAATTTTGTTAAATGACCAAAGCTTATCAACATAATCTCGATGATTACCTACAAAAAACATCTCGTCAACTTTAAAATATTCATATATCGTTTTATCTTTTTTTATCGCCATAACTATCACCTCACTAGTTTTTCTCTATTGTTGAGCTATTGGAATTAGGCTCTTTTGCAACACGGTAGCAATATTCTGGAAGAGTATACTTTTCTAATTCTGATGCCTCCCAATCTTTATCCAACATAAAGATTATAACCTGTTCTGCAAATTGAGGTAGCCTATTGGCAATTAATACTGTATTTTCATTACTCAAAGCCGAGAATGGACCATCCAATACAAGTGGTAATCCTAAAATTGCATTTTCCATTCCATACTCATCATTTTCTTTCTCAAGTTCACGATATTCTTTTGCTAGCTCTAAAATACTTACAATAAACACAAAATTAATTGCAATTGTTTCACCATTTGAAAGATTCTCTTCTTCATAATTTGTTTTGCTTCCCACCTGATGATAGTAAACATGTATTTTATAATCATCTCCTATTTCTGCATATTTTTCTTTATCATTAAACATGCGTTGGAAGTTTTCCCCAATTATTCTGTTTAAATCTGTCAACGTTGTTTGTTTGCGATTATTGGCAATAACACTAGCCTTATCATACATCGCTTCAACATATGCTAACGCTCTATAGACTAAAGCATTATCTTCATCATATTTTGCAACGTTGTCTAATTGAATCTCTTTTTGCTCCTTATTATTTTTATCTTGTTCAATTTGAATTTCGAGTCTACTAATCGCTAGTTGAATCGTTCGTAAATGTTCTTTTGCTTGTTTATTTTGAAGCCTAACTGGTCCTAGATTTGTTTTTCTATCCATTGTTCTTTCTAATTCATTTTTATCACGAACCTTTTCATCAATTATACTCGTTGACACTTCATAGTCATTAGCCTTTTTTATTATTTCATCCTTTAGCTCTAAGCTATCTTGTTCCCACGTTTCTAGCATACTTTGCAATTTCCCAGCAGCTCCACCTAACATTTCAGGCGGAACTAAGTCTCTAATACTAATGATAAAATCATGCGCTTCGCTATTCTCAGTAAATTTGGTGCCACATAAACACTCATCATGTTCAATCAAATAGTCAATGGTATCAACTGTTACCCCAGGAATATCTTTTCCTTCTAAGTTTACTTTTGATAACATATCTGACAATTCTGGAAGTAGTGATGCCGCCAAGAAACGAGCTGACTCTGAAAGTTTCTTTACGATATCTGCGTAATACTCTGCTTGGATTTTCTCATATTGTATAATATCAGCATCAAGTCTCTTATACTCTTTTTGGTCTTCTTCTATTTTTCTATTATCGTTTAATGTTTTTTCAGTTGAATCAATTGTTCTTTGTACTGTATCAATTGATTGCCTTTTCTTATCCAATTCATCTTGGTTATCTTCGATTTGTTGTTCTAAACTAGAAATCTCTCTCCGAAGACGTTCATATTCTCCACTAGTTCCTTGAAGTTTACCCCTTAATAATGTGGTTACATTTGATCGTGGTATATCTTTTAAATGTTTCTTCATTTCTATCAGTCCACTTACTCCAAGAATGGTATCAACAGAATCCTTAATATCTTCTGTTTTGCTCTTCAAATCATTCCAGCGCTCTCCATCAAAGAAGAAATAATTAGACAAATTCTGAGGAAACATATTCTCAATTGCTTCTTGAACGCAACCCGCTTTATATTTTCTTGCTTCTACATTATCACCTTCATTAGAGATTACATTTCCCCATACACCACTTTCTAAAAGTTGCATAGTTAATATAGTAGGACCAATCTGCTTTATTGTCATATCATCTGGATCACCAGTTTTTCTTTTAAAGTTTGCTTTACGAACAAACTTTATTTCTTCCTGATCATTCTCAACAATAATCTCAACCGATACTGATTGCATTGATGTTTGTCCCATACTTGCAATCACTTCATTATTTAACAATACTATATCTTTCTTTTTTGTGTAACTCGTATCATTGAAAGTTTCATATAGCCCCCATCTAAAAGCTTGTGCTAAAGTTGTTTTTCCGAAAGTATTATCCCCCAAGATAATTGTTACGTTCTTCTCTGGATCTGTCGAAAACTTCAATTCGTTATCATCTTTATAACGCATAAAATTATGTAACTTAATACTCTTGATTTTCATTTGTTTTCTCCTCTCCAACTTTATCGAAAATGTATTTCATAATGCTATTTACCATTTTCTTATTGTCAAATTTTTGAGTTTTGACATTTTTAATCTCAAAACTACGGATTTCATTGAACATATCTCTCATCAATTTTTGATCCAATTCATTATTCGCCATAGTATTCCTCCATCCTTTCAAGCTCTTCATCTACATCAAAAAACATATCATATGCTGTCATAATATCATTAATCAGAGCATTTGCTTTTTCTTTATTATCAGATAATTCGCCAAATTCTTTTATTCTTGCTATTTCACCAACAAGAATGGATTTATCGTCATCAAAATCACTCGGTACTACATTATCTAAATCCCGTGGCAAAGTAACAAAATCATGTATAACAGCCTTCTTTTTGTTATCACTCTTTCGCAGTAACCTGCCTCGTCTTTGAATAAATTCCTTTGGATTTCTAGAACTGCTCAATATAAATGCTGTTTTTATTCCTGGAATATTAACACCTTCATCCAAACATTTAATAGCAGTTATTACTTGATACATTCCCTGAGCAAAATACTTCTTTATATTTTCTCTTTCCTTAAGATTTTCATCAGCAGTAAATCTTTTAACCGACATTTGATATTTTTCTCGCAATTTCTGAGTAATCAAATCTATTTGTCTTTTTTCTTCACCAGTATCCTCATCTTCAACACTTGTTGCCCCACAATATACTAGTATATTGTTATCGTCTCTATAATCTAAAAACATGTCCATGAGAATATCAACTTTATTTATTGCACCAGCTAAAAGCCTCGTTCTTTCATAGATAATTGGCTTTCCTGCATCCGAAATTTTCATTTTTCCATTTTTCATAATAATATACTTTTTAAGTTTATTAGATAAATCTCTATATCTATCTAACTCATGCGGTGTCAAATACACCGGAATTGGATGATAATCATAATGAACCAAATTTCCTTCTGAAATCGCACGTTCTAAAGTATATTCAATACATTTTTCTCCAAAGTAATCTGCTATACTTTTGCTTCCCGATTTATCCATATGTCGCTTAATTGTAGCCGACAAAGCGATTCTATGTTCCAAATTCCATGGCATTACTTTCTGCATTTGTGTAGAACCAAAATTATGAGCTTCATCAACTATTAAAAGAACTTTCTGTTCCAGTTCAAATCTACTAAGATACTGTTGAATTTCATCGCTCGAATATGTATCATTCGTTGTTATGCATACGAATGGTGCTTGTTCTTTTCTAAAACGCTTATATGCCTTCAACAAATTATCTTTCCATCTAGAATCTGGTGATTTTGAATGAGCAATTATTACTGGTGCGGATGTCCATTTTATTACATCTTCTTCCCACTGACTGACTAAATGAATGTAAGGGCATACAATAAAAATACATATTTTTTCATCATAGGTCTCTGCCAGCTTAACCATGCTTGCTAATGCAGTAAATGTTTTACCAGCACCAGTACACATATCAAAAATGCCTTTATAATTCTGGTTTATCCACTTGTCTCTTGCTTCTTTTTGATAATCATGAAGATTAACGTTTTCTGGAATACGAAACTTCATCTGACTTTTTAAATATTGTTTGTAACCGTATTCCTTTTCATCCACATCCCAATCAACTTTAGACCTCTTATACCCCATCAACTTCTTTATTACAATATCAGGAAATGGAACCACCCTAAGCTTATAAGTTTTATCTTCCCACATATGGTCAAAATCTTCCTCTGATAAAATCACAGCTTCTTTTTGGCTTTGGTCTTTCCAACTACAAAATGTATATATTGATTCAAAATTACCATCTAACCCATTTTCCGATTCATTAGCAGAACCTGCATAACTAATGCGATTCCCTTCTTCATCGATAAAAACAGCTATCTTTTCATGATATAATCTGAATCCATCTTCCTCTTCCAAAAACGCAATTTTAATATCTAATATTCTTTCTGATATCATCGTTGCAATTAAATTTAGTCTTTCTTCTTCAAAGTAATTTACTGGTTCACTAATAGCATTAAGCAACCCATTACAAATAACTTCATCTCTGTTTCTATAACCTAAATCAATGGCTCTGATATCATCTTCATCAAGATGTGGCGAACATACTAATTGTATGTTCCCACCATTCTTAGCCATCTCAAATAATCCTGCAGATAACTGTATAAGAGACGATGTACTAAAATAGCCTGTCCCTCTTTTATATGTTTTTGTTTTCGCCAAAACCGGAATCAAAAAATCCCTTGGGAAATTATGGATCCCGAAACGATATCTTATTTGGATATCTAAATCTTTAAAACTCATAACACCACCGTCTTTCTACAGTACTATTTACTAACCCAATTCTTCAAGTGCTTCACACAAAGCATTAATATCTTCCTTTGTGTTAAACTTACCAACTCCAATTCTTATTGTCCCATTATATTCCTTATCATTTATCAAATCATGAACGTAAGAAGCACAATGGAATCCCGTTCTTACAGCAATATCATAATCCTAATCGAGAATCATACCAATATCTTCTGCTAAGTATCCCTGAATATTAAATAAAACCACATCTATGTGGCTGTTTTTATTTTCAGGTAGATACAGTGTTATTCCATATATCTCATTTAATTTACCTATTGCATATCCGTAAGTTCTTTTTCTTTTCTAAATGCTTCTTCTACATCTAATTTCTTCAACGCTTCTTGTAAGCCAGCAATTGCAACTATATTTGAACTAGATGATTCATAACGATTAGGTGAATATGTTGGCATATCAAGATTCGTCAAATCGCTCCCTGTTCCACCAACAATATATGGCTTTAATTCAATTCCTGCATTTTCCGCATATAACATCCACCATTAAAGTGACCTACACATTCTCCACAATGAACGCATTTCCTTTCATCAATCTTATAGAATACTTCACCATCTGCATTCTCGGTGATTTTAATAGCTTCCATCTTACATACACTTTCACAAGCTCTACACGCAGAACACATCTGGTACTTTGTAATCTGACAATTGACTTTACCTTATCCTTAATAGTGACCCTAACGTCAATAGAACCAATTCTAACCTTCAAAATCATAACTGGGTTTCCAAATGATGGTGGACCATAGATAGGACACATTTCCTCAAAATTCTTGGTTCGATTCATTGAAGTTCTGAAAAAAACTGCTTTTACAGAATCATTCCTAAATCTATTTGCATAGCTTTCTGTGGTTGCAAATTCTAGTGTTGTATTACCAAAAAAGTGTCTTATCCTATCACTTCCTAACGCCTCTCTAACCAAACTATATACAACTGTAGAATCTTTTCCTCCACTAAACGAAACAAACATACTTGTTGAATCATAGTTTTTAGACCATTCAGCAATCTTCGCCCGTGCCTTAGTTGTAATCATATTCTATCTGAATTAGCATACGAAAACATATCCATTACTTGCTCAAAATAAGAATAATCTAAATCTGGTAAATACTTATCCAACTTTTCTTTAATAGCTTTAATCTCATCTAATGGCAATGAATTAAGGGAATCAATGTGATTTTCACTTTTTCCCCATCACACAAATAACAATATCCGTTGTACCATACAGACTGTTTCGTATATTTATATGGATCATCTTCATCAGTAATGATTGCTAAAAGAAGTTGCTCTTCTGGAAATACTGGTCTAACATCAGTTCCTATGTATTCAATCAGATTTTTAGAATTTTCCTCAGATACATGCCCATTCTCACCTTTCTCTTCCCTACAACACTTACACTCATTATCAAATAACGGAATTTTATGTTTCTTGCACCAATAAATCGTAGTTGAATCTTTTGGTACTGCAAGACATTTTTCCATTATTCCCAAAATCTCATTATATTCCTTACGCATACAGCGTCCTTCTGGTGTAGGAATCTTATGAAACGGACAAAGCTCTCCTCCTATAGATTTTCTTCTATATATTCCAATGCCTCTCGAAGCTGATTAAAATCATCTTCAGACGTAAAATAATTTACACTGAATCGAATCGTTCCTGCTGGATATGTTCCTAAAAATTGATGAGCCAATGGAGCACATTGTAATCCGGTACGCACTGCAACTCCACACTTATCAAAAATCGCACCCGCACTGTCACTGCTTATCCCATTAATAAGGCACGAAACAATTCCTACAAATTTTCTATCGGTTCTAGCCCCGATAATCTGTATAAAAGAAAAGTCTGAAAGCAATTCAATTAGCTGTCGTCTATTTTCTACTTCCTTATTCCAAATCTTATCAAAAGACTGTTCCTGTTGCCAACGTAATGCTGCATTCAAACCAGCCACTCCGGCAATATTCAATGTTCCCATTTCATATTTTTCGGGTAAACTTTCCGGCATGTCTTGATTCGCCGATTCAGATCCTGTTCCACCAAAAAAAACTGCCGGAAATTTAATCTCAGGATTCATTACAAATCCAGAAATTCCAGTCGGACCATACAATGTCTTATGTCCAGCAAATACCGCAAAGTCAAATACAGATAAGCCAACATTGCAATCTACCAATCCAGCCGTTTGTGCCATATCTACTAATGTAACGGCTTTATACTTTTTGGCCAGTGTAAATATATCAACAACAGGTGCAATTAAGCCGCATACATTGCTTGCGTGACTTACAATAACAAAATCCGGTTTGTTCGAATCAAACTGATAGCGGATTCTTTCAGTATCATACTCCATGTCCTCAGAAACCACTAATTGATAAACCTTTATTTTTTCTTGCTTTTCGAAATGATGGAGAGTTCTGGTAACAGCATTATGTTCAAACGGACTTATATAAATATTAGTTGCTCCGTTTTCTATAATTCCCTGGATAATAATATTCAGCGCAACCGTAGCGGTAGGTTCGAAGACAACTTGTTTTGTCGGACAGTGTAATAAATTTTGAATCTCCGCTCGCGTATCTGTAATTAATTTACCTGCGCTTATGGCTAGTTCATAATAGCCACGCCCAGCATTCGCTCCGCTTTGCCTGTAAAAACTATCCATAAACGAATAAACGCATTCCGGTTTCGGATATGTAGTTGCTGCACTATCGAAATAGGCCATTATGATCACCCTCCTAGCACAATTTCTTCAATACTTCCATCAGTATCTGTCGTTTCTCCTGTTCTGAAATGGACTGCCCCATTTCATCAAGTGAGGACGTTATGGAATTGAAGAGTAATTTACCTCGTTTACTATATTCAATCTTGTCAAATCGTTTAGTTACTGCAACACCATTATCATCTATAAATGTCATCTGATATGAGTCAGTATCATTATCTATTCCTACTCTACCTTTCTGATGATATGATTCTGCTGTGTTTTTATACATTTGCAGGTTTTCAACAAATTGTTTAACTGTGTCATCAGACCAGTCATCTAAACGTAAATCTGTAGCTGCTTTAGCTAATCTTACAATAAATATATTTTCATCATTGGTTACTGATTTAAATATCCCAAGACATTTATCCGTTCCGTCTGCAAACAATTGTTCAAATGCAGTAGCATCTAAGCTTTCACACCAGTCTTTTATAACTGAAGATACCGATATTCGTTTCAGCTTATTGCGATTAGAAGGCAGTGAAAACTGTTCTTTAACTTCTTCAAGCAATGCTGCCTTTAAACATTCAAGTAACTCATCATAATATTTTTTGGCCGCCTCAACATTCTCTGCTAAACCTATACTAAAATTATCTGCATATCCAAATGCTTCTGGCAATCTTTGAAACAACAGCTCATGCCCACTCATATTCTGCCTTAACAATTTTATAAATGCAGCAAATCGCTTATCAATGGTTTTACCTTTGTAAGGTTTCTTTATTTCCTTTGTATATTTCGGGAGCGACATATACCATCGTTTCATTGCTGTCACAACATAATCATAAGAATTTACCGTTTTCTCTGCCTCTATTATATTATCTCTGAAGGTCTCTTCTAAACGTTTAATAAAAGCTTCCTTTTCTGGATCCCAGTCAAGATATGAAAGGGAGAAATTTCCCGGTTCTGCATTTATTTGCACAATCACATCTGGTGTAAGTGATACCTGTCCAAATTTATCTTTAACAATAATTTCTTTCTTAAATTCATGGCAAACGGCCGCTAAATAAATCGGAATAATGCCCTTTCGCAAGCCAATATGATAATCTGATAGGCTTAATCTCTGATAGAGCTCATTAAAATCTACTTCCTTCGCTTGACGTGCCTGTTTTATGAAATCAACTATCACTTTTAACATATTTTTAATGAGTGGATCGCTAGGCTGTAAATTAATGCTTGGCATTCCTTCATTATCGACTAAAACCCCAGTCCTTATTAAGGTACTTCTCATAATCGAAACCTCTTGCCCTGTTCCGGTCAAGCCAAGATTATATTCTAATTCATTTCTCAGTAAGCCAGCAATAATCTTATTTCTACTGTTGTTGGCAACAGTAGAAATCTCTGATTTATTTACAGCCTCATTGTTAATAATAGGGGTTTCGTAAAAGATATTCTCACATATCTGAGACATCAATCCAGTAAGCGCAGCTTTCCTTACTATCTGCTGCTCTTCTCCATTGTAAATGTATGTAGCCTTTAGTTCCTCGGGATGTGTATAAATGTTAATGTATGCTGTGATTATTTCTCTGAGATCCTCATAAACCACCTCGTACTCTTCAAACAAAATCCTGTCATCTATCGCCTCATCTCTAAGCATTGAGACTGCATGATACTCCCTAACCGTTTCTTCGATTTTGGTATATCTATTTGGTACTATGAAAACACACCGTTCACATCCTCTACTGGACTCAAGTAAAACTTCTTTTAAGGCTTTTATACTTTCTTTACTTTTAGGAATAACACCATAAACAACGCCATCTGCTTCAATTTCCTCACTCTTCACATCCCAATTTATATCTTCTGTGATTTCAGACTCATCAATAAACTCAAATGAGAAGAATCGAGTCATTTCTTTCGTATCGTTATACCTGGTTGGATATAAATAATTATCAAAATTAGACGAATTCAGCGCATCTTTAATAATAACACTGCTCATCTGCCTCTCTACCATATTTTTTAATTTTTGTTGTATATTTATTCCAGACGTCTGCTTTAACCTTAGATAATCATTACTCCGTTTCAGATAAATTACATATTCTTTTTCAATGAGCGTGTTTATTGCATTTTCAACTTTTTTTACGGAATAGCTTGGTGAAAAAATACCTGCTATTTCATTCTTGGAAGGCTTTAACTTTTCAAACTGCTCCAATATGTATATGAGAGAAAGTGTTTTAACAACCTTACTTTCCAGTGAATCAACCTCTAATTTATCCAATATTATTGATGTTAGCATATAGAGTTCGTGAAGATTCCCTGAATACACTTCTTTCTTGAATAATGGTTCAAAATAATCGTAAATCAAATCGGGTGTAATAACCTGAAAATTATCATCTCTTTGCTTTCCTAAAAAAGTTGGCAAGGTCGAAATGCCATTAGCTGACAAAAAAGTAAATAATGTTCTTTCGTTCTGAGCAACACGCTCTGAAAGTCGAGGCAACACAAATGTTGAAACCGGGTGAAGTGGATAGCAATCATAAATTGCTTTTGATGCCTCCATTTCTCCGCCATCGGCAAATATCGAATGCTTAACATAGCGATGAACTAAATCATCGAATTTTCCACGATGACATAAACAGAATTCCTCCCACTTACCTGAATCCTTCTGTATAACCGAAGCGATAACCTCATACGTCTGTGAGAAATTATTATTTAAATGAATATGGGTAAACCTTTCAGACACACCACGCCATCCATCCACTTTTTGTTTTGGCAGTATGTCAATGTAATTTGCTATTTCTTTATGTGAAATTAACATTAAGTGAAGCTGCTGATCACCACTTCGATTGCACTTTTCAGCAAAATCCTGAAGCATCTTCGTATCACTGACCGATGCTTCTGAGATATTTGCTTCAAGGAACTTACTGAACTCATCATATACAACATAGATGCCTGTATAGTCTTTTGTTTTAAGCCCTTTAACTACTCCCTCGTAAAGCTCTGCAACATCAAATCCAAGAAAAGGATTAAACATACTACCCGCTGTTAATGACGGATAAACATGTTCAAATACTTCATATGTCTCAATACTGAAATCCTCCAAATTAGAAACAAACTTATTAATCGGAATATTTATCGCTTTTTCAAATGCATTATATGTATCTGGAAACTCATTCTTCCACCTCTCAATGGCAACCACTGCAGCTTTATAATTTGTTTCTGGCATCACATCCAACAAGTCATTTTCTGCAAGCGTTCTCTGCAGAGCAAGCATAAATGCTTGCGGTAAACTAGTATTACTACCGGCAATTATTACCGGCAATAATTTTATATCGCTGTCATAATAATTTTGAATATACTGATATAATTTTTCATTCTGTTTAATTTTAGGAAGAACTTTCTCAAATAAGTTTAAATCCCGCTTCATCAGTAGTGACAATATCATCAAAACAATATGAGACTTACCTTTTCCATAAGCCCCTATCAAAACCCTAGAACGCTCTGTTGAGGATGATCTTGTACTTAACAATATGTCTTCTAAGAGGCTTATTGCCGATTTAGTTGGTATGAAATTTTTAAGCTTGTCATCATTGTTCAGGTCGTATGCAATATTAACTGAATACTGAAAACCTGATGAGACCGAAATCATCTTGCTCATGTATCCATCTCCTAGTTTCTATCATCTATGGTTGTGTAATACCGATTTACGCATTCTTGGAAAGTGTAGATATGATTCAAATGAATAATATCCAATCCTGCCGTTCTAATAATTTTTATTTCTCCGGTTTTTTCTATTCTGTGTAATACCTCAAGCATTGTTATAGCATCTAGATTAAAAACTCGACCTATATTTCGGGGAGTCGTTAATAATTCATTTAAGGCAATTTCATCTCTGTCTCTTGCTTGATCCATAATGACTGCAAGTATTATCCAAGGATTAAATGAATTTGCTGCTGGTGTAGCTTTGCGATAAGTTTTATCTTTCTTGCTTAAATTTAAAATATCAATTAATCCCAGCTCCCCAAAAGGACAGTCTATGTTATTTTCAGGTGAAACTCTATTAGGATTTGATTTATAACGCGGCAAATAGGTATTCACGATACACGTAAAATCATCGTTCAATGATCGAATCGCTATTGAATCTTCATCATGCATCATTACATACCCTTGCAATGCAGCAACAAAATCCTCTTTTGAGAATTCTGACATATTAAAATCATTAAAGAAAAAATACCACGCAGTAGCTTCCTCCTTATTTGTTACCAATTTATAATGCAGAAGGTAAAGTGTACCCAGTTCTTCAATATATCTGTCATTTTCATATACCGCACTGCCTAATGCTGTAAAACTTTGGCTACGCTTCCCCTTATTTGGCTCTTCCGTTAATCCGACAACTTGCAACCAGTACCTTAATGCTTTTACCATATTGGCTCCAATGCCAAGTACATCCATAGGATTTTCATTTTTATCTACAAAAACGTACGGTTTTTTCTGAATATACTTCATTCCCTTGCTCAGCCATCCTTTACGAATAAAAAATGTATCATGAGCTCTAAACTTCATTGACATCAAGTATTCCTCCACCTACATTACTTTGTTCTTAAATATTTATCCATCATACAGCCGCCATCTAAATATTTAGCGGTAACACACATTTTACAGTGGACACATTTATCTGGATTTATATAATAACTATCTCCAACAATAGATATCGAACCTGCCCGACATAATGATTCACATTTCAAACACTTTCTACAAGCATTGAACTTTTTAATTTGGTATCCTATCATTCTCTGTAGAGTGTCATGATCTGCTACATTCATCGTCTTAACCTTGACCGCATAATCATAGCCATCTTGTGTGAATGGCTGCAATGATATGATTGGCACCTTGGTTTTGTAATCTAATATAATTGTCTCGTTGAGCAATTTTTTTCCTAATTCAGGTGCTAAAATACCAAACGGAACAAACAATCCAATAAGTTCATCTTCAAATGGACGCATTAACCGATAAATCTTTGCATGATCCTCTGCCGTACAATTTGTAAATTTAATTTTCACATCAGTAGCTGCTATTAAACCGTTACCTCCCTGACGTGCTTTCCACATTCCTGTATCGATATATTCTTCAGCATCTGGCTTGCCAATACGCTTAGCAAAAGCTATTAAAAATTCTCTCCACTCTTTGGAACGTTTTGACATGTATATCCTTGATAAAAATTGTGCCCTCTGATTATTGTTAGGACAACACCAACACCCCACTCTATCATATCCATATCGGTATGCTTCATTAAAATCAATCTTTTCAGAGAGAAGATATAACCAAATATCTATATCTCGCCAAAAGAAAATTGGAGAAGCAACTGTCTGCTGTTGTATCTTCACGGATTCAGCATCGTCCTCTATACGATTGTATTTACTTCTGCTAACAGATTCTGACTTTCTAATTCCGTAAAAAGTCAATATCTGTTGATTTTTGTATAAGCTATTTAGGACTCGTGTAATTGGCCCTGTTTTAAACATCGAACAACACCATCGAAGCATTCTAGCTGGTGGTCCAATGTCTTCGCAAACAGAATAAAAATCCTGTTCATTATTCCTTGCTACTTTAAAAATTACATATGGATGATCTTTTCGATATCTAGTCGCATATTCTATCGTTGTTGGAAATTCCAATGTTGTATCACCAAAAATATGTACCAAACTCGGATTACTCATAGCCTTAATTACAACATCAGCTGTTACTGTAGAATCCTTTCCTCCCGAAAAAGATATCACAATACTTTCTTCGTCAAATTTCTCTGCCGCTTGTTTTACAAAAGTAAAGGATTCTTCTTTTAAATAATGCAATCGATTTTTATTTACTTCCACAAATCGCTGAATATATTCCTCAAAAAATTTATAATCATATTGATCTTTGAATTTTTCGATTTGCTCAGATAAAGTATCTGTATCCGCTATTTGAAACTGTTCATTCGCAAGCGCTACTGATTTACCATCAATATAATACCTATTATTCATTGCCCATACGGAACATTCTAAATATTCATTTGGCTTCTTCCCAAGTAATAATTCTACAAGCAAACGTTCTTCTGGAAATACAGGTCTAAGATCCGTTGCTAAATATTTAATCTTATCACTACATAAAGGACAAATATCTTTATCGATTTGATTGGTCTCTTTAATAACCGGTATTTTGCAATGCTCACACCAATAAATCTCAACAGGAATATCCTCTTCAGTATTAGAATCACAAACTGGACATATTTTTTCATTTGTTTCTATATTACAGCTTTTGCACCACATACTTTCTTTAAGCTCCTAACATAATCGTAGCACCATCTGAGTCCATCAATCAAGGCTTGTCTTCTGGTGCTATCTCAATAATATCCTCGACTTTGCAATCTAATACTTTACAAATTTTTCTTAGTACTTGAGTTGATACATCTTCACCTTTTCCCATCTTAGCCATTGCATTCGTAGATATGCCAGCCATTTCACGCAGATCTTTTTTCTTTAACTTTTTATCAATCAATAGCTTCCATAATTTGTTATAATTAACTATCATATGTACTTCGCCTCTTAGATACATCGGAACTATCATATTCTACAATAAACCACAATTATCTTACCATGCAAACTATCAAAAGTCAAAATAATATTGAGTTTTTCAATTTGTTCAGGAACGCTTTATATTCTTGACTATATTCCTCGGATTTAAACCTTTTGGCATAACCCCGTCCCCAACAGATTCCTCATTAATGACAGTCCACTCAACCTAAAAACACACCTATATCCGCCACTCACTATCCTCAAATCCTTTGATTTACTGCCCTTTCCGAGTGAGAAGTGCGACTAATACAAATCGTTGACAATGAAAAGGTTGCGGCGATAGACAGAATATCAAACTTCCTTTGCATATTCTACAATAAGAAATTTCAACAGATACATACTATCAATTACTATCTTCATCAGCAAATTGTTTAAAGAATTCAACTAAATCTTCTGGTTTCGGTTCTGGCAAACAAGGTCTGGTTCTTATAATTTCCTCATAGTAATGACGGATAAAATCTTCTATAACCTTTTCCTGTTTTTCTGCCGCAACAACATCTCTAAATATTTTTTTAAATTCCTTTGATTTAATAGCATCAAACTTCTCGATAAGTACGTCAATTTCTCTTTGTGATAGCATATACTCAGCAGAAAATGTTTTTGCAAGCTTAGAAGCCGATATTCCTGAAAATTTTGCCAAAGTGAATACAAAAACCGGACATGGTCAAATGGATGAAGAGGCATTGACATTGCTGATAAAATACAAGGAAAAAATGCAAAGGTTATCGGTCGAACAAATGGAAAGGATGGTGCAGACAGACTTGTAAATGAAGTTGAGATACAAACAAATTATTATTCAACGGGGAAAGGTGTAACGATTGCTTCTTTTACTATCTTTTCATATGTGTGCGAATAGCATTTGAAAAAATTGTATTTATTATTAAGATTAAACAGTCTTTTCCCATTGAAATAAATATCAAATGTACTATCAGAAACACTTTTGAGTTCAAAATCATTTGAGTCAAAATACTCCCATTTAATATAGTGATATATGGAATTTACTCTGTCTTCTTTTTTCGCCTCTTCTTTAGCTTGCTTAACAGCTTTAGGACTTGCTTTTAAAAAATTCCTGTATCAGTGATTACCATTCCATATATCTTGTTTTTCTCAATATTATCTGCCCATAAAATCTTATGCTCCTCAGGTAGACTTTGAAAATTTTTCATTACTTCTGTAAGCAAATAATCCATAAGCACTTCTCCTCGCAATCACTTTTTTCTTCGCCATCACTGCACCAGTCCTTTCAGCACATCAATAATGCTTTCATAGGATATATCCTTTGCATACATAAACTTCTTCTGGTACTTCACCCACATATCCTGCAAACTGCTGCTGCCGGATATCAAATTTATGATGGACTCTGTGTCTGCAATATTCTCTGTACTTCCTCTATGCTCCGCAGTAGCGGCCAGTGCTTTCTTGAATAAATGCTTATCATATTTCTGTGTGGTCCCGAGAATGTATATATCATAATAATCTCTGGGGCGGGTATTAAAGACACCTCTGCGTAAAATAGTCTCCGCTTTTTCAGCCATAACCGTTTCTATGTTATATCCCCACAAACGAATACGTACCTCCTCATCAAAAATTCCACCGAACTCATACCGGACTGCTGATGGAGTAATCACATCGCCTGCAGATACATCAATTGAAAGTGGTGTTACCATCGTGTCATATACAGCGTTCAATCTCACGCAAAAACCACCGTATCGGTCATCCTTACGAATCGGCTCTATCGATATCGTTTCAAATATCACCTCATCCCCAAGGTCAACACTGCAAATGCTTTTTACTGCTTCTATGACCTTTTCTTCGGTTAATGGAAGGTTTTTAAGTGTGGTATCCAAGTCCATTGTCGATCTGGTATCTAATCCAACAATCGCAGCTACCAGCATACCGCCTTTAATCACAAATTTCTCATAATAATCTGACTCTGACAATCTGGCCAGAAATCTCTCGAACATATAATTCTGAAGTACAACCTGTGCCGCTATGTTGTTGCTTTTCGCATAGTTCCTTATTTGGGCTTTCAGGCTCATCGCTTTAGAACTCATAGCAGCACCTCCAAATATTTTTTTAGTTCTTTATCCACCTTGAACTGCTTTGCATACACTGCAAGCAGATTTAAGTCCTTTTTGTCAGAAATCGCATAGTTCTTTACTGCACTGATAACTGTTTCTTCATCACAGCGATTACGGCATCGCAGGAAATCGCAGATGGTTCTTTCTACATCATAACATCTGACAGTATTTCCGAACGTTGTGCTTTTCTCAATAATCCCAATGCTGTGAAGCTCTGGCTTCACATAGAAACAGGCACACTCTCCCTTAAGTGAATTTGGCAGAGCCGCATTGCTCGGAATAGTAACTGTATGCATGAATGGCGTTCTCTCTGATAAACCGTTCAGGAAAAGAGCTGTATCATGGGAAAACACGATCTTATCGGAACGGAGCATTAATGTGTACATATCGTCATGGACTGCATCCGGCAGAATATATACTCCATGTCTGATGCGTTCTAAAAACCCGGCCTTCACATAATTCGTTAACATTTGTTTGGAAAACCCCAATGAAAGCACCTGCGATGTGGTTATCATATTATTATTTTTCTTGAGTTCCTCATAAATAGTCGGATTAATGTTCACTGCTGCACCTCCTTGATTGACTTTCGTTTGATATAATATCATGTTTCTATTCAAAAGTCAATATTCACAACTTTACTTTTGAATAGATAATATTTGCTTTCTCCATCCGAAAGTAAATACCCTGCCGTGTCACAAGGTATCATATCCTCTTATTCTGTTTTACATTTCTACATCAATCTCCATCCCTGATTTAAAAGCTATCGTGATTTTCACAGCCTCGGACACCCAAGAAATCCGCCATCCCCAAATATAGTGTTTCACTACATCTATTATACTATGTCTTCAGCTGAAAATCTTTATTTGATGTGCATTTTTTCAGTTTTCAATGTACAAATGTATTTATGTCAAACACCCCTTTAGGGAACGGTTCAACCTTATAGTTATTATTTACTCAGCTTCTTTGGTTTTCGGACAGTCTCCCCCTTTTGTGGAAACATATCAGCAACGCTAAATCACTAAAAAACACACTTTTAAATTTTCTCAAAAGCCCCTAACCCCCTTGATTTACTGGGCTTTTTTAGACAGAAGGCAAACGACTTCAACATGGCACGATACCTTGATTATGATGTCAGGTTTCATGGGTAGTCGGTGACTGTCTGCGGAAACTTATCAAGGCAATTTTACGTTTGTGGGAACATATCCACTATCCCAAATCATGCACCTTGTATGTGCCAAAACTACAAAATGTACATTTTGATCGTTTGCGGAAATAAATCCGCATTACTTTTACTTCTTAATATAGCAGGAAGGTTAATCTGCCATACACTCAACTTGCCTGATGTATAAATCTAGCCTGATTTCACGGAGGAAACAAGTTCACTTCCACTTCCTCGACATTGGTTTTTCGCTGTCTCAACTCTTTTTTTAAGAAATTTCCTGATAGTTCAAATAACGCATAAACACTATCATTGTTTTATCACACAAAATATTTGTCTATCAAACGTTTTATTTCAGCCGAATCAATACCTCCATTAAGGGAGTCTTTTGAAACAATCAGATTATCGCCTTCTACAATGTCATGCTTTTTATATAAAGCTTTCTTTTCTTCCCAACGTTTACTGTATCTAGTATCACCCAGCATGCCAGACTGCTGGAATTGCAGAAGGAGCTCCTGCAAAAAGTCAACAACCGTGATGCCTACGACAACGTTGCTGATGAGATATTCCAGCTCCGAGAACTGAAAGCAAAATCAGAAACTGACAGCGTCATCCGGGATGAACGTTTGGCCCGTATCACTGAGCTTTGCGATTTCCTGAAGGAACAGCCCAGCGAGATTGCCGTGTTTGATGAAAGCCTTGTCCGCAGGCTGCTGCAAAAAATCACCGTTTTCGAAGACCACTTCACAGTGGAATTCAAGTCCGGTGTAAGTGTTGACATAGAAGAATAATGCCTATAAATGCAAAGAGCCTCACAACTGGTTTTAGTGCCAGTAATGAGGCTCTTTTGTTATTTTTCTTTCTTCGCAGTATTCTTATCTTCTTGAAACTTTGCTTCAAGAGGTGCCACAAATTTTTTCTGCCATTCTATAAAACTCTCGGATGGTTTCTTTGCTCGTCTTTTCCATTCCTTCATATGCTTTTCAAACCCATTCTTATTAAGTTCGTTGGCATCATCCCTTACCTTATATGCAAGGTCATTACATTCAACACATAAATTAAGCTTTCCCTGTTTAATCGCTATTGCTGCATAGGATTCAAACAGTTTTTTCTTTCTACCACAGCAATCACAAACCATATGCTAACTCTCCCTTCACAATGATTGACGATATCGATTCATCCATCTGTGCTTCTTCATCAACACCTATTCTATCTCGTTTTTTGATTACTACACCAATCTTCGGTTCAAGGTATTTGATAATATTCTTCTCTTGTGTATTGGATTTTCGAATGTTTTGCTGCAACTGTCTCAATTCCTTCTCATCGTCATCAAGGGCTTTAATAATCGCATCCTGCTCTTCGGATGTAAGCATATTATCCATAAATTGATTAAACAATACAGCATTAAACAATCGTGCTGTAATTATGGCATCATCTTCATGAAGAAGATTACCCACACCTTTTACTGCTGTACCGCAAAGTGCTCCGCCAACTACACCTGCGCCCATTCCTATTGCAGCTCCAACCTTTTTGTCAATCTTTTCTCCGAGCGTCTTTCCTATGACTGCACCAGCTGCTGTAGATGCTACTATGCTTCCGGAAAATGAGGCGAGCAATGAAGTCATGTTTTTCCAGTATTGCGCTCCGGACATTTTACCATTTATAACCTTGTATGTGTCTGGCACAGAAAATACAATAAACATAACGCTCTGAGTGATTGCTGTCGAGCCTAAAAACTTGGCAAAACTTTTCTGCGCCGCTGCTCCATAAATAGCCTTTTTCCCTGCGAGTGCTCTAAATGCATTGATTATTTCTTGAGCCATTTTAGGACTGATAGACTTACTAATTTCTGCCGCCAGTGGATTTAAAGCAGATGCAAGCCCGGTTCGAGATAGTTGGGATGCTATAACACCTCCAGCAAACGCCATCCCATACACCTGAAGTCCAGTAAATATTGCACTCTTCGCAGCTTTTTTATAATCCTTTGTCACCCAATATGTCTGCGCAAATGCAACCACTGATGAAATACCGAATACAGACAAACAGTTTACAGCGCCAGTTGTCACATCAAAGGTAATAGATTCTACAGTACCTGCTTTTGCTAGATTCAGTGCCTGATTATATGTCAACTTTCCTTTTCTAATAATATCATAAGCAGCATTCGGATCTGTCACTCCAGGAACCTGACCGTCACTAATTCTGGTCTTCATATACTCAACAGCCTGAGCATATTGGTCTGCAGGGAGTTCAACCTTCATGGCGTTACCATTCAAATCATAATATCTAAATGTTTTAGTTCCCATTTCTGGATTACGTTTAAAACAAGCCTCTACTGAATTATATGCCTGCTTGCAATACTTACACTGAATTGGTGAAGCATCAACTATTTTATCAGGGCCATTTTTTGCGTTATCACGACCAACCACTGTAGACTGTTCACCTGCAAGTTTATCTAATATGGCTCCAGCCTCTTCTGCATAAATACCATGCCCGGTTTTAGTCTGGTCTGCTCCATAAGCGGCATTAAACATTACGCCTTCGATATTCACCGTATTTATAGCACTAAATGTTGCCTCGGCTGCTTTTCTTGCTTCCATAGCCTTTCTCTTGTATGCGACCAGCATACTATAAAGACCTTTACTGCTAAATCGTGCAAGCTCAGTTGCTCCAGCCTTTAATATGTACCTTATATTTCCTTTACCATCATCAATAACTTTGACATCATAGTCTTCAGGCGAATAATACTCCCACAGAATGACTTGATAGATGGTTTTGGGTGCTTTGACTTTTTCCTTAGATTTACGCTTTTTGTTCTCCTGTTTAATCTGGGATTTATTGTTTTTCACTTCATCCAGTGATGCTTTTACTACAAGCGCACGGTCAGTAATCACAACGCCAGCTGGGTATCCACCAAAACTGGATATATCTGCCCAGATAATTTCGTAATCCTTAGGAATCGGTAAAAAGCTATGTATTTTTTCAACTGTCGATTCATCCAATACCGTAGGCGACTTTGGTAGTGTGGAAATTAATTTTTCCAAAATCTCATTCATATTATCCCTCCCATCTTCATCTTTTGAATATACCATAAGCACAATTATTCAGCATAACAGTGATTGTAAATTTTGCGAATTTCTCGACATCCAATCCACTTCCTAAACTCTCTCTGACATCTAAATCACTGTTTTAATGCTCGACATCTAAATCGGCGTCTAAACTATACACACTTATTTCGATAAGCTCTTGTCGCCCTATTTCCGCAAAGCGTAGTGTTTAGACCTCGGATTGAATGTTTCCCTACTCCCAATAGCAAAAAAGACCTGAAATCAGGCTTTTTCACACTTGTTTACCTGGCCTTAGACATCAGAACCACGGTTTCAACATGGACAGTCCCCGGAAAAAGATCAACGCAGCAAGCCCGCTCCACCTCATACCCACCATCCCGCAAAATCTCCAAATCCCTCGCAAGACTAGTCGGCTTACAGCTCACATACACCATCTTATCCACCCCAAACCCAATAATCTTCCCCAGCGCCTTCGCATGAATCCCATCCCGTGGCGGATCAAGTACAATCAAATCCGGTTTCTCACCAAGCTCATCCACCACCTTCAGCACATCCCCAGCCCAGAACACGCAATTATCCAGCCCATTCAACCGGGCATTCACCTTTGCCGCCTCAACAGCCTCCTCAACTATCTCAACACCCACAACCTTCTCAGCCACCGGTGCCACAATCTGAGCAATTGTTCCCGTCCCACTATACAAATCAAAGATCACCTTATCCTTCGTCTCCCCAATATAATCCTGCACCGTCTGATACAACACCTCTGCTCCTGACGAATTAGTCTGAAAAAAGGAAAACGGTGATATCTTAAACTTCATCCCCAATAGCTCTTCATAAAAGTAATCCCGCCCATACAGCACATCCGTACCTTCATCTTTAACCACATCCGCAACACCATCATTATAAGTATGCAATATCCCAACGATCTTTCCATCCAACTCAAGCCCAAGCAGCCGCTTCACCCACTCCGCCTCATCCATAGCCCCGTTCCCAGTCGTTACAAGGTCAATCAGAATCTCCCCCGTCTTCTCCCCTCGCCTAACCAAAAGATGCCGCAGATACCCCTCATGACGGATCCGATGATAAAAAGACGCACCAATCTCTGTAAAATATGTAAGCGTCGCAGTCAATATCTTATGATAATCTTCGTTTACGATCTGACACTGACTCACATTCACGATATCATAAAAACTGCCTCTCTTGTGCATTCCCAGCGCCAGCGGCCCATCCTTATATTCATCACCAAAGGAAAACTCCATCTTATTACGATATCCATACTGATTCGGGCTTCTTTTTATCCCTTCAAACTTATCATCTGCCACAAATTCCTTCAACAATTGACGAACCTGTACCTCTTTCATACCAAGCTGCTCTTCATAAGTTAAGTTCTGATAGGTACAACCACCGCACACCCCAAAATGAGGACATTTCGACTCCACTTCAAGCGGTGACCGTTCCAAAACCTCTAAAAGCCTTCCCTCTGCCTTCCCTTTCCGAATCTTATTCACAGAAAAACGCACCTTCTGCCCCGGTACGCCATTCTTTACAACTACCTTCTTTCCCTCTTCCGCCAGATAAACCTGCCCTTTATTCGGAAATTCCACGCTTTCGATTACCCCTTCAAATACTTGTCCCTTTTTCATCCTTACCCTAAACCTGCTTTCTGCCAAATATATTCTCCTGCTGCTAACCTTCACATTTAAAAAGCAGGGTAGCTACTGGTCTGGTATCACCCAGCAGTATCTCTCCTGCTTCGTAAAAATTTTTCCGATGAGGTTATGCGTTAGTATCATCATCCTCTTCTTCGTCTTCAAAATAATCATCAAAATCATCATCAAAATCATCTTCGAAGTCTTCCAGATAATCCGGAGTAAAAAAACGATATACTGCATATGCAATACCCGCTACCGCTGCAACTGCACCTACAATTGCCAAAACCCATAACAATGTGTTTTTACATTTTGTATCTTCTTTTTCTTTCCTCTGCAGCAGAGCTACCAAATCATCAATCTTATTCATAAAGAACACCGTCCTTCCTCTTAGTTAGAGATTATTATACCACCATATGCATTATTTTACCACAAAAATCTTATTTTATCACACAGATTTAGATTTTCATTAATTTAGCAAAACCAGCAAACATTTTTTTAACACCCACACGGTCAAAGTCCACAGTGATTTCGTAATCTTTCCCACCTTCAACAATATTTTTAACAATTCCCACACCAAACTTTACATGTGTAACCGTATCACCCACATCATATGTAAGTTTATCTGCTTTACTAACAGAAAACTGCTGCGGTTTAAATACCTGCGTCCGAAATACCTCCCGCATCTGCTGGTAACTGTTGGAAGCCGAAATATCCGGCTTTTTCTTTTCCCGGATTTCCCGCCCCATATCCACATATTCCCGGGGAACCTCATGGACAAATCTAGACACCCTGTTATACTGGATGTCACCGCGGATCATACGCTGCTGCGCACTGGTCATGGTCAGATCTTTCATGGCTCTGGTGATACCCACATAACAAAGTCTTCGCTCCTCTTCCAGATCCCCAGGATCCTCCGACCCAATCGTCATATAGCTGGGGAACATACCATCTTCCATTCCCGCCAGATAAACATAAGGGAATTCCAATCCCTTCGCACTATGCAGCGTCATCAAAAGCACATGGTCATTATTCGAATCCACAGTATCAATATCCGCGATCAATGCCACTTCCTCCAGGAACCCGCCAAGTGTAGGATCTTCCGCCGTCTCTTCATAACTAACGACCTTGGTGATCAATTCATCAATATTTTCAATTCGCGCTTTTGCCTCATCTGTATCCTCAGCTTCCAATTCCCGGACATAACCGGTCTCTTCAATGATCAAATCCATCAGTTTCGTAACCGACAGGAATTCAACCTGACTTCGCAGTCTCTGTATAAAAGTCGAAAAAGTCCGAACCTTCCCTGCACTTCTGCCAAGCTTCTCCTGACACACCTCATCTTGCATTGCATTATAAAAGCTCATTCCCTCCATATCGGCATAATCCTGCACCCTGCCAATGGTAGCAGCACCAATCCCTCTTTTCGGAACATTAATAATTCTTCGCGCTGCAATATCATCCCTGGCATTATCCACGGTTTTTAAATAAGCCAGCAGATCCTTAATTTCCTTTCTGGCATAAAAGTTCACACCACCCACAATCTTATAGGGAATATTAGCCATCAGAAATTTTTCTTCAAATATACGCGATTGAGCATTCGTCCGGTAAAGAATAGCACAGTCCTTATATGTACAAAACCCTTCCCGCACACGCTTACTGATATCGCCGGCGATAAACTCTCCTTCCTCAAAACCATTAGCAAACTGCCGAAAATGAATCGCCTCTCCCTCTTCATTATCCGACCAGAGGGTTTTGCTCTTACGTCCGATGTTATTCTTGATCACCTCGTTAGCCGCATTTAAAATATTCTGGGTAGAACGGTAATTCTGTTCCAGCTTGATCACCTTCGCCTGGGGAAATACCTTCTCATAGTCAAGAATATTAGCAATATTTGCACCGCGAAACTTGTAAATGGACTGATCATCATCACCTACTACACACAAATTCTGATATTTCTTCGCCAACAGACTGATAAACTGAAACTGCACTGTATTCGTATCCTGATACTCGTCCACCATAATGTATTGAAACCGCTCCTGATAGTTCTCAAGCACATCCGGGCAAGCTTTAAAAAGCTCCACCGCCTTAACCAGCAGATCATCAAAGTCAAGGGCATTATTCTTATGCAGCATACTCTGATATTCTTTATAAGCACGGGCATATGTCTTAAGTGACCATTCTCCGCCTGCATTTTTCTCAAACTGCTCCGGCGTGATCATCTCATTCTTAGCACTGGAAATCGCAGATATAATAGAACGCTCTTTATACATCTTCGTATCGATATTCAATTTTTTGCAAACTTCTTTCATCAATGTTTTCTGATCATCCGTATCATAAATCGTAAAATTATTCTCATATCCAATCCGGTCAATAAAACGCCTTAATATCCGCACACAAGTGGAATGAAATGTACTTACCCAGATACTTTCCGCGCCAAAACCGACAATCGAATCCACCCTTTCCCGCATCTCCTCTGCTGCCTTGTTCGTAAAGGTAATAGCCATAATATTCCATGGATTCACACCTTGCTCTTCAATTAAATATGCAATTCTATGGGTCAGTACCCGGGTTTTCCCTGAACCTGCTCCGGCTAATATCAACACCGGCCCGTTGGTATGAAAAACCGCTTCCTGCTGCTGTGTATTTAAACTTTCGTATATACTCATTGCTTCTTCTCCATCCAAAATCATTTTATAACTATGTTCTATTATAGTATGGCAGCAAAGTTTAGTCAAACGGAGATGAAAGAAAGAGTGCCCTGGGGTTACTGTTCACACCCAGGATAAATAAAGCACAAAAAACACTTGTCATCTGGTATTGAAAACTATATAATATGACTAAGAGGTGACAGTGTGAAAAATAAATTATTCACATCTACCATTATGTGCTGTAAAGCACGCAGATGGAGGAAATCATGACAATTGACACAAAAGATATATTAAACAGTATTCTGGCAAGTATATCGCGCATCGATTATATCAAACCAGGTGATGTTCCTAACATTGACCTATACATGGATCAGGTGACCACTTTCATGGATGCCCAACTGGCTGCATCCAAGCGCCATGAGGATGACAAAGTGCTAACCAAAACCATGATTAATAATTATACCAAGAACGATCTCCTTCCCCCTCCGGTTAAGAAGAAATATTCCACCCAGCATATGCTGCTGCTGATTTTCATCTACTACTTTAAAAGCATTCTGTCCATCACGGATATCCAGACGCTTTTAAAGCCGATCACGGAGAAATATTTTAACGGGGAGGATGGATTTGATCTGACATACATCTATGAGGAAGTATTCAGCCTGGAAAAAAACCAGATTGACAATATGAAAGAAGACCTTCAAAAGTATTACGAGAAGTCATCAGAAACCTACTCGGATGCTCCCAAAGAGGATCAGGAATTTCTCCACTTGTTTTCTTTCATTTGTATGCTGAGTTTTGATGTATACGTAAAAAAGCAGCTTATCGAAAAATTAATCGATCAACTGCCTCAGGATAAAAAGTAACGAATCTGTCCAAGCAGCTTTTCGCCAGAAAAACCTGCCTGAACAGATTCGTTGTTTGTTTTCACAACCTTCTTTACATCGACATTTTAACGTGTTAAAATATCGATATAATCATATTGACTAATTGAACAAGGAGAATTCACATGGGCAAAACAATTCATACAGACGCTGTTGATCAGCTATTTGAAGCCATCCTAAGTTTAAAAAATAAAGAAGAATGCTATACGTTTTTTGAAGATATCTGTACCATTAATGAATTACTTTCATTATCACAACGCTTTGAAGTTGCCAAGATGCTTCAGCAGAAAAGAACATATCTGGAAATTTCCGAAAAAACCGGTGCCTCCACGGCTACTATCAGTCGTGTAAACCGCTCTTTGGCATATGGCAATGATGGCTATGAGATGGTATTTTCACGTATGGGATTAAATTAAAAAGGAAAATTATATGAACTGGCTTGGAAAACCTTATTATTCCTTTCACGCTATGCTCCATGAGCGTTTCGGCGAGAAAGTATACAAACTTACATTAGACGGAGGAATGACCTGTCCCAACAGAGACGGACACCTGGACACCCGCGGATGTATCTTCTGCAGTGCCGGCGGTTCCGGCGATTTTGCCGCAGACAGCACCTTCTCCATCACCGAACAGATTAATGCTCAAAAAGCACGAATCTTACAAAAACGGCCGGTACATAAATTTATCGCCTATTTTCAAGCCTATACCAATACATACGGTCCCATACGTTACCTGGAGACCGTATTTACAGAAGCTATCTCCCATCCCGACATCGTGGCATTATCCATCGGAACCCGCCCCGACTGTCTGGATGAAAATGTACTGCAGCTGCTTATTGCACTCAACATTCAAAAGCCCGTCTGGATAGAATTAGGCTTACAGACCGTTCACGAACGGACTGCCCGCTATATCCGCCGCGGCTATGACCTGGACTGCTTTTTGCACGCAGTTTCTTCCCTGCACCAACGCGGTATCGATGTGATCGTCCATACAATCCTGGGGCTCCCCGGAGAGTCTCGGGAAGATATGCTGGCCACGATAACCTGTTTAAACCAACTACCAATACAGGGGATTAAACTCCAGCTCCTCCATGTACTAAGCGGCACCGACCTGGCCCGCGATTACGAAAACGGTTTATTTTCCGTCTTCTCTATGGACGAGTACCTGGACATCCTGATCACCTGTCTGGAACATTTATCACCTGAAATTGTCGTCCACCGCCTAACCGGTGACGGTTCCAAAGACCTGCTGATCGCACCTGCATGGAGCAGCGCCAAAAGAACTGTCTTAAACGAACTGCACCATCGTATGCGGACTAAAAACACCTGGCAAGGGCGGCTATATCACCCATAGGAGGGTTTGATCTATGTCTGAATCTTTAACCTTATACAAATTAATCATATTATACATGCTCAGAAAGGTCACATTTCCCATGACAAACGCGCAGATATCCAGCTTCATCCTGGATCAGGGCTATACTACTTATTTTCACCTGCAGCAAGCCATTTCCGAAATGGTCGAAGCCAATCTGCTGAGCGTAGAAACTATCCGCAACTCTTCTTATTACCACATGACTGAAGAGGGCTTGAACACAATAACTTATTTCGAAAAAGAAATCTCCGGTGCTATTAAAGAAGACATTCACACCTTCCTGGAGCAGAATTCTTATGAACTGCGTAATGAAGTCTCTACACTGGCTGATTACTACAAAGACACCAACCAGGACTATATCGTTCGCTGCCAGGTAAAAGAGCGGGATACCGACTTGATCGTTCTTACGCTAACCGTTCCAACTGAAGATACAGCAAAAGTAATCTGTAATAACTGGACTAAGAAAAACCAGGAGATTTACGCTCATTTGATGAAAGAATTGCTTTCTTGAAAAATTATGAATCCTTCTGCTTTAACTTTTCTAAATGTTCTTTAATCTTTCTTTCATACCCCATATCCGTAGGATGATAAAACTTCGTTCCCACTATCTCTGATGGCATATATTGCTGCTGCACATAGTGATCAGGGTAATCGTGAGCGTATTGGTATCCAATACCTCTTCCGAGTTTTTTCCCGCCCGAATAAGAAGCGTCCTGCAAGTGAGGCGGTACGCTGGTTTTCTTGTTGGCTACCATCTCTGTGGCCGCGTTTACCGCCAGATAAGATGCATTGCTTTTAGGGGCTGCTGCCACGTAGGTAACTGCCTGTGCAAGAAGGATACGTGCTTCGGGCATGCCAATTCGTTCTACGGCCTGGGCAGCTGAAATCGCTACCACCAGTGCCTGTGGGTCAGCATTCCCTACATCTTCTGAGGCACAGATGATAATTCTTCTGGCAATAAAACGGATATCTTCACCGGCATACAGCATCTTAGCCAGGTAGAAAATGGCCGCATCCGGATCAGAGCCGCGCATGCTTTTGATAAACGCGGAGATGGTATCATAATGTGCATCTCCGGTTTTATCGTAACGGACCGCGCGTTTTTGTATGCATTCTGAGGCTGTTGCCAAGTCTATGCGAATCTTTCCGTCTTCTTTTGGCTGGGTAGTCAGGATTGCTAATTCTATGGCATTCAGTGCTGTTCTGGCATCACCGCCGGAGATGTCGGCCAGGAATTCTTTAGCATCCGAATCGAGAACGGCATGGTATGTCCCCATTCCTTTTTCTCTGTCATCCACTGCTTTTTGAAGCAATTGTTCTATGTCTTCCCGGGCCAGAGGCTTGAGCTCAAAGATAATGGACCGGGAAAGTAACGCTTGGTTCACCTCGAAGTAAGGGTTTTCCGTTGTTGCTCCGATGAGGATTATGGTGCCGTCTTCCACGAAAGGCAGCAGGTAGTCTTGCTGGGCCTTATTGAAGCGGTGAATCTCATCGATGAAAAGAATCGTCTTTTTACCGTACATACCCAGGTTGTCCTGGGCTTTTTTTATTACTGCTTCCATATCCTTTTTCCCCGATGTGGTTGCATTTAATTGTTCGAATACAGCACTGGTTGTATTAGCTACGACTTTTGCCAGAGTGGTCTTTCCAGTCCCGGGAGGCCCATAGAAAATAACTGAGCTGAGCTTGTCTGCCTTGATTGCCCGATAGAGCATCTTGTCTGTGCCAATGATATGTTCCTGACCTGCTACTTCCTCCAAAGTTGTCGGCCGCATCCGGGATGCCAGGGGTGATTCATTTTCCATCTGCTGCTCTTTCATATAATCAAATAAATTCATGTCAAATCCTTCCTGTTACTATTCACAGCCCTACGGGCTGAGAACAGTAATACACTTCGCGATGCACATGTTCTTTTAGGGTAATCCTTAAGTTTCATTTTATCTATTCAAAAAACATGTGCTCCATGTATAGATCATTAAAGTCGGAATCAGTTGAAAGATCTATCTCGGAGCAAAGATCTAATACTTTTAATATTTCATCTTTACCATCAGCTTCCTGCAGATACCGCAGCGCACCGCCTAATGAGCTGTTGCCGACAGCTTGGATCTTACCGTCAAATTCACTGGGAATCAGTCCGATGATCATGGATTTTTCCTGGCTGATATGGAAGCCGAAACCACCTGCCATGTATACACATGATACCTGATCATAGGTTACGCCAAAACGCCTTAGTAACACTTCAATCCCTGCACGTACTGCTGATTTTGCTAACTGGATTTCCCGTACATCCTTCTGAGTAAAGGTAATGGTTTTTCCATCCGGGGTTTTGGCCAGTTCAAAACCAGTTTCAAAATATGGTTCTTCCAGTCGCCCGGTTTCATCAACATATTCTCTTTCCACCAGTTCAGAGATTGTCTCTATCACACCGGTTCCACAAAGCCCAATCGGAGGCTTTTCACCAATCGTGCGTACCGCGGCCCCATCCTCCTGAATTTCCACGTTGCAGATCGCGCCCTGTACACTGCCCATCCCCCATGAGATATTACCCCCTTCAAAGGCCGGCCCAGCCGCTGTTGAGGTAGTTACAATCCGGTCACGGTTACCAATTGCCATTTCACCGTTTGTTCCCAAGTCTACCAACAGACATATCTCCTCCTTCCTGCCAAAGTCACAGTCATAGAGTCCCGAGGTAATATCTCCGCCTACATAGGTAGATATACCCGGCAGCAGAGTCACCACTGCATCACAATAACTATTGCCAAGAACACGCTCAAAAGACCATTCCTGAAGACTGATATCAACCGGATTAAAAGGATAGATGCCAAGACCCGCACAGGAATATCCCATGAGCAGGTGCCCCATAGTTGTATTGGCACCAATTGCGATCCGTTCAATCTGCGACGGTTCAATACCGCTGTCTTTTACCAGCCAACTGATCCCAGCCATCAGATCCTCACGAATACTTTTTTGCAATTCTTCCTGTTTACCGTCACAAGCCGCCTGAATTCTGGAGATAACATCAGCACCATAAGCACGCTGACGATTTAATGCCGCATACACATTAACTGCTTTATTACTGGTTTTACCCAGCAACTGAAAGGCAATCGTTGTTGTCCCAATATCAATCGCAATATCATAACTGCTTTCTTCCGCCTTCTCATCACTTAACCGCGCATGAGAATGACCAACCTGAATCTCAAATCCCTCTTCATCCTGAAACTCCATTCTGACAGTAACATCACTTTCCGGATATGCCCGGCAAGCCAGTCGATAACCATTCTTCAATTCATCCTCAGAAAAATATTTTTCATCTGACGCGGTAACTGCCAGTTTTCCCTCGACCAGACGGATTTTACACTTCCCACAATTCCCTTTACCACCGCAGACAGCACTAAAATATGCCCCCTGCCTATTAATCGCCACCAAAATATTCTCCGTCTTATCAGAAACAACAGAAAAGCTTTTCCCCTTACCAATTACTGTAATCGTAACCTGCTGATCACTTGTAGTTCCCATACCTGTTCCTCCAGTTTGTCTTCTTATATCCTTAAATGCAAACAAAAAAACTCTTATATATCCAGAAAAGACACCACACAAAGCATGTGTGATGCCTTAAGCCCATTATAATATTAAATGTAAATCCATTCAAGTGGCGATGTGCGCTTTTTATCCCTATTTCTGAATTATGGTTACTGTTCACTTTGGCCGCTGGTTTTTCAAGCGATTTACGAAAAAGAGGGTTCCTGCCACAACAGGGTTGCTTTAGATTTCAGGATACCCTCTCTTCCTCCTTAGCTGGCATTCACCTTGTGTCAAATGAAGTATCCACACAAAACTTATATACTACCAAAACCCAGCCACTGTGTACGAGGATAGGTGCGGTGCTGTTTGCAAAACCATAGCATGAGCTGCTAAAGATACTTACAGAAATAGTGCCCAAATCCCCGGCAAAAACTTGCTTCCCAAGCGAGTTTTTGTATCCACCTGAAATGCGTTTTCACCAGAAAACGGATTGAATGTGGATAGTCCGGGGATTTGGGCTCTATTTCTGTTAGTA
>Ga0153940_1000100_pt1 | contig 54708 bp, 74 predicted proteins | sample TSNJ024MetaG_FD_104736 | JGI IMG/M metagenome (GOLD analysis project Ga0153940, IMG submission 104736) | Attine ant fungus gardens microbial communities from New Jersey, USA - TSNJ024 MetaG | ecosystem: Host-associated > Fungi > Mycelium > Unclassified | place: USA: New Jersey, Brendan T. Byrne... | reverse complement strand
GGAGTTAATCCAAGGTAAGCAAGAAAAGATGATGAAGATTTCTTTTCTAATTCGTCCCGTTGTTCCTTTAATTGCTTAAGGGTACGCTCAGCCCAGTCAATTTCTTTCTCGGCTTCTTCTTTGGATTTCTTGGAACCGCCAGAACCAGTATCATAGTCTTTCAGTGATTTATTGCCACTGGCCTCCAATAGGGCAATTTGTGATTCAATGCCACTTAATGTTTCTTGATATCCAGTAATATCCAATTCCAATTTGACCATTCTTTCAGAACGGGTATATTGGTCTATATCAATATTTTCTCCAACCATACGCTTGAAGTCGGATATAGATTCAACTGGATTAAAACCTTTTATGGCATTCTTGGCACCATTCAATGTTGTTTTAACAGCTTCAAAAGGATTTTCTGAACCTATGCTTGCTATTGACTTAGCAGTATTCACCGCTTGTTGAGCTACAGAATATAATGAATCAATCATCGAATGTGAGCTAGTATCTACATTATCAGCAGCTCCACTAATGGAGTTGGAAAGATTATCATGCACATTACCAGAAACTTCTGCAACAACCCTGTCATACTCCTCAGTGTTACCTGCCATTATTTCCTTAACAGTCGCATCGGCATTTGCTTCTTCTGTCCCCAGATTAACCAAATATTGAACTAAATTTTTTTGAGCCTCGGCAATTCCTTCATTTGTTTGGTTTTCTGCTTCTATTTTTGCATTACCCTGACCCTCAAGTAGTAACAATTCAGCCTGGGCAAGAGCCATTTTTCCTTCAATAACAGCTTTTTGATTGTTCAACTCTTGAATTCTTGCTTCTGCATCTACCTTGATTTCAGTTTGTTTTCCATCAATAAATGCATCTACTACGCCTTTATTGAACTGAATTAACCCAGATGATGTTGTCTCTCCTAAAGCAAGTAATTCAGGAAATACTTCTGCAAATTTTCTGGCTTCCGTGGCTGTAATTGCATAATCTTTACCCAGAGCCTTCGTGAAATCGGAGAGTGAACTCATAGATGAATTTACTTTATCAAATACATCCAAAGTTTCTTTCCATCCGTCGAAAGAGATTCCCTTCGCTTCTTCTGCAATCTGTCTGAATGAATCTATCAAGTCATCTGGTGCACCGGCATGATCAAGAAAGTCTATTACGTCAGTAAGAGTATTATCAATTAAATTGGTTAATGCTTCACTGAGATTGTCAGTTTGTCCAATTAATTCTGGAAACTGCTGTTGTAAATCAAGCAGTTCTGAACCGGTTAATTTGTTATCTTTTACTTTAGTGAGCGCAGAAGATAATGAATTAAGTTTGCTTTGGAAATCATCAATGCCTTTACTAATACCTTCACTGGAAATATTGAAAATTGCATTCGATGACATTGTAGAACCAATATCACCCAAACTACCAAATTGACTCTTAATATGATTAGCAACTTCTGTTGCAGTAGCTCCAGTTGATTCAATAAGTCTATTATAATTCTCATTTGATTCAATGACTTCTGGAGTGATTTTACCAGCCTCAGCTAATTCAATCAATTCCTCCCGATATCGTTTAAAATCAATAGATTCCCATAATGAATTAAATTTATTTGTAACAGAAGATTCACCACCAAATGTTTCATTAAACAAATCTTGAACTTCATTTATCTGTTGAATTAGAGTTGCATCTTTATTAGCATTCAGACTTCCTTTAAACTCACCGATGTTTTTAATAAAATCCGGAATGTCAATATCTAAAGCTTTAATTGCAGATTGTAAATTATTTGCTTCGAAAGCAAGATTAAGATATTCATTAGAATCTTTATAATTTTCAGGATTAGCAGCAATAAACTCTTCTTTGAGTTTATTTAATTCTTTGTATCTAGAAACAAAAGTATCATAATCATTCAACATTTGTTGAGTAATTTCCAACTGTGTACCTGAATACAAATCTTCTATTCCTATACCAAATTGATCATTACCAGATTCAACTTGTGTCATACTCCAACCACCATATCTATGACGGCCATCTTTTTTCTCGTAATATTCAATTGCTGTATCTCTGGCTTCATTACTAGAAACATTTTGTAAAGCGATAGCTAGATTTAATTGTCTTTCTAACTCAGCAGTAGTTTCTTTTAATTTTTCCAACTCATTCTGTTCAATAAATGATAAAGAATCCCGCGATTCTAACTCCTTGATTTTTGAATTAGTTGTTTCTAATTCAGAATTTATAGAACTTATTTTATCAATTAATTCCTGGTTTTTTTGAGCGGCAGTGGTAGCGGCTTCTATTGCTTCTTCCATCGACACAGTTAAAAGATCATAAGCCTTACATGCCATATATGCAATTCCGAGCGCAGCGGTCAACGCAACCAAGATTGGATGTGCTGCCGACAGAGTTTTTAATTTTATACTTAATCCTTGTACAGCGGTTCCTAAACCAATTGTTGAAGCTGTAGCAGCTTTTTCCGCTGTAGCCATTGTGATGGTTGTAGCTGTAGCAGTGGCTTCTTCAATAGATAGCCCCTTCGCTGTGAGCGTTGTAATTATCTGTTCTTTAGATAAGGTTCCTTGTGCTGCTGCGAGTTTTATAGTTTCTAGTGAATATTTAGCAGTTACACCTTCTAATATTTTAGTCTCATCTGACACCATGCTGAGTGCTTTGGTAATTTCACCAAGAGCTTGTTGAGAATCACCTAAACTCTTTAATTGAGTAAAGTTTTTAATAAAGCCCAGTAAACCAGCTCCAGTGCCAATAGTACCAAATAAACCCAATTTCTCTGTTACAATATCTAATATATCAGCAATACCAGTAAATCCATCAATAACAAGTTTTATATCATCTTGCTTAAAAATATTCTGTGCAATACCCACACCAGTCTCTTTTAGACGATTTAATTTGTAATCAATAGAATCATAAATTACTTCCATTTCTTCCATTGCATTACCGGCTGAATTTGCCATTGATTCCATTGATGATTTTGCCGCATCAAAATTTGAAATTAAAGCAGCCATAATCTGTCCTTGGCGTTTCCCAGCCAAAGCCTCAAGCAAGTCAGCCTGTTCAACATCTGTTAAATCTGAATATATAGCACTGATTTCTTCTAATAATTGATATGTACTTTTAAATGTTTCTTTAGTATCATCAGTAAAGAGGCTAATTCCTCCGGGCGTTTTTGCTGTTTTTGTTAAATTGGCAATTGTTCCCAATAATATTTCAATATCTTCTGTGTATCCTTCGGTTTCTTCTGAGTAGCCACGAATTCTCATACTCATAGTCTTCAGTGCGGTGCCTACCTCAGCAGAATTACGTGTAATTTCTGTCGCTGCCGTACCTAAAGCTATTGTTTGTTCCAAGGTATTATTTGCAGCTGCCATAGCAGAAGATGATCTGGTAAGAATATCAACCAAATCCCCGTTACTAACGGCCTGAGTATTACCTATAATATTAATTTTACTAATAATTCCATCAAGAGAGTCATCTGCTTCAAGCCGGAAAGCTTTCAAAGTACTAACTAATCCATCAGTGGCTTTTGTTATGTCAATATCAGGAGAAATACTTGATAAGATGGAAGAGTTTTCTGCCATGATTTTTGCATCTCGAATGGAATATCCCAAACGTGACCAGTCGGCGGCGGCTTGAATAATATCTTTTGTAGATGCCCCTAATGACTTTCCAACATCATTAGCGGTATAATAAAAATCAGTTAACTCTTTCCCAGTAGCGTCAGATGTTTTTTTTAAATCAACTAAAGCTGTATCGAGTCCATAAATAGAAGTAACTCCATTTTTTATAGACTGAACACTCTTTGTAAAAATAGCGGCAACAGAAAACCATGTACCAAATTTATCAAGACCTTGCAATATTTTATCTGTCTGAGAGAACCCTAAGTTTCCAGACTCTCTCATATCAGTATCTAATCTTTTAAAATTTGCCCGCAGATTATCAAAATCATCTTTAGTCATATCATCAACTGACTCTAATGCAGCTATCCATTCTTTGACAGAAGTCACAGCAGTAGGTGGTAAATTTGTATTATTAGCTAAGTAATTTCGAAGATTAGTAGAAGTATTTACTTTTTGTAATTCTGTAACCATATTTTTAGATGCACGACTAGTTTTGTCACATTCAACCCTTGTCTGTATAATTACATTCTTTATCTTATCATATTCGAGCTTAATCTTTTCCCCGGCAATAATTAGTGCTTGATTATCATTACCACTTGCATTTATTTCAACGAGAGCATCTTTCATTCCTTTTAACTTACCAGACGCTTCTTCGGCAGTAAGACCATACTTCTGTAGATCTGATTGTGCCTTTGAAATTTGTGCATCAAATGTACCTTTTTGATTGGTTTGTCTGATTAAATCGGCACTTTTCTGGGCTGCTACACTTATTTTATCGTAATCTTTAACAACCCCTTCGATGGCTTTTCGATATTGATCAGCCCATAAATTGATTTGTTTATCACTTGTCGAATCACCCACATTAGTCTTGATTTCTTTTGCAAGAGACTCTACTAACTTGCTTATTTCCTGTTTTGACTTTATAAAATTAGTTAAATCTAAATCTACTGGAATCTTTGCATTTTTCATCAATAATTCTTTTTCAACAGTAGATAAACTAGTTTTATCAAGTTCAGCCTTAAGCATTATTTTAAATTGGTCACTCCCCATATAACACCCCTTTCTTTGAAACTAAAAAAAGAACTGGTAAATAACCAATTCATTCTAAATAACAGGGATTCCCTGTTTCATAAGCTCTAATTTTAATAAAAATGGAATATTTTTATCTGCCCAAGAAATAAAGTCACTCCAAAAGAATCCGGGTCTAAAAATATCAGATGAACCATGAAAACCATAACTTGCCAAAGTAGCAACGTCTTCTCCCGATATGCCTAAGTAATGCATAACATCAGTATCAACAAACACCTCTGCCGATGATTTATTTAACATATTATATTTTGGCGATTTGAGGAAAGAAAAAGTTCTTGTGTAAAAAAGTGGTGAATATAACGAATAGAAGTCTTCCTGAATATATTCTTCTAATTTATCTCTTACGATTTTAGCTACTTTCTGAATTGCAATATCAGCAGCAGCTTCAATTACATTTTCTATAGCTGCTATACTTGTAAATGTTTTAGTCGCCATTAACAACCCGCTCTTTCTCGGCCTGTTCATGAATAATTTTAACAAGACTGTTTATAAATAAATCTTTAATTTCATCAGCTGAACTTCCCTTTAGCTCATTAAACAGGGTGGTGGCAATTGTAATAATGTCATGGCTGTTTGCAATAGCGGCATTCAAGTATGTATATACTGTCAATTTTAATTTAATTTCTTCTTTCTTCATTTTAAAATATTTAATCATATTCATTCTCCTTTTTTTGTTAAAAATTTTCGTTGTACTTTATTTCGGTAAAACTCCGAATTTCCAGTAATAGTTATCATTTGTCCATGCTTCAAAATAATTACTGAGGGGTGCATATTTCACATGATCAATCTGAGGTGAACTGGTTATAATATCACGGTAAATATCAGACTTTATTACATAATTATTGCGCTCAAGTAAAGTTTTAATTTCATGCGAGAACATATGGCTTCCTCATGCGCACACACATATCTCTTAAAAATCCATCAATATCCCATGTATAGTTTATTCGCTTTTTACTACCTGTAATATTTATTGGATTGTAATTCAGGAGATCTTTCTCATTAAAAGATTTTTTGTTAATAGAATCAATCATAATTAGAAAATCCGATATGAATTGAAAATATGTAACTTCGATATTATTATCATCATCTCTAAAATTAAAGATGAATCCACTGACTACATTGTCGTAATTTGAGTAATCTTTTAGTGCTAGTATTTGATGTTTATGTATCATTTTTCCTGGTTGCTTTTCTTTGATATTTATATCCTCAAAGCTAAATGCTTTACTTTTTGTAGTCTTTAATTCTAAAGCATAAAATATAGAAGATTGACTATCAAAACCAAAAATATCACAAGGATTCTGCCATGAAAAACGAAGAGCAGAAGATTGATTGAAAACCTGTGGTGGATCAGGCAAACGGATGTATATACAGTATGATGGTACACTATTTTTAATTGCTGATTCGAAACGTTTACCGCTATTCATGATATGTAATTAGTCCTCCTAAACTTATTTTTTTTAAAATTCCTCCCTATAAACACAAAAAGAGCAGTAGACGCAGTTGGAGGTACTGCTTCATGGGTTAATTACTCCCACTATCTACTACTCACATAACGGTTCAATAACCTCCGTTATTGGTATAAAAAAATACCTGTGTCAACCTATTGTAGCTCATACAGATATTTTTTTGTAATAAAAAAGTGCCGGTTTTCCAGCACTTGTAATTTATTCTTGTATTACAGTTACTATACTGTCTTCAAAATAGACATATCGACTTTGACTATAAACCCACTGTTCAGAAACCCCGTATTTTGTAGTTGTTTTATTTATTTTTTTTGGTTTTCCCCAGCCAGTATTTTCTACTTCTGATGTTGTCATACCTATAGATGGACGAGAATTAAGCTTTTCAATGGCAAGTCTTCGTTCTTCATCAATATTTTTTTGCTCTATCGCTATTGCGTCTGCAAAACCTTCTCCATATAATAAAATAATTTCATGACCATTTTTAAAACGTTCTATAGAGATAGAACTTAACGTACTCCTTTCATGCAAACGAAATTCGAATATTAATCCGTCATCTGTAGCAAATCGTTCAAAAGTATCTCCACTGTTAACAGTAGTAGGTTTATATATAAGTGTATTACTGAGTTTAAAATTATCAAAAAACACACCATCCATCTTTACGTCCCAACCAGAAATTTCTACATATGCCTTGTCTTTATTTTCATTGTACCATTCTCCTTGCATATTTTCCAAAAGAATAGAAATATTTTTATAATTATTTGAATCCAAATAATCACCCAATGAATCAAATATAACATTACAAATACTGAAATCACCATCATTATAATACTCCATTGCAATATCATAAAATATTTCGACATTTTGTTTTGCGTGTGTAGCTATTTCATTCTTTATGCGTGGATCACCCAACTTACTTTTTAAAAGAATAATCCCTTCTTTATAATTCCCCAAACTCAATTCCTGTTTTCCTAACTCTTTTTCACACCATTTTGCATAGGTACGAGAATCTTCGTTGTCAATGGTATTAAAAATATCTAAGGCACTTTTATATTCCCCATTTTTATAAAGTTGTCTTGCATTCGTAAATGTAATCATAATATTACATTTATCTGCAAGCTCTTTTGAATCTTTATAGTCAATATCTTTAAAAATCTCCAGAGCAACATCGTATTTTTTATTGTCATAAAGCGTTTTTCCATTTTCATATTTTGCTTCTTTAATGAGGTCTACACTATCATTATATGATTGAAGTTCTTCTAATAATTCTATTGCATCATTATGCTCATTATTTTTAACTAAATCAACTGCCCTATTATATTTTCTATAATCAGCAAGTAGATTAAACAATATTACGTAAAACACCCCCACCAGTATTAGTAATAATAAAATCTTTATCCTTTTCTTGATCATCTGAATATATATCCTTTCAACCAATAATAAAATGAGACTTTTAATAGTATTAACAATTAAATTCATAAGAGTAGCATAAACACAGTATACCTTATAAATTTAATTGTTTCAACTAATATTTATATACTATTGGATTTCGGAATATTAAAACCAACTTTATAGGCTTTTCACCTATTTGACAGGTAGAGACAGTTTGCAACTTCTATCATTTGTTGATGTCACGTAAAGTTTTTTCGATGTCAGATTCATCGCTGCACACTCCTTATGCAGGTGTCTGATTTTATTAATCAGAAAGGGATTTTCCCTTTGGCTAATTATATTATTAAACGAGGAACTTGATATTTCTCGCTTTTTTATTATAGGGGAGTAGCAATCTTCCTGAATGTTCCTGTTTTCTTCTTCCGTGCTCGGTCACAGGTATATTGGCATACTCATTACACGCATCATCTTGCGAAACCCATAGTCATCAAAAATTCTTGTAAAAATTCTTTAGTGTATCAAACAATCTATAATTCTTTTTGTATTTGTATACCGTAATTCCGTGTTCATCCTTTTTCACAAATGTATAGGGAATACCACATTCCCTTAGATAGAGTACTTCTGTAGGATTTTCAGTGCGGTATTCCTTATCAAATTTCTTTTTTCCTTCGATGTCAAGACCCTCCTTTTGGTAAAAAAATAGGGACATAATCACCTGTGATGAATTCACAAGGTAAAATGTCCCTATTCCTCGTTATCCATCACAATATCACTGCCCGTATTATCAACCGGCTCAATTACCTCGGCAGTTTCAACTTTTGTTTTCTTCGCAGTTCTTTTAGATTTTACACTCTTAGCTTCTTGAACTTCTGGTGCTGATTCTACAGTAGGTTTATCAACTATGCTGTATCTACCGTCTTTACATTCAACAAATATAGTATCCTTGTCATATCCCTTATTTGAGAACTGTATGGTTTCACCATCGTAATCAACTACAATTACCATACTGTTTTTTGTTATGATTTTACATTCTTTTACCATTGTTTCTCCTTAATGGAAATTGACAGGGTATGTTTCAACCCTGTCGTAAAAAACATTAATCTTCGTCATCTTCAGGCAGCTCAACCATATCAATGATATTGCCTTTCTTGTCTTCTAATACAGTGAACTCAATCTTAATGGTAGCCGGATCACCTTCACTAGAAAATGACAGATCCAGAGCTTTCTTAGGTCTTGCCTTATAAGCCGTGATAATGTATGGAGTTAATACACCATCTTCGTCTTTTTCCACAGTGTTCATGGTAACGAAGTAATCACCAGGATTCTTTTTATTTGTAAATGAAATCTTTTTAACATCGGTTGTTTTTGAAATAACATAACCAACCTCATAAGATTTATCAACCTCAATGTCTGTAGTATTAGTTGGTGTAAACTTCCCAGCAGAATAAGTACCTTCTATAACAGTTTTAGCATATTCCCCTTCGGGATATACAAAAACAGTCCCGGTCTGAACGCCCACAGGCAATGTCAATTCACCAGCAGTTACACATACAATAGTTTTCTTCCGAGCTATAAGTGCTTCGGTGTCAATAGTACCATCAGATAACATAGCATACAATTCAAATGGAGTTATCTGTGCTTCAACGGTCATAGTTGCATTGTCAATGGGATTACTAAAAGCAATCTTTTTAGCACCCCTTGCTTTTGCGTAAGTTTCGTCTGCACTAAATCCCATTGTGGTAGTATTTGCATAATCAAACCACAGATACGGAGCCATAGTAGCCAGTACACGAATATCAACATCGCATACCTCACGATTAGCCTTGTTTATAAACATATTATTTCCTCCTTAATTTAGGTAAAAATAAAAAAGCCCCTATTGGAACTTTTTGAATTTTAATTATTTTCATTCTTGATCAATGAATACCATTGACCAGAATTAAATTTCTTTTCTTTATCGCCATGTATTGTAGTAATTCGCAATGAAGTTTCGTAACTATCTTCATAACGCTGCCGCGCAAACTGATCCATCATCTGGTAAACGGTAAGATTCCAAATGTTTGTCATATTTAAGCTTTTATGATGAGTAGAGAGAGAAGAAATTATATTACCGAGTTCCATTCTTTCGTCAGCTTTTGGTTTCTGTTTCTGTTTCTGTTTCTTAGGATATCGTCCATTTTTTATTCTTTCCATCATTTTCGCAGCTCTTTTATTTTTAACTTTTGTGTTATCAAATTCGTCCCTCTTATTTGAACAACTCAATCGTTGCAATATAATATCAACAACATCGTTATATATGTTGCGGTGAATATATCCAGTAATGATCTTTTTGTTATTTTTATCAACAGATCCATCGTAAGTTGCAAAGGCTTTTGACTCTTCTATATACTCAACATCTTCTTCAAAAAAGAAATTTAAAGCTGTTAATACATCATTTCTTACTTTAGGATCAAAAATCATCAGATCATAGAAACATATTTTACTTCTTTCTAGTTCATCAATTGATTCATATTCTTGTTTGACTTTGAGTACAAGAGATTTATCTTCATCGGACATCTTGCCAAAATAAGATTTTACTTTTGTCTCATCATTCAAAAGATCATAATATGTATCTATATCCATTAGCAGCACACTTAGATAAAAGCTATAGGCAGCCATTGTTATTTTGGCAATATCACTTAATAACGGCGACTTAACTGAACCAACACCTTTTAAGTAAATTGGTTCATAAGACAGAAGAGTAAAATAATCAATTTTCATATCATCATCCCTTCTTCTCATTTATAGCTTTGACTTTGAAATCTGAAACGACATATGTCATCTGCCTACCATAATAATTATTATTGGGATATGTTGGTGTAGCTTTTTTAAGCGTAGGACTACCAACACCATATTTATTTTTATGCTCAGGCTTTCTTAAGTCTTGATCAATTATGTCTGCTAATATGTCAATAAAAGTCCCAGCATAACCACTTCCCTTGTATTTTTCAACTCGCTTTTTATTTCCGATCACATCTTTATGGGCATATACCCATATGTAAATCATTACATCTTTTATTGTGTGGGAGGATGAAGAAAAATCTGTTTCAATACACATATACGGTTTGGTTTCAGTTTGTGTATTTTCAATGTATGGAAATGGAAATATTTGTGAATATACTAGATTATCTATTTCACAATCTGTATAGTTTTCACCAAGTAAAAGTTCACAAATCTTCTCCGATTTCAGGAACATTGTGATAAGATTATCTTTATATGCCCCCAAGTCTCGTAAAATTGTATCCAGTCTTCTCACCTCCTAATATATATGATCAATGACAATCTTTAGATTATCAATTACAGAATCATCAACTAACACTTCTAATAAAAAAGAAGAACCGATAAGTCCTTCGTCATTCACTTGCAACCTTATTGTTTTGTCATCATTTATGATAGATGTAATCTTATCACCAAAGTCGCAATTAATATTCCACTCAAAATCAACATCAGTTAGTAACACGCCATCTTCATCAGCAAAAGTAACACTATATGTCCGGGCAAATCCCGCACGAAGAGTTTTACTTCCGGAAATAACAGATGAAAGCGTTGTTTCATTATTCTGGTCAGTTGAAGTGGGAGAGAAATAATCTGCAATCCAAATCGACTCACCAGAATCGAGTGTAATAACCTTATCTCTTTCTGTTCGTTCTGTTTGTGTAAAAATATAATATGTAATACCACCCTCACCAAATTTAAATGATACATTGTCTGGACGGGTCAGTTTATAAACAGACGGTGTTACCACACTATAATCCATGAACATACGTTTTCCATTACTTATTTTTAAAGTTTCTTCATCAATAGGCATATATACCATGAATTGATTAGATGCTAAAGTGATAATTTTATTTCCTGTTTCACCATTGTTATATGCACTTGCATTTAAGACGAATGACGGTCGTTCAATTAATTCACCTGAATTATTTAACCATCTTTGTGTGTAATTACATTGATACATCTTACCGTCGATATATATTTCATCATCACAGTCAGCCTCATATACTAACCATATACAGTTAGCCCACTCAACATAATCACCTACTAAAATTTTTTGTCCCGGAAACGCTTCAAATTCCTTATAATAAGTTTTCGTGCCAGAATTAATAATTAATTGGGTATCTTCACCATTTATTTTTACATCTTTACATGATGGATTATTGGAAGCTTTTTTAAATATATTATCCTTTAATCGACTTATATTTCGTTCTCTCTGGGTGCTACCATGAAGTTTTATTCTGGCGGTATATCTATCCATTAACCTCACCATCCTTAAAATACTTGGCGTTAATTTCCTCTAAAATTCGGATGCATTTAAAAACTTCACTTTTACACACCTTTACAGAATATTCTTCAGCAATAAGATACTGCATTGTGTTTAAAACCGTAATAAATCTAGGCTCATTAACTAAAACTGTGATGAGTTCTTTATTGCCAATCAATTCTCGTTGAAGACTTTCAAGATAGTATTTTAAAGTTTTTGATTTTTCTTCTTTTAAAGGTAATATCTTATAGGTTTTATTAATTAAAAATTCAAAATAATTACAGAAACTTGATTTTGGAATAAGACCATATTTGACATTTATCATGATTTTAACCTCGCCATATCTCCTATGATATATGAATATTCACTGGTTAAACTTCTGGCGTGTTTTCTTGCAAGTTCATATCTATTACTAATTTCTTCTAATAGATTAGCTGGAGAGAAAACCGAAAAATCTTTTGTACTCATACTATTTTGTAGAACTTCAATGTTATTTACATATGGAGTTAACCAAAAAACAATCATCCATTCAATAAGAATGTCCATAACCTCTCCGGGAATAGTAAACGGAAATTCCATAAGCTCATTATCACCAAGAGATAAGTCAACCGTCTTCTTTACAATACGATTGCATTTTGCTATAGATTTATTCATAAGTGCTAAAAGGGTGTCTGTTTGTAAAAAATCACAAAGTTTGAGTAAATCAGGATCGGTTATATTATCTTTAAATAAGGAGAATACATCTTCATATGTGGTTGTCGTAGCCATATCATAATCCCCCTTATCAAATATTAAATTGAACTCCTAAAGCAGATTCTAAAGTATCTATAATATTTTTATCCAAGGTACCTTGGTTTAATCTACTCTTAGCGACTGCTGCGACGGTTTGTTTCATACCTTTAGAAAATGTGGCAATAGTTTTAGCGAGTTTATTTTTGTCATATTTCAATAGATCGTCAATTGTATCCGGGGTAACTATATTTTTGTAATGCTTAGTTACCTTTAAGAAATCATAAAGTTGAACGGTAGAATATTCTTCGGTATTTTCAAATATAATCCAATTATCTTCAAAAAACCGCCTGTCTGTGTTCCTCATAGATGCTAGTTCGCCAAGTTCCATATATTCTACAGAACCAATATCATCCCACTCAACCATGTATCCCATAATCTTTTTTGAAACATACACAGCACCGCCGACAGTGTTACATATAACAGGAACTACGGTATCCAATGGAATGCGTGTCATTTTCTGTATTCTTTTCGCTATTTCCACTTTGTTTTCTAATACATTTTCTTCGGAATCTGCTATTTGTTTATTTAATTTTTCTTCATACTCAGCACGAATTTTGATTTCAATTTCAGCTCTTAAAGCATCAGCCTTTTCCTGTGCGCGCTGTTCCCGTTGCTCTTTCGTTAATCCAGCCATAATAAATCCTCCTTAAATTCACCAGGTAGAGAACTAAAACAATAATTCTCTACCTGTATTAATTTTATGATAACTTATAAATACCCATCTCTTCACATAAAATTGCTTTCATACCATAAGCCATCGCCATCACATATTCCTGAGACAAATCTGTCATGTCAGTAACTTTACCCTCGATAATAAGCGTTTCACCCTCAATTACAGCCTTAATGAATTTATCGTCACCGGCAACAATATACAAATCGTTGCCTAAAATAAAATCAGTTGTTCCAGCTTTATGACCGTTCTGCATCACTACAATAGGTGTAGTATAAAAGTGCCCAAAATAACCCATAGCATACAGATCTTCTTTTGCGCTGTTTGCGTCAGCACCTCTTACGTTAGTGATTTTTCTAGCCGCCTGTTTTGAACCAAGAACGACAGCTTTCTTGCCAGTTGCGGCTTCTACATGATCAATAATATCAGTTAACGTGCTTTCAACGAAAGAACCTGCTGCACCATTAGAGTACGGCGCGGCAAGACCATTAAATGCGCCAACGACAGAAGTATACATATCGTCAGTGATCTTCTTCTGAAATGCTTCAGATACTAAATCAATCATTTTATTAAAATCAACTCTGCCGGAAAGGATTCTACGAAGTTCATCATAAAACTTAACGCCTTTTAACCGAGTCTTGATAGTAAATTCCTCGCCCCCAGTCAATCTCTGTCTGCGAAGTCCCTGTGTGCCCTGTGCAATATCAGCTACGATAAACACACCCTTATCATTAATTTCAAATAAATTGGTGTCACCTTCTTTAAGGTTTCGCCATTCTACGTAATTAAAAAGAGGGCAGCTCTCTGGCAGCCCTTCAATGACTGTTTTTGTGATAAGTTCCTCTAATATAGAGAACAGACCCCTACACTTACCATCTCTGATATCTCTCCAATTCAATTTGGTAGAACCATTATTAGCCTCAACAAGTGCCAGTCGCAATGTTTCCATGGAATCATCTACAGAGTAATTACCAGCCACATGACCTTTGTATGCATCTACTGCAATTTTAATCAAATTTGTATCCATTATATGTATCCCTCACTTTCTAATTTATAATTACTGTACTTCCAGCACTTTGTATTTAAAACGTCCGGAGGTTTCGGTTGCTAAGTATTTTGCGGTTAATTCACCAGCAACAACATCATTGGTCGTATCATCGTCACCAATAGAGAAAATATCACCTTTTGTTAAAATACCTACGCGCATATCATCATCGACCTTGTTTACAAACGTATCCAAACCATGATATCCGCGCTCATCATATTCAACCTCCGGGGTACACACAACTCCAATCATAGTGTCACCCGTGGCTGGAACAGAATACTCGCGCAGTTCCCTCTCACCACTAACTAAGCCCCCAACAGTCACCAATGTGCCATTCTCAACATCTGCGGTTGCCCGTACAGTTCTAAGGAGAGAAGGTACTCTGTTAAAAGCACAATTATCAATTCTTACAAACTTTGCCATAATATAAAATCCTCACTTTCTAATTTTGTTATTTGTTAAGGTATTTCTTCATCAAGCCACCATATGGTTCTTCTTCGTCCGTTTGTTGTTCCAACGAGAATTTAATACCAGTAGCTGGTTTTGAATTGCTTTCACTTGCCTCATCGTTAACATCTTCTACAATTGTGTAATGTCCAACGATACAAAGACATTCTTTTGTTAAATCTTCAATAGAAAAATCTTTTGAATTCTCTTTTAATGTAGTAAACTCAGCGGTTTTACCGATCCTTTTTTCAAACTTTGCAAATACCGCATTTTCTTCCGCATTGCGCTTTTCAGTGTTCACCTGTTCCTCAAACTCCTTAAGAATTTTATATTCAGAATTTGTATAGGAATGATCAGCCTGGTAATTAGAAAATTCAGTAGAAATAATCTCAAAATTTACTCGATCTTCATCAAGCTTTGCTTTTTCATCCAAGGTTAACCACACTCTTATCATTTCTTCAAAATCGTCAGAAACAGTGGCGGTTAATGTCACATCATCAAAAGTATAAGAATATCGTCCATACTTGCTAGTATAATCATTAGCAGTCCAGTGATTTATTTCAACAAAAACATATGTGTCGTCAAAATCAGAAACCCAAAAGTATGTTTCTTCAACATGGTTCCCGATTTCATCTTTGACGATAATCGGACTAAATGCATTACTTAATATTTCTCTCTTCTGATTGTATGTCGCAGAGAATACAACAGGTTCAACTTCCTTTTCTCCAAAAAGTTCATTCATTTTAGTTTCAAATTCATCATCTGACAAATTGTCAATGGAAAAATCCAAATCCTCAATGGTTTTGTTGTACTTCTGGAGAATTACATTTTTTACATCCAAAATGTTACCTCCTTGATTTTTGTCTGTATTATTCATACAAAAACTTAATTGCTCTTTCATCTCATTCATTAATAAAGTAAATTCATTCTTATTAATGCTATATGTAATTGGTCTTACTGATGCATTAGGAAAACAAGGTTTTACATTGAATTTTGGATCGTCAGACTTATTCAGTAAGCAGAGCGCATCAAATGAAAAATCTACAATATCTGTGTAGGTTGGATCTTCTTTTAGCGGCTCAGAAAAAGAATATAATAATTCCATACTCTGTCCGAAATAAACATCTTCGCTATAAATAGCTTCTGCTAATTCAGGGTATCTCCCAATCCATAAAACAATATCACTAACTAAATATGTAGATTTTGTTCCGTTTTCCTCCATAACATCTTCATATTGTGGTTCATTAGATGGAATTGCTACTCCAAATGGAACACATAAATTTTTTAATGTAAGAGTGGATAAATCCAAAGAAACATCATGTCCACCGAGATAATGATTTCCGTTTTCATCACACATGAGATGTCCAATTACTGGAACAAATGATAGAGAAGGATATGCCTTATTCACATTATCTTTACTGAAATGAGATTTATTTGGGTTTTTACCTAATGCCATTACATAGCATTTTGCTTTTAGAAAATTCTCATTGATTTTTTCAAAAGAGCGGAGCTTTGCATTAAATAATAGAGACATTTTTTTATCATCCATATTTTGGTTCCTCCTTTCTTTAAAATCTCAATGTGTTTTCTAAGAGAAAACTGCTTGAATCAAAATTACTTTGTAAATAAGACAGAAGCTCTTCTGAAACACAAAAAACATAGGCTTGATTATTACCCATGTTTTCTAACATATATTTAAATCCTATTTTGCTAAGTTCATCAGCTTTTTTAGAATCAAATATTTTTATTAATTTTTTATCCATATTCACTCACCTATTACTATTCCCATCACTGTTTTGAGTGGCTTCACCAGCATCTCCAAGTTTTTCTCCATTGCTAACATTTGTGGGACGACCACCATCAGTATTAGTAGTAGTAGATTTAGTATTAGAACTAATTAAAGGATTTGTCCATTGTTTAATTCCAAGCTTAAGCACCGAATCTTCTAAATATGTAAGTCCAATAACGTCTGATGGAGAATAACCCAATGATGCAGCATATGAAAGTTTTGAACAAACACCGTATTGTGCTGCTTTAGCAAATCGATTAACATACTCATCATTGTTAAAAATAGATTGTGCTGTAAATGATACCTTAAAGCTATAATCTAAATTCATCTTCTTTATTCTTTTGTTAAAATATCTTTGGAATTGTAATAGTAAAGAATAAGCAACTTGTTCATCTGGCTTGACAGATAAGGTAAGAGATGCAGAACTAGTTGCTTTAGCAGAGCCAAAAATAAGACTGCTTACACCTGATGACATCCAAAATTCTTCCTCTGATTCAATTACTGCATTTGTATCAGCGGTAGCAGAAGAAGCAAATGAAAAATCAGTAATAGCGAATGGACTCATGAACACACCGATTCCGTCATTCCCAATATTATTAACAATATGATTGAAATATTTTTCATTAATCTCAAAATCCAATAATGGGACTCCAGCATCATCAGTTGGCAATTTTAGTCCAAGAGCTTTATAATTATCATTTTCCTTCTTTGCTTTCTGAAGCATTTTATAATCTTCAATGTCAAATATGCTGGTTATCAACCCAGTAAATAGTGGAAGAGAATGATACGGATCTGATTCATCAGCTTTAATGCATATTCCATTTTGCGGTTCATACCAGCGAAGCTTGTTATTTCCCTGAATGTCCTTCTCTTTATTACCCTTATATTCATCATAAGCTTTTTCAAATTCTTTCCCATACATAGGCAATAATACTTTATTACTACCATTAAAGAAGTTCAAATCAAATTGATATGTGTAAGTTCCATCTTCAATGCCAGAAATCTTAGCATATCTACTCTGTACTGGTTTTATATAAAATGAATCTGGAGATTCATAACAAAGACCAAAAAATACTCCATCACGAACAGCAACTTTAATAGCTTTCATTGCTTCATGATGAAAATTGTATTTTTCACATATCTGTGCAAGTTCAAAATAAGTCTTCTCAAATTCACTTTTTTTGAGACTTTCAGGAATTTTAGTTGGGATGATCAAATAATTATAAAGAAGAATAGTAGAAAAATAATCAATAAGTCTTCTATAGTGACTTGAAACTATATATAAGTAATTACTCAACTCTTGAATTTCTTTTTCATTTTTCTGCGGAGTTTCCAACATAGAAATTATAGCCTTTTTATCATATTTCTTATATATAACACTTTCACTTTTACTATTTATTAAGTCCTGCAACACATTTCTTTTTAAATTTGCAAAAGACATTCTAGTATATTGACTTAATATCTTTTTCTGTTCCTCTTCTGTAAAATCTTTTACTTCCAATGAATTTTTCCTCCTTCCTGATTTTATCTTTTATATATTTTTGGTTGTCTGCACATTGACGAAAGACGAGATGGATCAAACTTTTCTCCACTTGGTTTGCGTAATAAATCCTCTCTTCTAAGGATGGCAAGTGCATAAGCACCTTCTGCAATTGTGTAAGCCATATCATCATGTAAATTTTTCTTATCTTTTGCTAGTTCATATGAAACTCCACCATTAGGATTATCATATCTGCACATATATGATAGTTGCATTTTAGCAAGATTAATATTTGCTAAGGTTAATTTTTCTTCATTAGATAACTCTAGTGTATCAAATCCACCATCCTTATTTTCCACTAAAAGATAATCCTTGTTATCATAGTCAGTAAAATTAATAAGATTAAGTTTTACCATTTTAGAAACAGCATCATACATTATTTTCTTATATCCCTGTGGGTCTACCAAATGCACAATAGGTGCAGCACCTTTATATTTTTTTCTCGCGGTTTCATATTGTTTGTGGTCTGGATCAATAATTCCTCGATGTTTACCACCAAATTTATCTATCCAATCTTCCATAAGCTGGTCTGCTACTGCACTTATACCACCGCCACCGGAACCTGCATCAATATAGAATTCTATATTTTCCCACTCCGCAGCACGTTCACCATTATATAGTATCATTAGTTCTTTTATAATTTCTAACTGTGCTGGCATAGTAAGTGGTGTTTTATTTTTAGTATCTTGATCTACCATCGAAACTACATTTTCAAGTTGCAATCTATATCCCACTTCCTTGTCATCTATAATTTGGAAGATACTAAGAATACTGCCGTCAAAGTTCCTTGCTGGGTCATAACAAAATATAAATTTCTTTTTCCCTGTGTCATTATATAACAATGGTTTTCTTGTAGTTGAATTTCTTATGAGTTCATCCATGGTAACAACAGCATTCTGACCACCACCTTTTCTAAACTTGTTAAAAAGTTCAACATCGGCATTATCTGGGTCTTCTTCTATAGACTTCATGATTTGATCTTCTGTAAGATGAGATTTTATTGGCTCTCCGTCAATTGTAGAATGATGCAATATATCATAAGCGTTAATATCAAAACAAAAATAATTTCTATTTCCCACTAACATTTTTTTGTAAAAGGTTTTGTATTTATCGTAAAATGGGTAAGTTACATCCCCGACAGAAGATGTATATAGAATTTGTAATGGCATTTGTTGAGGTTTATTATATTTTATCTTCTCTGTTGTTGTTGAAAAACTTGTATCAACGTTTATATAATTTTCTACAACTGCAAGTTCATCAGCCGTTTTCCATGCTGTTTCGTTAAACCAAACAGCTCCACGCTTACCTCTAATGGCTTCTAAATTAGAAGACAGTGCTTCCATTTTTGAATTATTATACAACCTGAACTTACAAGTAGGAGCTTGTAAAAAACCCGTTTCACTGTTACTTCCAGTTCTGTCTATTTCTCTCGCAAAAATATCTGTAACACTTTCAAATGATGGTATTCTCTTCAAAGCTATATCTCTAAGTTTATTGAATGATTCAACTGATTGAGCATATGTATTAGAGCTTATATATAAACTATAGTTAGGGATTAATAGAAGTCGATCCATGAAATAAACAGCTGCTAATGTATCTTTACCAGCACCTCGACATTCAGCCCATAGAGCAAACTGACACCCCCAAGTTCTCATAAAGCAATAAGCCTGATAATCAATGAGTTTTATTCCGAAAAAAAGTTCTGAAAATTTAACGGGATTCTTTCTTCCCCATTGAATTATCTTTGCCATTTTAGTATATTCTTCTATTTTTTTTTGACTAAACTCTCTGGATGACATAGGTTTATAAATTTCCATCAATGTCACCTCTTCCCATTTTCTAAATCTATAATCTTATTTTTAAGAATACGATTTTCTTCTTTTAAATACTCTAGTTCATTGTCATATTTTTGAATTAATTCTCTTTGCTCTTTAATAATATCTGTATATTCATTATTATCCAAGGTGAGTTGATTAGAAATATTTATGTTACTAATTTCATCAATTTGTTTAAATGCTTCACTGGTTTTTATATCAAATAAATTTACTTCAATTTCGGGAAAACCATGCTCGGCCATTTCCTTCATTATTGAAGACAATGAATTTTGTCCTTGTTTGGAATTTTTATTATAATTTGATGCAATGTTATTATCTTTAGCAATTGTTGCAATAGAAGATAAAAGAGAAGATTTGGAAGATGTTAATTTTGATATTTTTACATCATCTACGTCCTCTTTAGATAATTCTAAATTCATTGCTTCTGTAATTTTTTTACATTGACAATACAGCATAGTTATTTCGATAACCCCTTGCATTTTATGTCCATCATCTGAAATTCCATCTGTATCACAATAACCAGCTAAAATATTAAAGCAATATTTTCTGTCAGTATCTGACAAACTAACATCGTCAAATGGATCGTACCCAATGCTTGAAATTACATAAGTCATATTCTGCTTGTCTTTTTTAGTCCATTTGATGATAGCAGTATCATTAGATTTCTTTTCTGTAGTATCAAGAACTTTCAAATCTGCATATTTTTTTGCTATTTTATCTCTTGAGCTTTTTGGTGTATTACTTTTCTGGTGAATAAATCCATCCTTTTCTGAATCGGCATAAGATAGATTCAGATCTTGTCTCATTGCAATATTTTTAAAATAGAATTGTAATATCTCTTTTCCATAAAATTTAACATTATCCAATTCAACATAACTGTATTCTTTTATGAATTGATTTTTCGCAGATTCCAAAGAATCTTTATAGTATGGTTTATCAATTTGTCTCAATATTTTGTTTAATTCTAATTCATTAATTTCTCCTGTGTTAGCATTCAAAGAACTATTTATTACACAAGTTTTACAAATCGGTACACGCTGATCAATTGAGAATAATGGACTTTTGCTGATATAAAAATCTGTTAACCTCTTTTCACTGTGACAACAGGTGCATCTTTTTTTTCCTTTTTGTTTGTTTGCTGGTGTTGTTTTACCAGCGTCTTTAGTTTCCTTTGGCAATATCACACCATCCTTTCTTTTTTTGTATAATGAATTAATCCGGATAGTTGGATTCGAACCAAACGGCCTCTGCATCCCAAATGCAGCGTTCTACCAAGCTGAACTATATCCGGAGAGTGAGAGAGTGGTTGTTGTAAAAATTACACTAACCACTCTCCATAATGGGAGGATAACTATAATAGATGTGATTATCGTCGCCCTCCGTTAGAAAACTAAGATTGGGATAAATCTTACATTAAAATTTTGACTTTACTTAATGTCACCAAGCTTATCAATGACTTTATCTAACTGCTGATCAGCGTAATTTTCAATATATAAGAATGTGCGCTGAACAATCTCTGTGATATTGTCTTTAGATATAACAGGCTGTAGATACTTTGGCACCATAGAATATAAATGATCTACAACATATCCCTGTTTTGTATGACCGGCATCAATTGCCCCAACATATGTTTCCTCGGCTTCTTTAATCCAGTAAGCTACCATTTCTTTTACTTTTGCGTTTGTAGCGAAATACTTAATCACGTAAATTGCAATAACTAAAGCTGGATAAACCAAATATTCTAACATATTCATATTTTTTCTCCTTTAATTGAAAAACCCCGTGATCGAAGGACGGCGGGGATGTTTGTGGGTGTTATTAACTGAACCCAAACATATCGTTAATAGTGTCTTCATCATGATTTTTTGCATATGAAGAAGTAGTAGAAATATCTTCATGATGACAAAGTACCTTCACTTCATCTAAGGTATATTTGCGGTTGGTTCCGTCGGGATTTTTTAGTCTATCATCTTCCCCTTGCAATAAACATTCTACACGGCTATGTCGGAGCGTATGGGTAAAGATTGAACACTCTTCACCTCTGATATCAGAAAGAATTTTTGAAATGGAACATACTCTATCATATATTGCATCTTCATTAACTGTAGATTTATTACTCCCAGATCCTTTAATCCAAAGTGAATTGATTTTATCATCTCCACGTTGATCTAAATACTGGCGAATTAATTCTTTTGTATCATCAAGATAAACTAATGCAAATTTTTTTCCACGTTTACCAATAACAATATTTGTTTTATTCCCGTCTAATAATCCGTGTTTTTCTATCTGATATAATTCATTTTTACGTCCAGCAGAATCAAAACCAATACTCCAGAGAACAGCTGATTGTAAATTTCCTTTTTCAACTAAAATATCACGAACTTTGATAAACTCTTTATATGTAAAGAAAAAATCGTCATCATCATCCCTGACCCTTTGTTTGGGAACACCCTTAACTTTCTTTGCAGTATTTATTTCATATTCATAGTCATCGTCTTCTTCACAGAATGTAAGCATACTGTTTATTGAACTCTTCAAGCGATTTACCCTATTTGCGGACATGTCACAGTTATCAGAAAAATAAATACTTAACCCACGGAAGTCTTTCTTTGTCAATTCTAGAACACTGCGATTATCTAATTCTTTAAGCACATAAATAAATATAATTCGTAGATCATTATAATAACCATTTATTGTACCTTTAGATTTCTTTCGTTGTCGGTACTCTGCTAAAAAATCATCAAGAATCCGTTTGTTTTCTTTATTTACTTGTTCCCATAGTTCAGGAGTGTAAAAATTATTATATATCCGTCCCCTTTTCATTTTTCACCCCCTTTATAAGCGACATTCTGTTTATTATTCTCAATAATGGCTGGTTTCGTCCAACTTCTCTAAAATTTCTTCAGCAGTTATACTTTCGCCACGGGAAACACACCGATTCTGATATGCTTCCACGGCAATTTTTATGAGTTCTGCCTGATCCGCAGTTAACTCTAAGGTTGTAACAATCATTTCATATGGGTTAATATTTTTCATATGTTTCTTTTACCTACTTCATTTAAATTTTATATATTCATTTTCCTTGTTTTCATCACAAGAAGAGGACAGCAAAGTCATACAACAATGCCGCCCTCAACATAAAAAGGAGAGAGTAATCTCTTAATTAAACATGATGTACCAACAATCCACATGTTCATGAAACAAAATATTAATTCGTAAAGCGTAATTACTTAATCACCGCTTATTATAGTTGGAATTTTTCAGTTAAGGATAATTTTATATGTCTCGTTGTGACCATATATGAAATTAAAGCCATAAATTTTAACAGCTGCTTTATTACCTTTCATTATAGAATCGCTATATGGATCAGAACCAGCAAATGATGGGGATACCAATATTTCTGTGTCACTACAACATCCTTCAAAACTTGGTAGTTCCTTACCAGAATGATAATGACCCAAAATGAGATAATCTAAAAAAGAACGCCTCAACATGCTTAAATCCTTAATAGAAGACTCCAGATTTTTTATTGTGTGTCCATGCATTGCAATTATTTCATAATCATGAAGTGGTATCTCAATATATTGTTTTCCTTCATCTGCTAAATGAACATTAATTCTTTCATTTTTAAAACATAAATCTTTAATATAATTCCCAATCACATATTCCAAATCTTCGTCAGCAAGCTCACTGGCTTTTGTACCTAATGGCCTTAACTGGGTATGATTTGCAGTAGGGACATGATAATAATCAACTTCTACATAAGTAGATATGCTTCTTAGAAATAACGCAATCAACCTGCTAATTTCAACCGTTGCCTTTACAATTGATGAATCATTCAGTTTTAAATCACTGACTCTAAGAATACCCTGTATGGTGTCACCCAGAGAAACGACATGAAGTTTGCCAACTTTATGTTTCTTAACAAAACATTCAACTTCTCCGGCAAGAAATTCTAATCTATTCTTTGCTATTTCCGGAGAATATTCATTGTTTTCACTTTTAAACTTGGCACCATAATGCATATCTGCCAATGTTAAAATATACTCGGTGGAGAAATCTTCGTCTTTTGAAAGTGGTTCAAAATCAGGTACAGGAAGAGTTTCACAAATCTTACCAATATATTCATAAAACATTTCTTGCCGGTCATTTTGCCTATTTATTCTGGTTTGTTCAATATTTATTGTCTGCCATTTATTCCGCTCTTTTCTTAACTCTCTGATTTTTTTATCAATTTCAGTTTCTTTAGAAAATTCATCAGAATTTGTATACAATTGATTTTTCAGAAAAGCCTCTCTGAATTCTCCACCAAAAATAGTAGAAGATGACTTACGAATTGTATCAGCTGCGCACTGAACATTATATTTATCCTTTATTTCTGTCCAATCTAAATCATTAATACCATTGATCTTATCTGAAATATCGGCACAGATTGCTTTATATGTATCTTCATTTAATCCATACTTTTCTAATTCTTCTTTTAAATTAAATATGATTTCACCAACTTTCTTTAGTCTTCATCAGTGGGTAACTCCACAGAAATTTTAAAAGTTACTTTATCTATCTCCGGCAACGCCTCAATAACTTGGGCAGTAATATCACCAGTTTCATCTACAAATTTCATTTCTCTAAGCAAAACATCTTTTACTTCAACGGTTTTCTTTGCTGGTGTAATTCTTTCTGCACTTTCAGTAACCTTAATAGCCATATTTTGAATTTTCCTTTCGTTCATCAAAAAAGGAGAGCAGTGATCACTCCCCTAAAATATTTCATCTAAATCTTCCAAAACATAATCAACAACACCAAAACTTAACTGTTCATCAACATCCATGTACCAATCTTTAGCTTTATTCCTCTTGAAGGTTTTGTCATCTATTTTTGTTCTTTCCAAAATGTAAATTCCCATTTCATCCACTTGCTGTTTGTATATTTTCTGCTGCTCCTGAATTTGTTCATATGTACCCTGCGAACCACCAGAACCCGTATGAGCCATTGCTTTTGCATGGCTGAGCGTATACCTTTTGTGTCCGGCAATTAATAACAGAAAACCGCCAGAATATGCAATACCCATATTCACAGTAACAATTGGCGTTTTAAACAATAACATAACATCAATTAAACTGTATGTTTCTGTTAAATATCCACCAGGACTGTTAATTAAAATTTTGATTGGAATTCTTTTGTCTACATCAATTCCCTTATCTGCCATATTAATACAGATAATACTTCTTTGAATCTCAAGCACATCTTCTGTGATTTCACAATCGATATAAAATGTTCTATTTTCGTCCAGTCTCCAATAATTTACTAATTCAGGAGATGGGAGTTTCATATTTTCAAGAGATTGTGGGATTTCTATTAATAATTCGTTAATAATGAACCCTTCTTTCTGTTTGTATATTTCTCATAATGAGATTTTTGTACCCTTATTGGTGATAATTACCCTGGTTGATTTTAAACAATCAGAAATAGCTTTTTCTAAATCTTCTTTAAGTTCTAACCGAGCTGATGTATCTCCATGTACCAAATATATTTTTTCACAATTAATACTCTTATAGTAATTAATTAAATCATTCCGCTGCATGTGTGATGAAAATGAGCGAAGATTAAAAATTGATGCTTTGTTTTTGCATGGTTTACCACTAATATTAATAGTTTTCTTTGTATCGCCAGTTTTTATTAAATTTGCTAATGTTCCGGGGCCAGCAAATCCCACAAACAAAATTGCATCATCTTCATTGGGTAAAATGCTCTGTGTCCACTTAACACTTCTCCCTGCACAAAGCATCCCACTGCTGGATAAAATTAATTTTGCACCCTTGTCTGCAACAGCAGCACGGCTATTCTCTGGAGTAATAATCCTTTTGATATTCTTCCATGACATCATTTCGTCGAATTTATTTTTGGCTTCGCCGGTGAGAATTAAAGAATAACAGTCTAATAATCTGTTTGCTAATGGACTATCTACCAAAACGGGAATGTTAAATGTTTTATCATTGCCATATAGACAATATAATTCCCATAAAATAAATGGAGTACGATCATAGGCGAAGCTTGGTATTAAAACACGTTTTCCATTATCAACACAATATTGTTCAATAACAGATTTCATTTTCTTTCTGTCTAATTCAATGTCCTTTTTAGACATAGAGCCAGCACGTCTTCCGTATGTAGCTTCACCAATTACCACTTGAGTATTAACAGATTTTTGTAATGGCTCTACAAAAACTTTTCTATCCTCAATCATTTAATTCCCTAAGTCAGAGGTAAATAATATTTTTCTGGTATGTGAGCCACCTTTAATAAATAATTCCATCTGGCATGAACATAATACGTGACCGGCGGGAATATATCTGATATTAATTTCTTTGTCTATTTCTACAATATTTCCAACATCAATCTCAATAATATGAGATAATGCCATATTTACTTCATCATTTGTATAAAGCGGAGTGTAACTGGTTGTATTAAATTTTGAATTAAGTTGATCACAATCTCTTTGATTAATATAAGCACTGTCCAACCACATTTCTTTTAAAATACATGTACTGCCTTTAGGAACTATAATTTTTATATCCTTATTTCCTCGTGCATATAATGCTGGAATTAATCCAATATGATCACAATGACAGTGGCCTATAAATACGAATTCTATTTCTTTTGGCTTGATTTTAGATAGCAATTGACTATTTGCCCTATAATTTTCCAGAATGGTATTATTGTCTTGGATCATACCCAATTCAAACAGAGCTGTCCTGCCAAAGAAACTAATTTTACTACAACTACCAGTAACACCTTCAGCGTTACCGCCAATTACATCAATCTGTACTTCTCGTTTTTTCTTAGCGATGGTGTCCAATCCACCTTTCTGATTTTAGTTTATAATGCTGTCTTTTCGCCGTTTTTTGAGTATGTTTATAAGATTTTTACTTTCCGTTGCGTAATAAGTAGAATGATTTGTATGAGTCTTATGTATATCCTTACCCATTGTGAAACCGATACTCTCTAAGTAATTTCTCTCTTGTTTCGTTTCGTAATTTTGACTATAATTGATAACCCTCTTTCTTTTTATATTTCCGAAAACCGGTAAGCCCCAAGTGAGACTTGAACTCACGACCTGCCGCTTACAAGGCGGCTGCTCTGCCAACTGAGCCATCGGGGCAAAATTGCGGGGTCAGGATTTGAACCTGAAATCTTTAGGGTATGAGCCTAACGACTTACCATTTGTCCACCCCGCGCGAAAAATATATAGCCAGATCATACATCTGACAAAACGGAGAGAGTGGGATTTGAACCCACGTGCCTTTTTACAGCAAACGATTTTCAAGACCGCCTCGTTATGACCACTTCGATACCTCTCCAATGTAAAAATAATAATAGGGAATTCACCCGTAATTCCCTTTAATTGTAAATGCGCCATCAGTTTTTAAGCCACTGCACTCTATAGAAAAGCAGGTAGTGGGAATTGAACCCACATAACCAGCGTAGAAAATTGTTATCTTATCTAATTAGATCATATATGCCATGATTATTTGTGCACACTCCACAAATATCTATTTGCGATTCTCAAATTTGAAGACTATTTATAGTGGAATGTGCACATGAAAAGATATAACTATTTGTCAATAATTACTATATTCCTCTTATCGTAAGATAGAAAAAAATAAAAAGTCCGCAAACCAAGTAAAATCAAGGGTTTGCGGACTTTTCTATTTTCCTAAATTGTCAAAAATCACTATTTTTTATTATGATAATAAGCCTTATTTTGTTCGTTTTTCATAGTTTTAGAACAATCATCAGAACAGTATATTTGCTTATTGGACTTCTTTTTAAAAGGTAAATTACAACATTTACATAAAACAACTCCATTTTTCTCATAATAAAAATCATAATACCATCCAATACGTTCAAAATCATCAACAACTATTGTCGGTGCAATATTCTGTATATTGATTTTTTGTATATCTTCTATGAAATTTAGCTTTAAGACACCATTATTTAATGGAGTTACCAGTCCAGATACATATAACATTCGTATGATATCTTCATTTATTCTCAATTTATGAGGAAGTTTTGCAATTTTTTTGAGTTCAGTATATTTTTTTTGTCCCCCACTAAAAGAGATTCCTTTATATGTCTTATCTCTATCTGTACTTTTTTGATCATAAATAAGCTTATTTAATTTTGCCCGGGCAAGGAATGTAAACATTAACTTTTTGCACTCATAAGAATATTGGTATTCTGATCCGTTTTCATCAATAATATCGCAGCCCAGTATATAATCAAGTTCAGGGACATATATATTAACCCTATCAACTACAGAAAGACATGAGCCTTTCTTATTTGCTTTGTTAAACGCCTTATTAATCATCTTATAATATAAAACTTTGTTATAATTCTCAATATGTAATTCACACCACTCATATAATTTTTCTTTTAACTTTTTAGGAGAATAATTAAGTATTCTCCTCATATATGTTGCAACCAGTCTTAGTTCAGTAGAAGAATGTTGTGGTGACTGGAATCCACGTTCGTATACCTGCTTGGCATATTCTAATTCATTATATTTGTAATTCAAATATTAACCTCCTGTATTTTATAGTTATACCCCAAATAAGTAAAATCATATTCTTGATTATCTGTCGGAAATGGAAACATAATACTAGTACATTTTGTGTTTTCAATAATATTTCTATTGATATATTTACCATATGCTCCCCACAATATATCTTTATTACTGGATGGTTTTTCCTTATAAAAATAATCAATGAGACAATTTAATATAATTTGAGGATTACTATTTATTTTTGCTAATCGATTATATAAATCATGCACTTTTATTCTAAAAGAAAAAAGTCCTCCTTTTACTTCATCATATTCCTCCTCATCATTTTCATCTGATGCAATCAAGATCATATCCATACGCCGCTCAGACATATATTTTTTAACTTCAGTAACAACCATGTCATAAAAAAATTTGTAGTCATTAACTTTATTACACTTGTACAAATTATAAACTGTTAATTCTGTTTCTATCTTTGTTTTTTTTGAAATATCAAAATTAATGCTTTCGATATAATAACACAGCAGATTCATTGAACTATTACTGAATAATACGGGACAAAATCTATAAAAATCTTCAATAAACTTTTTCTGCTCTTGGTTTTTGCGTTGCAGCAACTCTAACTCATTAAATGACATATTAAATTTCTGCTTGCAAATTCCGTTCTTTGTATCGAGATATTTTTTGTAATCTTTATTAGTTGCCTTATAAACATATCTAAAGAAATATGGATATCTATCAATTAGTAAAGCGTTGTATAATTCTTTTCTTGCAAAGTGTTTATCTATAACCTTGCCTTTTTTATTTTCTTTTATTCGCTTTCGTTTTACCCACACATCGGGTATTCCTTTTACTTTACGTCCTATCTTAGCTTTATCTATTTGGCATGATTGAGCCTTACAGCATTGTTTAAGTCTGGACTTTAGCAGTTTATAATACTGACTATCTTCACCATACTTTTCTTTAACTATTGGCATAAGGGCATAAGCATTACTTGACTTATTCGTTATTTTTCCAATAATAGAACCGAATGAAAATGTATCTGCATTATATAGGTCATCATCAGTAAATACAAATTTCTCTGGTTTCGGAGCATCATAAACCACTGGTAATTCATTTGGGTAAACAGACCTGATCATTACTGGGTTTGAGGTGGTTGCTAAAATATCGTAATCAAAATCACTTCCGGCAAAATTAAATGTTTCATGTCCATGATAGTTTAGTATAATTCCAAGTTTACAATATCTATACCATTTTTCAGTTTCATCATCTTTCTGCAAATCAAGAATGACATGTTCTGACAAATATGTAAGAGGAGATCGCATAGCATCCACTTTTTTTATGTTTCTTTCATTCCAGTAATTAGAATAAGATTTCCCAGGCTTTAATAATCCGGTAACCTGCAAACCACAAACATGTTGCATGAAGCCATATGGATCAGACACAATTACTTGGAAATTGCCATCAACATATATATCACCCTTGCAGGCATTCTCTATTTTATGTTTGATGACTTCCCTAATTTTTCCACGTATGTACTTGTCATTCTTTATATCATCACATATCATCAATGATTTTAGCCAATAATTATCACTACCACTAAAAAAATCTTGTATTTTTTTAACGTTTTTATTTACTCCCATTAAAAACAAAAGCATATAGTAGCGGTCTTTATATGAAACACCATTTATCCATTCAACAAACTGAGACGCTAATTCTTCCACATCTTTTTGATTCAAGTCTAATGTCTGTATGAATTGATAATTAAGTTTTAGCATATGCTTGGCCTCTTCAGGTGAAGTCAAAACAATACCCCAGAACAAATTATTCTTATGGCAATTATCAATGTATTGATCAACACTGTCAAAACTATCCCATAATTTAAACTGCGACTCACTTAGTATTACATCATAATCAAATAAATCCACCTTTATTGGATTTCCTGATTCATCAGAATAGATTGTATCAACCAAACATCGGCCAAATTCATCAAGCTTGCCATTTTCTTTAGCAAATTCATGAATAGGAAAAGTGCATAACATCCCTTTTATGAAATTTTGGCGAATACAGAACTGTGAAGGAACATAATCCAGATCCATTTCACTTGCCCATTTTTGTGCTTGTCTATATGTAATAAGCCCCATACCATCAGTTCTGTTCATCGGAGTATCTTTAAGTTCTTTTTGTATAATAGTATCATCAAACTTCCAAGCATTTTCAATTACGTGGTTTGCCATAAAAGAGGTGGTGTTTTCATAATCTTTTACGACGATAAATTTTGGCTCACTTACAATAAATGTGGATGACCCAGCCAATCCAAAATAAGCGTTAAACTTACTGGGAGAAAGTTTTTTGTCCATTTTACGGCCATTATTTAATTTTTCCTTAACACCCTCCAAAATTGTTTCTTCACAAAAAACAACTGTTGACACTCGGCCTTGACTGGCAGAACAACTTAATCGACGATACTTCTTGTCATTAACGAGAAATCCGTTATTAAACAAATATTTATAATGACTTGGCTCATCCATTACTACAACAACATAATCCTCCTGAAATAAAGTGCGGTTTATTTTTTGTTGCAACCTATTAACTTCATCAACATTAGACATCGGCTGTATATATTTTTCCCAAAGCCGATCAGTTAGTTCACATTTGCAAGTTTTATGCTTTTTCACAATTTTTTGACATAAATCCTGATTAAGGTGTTTTTGTTGATAAGTAAGTGCTTTTTTGTATTTGTTGCTAGTTTTAATTAAAATTTCTAGCTTATGTCGGTCAATAGTTCTTTTATTAACATCCCTTATAGTTCTTAATATTTGCCCATCAGTTAATCCTATTGTTTCATTTTGTTTTTTTGAATCTTCAAAAGTATCATTGATAACCCATCCAAATTCTTTTAAACGTCCAGAATGGTATTTACGGACATATAATGGTCTATTTGTCATTGACACCTCCGCAAAAATTGTTTCCTTGCTCTCATATTAAACGCCTCCTAATCATATAAATCATCCCAAAATTCTTCCTCTGTATCAAAACCGTTGTAATTAAGTGATTCCGCAAAACTACGATTACAAGTATTACATGCTGTTACATAACATTGTTCTACTTGATAATCATCACATTTATCACATTTGTTTTTGCAGCACAGATAATCTTCTATGATATCTATACAATGTGCTCTTTCTTCTTTACTCATTTATTTTTCACCTCATTCTTTTATTTTCTTATAAAAATCACCCCGATTTTCGATTTTATCAACTTACCCTAACAACTCTCCACTTAACCTGTCGCAAGCCGAAATTGAGGTGATTTTTACTATGCTATATAATAAAACTTGACAAAGGAATCATTTGGATTTCTTAGATGCTCGTCCCTTAACAAATCTTTCTACTATTTTGGCTTTCTGTTCATCAGACAGAACCTTCTTCGGTTTATCTGGATCGGGGACTGCTCCAGGATTATTCTTTATCCATTTCTTGGGAAATTTAGCACAAACAGATCCGTCCGAGTTTTCCACAAAATATTTGAACTCATCCTTGCGTTCAGAGTATAACTTTTTGACCCTATTTATCCATTTGCGTTCCGTATATGTAATAAGAACATAATGTTCACCTGAAATCCACTCAATACAATTCTCATTATTCCGATCAAAGTCTTTTTCCATTACTGATTGTCCCCTCTTTCTGCCGGTAAAAAATAGGCTGGTACTTTTTTAATACCAAATTTCTCGGCTATCTTGTATGTACTGTACCCATTCACTAAAACAAAATCCTGATTAAGTACTATTGATGACTCAAATTCGCCGGTTCTGAAATAGTAGTCAACTTTTCTCTCCCATTTTTTAGGCCTGATTGTAGTTGCCGCAAAACTGTGAGAAATTTTAATATCATCTAGGTAGACCATATACATTTTCTCTAGTAAATACTCTTTATCTTTTTTGAAGTACCTCTTTATAAATTCGGTGATCCATTTAATCATTTTTATTTTCTCCTTTATCTTTTGCTTATATTCTGAATCTCATTATTAACTGCTGCTATGAATATTTTTTGTAATTTAGGACTGTTCCCTATTACTGATTTCTTTGGTGGTTTTAAAGAACGATTACAAATACCATTATTTTTCTTATAAACAGAACGATAATAACTCCAATTTATTTTGTTGTCATTTTCCATTATCTTGTATATCTTTTGGTAGGTTTTTCCTGCACTAACAGAGGTATCATTCGTCAACTCGGCTAATTTGGGAATTGTCATTTGAGCATCCTTCCATGTAGTAACCAACTCAATTGCATTTTCACAATCAGAGGTAAACTCCTGAACTGATGTTTCCTTACAATATTGATCAGCAAGATCCGTCAGAATTGCCAGCAGAATTGATTTGTAATATTTACAATCATCTGACTCTGCAATAACATTGATAAGTGCTGGTTTTCTGTCTAAACAATTTTCATTCATATAATCCTTTATTTCCTGATCCCAACAAATACCGTATCTTTTGTTTATTAATCTATAAGCATACGAGAGTACCAGATTTGACGACTCATAGTCTGAATTAGCCACAATACGATTGCATAATTCGTAAATCTGATTCTTATATTCTTTCACTTGCGGTGATACCCTTGGGGCCTCTTCCGGTTTTGGATAAAGTTCTTCCGGTGTAAGAGCAGGTGTGTTTTGTACAATAAGATATTTAGTAAGATTGCTCATTGAGTTATTGATACTTGCATAAAAACTATTTTGTGATTCAAAAATTTTAGCAAATCCAGCTGTAAGACAAGAGGTGAGAGAGTTGGTAAATTCAGTAAACTCCGCACGAGTTATGTAATCACTAAATTTATTGGTTTCTCTTAACTGGAAATACTCATCAACTAATTTATCATGTACATCCCATGAAGTATCATCGTCCATAGCTTTTATAAGTCTTGAGTATCCACGTTCAGATAATACAAATGCATTTTTGGTTCTATTGCTTGACAACAGCCCTAATTCTATTGCCAAATTTCTAAGTGAAACAGTTTCACTTAGAAGATCAATGTAATCAATTGACTCATTAATTCGTTTGGTCAATATCAATCTCTTTATAGATGCGTTGATATCAGAAATTCTCGAATTATGGATCTCACTAATTGTTTTAGAAGAAATGACTTTTTTATTTTCTCCAAAACCTCCATATACAATAGGAATTATTCTCCCCATGAATTGTTGTGTTCCATTAACTGCTAATGTACTATTCATTATCCTTTTACCCCCTTCTTCAGCCACACAGACCAATATTTGTCTTGTGGATTATAGCGTGTTTCCAATCTTGATAATTCAAAGGACAGCAAGTCCTTAATTTGATATGTAAAGTAACAAAAATCCACACCGCCGCTGCGGATATTGTTTAAGACATTGTTTATAAAAGAACAATACTGCTGCCAATTCGTTGTACCATAGTAAGCACCGCTGCTTTCACGGTTCCACCGTCCAGATTCCACTGAATATTGCCCACCCATTTTCTTATTCACACTGGGAATTGTTACTGCTTTTAGTATTTTGAAATTCTCCTGCCATTCATCATCCGTCATTTGTTTAGTTGTAGAGCGTGGAAATGCATCTGATGAGCGCACACACCCAGCTCCTCTTAAAGCTTGTAAGTTCATATAATATTAAAATCCTCCTCGTATATTTTTTCGCTTGTGATGGTCAGCTTCCGTGAAGCTACCAGTTTTTTTCCGTATTTTATTTCTCGATCTGGTTTGTAATCCGTGAACAAGATAGGTTCTTTTGTTTTTTTATCCTGAACATATTTATATTTATTGGTGAAAATAGTTGAATCGGTATGCCAATTTCCGGATTTGTCCTTAAATCTTGGCATATCCGCTTTAATTAATATTTCCAGTTCACAAAGAATTTTGATGCACTTTGAAACCACTCTTTCCGATATACCGATATCATCTGCAATTTCCATGTATTTCCTGAACAATATTTCAGGACACTTTTCTATCTCGCTGGCAGTCTCATAACATTCTTTTGGGCGGTGACGAATATTACACCTTACGTAAGACAGTACAAGTAAGATTGTTGCCCATGATATCCTTGTATCAATAGTTTTTTTGTTTTTCTGATAATAATCGTTTATGACCTCTATCTCAAAATCAAATATTAAAGCAAAGTCACCGCTTGGGGAGAACCATTCCCTGTTTATATCTACAACAAAAATAGAATTAGAACTAAATCTCTTTTCATCAAAATCATTATCGTCGAAATTGTGTATTAACCCATTTGTATACATCCAAGATAAAATTTTCTTAAACTTGTCATTCATACATCCCTTATCACGCTTAGGTTTGAAATGACACCATTCAATTAGATAGTTGCAATAGAAGAGTACCCGGTCATTCAACCCCATGTGGAAAACAAAATAAGTAAAGCAAGCAATGCGCTTATCTCCAATATCTTTTGCGTAAATTATTTCTCGTGGAACTTTTATGTATTGCAATTCATATCACCTGCTTTATTTGCTTGATCAAAAATAGTAGATTTTCTTGTTGATGATAAATCATCACTGCTTAAGCTGTAAGCCGTTAATAAATTATCCACTAAGTTCTCAAATAACATGCGCACCGAAGTATTATGCTCTATTGCATCCAGAGGGTAGCATGTATCCAAATTGTTTTCATAACAATAATCATCTTGCAATTGTTTAATATCTATATCTGAATATGTATTTTCCAATTCAATATAAAGATTATGATATAATTCTGAACGAGAGATATTAAAGTAATTCATTAATAGATCATATTTGGGGAACATCTTTTTCGTCCACCTAGTAAATACTCTTTTCGGTAACAATATTTGTCTCTGTTGCTCTTCGATTTTAGATATTCTATCTGATATTAGTACTGTTGTATCGGTTAGCTTTGATATAGCTTCTGTTAACGGTTTCATATCAATTTGCTGATTACTTTGTTGCTGAACTAATTTTGATGTGGCTATTTTTAGTCCTTGCTCACATGCTATAAAATAATCTCTGGCTTGATTGTGTCTGTCTGTATTTCCCGTCATTGCAAGTTTCTTCGCACAATTCGCTGTTAATTTATAGTCTTGATACTTCTCGACATGGATGTCGAGGTAAAAATAGTCCTCTCCCAATATCAAATACTTATTGTTCTTAATATTGGAATTACACCATCTGGAATATTGAGTAATATTCAATTCCAGAAAACTATAAAGTTTTCTTGCAGTGGTCATACCTTCTGCATCAATACCTAGTGCAATTTCAATAGGTGTTTGCAATGCTGCATTAGTTGTTAATTCTCTTTTCTTTTTCAATAAAACTATTCCTTTCTTTTTACATTTTTAGTACTAGGGACACCTAAGCGTCCCTTTGTTTTGTGTTTTTTGGTTAATCTAAGGGACAGGTACAGTTGATTTTCAGACGTTCTTTTTTCAAAGTAACTCCTTAAGTCAAAGAGAAATACATCATTCCACGAAAAACATTTTGAGGATAATCTGAAAATATTCGTTTGCTCCTTCCTTGTCCGTTAATAAAAAAATAAATAAAAAATATTCCTTTCTTTAGATTTTGTGCCTATGGTACTTACAGGGTACTTACAGAAGAGACGGAATAGTTATCAATCATATTTAATTTTCAATGTTCACTCAATGAACCATCCATATAGGAGAAATAGGAGAAGATCCATTTACTATCATTTACCATAAGAGATGGAGATCGTGATGATATAGTGAGAGTGAATAACTTGCATTATTTCCTTACTACATGAAAAATAGGAATTGTTAATGAGCGGGGTAAACCCCACACCCACTTAACAGCGTGACTTAGCTTGCGCTAAGACACTTGTTGGTTTGACTTTCGTCCGCTACGCTACCGAGAAGTCAACCCCTGTCAGTTTCTTGAGTAGTTTTTTTACTGGGATACTAAGTTGAAAAATAATCCAATGATTGCAAAACTATTTTGTGTGTACCACGCATATCCTCTATCAGCTGTCAGACTGATATGAATATGAATAAAAATAAAGAGTCCTCACCTGTATGATTTGTCAAGTATTTTTGATATGTAAGAACTTCCTTGGGTATACATTAACATACTTGGAAGATGTTGTCAATAAGAATTTTTATTGTTCACGATATTTTTTTTATTTTGAATTATTTTGATGAATGTGCTCCTGATGATATGATACTCCCTGGTGTTGGTGTAATGTTGATATGGCCCAGGTGAGTCTGATGAGTCTAATATGTGGGTCTGATGTGCTGCCATACAGATAAATATGAATTTTCCTGTAAAATAATATTGTTTTGGTTGAATTTCTGATGAATCTGATCTGATTGTGTTCTCGATGGGATTTTCGAAAACTGTGATAATTTATCAGTGAAAGTGTTGATTTTACTGGATTCCTTGGAATGTAGAGAGTGTTTTGATGGGAGTTCTATAATATAGAAAAATGCTATTTTTTGTGATTTTAGGGTGAGTTCGGAAAACATTAGTGTTTATGCGGTGTTCTGGGTAATATGAGGTGATTTTGCTGGTAAAATGTGATTCGTAAGAATTATGTAAGAAATGTAGAATGGCTTATTTGTGCGGTTTGCAGGCGGTGTGTTGGTGATTTCCCGAAGTGATAATCGAACGTGTTTTTGAATAAAGTAAGATAATTGTAAGTTTTGCGTTTTCGGAGTTGAAAATCAGGGATGACGTGTGAATGGAGTAGATGAGGCCAAACGCGCGTTCTGTTTTGAGTTCCAAAATGTAAACCATCCCCCCTTATCATGGGCAAGGAATGGCTCAACCATGCGGTTTTTGGGACATCAATAAAATGTAACAAAGTGCTATTTTGTTACATTTCTTCTGGCAATCTGGTTATGATTAATGGCAGTTATTTATAAGTTATTCTAATTAATTGTGTGTCAATTATCATTATTATAATAAATATGACTGTTAAAACATTACTTTCATCCGCTAATATCATGCAAGTGGTTACTTGCAATTGGTTAAAAATCGTTCGGTCTAAATGGTCAAATTCGGTCAAAAGTAATCAAATTAATCATTAACAATACTTATATACAACCATCACTTAATAAGCTATACTTATATTTACCATCCATTCCACCTCATATTATAACCTATACTTATAACAATCCATCATTACATAACCTATACTCATGATCAATCATAATTAATCACCACAATTAATAATCACCACTTATAATAATCAAACAATTAATAAGGTATTCTTATAATAACCATTACAGTAATGCCATGCAATACCAGGCAATACAAGTAATCCGGCTTATCCAATCGCATATCTATCCAATATCACAATATCCACCCTCCACACTCAACCAATTTTAACCATTCCTATTCCCATTCTTTCCATATAATGCTTTTAAAAATTTCACCTAACAATTTCCAATCTCATCAATCCTCAGCAATAAACAAGAATTATATCGATTGACAAAACACATGTTCTTGTGCTATCATCCTTATTACAATCACTTACCGGCGACATGTCCTAACAATCCTAACAACCATAACAATTAATGATCATCACTGGTCACCTGGTCACTGCATCCGGGCACTGGTCACAACACAACGTGCATTATCAACTACATAACAATATCATAACAAAAATATGCCCGTAAATCGATTTTAGCACCCGCACCCTAACAATCCTAGCTTACACCCTTTTAAATGGCATATACACCCGTTTAAACGCGTCAAACAACACAATAAGCATATCACAGTCATGTACAAGCTGATTACATCCTCACAAGGTATCAATTAAGCATTACCGGCAGCATGACAACCATAACGGTAATCACGATACCAGCATTACACAACAACACAACAATATCACAATAAAAATAGGCTCATAAATCGATTCTAGGCACTTACCCTATCAACTATCGCCTAACCTATTACAAGCCTAAATTGGTACTCTAAACATCATTGTATTGCGTATTATTGACATATCACTATACCACGCTATGCCCAGGTGCACATACATATCAGGTGACCAGGCACTAGGCCTATATCTATCAGCGTGATCTGGTTACGTGGCTGGTATGATCATTACCCTGTATTACTGCATATTGCCCTATATTACCTTGTTATGATCATCATGGCTATCCTCATTATCGGCAATTGGTACTATATTGATATCCAAATCGTAGCCTATCACATTAAGGTAATCCCTAGCATCATCTAATGATAATACAAGCTGTTTTGTGTTGGTTGTACTTAATTTAAGATTAACCGTTTGTTTAGCGGTATCTAGACATTTTGCTATATGAGTTTGTGACACACCCTTGCTTTTAATATGTGTCCCGACAAATTTTTTAAACTGCTTATTGTTTTTGTAAATCATATTTGTTTTCACCTCATACGATAATTATTTTTTGTTATAAGTGTATCACATAAAAAAAAATATGTCAAAAAACAACGGTTTTAAGCCATTTATAAAAGTAAACACAAAATATTTAAAAAAGTAAATAAAAAGTGTTGACATCCATTTTAAGCTGTGCTAAGATATACATATCAGCAACACACATAACCCACTTACCACACCACATACATAAAGGAGTCAAGCCTATGAAAAAAGCTCAAATGATTGAAACAGTAAAAGCCGGAATTGAAAAAAATGCATACAAAGCATTAGTATTTGAACAACTTAATTATATCGATAGTGATGGGATGTATGAATATGAATCAACTATCGCATACGGTAAAGCTTTTGCATATGAGGAAATGTATCGTGAATTAACGGGAACTAGTGCTGATGAAATAATTGAGACATCACAGGCACAAGCATTAGATGACATTAAGGGTGCCGACTACGATATAGACAAGCTCAAAGCACTGATATAAAAAAAGCTTAACAGTACATAGCCTAAACGTCAAGCGTGCACATGGGTGCAATCCCCATGATAGGCAATTAAGGCAAGCAATAAGCCTTCAGTTAGCGACATGGCTAGCAATCCCTATAGAACGGAAAAAGCCGACTACTTGCGATAGCCGACTTCCCACAACTTAATAAAGGTGGTGACGCGATATGCCTAAAGGTTACCAGACCAGCTACGGCTATATGGGCCTTGTAAACGGTAAGTACATGTTATTTTGCACTGAATCCGAATACATAGACTATATAACCAGCTAAAGGCTATCACAAGGGATTCCGGTTTATTCCGGATTCCCTACCACAAAGATATAGGGATATCATATCTTTGCACTTAATTTAGATTATCAAAAAAATTTACTTAGTGCAACAAGAACATTCGTTCTAAAATCCCTATAACCTTAGTTTTACCGTCACAGATAATGAAACGTTCCCACGGTAGGGAATAGGCCACGGCTAAAGCACATTGACAACCGAATAAATGGCACACATTGAAAGCCAAAACTAGAATGCTCATGTAGGGCGGTGAACGGTTAGTAGTGTGGATGTAACCAGTCAGAAATGGTTATCGGGTTGAATAGTCTACCCGTTCTACAATAAATGAGACAGAAGAAAAAAGACTATTGCACAGTGTACGGTGCAAAATTAACGTATCAATGGTAAATATAGAAAAGGTATTTATCAGGCAGATTATCGATTGAATGCTTAACAATCGTTACCGCTGTAAGCTCATAATAATGTCATAATAATGAGGGCAGACACAAAGCGGTATACAAATACATATACAGTATCACAGAACAAAAAAACACGATTCAAAGAGTTTTACAAAATTTTACATTTCAAAAAGTTACATTACATTGTTATAAAAATTTACATTTCAAGTTACAAAAGTTTTAAAGTTTTCATAAGCGGTCAACTGCTTACAAAAAAGGAATATGATGAAAGCGAAAGCATTCAAGGCAGCATATAAAACGGCTGCCTTTTTTATTATCTATCATGCAGACGAACGTAAAATGTACAGTATATAACAAAAAAGCATTGCAATAGTCGGGCAAAATCAGAAACCTAGTCCGGAGTACGAAAGTAGTAGACACATTGTAATGAAAATATGTTTTCCCTGTCTGTAATAACGCGGTAGAACCTTATGTAATGTTATTCATAAGGTTTTTTCGTTTGTATGGCTATTTAATAAAAAAGAAAATATGAGGAGGTAAATTTATATGAAAAAGAGAATTGAAGTAACCAGCGTAGCTGAAGCTTGGAACATGGTAAATGCACTTTTTCCAACTGATTACATGGTAGATGAAAGCAGCACAGAACGGGCTGGCTATCCTGTTTATCGTAGCAATACAGAACATTACGACTACATTTGTGACCTTAATGATAGACTTGAAATTAACCTCAAAGAAGGTAATAAGACAATTAACGTTTGGATTGTAAAACCAGCAAAATCAGAACTTCCCACACTTCTAGCAAAAGAAGAAATCCAAAATGTAGCAGCGCATCAATATTTATTTGAGCCGGAACAAGCTCAAATTATAACCATTTTGGTTAGTTCATCTGAATATGGAAGCTCATCAGATCAAGCGGTTTACACGGAAATGAAAGCAGCTGATGATTTTTGGAAAAATCATATTGCTGGAGATTTAGCCGTAGCTTACTGTAATAATAAAGGGATTGAATGGGGGACTATAAGGGTAATTAACATTGTTCATTATGATCATGGAAATAACAAAAATAGCGGTCACTACATTATTGAAGCCGTTGTTTTTCCAAGGGTTAAAGAATAAGGAGGGGAAAATATTATGAGGAGAAAAGTTATAACACGCTATATAGTGACTGACGTTGTGAGTATTCCGGTATATCGCATGATGAGTAAATATGAAGCTTATAGAGAAGCAACCAAGGACGGTTGGGGTGTTGTGAATTGGTATAGTGCTACTAACAATTATCGCTTGCCGGTAAACTATGATAAGTCTGATAAAGCCCAACAACTAATTTGTGATGAGGATTTCAGCGTAATATTATACACTAAATATGGCCGGGAATTTTATATAGGCCCTTATGATGAAATTATCAAAAAAGATATTCCATGTCAGGCAGAAGTAAATACTATAATCATTAGTGGTGGTTATGGTTTTAGTTTTTGGACAAGTAAAGACACAAATATAAAAATCTATGTCACTTATGACGAAAACGGATTGATAGACACTCATAGAATTGACACATGGAATAGTAAGCCATATGAGGATGAAATAGAAATAACATTTGAGGATTTACAAAGTTATGAAGAACATGAAGCAATTAGCCGTGCCGATATGCCCGGAACACTAGAGCATGCAAAAAAGAATTTATGGAGGTAACAGCATGACAATGTATAATGATCAAATAGTAGTATACATGCAAGAAAAAGAACTTACATTGTTTGAAAACTATGAATGGGCACGCATGAATCAAGAAGGAGATAGCAAGGAATTGAACGAAAAACTTGTATACGGTGCCTTTAAAGTTTGGATGTCACATAGATTTACAATGATAGACATGGACATTAAAACAATGACCGACATTGAATACAAGGAAGCATATGAAACATTGGTTAAGGAATGCATAATCTAACGAGTATCAACCACCCCGGAAACGGGGTAGAAAGGAAGAAAAATCATGATGAAATTTCATTATTATGAACCAATTTTTGATTTCAACAATACAGCTGATGAGCTGTACATACAAGCGAGAAATAATTATATCGAAAATCCCGACGCATTACATAGGCTGAAAGAAATTCTTACCCAAGAAGGAAAATCTGAAGCTGCTGAGCGTGTAGGGTACATGGAAGAACGCGAGAGAGAGGACACAAGTTTATTTTCCATTGCGGAAATGAAACTTGATTTTATGGACAACTGCGGCGGCATTGATGAAATTGCTATAAGTGATAGCGTATTTCTTACAGTAACTTTTGAGCCACGGGACAATAAGGTTATTGTTTCATTGATTCAGGATGATAATGAAACCGTTTGTTTGACAGGGGCTAGCACTATACCTTTTGAAAAATTCAAACTGATGAGCCGTGCGGACTTTGACCGTTTTGTTGGTGAAATATTGTTTTACGGCATGAATGTATTAGAATAATGCTGTAATGGAGGAACTTGAAAATATCTAAATACTTAATCAGAAGGTGGATGACCGACAATTTTGTCGCTATTCACTTTTACTTTTTACAATGCCCTTAATCAGCGGATGATTGAGGGTATCAATAAGAAGTAAAAGAAACCATCAAAATAATTAATACTATATCTGCCTCAGCGGTATCCAAAAAAGGAGAAATAATGAGAGAAGCACAATTTTATCAGGAAGTATTAGCAGCTTTAGAAAAAAATGGAAGTGTCGAAAATTTTCGTTTTGAGGTTATGGGAATCCGCTGTTTTGTTAGCAGAAACATTTACCCAAAATCAGAATTTTCGGCAGGAATTACAGGGCAATGTACAGCTATACATCATATTAATACCATCCGTGGATGTATTGGAGGTTTTCCGTCATACACATATGAGGGGGATACTCCAGAACTAAAAACCGTAGCTTACGCGATATATAATTGCGCTAGACAGGCCGCAGTACTTCATGATTTTGAGAAGTAATTATGTATCAAATTGTAATTTAGTGGATGGGGTAGAGGGTAACCGATAAGCCGGTTTATATCAAAATCCTAGGCTATAACAGTATTTTGGCGGGGATATTACTACGGTAAATAGGCTGTGATTGATATACATCCACTTTATTTTATAGTCAATTTTATAGTCAAAATCAATCAAGGAAAGGAAGATATTAAAATGACTTACAAGAATATGTTAGCCGGAATCATAGAAAGGGACTGCCAGAAATGGGTAGAAAGCTTCATTTCAAAAGACTCAAAAGCCTTTACATGCGGCGACAAAACAACGCTGAAAATTGAGGATGGTACATGCTATTTTAACAGTGAGATTGATGTATATAGCGGATGCTTACATAAATTATGTTACATTGTAGGCGGTACTATCTGTGAAAATGGACACATATACAAGAGCGTTATCAAGAATGAATCTGGGAAAATAGTTTGGGCTTCAACGTCAGAACTTAGAGAAATAGAGGGCATAACGGAATTCCAGATCAAATGAAAAGCAAGCCACTAAAAGCATATTTTGGTGGCTTTTATGCTGGGAAATTTTAATTATGGAGGTAAATCAATGATATTAAATACGTATAAAGAACTTTTAGACATTGCCGGAAACTGGCCAACCGTACAAATAAGAAACGATTATGTATCAGGAGCAAAAAGTTTTACAATCACTTATTCCGGCAAGTCCGTAACATTTCAAAATGAGGATGTAAAGAAAGTTGCTGCTTGTGCACATAATTACAACGGCTTAAAGCATTACGATTATATCAAATTCTTAAATCAAATAGGGAGGGAAATAAAATGACAACAATTAAAACCAATAAACACGTATTTAAAATAGTAGAAAAGATTCCGTATGGGTATAAAATTTGGTGTTACCCAACGGATCAATTGGTATTAGATGGATGCACATACCTGCCATTGTATAAGGATCATCCTACAAAGGCACATCATGTTAATACTGATACATTAGTAGTGGTCAAATCTGATGGAGTGCGTGAACTTATTTCAGCAGCTCATTGTGGCGGATATACAAAACAGTTAATGATTAACAGACTAAACAGACTCAATAAATGTAAAAAAACACCAATGCATATGTATGAGATTGAAACATTAAAAACAGCGTTGATATACGCAAATGCCCTAATTTGGGAATGAAACTAATTGTATGAAAATTTAATGGAGGTACAAGCATGAAAAAAGAATTTACGATAGAACAAAGGGAATTATATTGTTATACAACGGGCACAAATCCATTTTGTGATAGAGTATCCAAGTTAAATATTGATATGGCTTGCATGGCTATGGCAGCAAGACAGATTGTAAAGGCTGCTATTGATCAGTATGGAAAAGATTATGGTACGCCGGGAATAAAGATTTTTACACATGAGGATTTTAAAGTTGTCAGTGATAGGATTATTGAGGAACACAAACATATTGATTGTAACAGCAATACTATTTATTAATGATCATTTAATAGAGGTATAAAAAAGGAGGGAATTTAATCATGACATTGAAAAGACGTTTTATTAATGAAGTTTATGGCGGCAATTACCAAATGTACTTAAGAGAACGCAAAGCGGATTATCTTAAAGTGCAGTTTGAATGGAGTTGTTATATTGACTCACTTTGTAAAAGTGAAGAAATTTCACAACGTAAATATGACAATGCTACATTTTAAGAATGGAGGTAAATCATGATCAAACTCACACTTGTAACAATCATATCAATCATTACAATGTCAACCTGCCAGCCTATCACCAACATTGAATCAACTGAGGCTGGTATACTCATTACATATAGCGATGGAACTGGTTATTATCACGATTTTTGGAGGTAAACGCAATGAAATCAAGAATCAGGGGAAAAAAATGGAGTGTATCCGGCCAGTACGGTGGACGGTATACTAATTTACAAGAAGCAAGAAAGGCGGCAAAATTTGCAAGTACTACGCTAGAATATAATTATATTGCATGGGTGGAACTTATAGCAGACGGATGTAATTATTTCACGTATGAACACGGAAAATGCACCCGTGACGGCTGGACAATCAAACATTAATCTGATTATCAATATAAGGGGGTAAATTGTGAAAACAAACACAATCGAAATGACAAAAGAAGAAATGATTCAAAGAATTAAGTTTGAAACCCTTTCAAAATGGGATATGTTACAAAGAGCTAAAACTTATTCAAATGTAGATGGTTCTCTTGGTAAACCTAATGTGGAATTTCTGAGGTCTAGATGGTGTGTACTGGAAGAACTATGTGAAGTATTGGATATTGGTTCTACCTCTGATTTTTTGGATGAAAAAAATAACAATGGGTGATAAAAAAAGGAAGGGTAAATCATGAAAATAAACACAATTGAGAATTTAAAAAGAGACAACGGATATATTGAGTTTGAAGGAAAAGAATTTATTTTAACGCAATCAACCTATCTTGACTATGATTACATCACTGGCAGCTGTTATTATCATGCCATGGCTATATGTCCGGAGGATCAGCCGGATTCTGACGGCTGGCAGCCAGCGTATTCTGTACAATTTGAATTATTGGATGCATATGATCCGGACACTATGGAAGAAGAGTATGCCTGTGATTGGAATGAGCCGGAACGTGTTAGTAGACGTGGAGAATATACCCTTATGGGCGGCAGATATTGTTAGGAACTGGAAGCAGTTCTTTTTTTGATGAAATGGAGGATTTAAACAATGGGGAAAACAAACAGTAAAGAAACAAAAGCAGCAGTGCGGGAATATTTGGAAAGTCTTAATAATCTAACAATTCTTGAAATGAAGCAGAAATTTTTGAATGAAAAAGGTTGGGAAATTCCCAAGGTTGGAATGCAAAACGCTTGTATAAACTGGTTAAGAGAGCTTGGAATTCCATGTGAGTTTGTCACTGTGAAAACAATTGAATTGCTAGCAGAATGGTTAGACGATACATTTGATAACCAGTGGCTCCTGTATGAAAAATATGGTGATAATTTGTATTGGCTGCTTCTGGCCAGGGAAATTTTAGCAAGTAAATAGGGGTATAGTATGCCCTTTAAATGAAAGGATGGTAACGACATGGTAAAGACAGTATCTTTTCATCATATTGAGGAAATACAGAAGATTCTTGACCGCCTCATTAAGAAAGCCAAAAAACACAACGTAGAATTCAAGTATACCGTGTCTGACACTACATATTATAAGACGGTCAATGTATTTGAAGCAGCTTTTGGTACAGTCAATCATTATCCATCTGGAAGCTATCAGGTTGAGGTTGTGGATATTGAATTATCGGACACTATTATATGTGCCAATGGCTGGACTGTAATGGCGCACATTGAGCATATGGAAGGCGGGCACAATATTGTAACGCCTATTAGTATCACTGGAGAAATTCCGGCCAATTGGTATACTATGAGCGGGAACTGTGATCACTGCAATAGTATCCGGAACCGTACAAAAACCTACATAGTAGAACGTGACGGAAACTATAGGCAGGTAGGGAAATCATGCCTCAAAGAATATACCGGAATATTTCCAGGGCTGGCTATTATGTGGGCAGAGGTTGAAAAAAAGGTTATCAATGATGTTATGGAAGGCGAAAATGTTTATATGCTTTTTGGAACTTCCATCCCCAAGGTCTATAGTGTAATTGATGTCATTGCCCTGGCTATTGACAGTATATCAGAGTTTGGATACGTTAAATCAGATGGTTTGAATCCTACAAAAGAACGGATTTACAAAATGCTTAAAGATGAAGTAGCAGCAACGAAAAATGCAAAAACAAAGGCAGCTGCCATATGTGAGTACGTGGCAGAGTATGAAAACCCTGCATTAGGAATGCATGATATTATTGTGAATGCAAAAGCCATTGTGATATCGGAATATTGTAAACACAAACATATTGGACGATTAGCATATCTTCCCGTAGCCGTAGAACGTGAAAAAGAACGTGAAAGAAAAGCTGCAGAAAGGGTAATAGAGGCGGCTAAAAGTGATTACATTGGAAGTGTCGGGGAAAAGATAACGGTTGAATTGTCAGCCAGTTCTTATATTAGCAGTTTTGAAACTCAGTACGGATACACAATGATATATAGGTTTGTGGATATAACTGGAAATGTGTTGATATGGTTTTCCAGTAGAGGGATTAATCTTGATAATGCAAAAACACTCACTGGCACAATCAAGAATCATAATGAACACAACGGAGAAAAACAAACAATCGTTACCCGTTGTAAAGTTTCGTAGAAAAGGAGAAAAAATGAAAAATTTTATTTCAGCTAATGACGTGATGTTTAGAATTTGTTACAAAAACGGTACTCCAGTCAAAGGTAAAGAAATCTATGAGGGTCAAAAACTATGCAAATGTTACAATTGTGTTAACAGAAACAGATATAACAGAGGAACATGGAACCAAGTAACGGCTTGGACAAAGGATATTGCAAGGTTGAACGATTTGGCAGATTTTATAAAAGGGTGGGAGTGCAAAAGCGAAACACCCATAAAGACAACTTATTATGATTTTGATAGTGAGGAAAATTAAAATTTAGAAAAGGAGAGAAAATAATGACCAAAACAGAAAATCAAAAATGCGAAAAACTCATGATTGAGGCTATTTGTAGCGTTGAAGAATCAGAAATGTTATTTGCGGAAATGCGAGTGCAAGAAGACACTATGGACTATGAGACCACGCAAAGAAAAGCTGATCAAAAATATGGCTATGCCCTTGGAATAAATCAGGCACTTGTTAGCCTTGGATTTAAGCATGAGAGAATGAAAGAATTACAGAAACTATTATAAAAACTAAGTATGATGATACAGAGGAGGAATAACAATGGTTGAAAGAAAAAGTTGGCCTGAGTGTTAAACAGGATAGGGAGTATTTAACAGCAGAAAATGAAAGTCATGCAAAGTTGGTTGCCGGTGGATTTACACCAAGCGGCTGTACAAAGGATTTTAATAAAGTTGTTGTTTTTAAAATTAACAATGAACATGAACATGGTGGAAAGGAAGTATATTATTTCAGAAACTGGCAAGAGGCGGCAGAAACTTTGTGCAATTAATTTTAATTAAGAAAGGAGAATGATTAAATGACAAGAAAGTTCAAAGTAGGTGACAAAGTAATTCACGAAAGTGGTGTTATTGTTGGAATCATAGATGATAAATATACTTCTGAAAAAACCGGAGAGGCTTTTATTAACGTTGATTGTAACGGATGGATGTATATGTTTCGTAAAGAAGAAAACTGGAAATTATTAGAGGAGGGAAATGTTATTGGAATTGGCGACAAAGTAAGACACATAAAAACTGGTTTAGAGGGAGAAGTGATTTCCAGAATTTTTGACGGTGGAAAAGTTGTGAGTATTGATGTTCTTCGCGACTATCCAGGTTACTTTCCGGACTGTAACCCTGATGAATGGATGAAAATAGATGGGTGAACCATTTTTCATAGCTGCCCTACCGGCTTAACGGGGCAAGCCTTTCCCGATATGGCTTGCTGACAAAACGGGTGTTATCGTTAGCATTCTAACGAGTGTGTTTGCGTTAAGTGTATGAACAAACACAGAAGGTAGCTTACATAAGCTTTAAATAGGATTTGAAATAATCCTCCAGAGGTCATTCCGCTGGCTGGCGAAAAAAGGAATGCGTGTTGTTACGAGATAGACTAAAAATAGAAGGAGGGAAACCATGCTAGATGAATATATCAGCAAGCAAATAGTGTTAGCACAGATTGCTTCAGAGGGTGGTAAGGGAAAAAATACCACCTTAAAGAAGGTTTCTTCCTTCATTCCTTTGGGAAAATTGTACAATAAAAAAGGCTATCCGGCTAAAGATGCTTGTATATATAAGGCAATCAAAGCTATTCAAAAGAATCCAGATAGCGGATTTTATTACCACGTCAAGGTGGAAAAAACTTTTAGGAATAATAGTCATAGATTTATCGTGTATTTTAATTTTAAGCTGGGTGAGGAAAGATTGCAAATATCTTTTCATACATATGCCAACATGTGGAAATTTGTAAATCAAAAGTGTACCACACGCTGGCAAAAGAAACATAGTTCTATAGATAGCGCAATAAGGTTGGCTTACACACTTAAATAAATTTTATTGGAGGTCTTACTATGAAAAACACAAAAAATATGTCTTTTGATGAATTATGTCGCGATTTTTCTAGTAAAAATATAGCACATAGTAGAAGATTGGGCACGGAAAAAAATAGAATACATCTTGTTTCTATCGTTTGGGAGCATGGGTATATGTCCATGAATGACCTACTACAGAAGTGGTTACGTGAGAATGATATTGATTATATTAATGACTTTAATGAAACAGTGTGGTTCATTTATGATGGTGAATGGACAAGAACAAATGCGTTTTTTGATGTCACAACAAATATGGTGGAATTTCACAGATGTATATTCTGAAAGATAGAACAAGTATTTTAAGGAGGAAAGATAAAATGTTAAATAATATACAAAAAACGATTTTAAAAGCTTATGGATTGTCACAACTGACATTAAAATCACATGCAGTTATGTATCATGATTACGACGGAATATATGTAGTATGTTCTTGTGAAGATATAATATACAAATATGAGGATGGATATTCAATTGTTGATTGGCAACACCCGCGCATTATCCCTTGTTGGAATGAATATGACATAGAACCAGATGAATTTTCTGAATATATGTATAAGCATTTTCCCACTCTTTGCCCGGATGAAGAAAGGCAGGTATAAAAATGAAAAGATCAAATTTAGTACTGGAACTTAGGTGTGCCGTTGGATATGGATATATGGCATATATTGAAGAGGGTGCTCCAGCAGAGGTTATTAAATTTCTGGAAAATTTTAGTATATGGGGTGGAAGTACTAAGACATACGAAAATTATGAAGTGTATGAACTGCCGTATAATACCATGAAATTTATGATTACAGATGTATTTAAAGGCTGGTTATATAAAAACAAGGTTGAATTATTTACTGAAGATCATGTGGGATATAGATCAGTATTAAAAGAGATATTCCTGATAGTGGAATAAAAAATAGATTTTATAGAATGGTGATCAGGAAAATGCAGACAAGGAACTTTTACGAGTTTCTTTTTTAATGGAGAAAAATATGAAATCATACAAACTAATCAGTATATTTAATGTAGGCGGCACGACACATTGTTGTGTGCGCCTTGGAAAATCGGTATCAATTATGCCAGTATGCCAATATAATGAAATGATCATGTTATTTAATCGGCATCATTGCGGTGCTTGATATTGCATTCATACGTAATTTTGTTATAATATTATTATCACAATATATACAATGAGAAGGGAGGGGAAGATCATGGGGGCATTAATAATCATAGCTATAATTTACATTGCTGTTAAACTCATTAGAGAGGCGCAGGAAAGCATGTGCGACCCAATGGGGGAACTTGATAACAGTAAGATGTTTAAAGACTCTATGAGCGGTATGAGCCAGCAAGAATTGAAGAGAAATTATAAGAACGGAAAATATTTCAAGTAGCATGTGACTTGAGCCATCGGATAATAAATATCTGGTGGCTTTTATAATACAAATAAGGAGGAGATAAGAAGATGAATTCAACAATGTATGAGCCTTTACATACGCTTTCAGAGGCCAGAGACATATTGTACTATGAGAAAAAACGGCAGCAAAATAAAATATATTTTATCAAACAAAAACTTTATGGAGTGCTCATGATTATTATATCAGTGGCATTCTTTTTTTGTATTGAAGAGCCGGAAGAATTTTCAATGGCTTTACTATTATTTGCTTCAATTGGACTTTATGCTATATTTACCAAAGAAAAAATATTAGTAATAAAGGGGTGGAATGATGGAAGATATTAAAAACATTATGAAAGAATTAGAGGACTTTAATTTAGACTTAATTACGGATAGATATATATTCTATGTGAATCCATTAAAGGTAAATCAGACAAGTATTAAAATGTTTGACATTCATTTGAATTTAATTAAAACGAATTTTTGTGCCTATTTCAGATTTTGTGAAGAATTAGAAGCAATTTACAAAGATATAGCAAAGGTTATGTACATATCTCAGGAATGTCTTTTTCAGTACATGAGAATGGTAATCGGTGGCAAATTTGAGGATGATGCAGAATATTGAATAAGGAGAAATATTGTTATGGGAAAATGGATTACAGGAAGGCCGCCTGAGAAGAGCGGAAATTATTTAGTGACTATAGAAACTTTTATCGGTCTTGAGAGACAGGTAAGACAAGCTAGAAGATTAGAATACCCAAAGGGGAACTGGTATTGGTATATATTACCGTCTGGCGGTAAATATGAGGTTGTAGCATGGTAAAAACAACCAGAACCATATAATAAATAGTTGGGTTTTGGTATCGTTAAAGAGGTCAACTGAAAACTAAATATAAGTTAAAAGAGACATTTCTTTGGGTATGAAAGGGGATTTTATGGATAAGTATGATGTGCAAATAACATTAAGACCAAATAAAGCTGATTCGGGTAGAGGTAGTAGAAGATTCAATATTATTTTTGATGCAGAATCAGCTGATCAGGCCGAAGATTTTGGAAGACAATACTTTGAAGGTTTTTTGCGTAATGGTGTAGAGCTAATAGCCAATGCTAACATACGTCATTAAATAAAAATACAATGTGTAAAAAATATAAAAAGGATGGTTTATTATGGGAGTAAAAGACGCTTTGAAACAAATAAAAATCATTGAATATAAACATGATAATGTGCAACCAAGAAGGGAAGAACTTTCTGACGATTTGAAGTACTGGTCAAATTCTTGTGGTGAATTGCATCACCGTGGAGAATATGATATTAAAGAAGAAGATTTACCGAATGAACTGAAACGGGCATATCGTGAACTTTATGCAGATGTGAATGGTTCACTTTGTTACTTGATAGAATATAAAGGAGAATATGGCATAGCTTTAGTCAATGAATTTGATGAATGTTTTGCTGACGAGATCAATTTTACGATGAAATTCATATATTCTCATATGCAAAGTGTTGCAGAAGAACTTATTAAGCTTGATGAATATAAAGAATCATTAATTTTGCTTGGAGAATGCACTGGATTTTTTGAATGTCATGAATTCATTACAATACTTCCATGGAACATTGACAAGTCAAAATTTAATAAAGTCGCAGATATTTTATGTGAAGGGGTATATAAATTCTAAAGAAATTTATACCTTTAGAGAAAAGGAAGGATTAAACATATGTACAAAATCACAAAAGTAACAGACAGAAATGGCAATGAAAAGAAATCAGCCATTAAACAGATAAAGGAAATTTGTCCAGAGATGACAGGCACCATTCTATACAAAGATATGATTTTTATTGGTTCACGTTTTTGTTTTCTGTGGTCTGGTGATTCTGGACAAATGATGAGGACAAGTCCGATTGTAGAAATCACAGAAGATGATAATAAAATTCACGTTGTAACGATGAATACAGAATATTGGTTGGAAGATATTTCTGCAATTGAAAAACGTAAAGGAGGAATAAATAAAATGTATAAAATGAGAATTTGCAAATGTGGGAGGATACATATGATTCCAATGGAAAAAATAGACAACGCTCTTGACAAAGATAAAAACCTGCTACTTCTTTGTGGAGGTTGTGGAAAGGGTACTGTGATTGGAGCAGATATTCAGCCGGATTATATTGAACCACAAAAAGACGGCTATAGTATGTATTTCTATGATTTTTCGACATATTGGAATAAAGAAATTTCTATTTTAGATTTTGAATCAACGGAAAATCAAAAAGGTTTTGAAGAAATTTTTTATAGCCATGGAATTAAAGTTCCTATGATGACAGGGCAATATGCTACCGATTATTTTTATGAAAAATTTTCTGACAGATGGTATCCGGATTTTTATAAAATTCAAAAGAAAAATATATCTGTGTCAGAAATTATGGAATTTATTGATAAGTATAATCAGGACAGAACTACCGTTAATATGGATCGGTTTTTAGGAGAAACTCCGGAAGAAATGTTAGAAGTAATTTCTCGTTACCCGATTAAGGGATTCAACTGGGAAGGAACAAAATGGGAGAGGTTGTAAAATAATAAATGAAACCATAATTTTAAGGAGGAATAAAAAATGGTAAAACCTGTGAAAATTAAAGTTGAATACGAATCAATGCCTATTAGGCATTTAGCCATCCAATGCCCTGAATGCACTAATTGGTTTATGGGACATGATATATGTGAGAATAATATTACACTTAACTATGATTTATATGGAGCATATTGCGCATGCCCAAAGTGTGATGAGCGGTTTCAGATAGATATTCAAAATGCCGAAGTGGATGATTCCGCTTCATTTCCAGAATTTTATAAACAATGTCTGCGAAAAAAGGAAACTTGGGAGACTTGGGAGTGAAACATTAGGGGGTATAAAAATATGCTAAAAGTGAACATCAAAACGTCATACAGTAAGGAGACATTTATTATCCCCGAGTGGGACAAAGAAAAGGACACAGATTACTATGGTTTTGAATTTTTTACAGTAGATGGTTATGCGGAATTTTACATCAAAGCTGAATTGGCTTTTCCTGATTCATTTGAAATAGTGAAAATTTCAGCGGCGTAGTTATTATAACAAAGTAAAACAATATTTTAAGTGAAGGAGAAATATAAAAATGAAGAAGGAACCACTTGATAAAAATGTATCATTAAACAAGAAAGGGTTAGTAGAATATACTCAAAGAATTATAAATGACGCTTTTATATCTGAACAGCGAAACATAAATGGATCAGGCTTTAGGTGTGATATATCTTTAGTAGATGATGCATATGTACACTTGCATATGCGTTGCAAATACGAAAAGGTAGCTAGAAGAATACAATACAGATTTTTGAGAAACGTAGGTAAAAACTTTGGGTTATCAATGATTGAAAGTCCAGAAAGTGAGTATGTTCTGTATTTTTGTGCTGATATAAATTTTTCAGTTGGAGACATACTTGCATTAGATGGTACTGAGTGGAATGCTATTTATAGAATGGATTTGTACAAATTGGCTGGTGTAAATGTTCCATATGTGGAATTGAAAAATTTCTATGGGGAAACGGCTTTTGATCAAAGATATCCAAATTTGAAACAACCAAGTTCAAATGACCGTGATAGGACTTTTCAAGACTATATCAGTTACAATAGGGATAAACAGAGGAAAATTCATGAGGACTATCTAAAAGTGTTTAAAGTAGCATTACCAGTACCTAAAGTTGAGATACTTAAAGTAATGTAATACATAAAAAATAAGTCCTATTTTATAGGATATAAAAGCAGAATTTTAAAAGGGAAAATAGAAAAATTAAAGGAGAAAATATTATGATGATTAGCAGAGAAATGGAAGAAAAAATCACTGCGTTATACAATGAAATTCAAAAGCAGAAGGCTAATAAAGTTCAAATTGGCACTTTGGAAATGAAGCAGAAAATTCAGGTGGGTAAATACACATGGAGTCTTTTCATAAAGGTGGTTACGCTCAAAGAGTAGGGAGCCAATTCAGAGAAGCAAATTGATGGCTGACGCTTAATAAAAGTATACCATTGAGACTTCACGAGGAGAGGGGATTGGCAGAGGATTCCGGGGGTTTTG
>Ga0153940_1000099_pt1 | contig 54745 bp, 45 predicted proteins | sample TSNJ024MetaG_FD_104736 | JGI IMG/M metagenome (GOLD analysis project Ga0153940, IMG submission 104736) | Attine ant fungus gardens microbial communities from New Jersey, USA - TSNJ024 MetaG | ecosystem: Host-associated > Fungi > Mycelium > Unclassified | place: USA: New Jersey, Brendan T. Byrne... | reverse complement strand
TTGTTATTTCATATCTTCAAAGACCGCTTCTTCCTCTACCACAAACACCCTTCTTTAAACGTGCCCTTTAGTGGTAAAGCGGGTGCAAAGATATGTAAATATTTTATATCATTCCAAATATATCTGCAATAAATTTTCAATAAAAAAACGGATAAATACACAATATACTATTAATTAATATGTTGTAAAATATTTTTTTTTCAATACATCGTAATAAAAGTTGGCTTAATAACAAAGCCTAGCCTTATACGCTGCCTATGATGATTGTAATCCAGCATAGATTCACCGTAACCATTATAGTACTGAAGAAAGAGATATTGATTATCATCACTAAATAAACGTATCGAAAAATTCAGTTCTATATTCGCATTCAAATTTACTCCTCCTCTTTTTGTTACAACACATCCTATATTATATTTTTTCTTAGGGCTTGAATATTCCATAGCCATGAGTCCCCAACCCGAGTACTTTACAATATCCTTGTTATTCGTCCCATCAACGATTGGTATCCAGGCTTTTGTTTGTAGAGTTAAGTGGTCATCCAACGTAAAATAAGTCCCGAAGGATACTTTATTCCAACTACGGGAGTCTTTTCCATCCTTTCCGTTCGATTCATGTTCGAACTGAAAGGTCAGTGTTCCCAAAAATCTGTTATCACGCACCAGGGCCTTCCCTACCCCCAATGTCGGGTTATAATTTAAGTCCCGGAAGGGAAACGAATCCTGAAAAACATCCCAAAAGGCTTTTTGGGTATATGTCAGAAAAGCGTATGTTTTGAATGGCAATGTACTATTCGTAATCCTGTGCATAACGCTAATCTGAAATTTAGCATCCGAATTGTATTTCGTTGGCTTACTAAGCATTTGAGTTCCCACTATGAAGTAATTGTCTTTATATATTCCGAAAGATGGGTTTGCATCAAATTTATTTATTATACTGTCTGCATTACTCAATTGCTTAGATGGCCCGAAAACAGAGCCTACTATTACATCTGTCTGATGAGAAATAAATGAACCAACACTTGCCGTACTATCCTTCTTTTGTTTTTCTACTTTGGTAGTATCCTGAAAAACAGGTTCTTGAGAAGAAAGCGGAGTCAGCGTAAAAAATAAAAGCGTAAACAAGAGACAAAAACTCTTCATAGAATGCATTAATTATTTATTAATAAGCCGGGATAGCACTTCATATGCTATCGGGCAAGTCGCTGAATTTTTAACAGTTAGCTTGTATATTTGTTCAAATCTCTTTCGGTCCGTATGGGGATATTCTCTACAGGCCTTCGGGCGGGCCTCATATATTGAACAATAATTATCCGGCAAAAGGAAGGGACAAGGCATCGACTGAAATACATGATCGCCATCTTCATCTGTTCTCAGGTACCTGGCGGCAACTTCGGCAGGTTTTATCCGCAAAGCCTTAGCCATACGCTCTATATCCTTATCATAGATAGCGGGTCCTAACGTTCTGCAACAATTGGCGCATGACAAGCAGTCTATTTCGGCAGATACATCTTCATGCAATTGCTGAACAATTGTATCCATCTTCATTAAACGTTTCTTATTCTTCTTACAATATTGCAGAAATGAGGACTCTGCTTTTTCTGCTAATAATTGCAGATTTTCATATCGTTTCATCCATCCTATCTTCAATGCGTGTTATCTCTCCTATTAACGGTACCCTCATTCTAATCTGAATATCCTCTTTTGCATATTTATGTCCAACCAGAAACATGAGTTTCGCTATAGCGGTTTCGAATGTAGCATCAAATCCGCTTACAGCTCCGGCTTTAAGCAATTCCCGTCCTGTTTCGTAACGATGCATATCGACCATACCAGTATTACATTGGGTGATGTTTACTATTACAACGCCTTTTTTTACAGTTTCGCGTACAAGACGGATAAACCACGGAGATAAAGGAGCATTCCCCGAACCGTAAGTTTCGAGAATGATAGCCTTAATATTTTTTAGAGTCAGTATTGTCTCTACTGTTTGCCTGTTAATCCCCGGAAACAACTTTAATGTCGCAATACGGGTATCCAGTTGATAATGAAATATTGTCTTCTTATCATAATCAGGCTGATGTATAACCTTCCTGTCATACCGTATCTGTATTCCCGATTTTCCCAGATTTGGATAATTATAGGATTTGAATGCATTGAAATTATCTGCATTCACTTTAGTTGCCCGGTTACCTCTCAAGAGATCATTTTGGAAAAAGATGCACACCTCGGGAACGATAGGATTACCCAGAACATCTTTATCAGCTGCTATCTCAAGAGCTGTAATAAGGTTTTCTTTAGCATCGGTCCTCAGCTTACCAATTGGCAACTGCGCACCTGTAAGAACTACGGGTTTTTGAAGGTTTTCAATCATAAAGCTCAACGCAGATGCTGTATAAGCCATAGTGTCGGTACCATGCAAGATTACAAAACCATCATATTTATGATAATTATACTCAATCGTACGTACTATCTTTTTCCAATGCTCCGGTGTAATTTCCGATGAATCGATAACCGGATCGAATACTATATGGTCTACGTGGAAACGAAAACGCTGCAATTCGGGCAGATGACTATTTAAATGAGCAAAATCGAACGGCTCCAAAGAACCTGTTGCCGAATTTTCGACCATCCCAATTGTACCCCCTGTATAAATCAATAGAATATGCGCATTTACATCTATCATCTCAATTTGTAATCTTTGAATCTGTAAAAATAATGAATTTAATAATACACAATATAATTTTGTCAACTATTTAGAGATAATACTGAAATTATCGGCTACAATTTCGACAAATTGATTAAATGAAAGGCCCAATGTTGATGAAATATCTTCATACACCTTACAAATAGAAATTTCGGACATATCTGTTTCGCAAAAAAGAGAATCTAATGGGATATATCGTATTGCTTCTCCGTTAAAGAACTCTCCTACAGAGAATTTGAAACCAAATCGCACAAGTTGTTTTGTTTGCTCGGTATTTCCTCTATACCCATGAATTATCCATGGAATATCTGACTTATATTCCTTATATAAAGCCATCAATAGGTCCCAGGCTTTTACACAGTGAATTATCAAAGGCTTATTTACGCTTATTGCCAACTCGATCTGCTGCCTGAACACCTGTTCCTGAACATTCATATCAGGGCCCTTCAATTTATCCAGCCCGGTTTCTCCGATAGCGAAAACCTGCTTTTGCCCAACTATTTCACCCAATCGAGCCAATTGATCTCCTGCATTATCAGCATCCCAAGGATGTACACCGCATGAGAACCGGATATTATCAGATGCCAGAATCTCCTCTTTATAGTCTCTTGGTGAAGTATTCAATATGTATTGTACCTTATATCCGCCAATTTCTTCCGGCCCTGCTTTATGTGTATGAATATTGTATAGGTACATATCTTTAGCTCTAAATTAAGAACGAGGTTACTCCTCTTGCGGAAAAACCTCGTATTCATTTATCTTTTGTTCATCTGATTTTATCGGATAAGATTGATAAACTCTTCGCGGGTCTTTGCTTGATTAAATACTCCGGTGAAGTCGGAAGTGGTAGTTGTCGAATTCTGCTTCTCCACGCCCCGCATCTGCATACACATATGCTGAGCCTCTATCACCACCATGACACCGAGCGGATTAAGCGTTTTCTGTATACACTCCTTTATCTGGAGGGTCATGCGTTCCTGAACCTGCAGACGTCGGGCAAAGACATCTACCACACGGGCAATCTTACTAAGCCCCGTGATATAGCCATTCGGAATATAGGCTACATGAGCCTTTCCCCAAAAGGGCAGCATATGGTGTTCGCACATGGAATAAAAATCAATATCTTTGACTATGACCATTTGCCTGTAATCTTCTTTAAAGAAAGCTTTTCTCAGGATTTCTTCAGGGTCTTCGTGATACCCCTTAGTCAAAAACTGCATAGCTTTTGCGACTCTTACCGGGGTACTTAATAACCCCTCCCTATCCGCATTTTCACCCAACAGGGTTATAATTTCCTTGTAATGCTTTGCCAGCAGCTCTATATTTTGTTCTTCTTGCATTGTGAAGATTTTTATCGTCTGATTTAAATTAGTTGTTTATTGTACCGGTTTTTTCACAACATCCGGCACAATATACATCTCCCGCCCAAAGGCCGGGAATGTTTTTTTCATCTCTCTAAGCACTGCATCTGCATCTGCCCTGCTTGTAAAATTGCCGACACGCAAACGCCAGAATGGAGACTGAAAGCTTACTACTGTTTCCAGCTCAGGGAAAGCAGATTTAACTTGCGCCTGTTTCGATTCGGCTTCCCTCTTCGAGCGTTGTTGGTTATTGCCCGAGAAGACCTGAATCTTAAAGCCTCTCACTTTTGTGAAATTGACCGTAGGATCGATGACTCCCAAGGTTTTTGTAGTATCTATAACAGTAACCTGACGAACCCCCAGTATATTCTGTATAGCTTCGTCCTGCATCACTTTAATATTTCCTTGTCCCCATCTAGATGAATTCAGTTCATCTATAATCGTTTTATTATCATCCTGTGCTAATGCAAAACCGGAAAACAGGCACAGAACAAGAAAGATATAAAGACTTTTTTTCATACTGATTTATTTGAGGTTTATCGTCCGTCCAAGTATAACAATAATTAATGCTTATAGTTTTATGCGGCTCCGGATAGTCCTTTTTATTTAAAAGCAATTGCAGGAACTGTCTCCAGCCCTGCAATTTATAGTGCCGGATTAGAATCCTTCAATAACAGGGATAAATTTCTCTACATCGAGAGAAGCGCCTCCGATAAGTCCGCCGTCAATATCCGGACATGCGAACAATTCTTTTGCATTACCACCATTCGCACTACCTCCATAAAGGATAGAAGTGTTATCGGCTACTTCTTTACCATACTTATCTGCGATAGTCTGACGGATGTAAGCATGCATTTCCTGAGCCTGAGCTGATGTAGCTGTAAGACCTGTACCAATAGCCCAAACCGGTTCGTAAGCTATAACGATTTTAGAGAAATCTTCAGCCGAAAGTTCGAATAATGCATCTACTGTTTGTTTTTTAACTACATCGAAATGCACATTTTTTTCTCTTTCATCTTTAGTCTCACCAATACAGAAAATAGGGCTAAGACCATTTGCCAATGCAAGCAATACTTTCTCTTTCAGGATAGCATCTGTTTCTCCGTAATATGTACGGCGTTCAGAGTGTCCAAGAATAACATATTTTGCACCAGTAGACGCCACCATGGCAGCCGACACTTCTCCCGTATAAGCTCCTGAAGCCTTATCAGCGCAGTTTTGTGCAGCGACTCCTAGTTTAGTAGATGATGCAACGCTAGCCAGATGGATAAACGGAGTACCGATAATTACATCACATTTCAATGTTTTACCTGCCAAAGCAGCTTCCAGGTCTTTTGCAAAAGCGACTCCTTCCTGTAAGTTCTTATTCATTTTCCAGTTTCCTGCAACAATGTTCTTTCTCATAATTAAAGCGTTTTATTTATATTATTATACTGAATTTATACTTCGGTTTCCTCCTGTGCTTCCTCCTTTTTCTTTCTCCGTCTGAAAAACAGGAAGTCCAGCCCTTTTAGACCGAGCAAAGGCAAAATGAAAACTGCACTTATATAAAAGAGATTCTTTTTATCCTGCCTATCCGTATCTATTAACTGTCCATGAGGCAATTCTTCCAAAGGTTTTATCAAGTCTTCTTCGGCAGGAACTTCGACATTCGCCCACTTGTTAATTACCACCCCGTTTTTCAGCAATATCATTCCCGGATTGGAACGTACAATAGTCTTTATAGCCCGTTCGTCCATTGTACAGAATTTAAAATTGATAACGTTTTCTTTCGACCAGAGCAGTATTTCATCTGTAGTGGACGATGTTACACAATAGAATTTATATCCTCTGTAATCAGCGTAATTACTCACATCTTCATAGTCGCTGAGATACCATGTACTCATATCTTCGAGTGACGGGGAAAGCATCAGGAATACATAGCCGCTATCCGACAAAATATCATTCGTAATATCGGTCCGGCCTACAACCTCGGTCTTCTTTGCATCAAAGAAGAGTTCAGTTATCACGAAATCCTTTATCTTTGATGCCACACCTTCTTTCAGCACTTTGGTTTCCATCCTGACAAAGACCCAGGTACTGTCTTCCCATGGATAATTCTCCTCCGTAAATTCTTTTTCCACCCCATCTTTGGCATAAACCAGCATCGATACCTCTTCACGGCCCTTGCCTTCTTCCACTCCCATTTGTTCAGAAATAGACGCCCCTATTTTGTATGGACGGAAATCAAACAACGGCTCATATATATAATTACGGAATACAAATAAACTGATAAAAATAAGTATATACAGAAATGCCAGCCAGTAAGTCTTACCTGTAAAGAAGTTGCTTATCCTCTCGCAATACCGGAATACAATAATGGAACATATCAGCAATACTATATTCTTATAAAACGTTTGCCAGTTGGTGATAACCAGTGCATCTCCGAAACACCCGCAATCTTCTACAGGGTCGGCAATGGCAAGATAAAGCGTAAGGATGGTCATAAATACCATAACCACCAATGTAAGGCGCGAATTCCAACGGCGATAAAGCCCGAACAGCATACAGGCTCCCATTGCAAATTCGACTATGCTCTGTAAAGCCGAAAGCGGAAGAGAAAAGAAGGTTAGCGAAGAAAGATTAAACGCGGCAAAATAGTCGTCTATCTTATATGCCGTGCCATAAGGGTCTACGGCTTTTACAAAGCCGGAAAAAATAAAGGTTATCCCGAGAATAACCCTGGAAACCTCTGTTAATATCTTTATTCCAATATCCTTCTTAGTCATCCGTCAGTTAGTTTTCGCCATCGGGAAATTCGAGTTTGATAAGCCCGAACAACGAATAATTAATCATATCCATATAGTTGGCATCGATACCTTCCGAGACAATAGTCTGGCCTTTATTCTCTTCTATCTGCTTTGTCCTGTATATTTTTGTCAGAATAAGATCTGTATAAGAACTGATGCGCATAGCTCGCCAAGCCTCGTCGTAATCATGATTCTTTGCATACATCAACTCTTTGGTTTGAGTCATATGCTTATCATATAAGGCCAGAACCTGATCTTCGCCCAAATCCACACTGTCGGAAAATCCGAGTTCGAGTTGGATAAGTCCTATAATACCATAATTGACAATACCAATAAATTCGGGAGCAATACCTTCATCGATAAGGCTTACACCTTTTTCTTCGATACTTCTTATCCGTTTTGCCTTAATCAAAATCTGATCTGTAACCGATTGAGGGCGAAGGATTCGCCACGATGCCCCGTAATCTTTCAGCTTTTTAGCAAAAAGAGTGCGGCATATCTCAATCACTTTCTCAAATTGCGCTTTGGTATCTGCCATGTTAATATCTCTATTTTTCAGTGTGCAAAGGTATGAAAAAATGTTTAATCTATGCTTTGCTTCATTTGCCATTTAATCATTATGAATACCTGGAGCATAAAAAGTAACATTTTTTCAGTTAATAGCCAACAAATATCAGTTAGCAGTAAACAGTGTTGCGGCTTGTCATGCTGATAGAAACGAAGTATCTCGCCAGAGAGTAGTTAACAGCCTGTATCTCGTATCTTTCTCCAAAAAGGTAACAAAAGTAACAGTTTTTTCAGTGAACAGTTAACAGTCATCAGTTAACAACTGGTATCTCGTATCTTGTCTACTTGTAACTATTCCAAAAAAGCAACAAAAGTAACACCTTTTCTACCTATTACTTTTTACCCTCTTTGTAGCCCCCCTTTTGGGGAGGTTGGAGGGGCCAATCAATACTTCAAAGAACTATCAGCTAATGGTTATTGACTCTAATTACATAGATAAAATTCTCTCAATAACATTATAATATTCTAGGGTGTTACTTTTTTCATATGATACAAGCGAATATCTGTAGCATGGAGGCTATCAATAGCGATATAGCGGTTAGCCAGCGATTCTCTGTATTGTCTGAAATCATCCTGTATGGCTTCTCTATCCTGATGTATCAGAATAAATTCTTCCGTAACAAAGTCTTCCGCTTTTATTTCGTGAAAGCGGAATGGCCGGAAATCCTCTTTTCTCTCACCAGTCAAGACAATATATTCATTTTCCGGGACAATTAGTTGTAACCGGGGCATGACATGATATGAGAAATCGTTTACAACAAGAGTTGTTTTCGTTCTGCCTTCACCCTTTATAAAATTCCTTACACTCTGATAAGCCGATCCCGTCCGATTATAATAATTCATCCCCGAATAAAGTCTTACCCCGCCGGTAAAAAGCAGAAGAAATAAAAACACATATGAGAGTTGCTTGTATTTAGGAAACTCCGTAGCCCTTGCCAAGACGAAAGCAAGACTTAAAGCGAAAAGACCAAATGAGCATGTCATATAACGTGTTACCAGCACCGGCAGGTATGTAACAGAGATAATAAACCCTATCGCTACGGGAAAAAGAAATGTAATAAAGAAAATGGTAGCCAGCAATGGCATTTTGTCTTTCTTTATATTATCGGACAGTAGAACTTTTATTGTCAGGACTAATTGTATCACCATCAGAATTATTAATCCGTACATCATTTGCCCTTTCGTAAAATAAGTAAACGGCTGCCAGATTTCCTTCGGTGAATAGAAATAGTAAATATGCAGGAATAAGTCGTTCAGGGTTAATGGCTTTATCCAGTAACCGGATGAAACAGCATCGACCTGCCCCCACAATTGAATAAGCCATGGCAGATAAGCTATGGAGAATAACACTCCGCAAAGAATCAGATAAGTCAGTTTCTTTTTTGCCCGTATCAGGATGATGAAAAAAAGTATATATATGCCAAAAACACTTAATAGCCCATAGTTATGGAAATATGCTGCGCAAAGGCCTGTTACAAGAAATACCCCCCAACACATCCTACCTCCTTTTTCGAAAGCCTGATAAGCAGATAATGCACAGGCCAAGACAAAAAACATTGTCCACGAATACATCCTTATTTCTGTTGCCAGATACTGGGTAACCGGAAATATAATAATCAGCAGCATAAAAGTAATGGCCGTTTTATCTCCGAATAAACGCCGTATAGGAAAACAGCCTAAAAGGAGAATCGCAATAATACCCAGTGTAGAAAATATTCTGAAACAGAAGAGAGATTCTCCAAAAAGGGAGCTAAAAAATTTTAAACACCAGTAATATAACGGAGGGTGTACATCTGATGCCGTTATATTTATAATATCAGTATACGATGCTTTCGCCATGAAAATGGAATATACATCGTCGTACAAAAGACTTGTGTTCCTAATGTCGAGGTATATAAATAAAGAAATGCCGAAGATAAGCAGACAGATGTATATCAGTGCTTTTGAAGCTTTCATCGCGCTGCTTTCGTATTTTTCCATTCGAGAGATTCCATTATGGCAACAATATCTTCCCGTAGAAATCCTACTACCGGAGCGATAGAATCGGAATTGACCTGTTGATTAAAATACAATGATCCTCTCAGAAAGTTAGATGCATTATCTGTCAGATAAAATTGGACAGGACTTGCCACCGAGCCTTTTATATCATAGATTATTCCCGATGTATGGCGCAGAGAGTCTGTAAACAGGGATTGTTGTATACCATTCGCCTTCAATGCCTGGCTATATGCCAGCTGATAACTATCCTCCAATGCTCCGGAAAGCGTCTTCTTATCGACCGGAAGATATGTACAATATAAAATCGCATCATACGCAGGGTAAGTGATATTGAACCAAAAGCCGGATTCATCATTTTTCTTCACTTCTTCTATCCGTGCATTTGCCGGATACCGGAAAGAGAATACAGCATGTTCGAATCTAACCACTCCGGACTCTTCCCTGTCTATCCGCAGATATCCTACAGGTTTGGGCGTATATTCATTACAAGAAATGAATATACAACAGATGATTAAGAACAACATTGCTTGCTTTCCCATATATGAGCTATGTGAAAATAGTTCTGCGGCCTAAAATAAAAACAGATTAAAGCAAACAGTCTCCTATTTGTATTAACCTGTCTAATATATTCAATAAATCTCATTCTACGAGATTATTATCTTTTTTAAAATGGCAAATCATCCTCCTCTGATATATTATTCGAAGAATTATATGAATTCGGCGATTGATAAGTTTCGTTTGCAGGCTGGGAATACGGCATATTTTCATTTGCATCCCCTCCCTCTCTCCTACGGCTGCCCAATAGTTCGAGATTATCTGCATATATCTCATTTACATAACGTTTCATTCCGTTGGCATCGTCGTATGTGCGCGATCGTATTTTACCTTCAACATATACTTGAGTCCCTTTTTTCACAAACTGTTCAGCAACTTTTGCCAAACCTCTCCAGCAAACTATATTATGCCATTCGGTACGGTCGGGGATCTGCGTCCCGTTAGCCGCAGTGTATCCTCTCTCGGTGGTGGCCAAAGTAAAGTTTGCGACTACGCTCCCATTATCAAAATATTTCACATCAGGATCTTTCCCTACATTTCCTATCAATATTACTTTGTTCACTGACATACTTTACTATCCATTTTGTTTATAATATCACAAATATAGGAAAAAAATTTACTTAACATATTCTGCTACATCTTATCTTTCCATTTTCCCGACAGAAACTATTTTTTGCAAAAAGAGCGAGTTTGGTATGATTATAAGCTCATTTTCTTTTGTTCTGAGATGAGTATGAAATGTCAGAATATTCTCTATTATAGCATCTATAGGAGTATCCTTATCCAGTATATGAATCTCATCTCCAATCTTAAATGGGGTAGTAAAAAATATAATAATTCCGGCTGTGATATTGCTCAGGATAGACCATTGAGCAAACATGGCAACACCTATCACAGCAAATATCGAAGACAAAGCCACCAGCATATTTTGCGGTTGTACCCCCCAGATTATAGCAAGGGTAACCAGGCATGTGAAATTGATAAGGATATTTATTACTTGTATTATATGCAATGTCCGGGGTTCTGACTTCAGAGTAAGAGAACCATACTTTCTTATTATCTTACCTACAATATATTTTGAGGATGGTATTAATAAAATTATAATTGCCGAAGCTACTATCTGCGGCAAATGATCTGTTATTATGGTTAAGATATCTTTTTCCAACATTTCTTTATATATATAAAAGAGACGCAGTCCGCAGGCTACGTCTCTTTTTATTTATTCTTTAAACAATTTAATTTTTTGTAAACTGAATATAATAAGCATTGCTACCAGACAATTGCCAGTTACCGATATAAACCACTTCCGCCGGTTGCCCCGAAGAAGTATATTTCTGATATCTGAATTTTACCGGTACATTTACATAGTCGGTAGTCACGCCGCTAAAATTAGGTGAAAAATTGCTTCTGAGGTATGACAAATTCCCAACAGCAGAGAAAGAATCAGTTACAGTATTATCTCCTGTTCCTTTATCTGTTATACCGAACCTTACGTCAATAATGATCTTGTTATCTTTGGCAGGGTCGATTTCACCTTCCGAATCTTTCTGGTTAGTTTTATCATAATAGAAGAAAGCTTTAACTTCATCTCTTTCTTTCTTGGTCAGGCTATAACCAATCAACCAGTTATCCCCGATGGTATTTGCCGGAGACCATGCAGCAATACTTACACTTGTAGGAACAATGGTATCGTTTCTACTAACTAAGCCACTATTTTCATAAGGTTTCTCTAAGCTCAGAGATTGCTTCGCTATGGGATTTCCACTATTCAATATATTTACATATTCAGCATTATAATATCCGTCTGCGGATGAAGATGATATCTTATAAGCTATAAAATAGCAGTTTCCAGCTGAGGTTAGATTAGTAATATTTTCATGCATTATATATCCGTTAGATGTAACGGCATACTTTTGCCCATAAATATTTTCAGTGATATAGGCAAAATCCTTCTCAATAGTAAATGAACTGTCCCCATCTCCCAGGCATGATGACATCAGTAACACCACGGAGAGTACACTACAAAAAATTTTCAGTAAAGATGTTTTTTTCATGTTTATTTTTTAATTGTATTAATTTTTTAAAAGTCAAACTTAATTCCCAGATTCAGATCTAACTGAGTCTTTCGGTCAGAATATATGGTCCTGTACTTGTTTCCGGCATCGAAGTAATATACTCCTCCTATCGTTCCATAGAAATACATTTTCTTATACAGAGGGTAGGATATTCCTATAGACGATCTTACCGAAAACTGAGGATTTGATTGTTTCACAGATTCTTTTATATAATACGGCTCGGAATAGAAGATACGGCCAGCAAGATCTTTATCATCAATATCGAGCATGGAGAAGCCCATATGACTTACATATCTTCCGTTTATATCTTTCTGTATCATTCCTCCCAGTGCAAAATAGAATTTAGTCTTACCCAATTCAAAGAACGTATAATTCAGCGATAATGGTATACCCAGATAGTTAAAATATTGCGATTCACTTATATTGAACACACTATTTGATTTTATCTTCGATGACAAGTGTGTATAAACTAATCCCGTCTCGAAAGACAATTTTGGTGTTATCTCTTTACTAATTGTTACTCCGAAAGAAACAGGCTGTCTGTGTTCCAGCTCAAACTCACTATTTTCTTTACTTAGCGCTTCATTCAAAGCCCTTGTTCTTACAGGATGAGAGAACAGCAATCCTCCACCTCTTTCACTTACATTGTCCGCAAACAGACTGGCACTTCCTGTAACTCCAACAGAGAGTCCCTTCGATGAAGATGTTACTTCCGGTAACATAACTACAGTCTGTGCCAACACCGGAGTTTCTTTTTCCTCTTTTTTCTCTTCCTTAGGCTCTTCTGTTTTCACCGGCTCAGTCACAACTTTCTGTACTGGATCTGTTTCTTTTACAGGTTCCACAGGCTCAGCCATAACTCTGGCTTTGGCCAATAGCGGCGGCACAGCTTTTGGAACTTCAATCACAGTATCCACATCCTGAATTTCCACAGGAGGCGTAACTTCTTCTACAACAACATTAGCATCTTCCATTATTGGTTTATCATCTGTTGGAATAAATAATATACCAATTACAATTGCTGCTGCTACACCTACAGCAATAGCGATGGTCTTTATAATAGATGCTTTTGAGGTCGAAGAAGCTGCATTGGCTGTCGAAGAATTTGCAGATGACGAAGAAGATGATCCATCAGGTGCTTGTACAGGCTGATTAGACAAAAGCTGATCCAGCCCACCCCAAACGGATGCAGGCACTTCCGGCTCAAAGTTTCCTAACTTTGAGGAGAATAGATCCTTTATTTTGTCCTTACCTTCTGTCATTAGTTATGATCTCTCTTTAATATATTGTTTCACCTTCTCCTGTAATATATTTCTGGCTCTTACATATTGAGAACGTGAAGTACCTTCATTAATACCCATCATTTCTGCTATTTCCTTGTGTGAATAATCTTCTATTGCATACAAGTTGAAAACTGTAGAATAACCACGTGGCAGGTCTTGTACCATTTTCAGTAATTCATCCTCCGATATTTTATACATTTGTTCGTCTTCTGTAGAATCGTCCACTACATCGGGAAGATTCTGAACATCGTCGGAAGTCTGAATTATTGATTTTTTCTTTCTTAAGTTTTCTAAAGCAAGGTTTATAAATACGCGCTTGAGCCAACCTTCGAAAGAGCCTCTATCTTGAAATGAATCAATATTAGCAAACACTTTCATGAATCCGTCCTGCAATAAATCCTGAGCAGCATCTTGATCAGAACTATAGCGTAAGCAAATACTATACATCTTACGGGCATATGCCTCGTATAGCATTTTTTGAGCTTCACGCTTTTGTTCCTTACAACCTGCTATAATTTGCAGTTCATTCATATTGGTCAAGCTTCATTTTAGAGATGCATTTTTTGTAGAAATGTTGCATCATCTACACTAAATTTCATCTACTATTATCTTTTTTTAGTAGTAATGAAATTTACATTATCTTTTTTATTTTAGAACTTCTTTATTCCGGCTTTTGGGTGAAAAGTACCATTTTCACCTGCAATTTATTCCCGATATCAATTACATCGACAACATTCTGCAGACTTAATGATTTATCTGCTTGTAATAGAACATTTACTTCGACATTATTGTTCTTTTCTTTTTCCTTTGTAATAGCTGCCATTAAGGCCTGCTCAATCTCTTCTTTTGTAACTTCCTTATCATTAACATAATACCTCAGATCCTGAGTTATTATCAAATTAATATTCTTCTTGGTTACAACCTGCTCCGAAGTTGCGGCATTTGGCAAAAGCACTCTGATAGCCGCCGGAGTAACCATTGTGGATATTATAAGAAAAAACAACAACAGGAAGAACATTATATCGTTCAACGAAGAGGTATAAACCTCCGCAGCCCTTGATTTTCTCCGTTCTATTTTCATGTTTTCTCTCTTTTTTAAGAATAAGCTTTATAAAATCAGGCCTCAACACTACCTCTTTTATAAGCTCTGATTGCTTTCAATACTTCGTTCGATTCTTTATCGATATTGACTACCACTTTATCGATACGTCCATTCAGTACATAATATCCTGCATACGCTATAATCCCTACGAGCAAACCGGCTCCGGAACATATCATCTTCTGATAAAGTCCTGTAGAAATCGTATCTATGGCCAGATCGTTTGTCTTAGCTATATCATAAAATATTTTTATCACGCCGAATATTGTACCCAGAAACCCGAGCATCGGTGCAATAGAAGCGGTAATTCCCAGCCAGTTCATCTGGCTTTCCAATATGCTTATTTGCTGACGGGCTTCCACTTCCATCGATTCCTGTATTTCTTTATCATCCCGGTCAAAGTCTTTAAGTCCGGCTGCAATCACTTTAGCAGAAGCATAAGGACGCTCTACACAAAACTTCAAAGCTTTATCAACTTTCCCTTCGTGTATCAATTCCACAACCCGGGATAACCAAACCGAATCTTTTTTGCCAAGACGGTTTACTACCAGCCATTTATTTATAATGACATATATAGCTAAAAGTGACAAAAGAAAGATGGGTAATAGTATCCATCCACCTTTCATCACAAGGCTTAAATAACTCTCTTCGGGAGCAACTTGGGCTGTTTGCTCCGCCATTTCTACAACGGGGGTAGCCGCCTGAAGTAAAACAAATAAATTCATAAATGATATTTGTTGTAAGGTCTCAGACCTATTTATTATTTCGTTAACTCAAAATAAAACAAGCAGTTAGACTGAATATTGCATCATTAAACACTCTCCTGCTTACATGTTTTTATTGTACAAAATTCGACAGAAGCTCAAAGATACAGTCTTCTGTCGAATTCTATTTATAAATTAATAATCTTTAATATATGCCAAAGCTAACTTTATCTATATATTGATAGAAACAGCTTACCATACCGATTATAAAAATTCCGGCCATCGACATTACCAGTGAGATTTTTAAATATCCGTCTGTATTAACAGTCTCGATAGGAGAATTGTTCTTATTGATAAACATTGCTTTTACTACCAATAAATAGTAATACAAAGATATTACAGTATTCAGGAATGCGAGGAATACGAGCAATACATGTCCCTGCTGCATGGCCGTCATAAATACGAACAGCTTACTGAAGAAACCTGCTGTAGGCGGAATACCTCCCAGCGAGAACATGGCGATCATCATAGCCAGTGCCAGTTTGGGATTTGTATAATATAATCCGTTGTAGTCATCCATATTCACCTTTCCGGCTTTGTCTTCTATCGCGGAAATCACACCGAAAGCTGCCAGGTTGGAGAATACATACACAAAGATGTAAAACATTGTCGCAGCCATACCTTCGGCCGTTCCCGTAAATACACTCAACATAATATAACCGGCCTGCGATATGGAAGAGAATGCAAGGAAGCGTTTCATATTCTTCTGACGGAGAGCGAATAAATTACCAATTGTGATTGTAAGCAGGATTATGATCCATATTATGTTTTGCCAAACGTCTGCAAGTATCGGAAATACTTTGAACAGGATAGCCATCAGTGCAAATACTGCAGCCCCCTTCGATATCGTAGATAAATAAAGGGTTACATTGGTAGGCGCGCCCTGATATGTATCCGGCGCCCAAAGATGGAACGGAACAAGGGATATTTTAAAGAATATTCCGGCGAGAATAAATACCATTGCCATTATTACCATAGGTGCAGAATATATATTTGTAGCGATATCTGCATAATATAGCGTTCCGCAAGCTCCATAAAGGAATGACAATCCGAAAACCATCATACCTGACGAGAAGATAGCATTAAATATATACTTGGCTCCGGCTTCTGCCGACTCTTGCCTGTACTTATCAAACGCAACCAAAGCCGCGATAGGGAGGGATGCTGTTTCGAGGCCAATATAAAACAACAGGAAGTTTCCGGAAGAAACCATCAGATTCATACCTGTCAGGGTAAGTATAGTCAGCATGAAGAATTCTCCGCGCTTGATAATTGAGTCTGGTCTGTTGAGCCATGAATTTGCTTGTAAGAAAATCAGGAATACACCTATATTCAGTATATTCTTTATTGTAAGATAAGCCGGACCGGTAACATACATGCCCGCAAAGGATGCTCCATTATCTTTAAAAAAGAAACATAGGACGGTATGTGCCAGAAACAATGTACAGGCCACAGGGAAGAAATATTTCTTTGCGTTGTCCGAAGCAAACAAATCATAAATAATAAGTAAGAGAAATACCACTATAAGTGATAGCTCGTGCTTCATCAACAAATAATTACTCAAATCCATTTTTATATCTTAGTTTTAGTTACGAGTTACGAGTACGGGTTACAAGCAACTGCCTTTTGTATTTTATATTGTTTACTGATAACTGTTGACTGTTAACTGATTATTTTATATATCCCAGACTTGAAGTAATCAAATCGGAAATCCATCCTGGGAATAGTCCCATACCAGCAACACAGATTATCAATCCTACTGTTGCTATTTTTTCATGCCATACAGCATCGGTCAGTTCCATGTGATGCGGGTCCTGAACTGGTCCGAACAGTATTTTACCAACCACTTTCAGTATATAAACTGCTGTCACCACAATTGAGGATATAGCAGCAATCGTAAATATCCGGTGGAACATATCGTTATGTTCGAATGCACCCACGAAAATTGTCATCTCAGCCACAAATCCACTCAATCCCGGAAGACCAAGGGAAGCCAGACCGGCAATTACATAGCATACACTGAGGAATGGCATAATCTTCATCAACCCTCCCATTTGGCGTATATCGCGGGTATGTGTACGTCCGTATATCATACCTATCAGAGCAAAGAAAAGGGCTGTCATCAGACCGTGCGAAAGCATTTGCATCACTGCCCCGGTCATAGCCGTCTGGTTCATCATCAATATAGCGAACAATACCAGTCCACAGTGACTTACCGAGGAATAAGCATTAATATATTTCAGGTCTGTTTGAGCGATAGCTCCCAATGCCCCGTAAATTACACTGATACCCGTAAGTATTATAAATATCCACGACAGTTCATCGGCTGCTTCCGGCATCAAGCGCATAGCGATACGGAAACACCCGTATCCCCCCAGCTTCATCAATACTCCGGCATGAAGCATAGATACTGCTGTAGGTGCCGATGCGTGGCCGTCAGGCGACCATGTATGGAATGGGAATAAGGCTCCCAGTACCCCGAATCCCAGGAATGTAAGCGGGAATATCCAGTATTGGGCAGAGAGAGGAATACTATTATTAGCCGCTATTTCGAGGATATTGAATGTATAGTCTCCTGTAGTTGAAGAATGGTAATAGATTCCAAGAATACCTACAAAGAGGAATGCGGAACCTCCCATCAGCATGAGGGTCAATTTCATTGCCGAATATTCTTTGCGTCCCGTACCCCAAAGTCCTATAAGCAGGTACATCGGTATCAGGGCTATCTCGTAGAAGAAGAACATGGTAAACATATCCAGAGAGATAAAGAATCCATATACACCGATCGACAATAGTGTCAGCCACATAAAGAAGTCTTTCGGTAACGGATTCATATTCCAGGAGGCAAAAGTCCCTGTAAATATAATGATGGCTGTGAGCAGTATCATCAGCACAGAAATACCATCAACCCCGATAGCGTAATGAATATTCATACTTGCCGCCTGAAACCAGACTGCGTCGAATGTAAACAACATTTCCGCAGCATTCCCTGCTGCCCGTTCCTGATAGAACATAAACAGGAGAACCAAAGCCAAAATAACTTCTATAACTGCACCTACTACTCCCACGGTGCGTACTTGTTTGATGTTGCGACACGGTATGAACGCAAGCAACATCACAACAGGAACTAGAACAAATAATGAAAGAATATTCATATTCTTATATTTTTAACTATATCTTATTTACAAATAAAAGCAATTAACCATCCACCAAAACCGACCACAAGTATCAATGCTCCCAACAGGTAAGCCAATGCATACTGCTGAATATATCCTGACTGGAAATTCTTGATCGTACTGGACGCTGCTTGCGTAACATAAGCCAGTGAATCCATGAAGCCGTCCACAAACTTCTTATCAAACCATGCTATCGTTGCCGAAATACGCTTAAAGATAATATTGCGTGTTACATACAGCCACAATTCGTCGAAATAGAACTTATTATGCGCCCATTTATAGAATGTACTGATGCTTGATGCGATTTTGTCTGGTATATCGTTTTTCTTGAAGTATAATCTGAATCCGATACCGATACCGACAAGTGATATCAATACGCTGGTCACTGCAACCTGCATATTAATATGCGCATCGTAAGGTACGCCATCCGAAGTCACAAACTTACTGAAAGGAACAAAACCTGCCCCGAAGGCAAACACAGCCAGTATAATCAAAGGGATTGCCATTGATGGACCCGCCTCATGCGGTTCATGGTGATAATGTTTCTTTTCATAGAAAAAGATACGAAGGAACAGGCGTGTCATATAGAACGCGGTCAATCCCGCTGCAACCGACAAGATTATATATATCGGAAAATTGTGCTCCATTGCGGCAGCCAATATCTCATCTTTACTAAAGAATCCTGAGAATGGATAAATCCCGGCTATAGCCAGCCAGGCAATACCAAACGTAATACAGGTGATGGGTAGTTTCTTGGCAAGTCCGCCCATATCCCCCATCTCATTACTATGCACTGCATGGATGATAGCTCCGGCGCAAAGGAATAATAATGCTTTGAAGAATGCATGCGTAAACAAGTGGAACATACCCGCCATATAACCTAATCCTTCGTGATCGCCGAATTTGGAAACACCTAAAGAAGTAAGCATGAATGCAATCTGAGATATAGTAGAAAATGCCAGTACACGTTTGATATCGGTCTGGGTACAGGCCACCACCGCAGCAAACAATGCCGTGATCGCTCCTACCCATGCTATAACAGTCAAAATTTCAGGCGCTCCGAAATGATATATCGGGAACAAACGCGCCACAAGGAATACTCCGGCTACAACCATCGTTGCGGCATGGATAAGGGCTGACGCAGGGGTCGGACCTTCCATCGCATCGGGCAGCCAGATGTGGAACGGCATCATCGCCGATTTCCCGGCACCTCCCATAAATATGAGGAGCATTGCCCACGAAAGGACAGACATGCCAAGGAATGACATCCCGGCTGTAGACGATACGCAGATATCCGCATTCGATGCAGTCAATGTAGCAAAGTCGAATGTACCTGTGAAATATGATAGTAACAGAATACCTACAAGGAAGAAGAAGTCAGCAAAACGGGTAACAATAAATGCTTTCTTCGAAGCGGCTACTGCCGACGGTTTTACATAATAGAAGCTGATGAGCAGGAATGAAGATACCCCCACAAGTTCCCAGAAGATATACATCTGGAATATATTGGTTGCCACAACAAGCCCCAGCATCGCGAAACTAAACAGGGACAGAAAAGCGTAATAGCGTTGGAATCCTTTTTCGCCCTTCATATAACCCAAGCTATAAACATGTACCATCAGCGATACGGTAGTAATCACAACCAGCATCATCACCGATATAGGATCGAGGTACATACCTAAATCGATATGCAATGTATCCGTAAATCTTAACCACTGGAAGTGGAATACATTTATAGCCTGATAAACGCCATCGGCGCCTTTTCCTACTTCGAAGAAATACTGATAGGCTGTAGTATAAGCCAACACTGCCATTACTGCGAGGGAAAGGCTTCCCAGTGTTCCGGCAATTACAGGCTTCATATATTTTCCGCCCAGCCCGAGAATGAGGAACATTACGACAGGAAGTACAAGTATCAGTATAGAATAATTAAATGCGTCCATATTTTATATCTTTTCCTTGCTTAGTTTTTCATTTTAGTAATATTCTCATCTATATATATACTCTTCACATGGCGGTATATATTGATAATGATGGCGATGGCTATCGCTGTTTCGGCGGCGGCTATTCCTATTGCAAACAGGGTAAAGAAAAACCCTTCGAGCTGTCCCGGATACAGATAACGGTTGAATACCACAAAATTCAGGTCGGCAGCATTGAGCATCAACTCCACAGAAACCAAAACCATCAACATGTTTTTACGCGAAAGGAAACCATATACCCCGGCAAAGAACATAATAGTACTTACCGCCAGATAGGCCTCGATAGGCACCGGTCCTGATAGAAAACTTGTTATAAAATCACCCATAATATTTATTATCCGCCCCTCCAACCTCCCCAAAAGGGAGGCTACCTGTGAGGGTATTTGTATTATATTACTTTTTTACTATTCATTTCAGTCTCCCCTCCCTTTGGAGGGGTAGGGGGAGGTATTATCTTTTTCTGGCAATCATTATACCACCAATAATACAAGCTAACAATAACACACTTATAGCCTCGAACGGCAGCAAGTACTGGTATTTATCCGTACCCATCATTGCCATACCTATATCCTGCATCTGGAACTCGCTTTGCGTAACGTAAGTATAAAACTTGTTCACATTGTAGAATATAATGTGACCGCAAATACCCAATCCGGCCAAAGCCGCAACAGCTGCTATAAATATCCTGCCCGGTTTTTCGAATTTGACATCCACTCCCGGTTCATGGGTGAGCAGGATAGCAAAGATGAACAATACCATCACACCTCCTGCATAAACAGCTATCTGTACCGCCATCAGGAAATGGTAATCGAGTAGTAAATACAAACCTGCCGTACCTAAAAGGACAAATAACAGGAATGTCGCCGAGCGGATAATCTTCTGTGTTGTGACCGCCATAATGGTGGAAAACACAATGATTGTCGCTATAATGTAAAATATAATCTGTTCTGCCATAATCTGTTGATTATCGTATATTATTTATTCTTTATCTTCTTTTGGCTCAATATCCCCATCTGTTTTCGACGCAGGTACTGTTTTGGTTGTCACATCCTTTTTCACATCCAGTTCAGGATGGCTTCCATCGGTCGTTTTTATATCCTGTGCAGGTATAGGTTCGAGCGGAGTCTGGGGTACATTTTCCGGCGCCGTATTCTTTCCATGTACGGCATCTTCTGCTTTAGCGACAGGACTTGTTACAACAGCAGGTTTTTCCTTTTTCTTTTCACGGAGCTTAGAACCTTCATGGTTTAGTTGCTGGATAAGTTTACTACGTGTAAAGAGCGAATTTTCGAAAGTATTGGCAAAAACAATTGCATCAGACGGACAGGTTATCACACACAGATTGCAGAATGTACACATTCCTAAATCATAAATGTAACGGTCTATTATTTTTTTCTTTTTCCCGTCCTCTGTCTCTATACTCTTCGATATTACCTGTATTGTCCCGTTAGGGCAATTCATCTGACAGATACCACAAGCTGTACAGGCATGTTCGTTATTTTCATCGTGCGGCATAATCAGCTCGCCACGGAAACGGTCAGGGATTACAAGGGTTGCGCGGTTTTCAGGGTATTGCTCTGTGATCTTTTTCGTCCACAGCTCACCCCATGTCACCCTCATACCTGTGAGCAATGACTTGATACCTCCAAATAAACCTGAAAAATATTCTGATACTGAACTCATTGTCGTATTTTCTATAAATTAAGGTCTCAGACCTTTTTATTATTTTTATATCTGCAACAGTATTAAATACTATCTTTTACTCATTTAAAAGTCCAACCCAATAAAACCATAGCTACCATCAATAATATGTTTACCATATTAATCGGTAATAAATATTTCCATTCCAGATTCAACAGCTGGTCGATACGCAAACGCGGGAACGTCCATCTTACCCACAAACTAAGGAAAACAAGAAATCCTGCTTTTCCAAAGAACCAAAGGAATGAAGGGATATAATTCATCACATGGTTAAATCCATCCCAGCCTTCAATCTGTACAGGCATCCATCCCCCTAAGAATACAGTAGCGGCGATACCTGCAACGATAAACATATTCAGATACTCAGCCAGATAGAAAAACCCGAATTGCAATCCGGAATATTCCGTATGATAACCTGCTGTTAATTCCGATTCAGCCTCCGGTAAGTCGAAAGGCCCACGGTTAGTTTCGGCATGCCCTGAAATCAGATAGATAATAAATGCGATAAATGCGGGTACGTGTCCTGCTATTATATTCCATTGATGGAGATATGTCTGTCCCTGTATAATCTGGGAAAAACTCATTGTTCCTGACAATACAACTACTGTCATCAAAGCAAATCCTGCTGAAAGCTCGTAGCTTATAAATTGTGCTCCGCTTCGCATGGCACCGATCATCGAATATTTGTTATTACTTGACCATCCGGCCAGTAATACCCCGATGATGCCCAATGATGAAACGGCAATTACATAGAATACGCCGATATTGAAATCCACGACTTGAAGTCCCTGACCAAATGGTAATGCACCGAATGTAAGCATGGAAGCCACAATCATAAAGAAAGGCGCTGTAAAAAACAGGAACCTGTCGGATTGCTTAACATGAATAATTTCCTTCAGTAATATCTTAACCATGTCGGCTACACTCTGAATGAGTCCGTACTTACCTACACGGTTCGGGCCTAAACGCGCCTGAAAAAATGCCGTAATTTTACGTTCTACATAGATTAATATCAAAGCCAGTACTGCATAAAGAGTCAGTAGGACAATACCTATCAGTACAAATTCTATTGTCAGAGCTGCCCATGCAGGCAAATTGGCATGTAGCCATGTATCAAGCCATGTGGTCAATTGAGAGGGCTCTAACGAAAATTTTAACAGCATATGTTTTTATATTGATAAAATGAATAAGCAAAAAAAGCATTTAATGCAACATTATTTAACCGCAACCTATTATTGCTGTTGCAAATACAAAAGCAACAAATAGGTCTGAGACCTTAATCTGTATTAACGGTCGATATCAGGAATCACATAGTCCATAGAACCACCGATACCGATAAAGTCTGAAATTTTCTCATCTTCACAAATCAACGGCATCACCGAAACAGCAGCCATCGACGGAGAACGGAATTTCAGACGGTATGGAACCTTGTCGCCACGGCTTTCGATGAATACACCGAATTCTCCACGGCCAGCCTCCACTCTTTGATAGTACTCACCTTCAGGCAGTTTGATTATAGCTTTTGTTTTAGCTAAGAATTCACCATCAGGTATATTGTCTACTAATTGTTCTATAATTTTCAGAGACTCTTCTATTTCATCCAGACGGTTCAGGTATCTGGCGAAAGCGTCTCCTTCTTCACGTATGATTTCTGTAAATTCTACTTTATCGTAAAGTGCATAAGGTACATGCTTACGAATATCAGAAGCGAATCCCGAACCACGTCCTGCAGGTCCTGTAACTGCAAAAGAGATCGCTTCTTCTTTGGAAAGAAGACCCAGACCTTTCATACGTCCCAGTGCGATGACATTACCGGTAAATAACCTGTCATATTCTTTCAGGCGCTTACGCATGAGCGGAATGAATGCTTTTACATCTTTCTGGAATTCAGGGTATATATCGAACATAACACCACCGATAACGTTGTAATTGATAATCAAACGCCCGCCTGATGTTTGTTCAAATATCTTCAGTATCTCCTCACGTTCACGCATACCGTATATAAAGGCAGTGGTAGAACCTAGGTCCATACACATGGTCGCCCAGGCTACAAGATGGGAATCGATACGATTCAACTCATCCATAATGGTACGGATATATTGCGCTCTTTCCGGAACTTCTATTCCTGCGGCTTTCTCCACACACATACATAATCCGTGACGGTTGATGTTTGCAGAAAGATAGTCCAGGCGGTCTGTCAGGTGTAGTATTTGCGGATAGGTCATATTTTCGCACATTTTTTCTATCCCGCGATGAATGTATCCGCTGTGAACGTCTATCTTCTTCACCATCTCACCTTCCAATGCAACACGGAAGTGCATCACCCCATGGGTAGAAGGGTGTTGTGGCCCTATATTTATTATATAATCGGTCTCTTCAAATACCCTTACATTCTCCTCCTTAAATCCATTCGGAGTTTCCATAATCCGGGGAGCAATATCAACGATATCTTTACTCTCTACCGAAACAGGATTCAATACAGGGTTTGCATCATAATCTTTTTTCAAAGGAAAACCATTCCAATCGGAATTGAGAAAGAAACGGCGCATATCCGGATTATTGATAAAACGGATACCGAACATTGCATATACCTCACGTTCGTTATAATGGGCGGTTTCCCATATATCTGTAACTGTATAAAGCAATGGATTTTCTCTATCGGCTGTACCTGTTTTCATGACAACTTCTTTCGATAAATCTTTTGATGATGCCAAGAGGTAGTTTACCCCGAGCTTTTCGCCCCAGTCCATTCCGGTCAGCATAGCCAGATAGTCGAAAGGATACTCTGCATGATAACGAAGAGCTTTTGCCAAATGGCGTAATTTATCCGGCTCCACAGTAACCGTAAGCCTTCCGGCCTCTTCGATCACCGCTTCGGGTACGGCTTCCAATATTACTTTCCTGATGTTTTCCATCGATATATTATAGTTGCGAATTACATGTTAATTTTATATGGGGAATAACTGCCCCTATCTGTGCGTGTAACCAGAAACGAGTTACTTATTCTTTTTATCTACTTTGAACAAAAAGCGTTCCACCTTGATTTTACGTTGCAGCTGCATCAAGCCATAAAATAAAGCTTCAGGACGAGGAGGACATCCCGGCACATATACATCTACCGGCATTATTTCATCGATTCCTTTCACTACATGGTATGAATCCACAAACGGGCCTCCGGAAATAGCACAACTGCCCATGGCCACAACATACTTCGGTTCTGCCATCTGGTCGTAAACACGCTTAAGCAGCGGAGCCATTTTATGTACGATTGTACCTGCTACCACCATTGTATCGGCCTGGCGGGGACTATTACGCGTAACCTCCATCCCAAAACGGGCGAGGTCGTAACGGGCAGCAGCCGAAGCCATAAATTCGATACCGCAACAACTGGTAGCGAAAGCCAAAGGCCAGACAGAATTGGATCGTCCCCAGTTAATAAGATCGTCCAGTTTTCCAACAACAACCGGAACTCCGTTTTCATTCAGCTCCTTTATATAATCTTCAAGGTATTCATTATCCTTAAACTCATCGTTAGGAATACCTTTTATATATATTTTCTTTATTTCCATTGCAATGCTCCTTTCCTCCATGCATAAGCCAGTCCAAGGCCTAAGATTAATACAAAAAACAATATGCTATATAATCCGAGCATTCCTAAGTTCCGCACAACAGTCGCCCACGGAAATAAGAATATCGCTTCCACATCGAACATCAGATACAGGATTGCATAAAGATAATACCCTACCTTAAACTGCATCCATGAAGTACCGTGGGTAGGAACCCCACATTCATACGGTTCTCCTTTTTGTGCATTAAATGATTTTGGTGATAACAACAATGCCATGCCGAGACCGGCACACACAAGCATAATTCCGGTTAAAAGAACTACTAAAAAAAGAGCAGAAGAACTCATATTTTCATTTTAAGATTAAAACTTTTCTATCAATTGTCAATCACTTCTATGGTATCCGTAACACTTTGTTAAAAGAGCAAAAAGCGCACCAAATGAGAGTCTGCAGACAATCGGCGCAAAATTACAGTTTTATTTTTTAAACACAAAAATTTATATGCCAAATTATTCAAATTTGACAACTAAAGATTACAAAACAACCTTTTATGCTTTTTCCTTGACTATATAAATAGGACGTTTCTTTGCCTCCAGATAGGTTTTGGATAGGTATTGCCCCAGAATACCAAGACAGAACAACTGAATACCTCCTATAAAGAAAATTACACACATAGTAGACGGATACCCCTGCACATCATCTCCGAACACCAGCGTTTTGAAAATTATAATACAAATCATCACAAATGCGATAAGACAGAACAAGATACCAAACAGGGAAGCAATAAGCAAAGGACGGGTAGAGAAAGCAATTATCCCTTCCAGAGAATACAGGAATAATCCAACAAATGACCACTTGGTCTGTCCGGCAACACGCTCGATATTTTCGAAAGCTATCCACTTAGTATTGAAGCCAACCCATCCAAAAATACCTTTTGAGAACCGGTTATATTCACTCATTTCAAGGATAGCATCTACCATCTGGCGCGTCATCAAACGAAAATCACGCGCTCCGTCAACCACCTCCGTATCCGATATTTTATTTATAAGTTTATAAAATTGTTTCGCAAAGAATGAGCGCATAACGGGCTCTCCTTTCCTGTCCACACGCCTCGTCGCCACACAGTCGTAATCTTCCGTTTTCAGACTCTCATACATCTCTTTCAGCAGCGAAGGCGGGTCTTGCAAGTCGGCATCTATCAACGAAATATAATTCCCTGTGGCAGCTTTCAAGCCGGCATATATACCTGCCTCTTTACCAAAATTCCGGGAAAAAGAGACATAATGAACCCTGTCATCCGATTCGTTCAATCCTTTCACCAATTCCAACGTCTTATCCTTAGAACCGTCATTGATAAAAATAAATTCAAATTCCTGTTCCGGCATTTCGTCCGTCAGTTTCACTAATTCTTTATATAGGAAAGGGAGAGCTTGTTCTTCATTATAGCAAGGCACAATTAAAGATATCTTATCCATGTTTCGATATTTGTTTATGTTTTATACAAAGTTATAGTGTTTCGGAGGAAAAACTATTTTTATTTGGATCAAATCTACAGAATCTGTCATTTAATCTTTCTTAATTTACAAAATATAAATAAATGGTTCCTCTTTATATTTCCTTCAATGCCATAGCCATCCGGAATTACATATTTTCCCTCCATATTGTTCGCTATTAAGATATATACTTCATCGTACTTTCCAACTTTCTCTTGGAAAGTATTGGGAGAGAAGGAAAATTCGACAGGACGCTCATCCGTAAAACGCGGTATAGCCCCGATCTGGCAAACAGACTCACTTCCTCCTAAAACAAGTGGAATATCTCCATCATTTACATATTCTGCTTCAATAGGAATTACACCCCAGTTTACATTAGTAGAAATTGTCTTTCCTAACATCAGAATAGAAAATAACAGACATAAGAATATCTGTTTTTTCGAATCGAGATAAAATAGCAGGCAGGGAACCAACAACAAGATTATAGGGAACACGGGCACAATGTACCTAACTACTTTCATCGGAGCCAAAAATCCGACTATAAGCATCCATAGAAAAGCACATAAGAATAGAACAGAAAGCGGCTTGAGAAAAACATTGCGCCTTTTCTTATACAACTTTGCAATCATTATATATGCAAAAACTATAAGCAGCAGAACTATCTCCAATATACTAAGAAAATATTCTGAAATCTCACCCAATATTCCGGATAATGACAGTCTCAAATTATCCGACAATCCCGCTATACTGAGTTTTCCTAAAGCCTCCTCGCCTCTTTCCATAAACAAGCCTTGATTGTAGCTTAGATACATAATTAGCACGAAAATATACGACAATCCCAAAACAGCGACGAAGAACAGAATATTTCTTTTTTCCGAATATTTATAAGAATAGAACAACAACGCACATCCAAGAAGAAAAACATAAAATATTGCAAAATAACCAGACAAAAATGTTAAAGCAGTTACAAAAGACAAAAACAGAAGATTTGGCCATGAATCTATCTTCTCACCTCTCATCATTCTGATGCAACATAATATGAACAAATATGACATCAGAATAAATATTGTTTCTTGCAACTGATAAGGCCTCAGGAATAAAGTCCCCCCAACTGAAGCTGGATTCAGAAAGGCCACAATCAACAACCCTAAGATGAGAAGTTTCTCTGAAAATAATTCCGAGGCCAGTTTATACAGAAGTATAAAGCTAAGTATAAAAAATGCCAGATTCAAAATAAATCCGCGCCACATCACTTGTGCAATATCCGAATTATCAGCCCCAGCCAGGCTCAAGCGAAAAAGAGAATAATAAAGATTTGTATGAGGCGAGTCTCGTGTCGTGTGTCGCAGACTTTTTATATCATTCAGTATGCCTGACAAGCTATTATCTGCCGACAGAAGGATAGACTTAACTTCCCTTCCGGTAAAAGATGTAGAATCATCCTTAATACCTACAAAAAGGCTCTTTTCATTTACCGTCGATATAACTACAGACAGATATTCGTCAAGAAAGAGATTCTCTTTATCTTCGAATTTATAAAAACGAAGACCAATAGCCAACAGCAAAACCAGCAAAATCCAAAGATTCCATTTATTAAAAAATCTCCTTATATTCATTTAATCCACAGATTATAAATTTTCACTCATCCGGCTACAAAGTTATATTTTTAAAATAATTAACACAAAGTGCGAATATATTATACTCTTAGCCCAATTAACCATTGGAGAAGCCTTCAGACTCCAGATACTTATGCACCAAACGCGACACAGGATACTCCCCAGCATCTTCCACCTTCATCCCCAAGTATTCATCATTATCCGGCATTGCCGAGATCGTAATCCGATAAAATGTTGCATATATAGTCTGATGAGAAAGGACATGCTTCATTTGTGTTATATATTTAACATGAAGTTCATCACCATTTTTGAATATACGCCTGAAACTATCTGTCCTCTGTAATTCTTCCACAGGCATAGCCTGCACGGTTTCTATCAAAGGGAGTTCATATAAACCCTGCCAGATATCTTTAGCCGTACGCTTGTGCAGAAGCATATGCCCATCGCCGGACCGGATATCGAAATAATTGAAAAAACGGGAACGAACCTTTTGTTTCCCGGCTTTAACCGGATATACATTCACTTTAGATTGTGCATATGCAAGGCACATTACCGAAGCCGGGCAATTGTTACAATCAGGCGACACAGGCACACACTGCAATGCTCCAAATTCCATAACAGCCTGATTGTGCAAACCCGCCCTTTTATCATCAAGGAGTTCCTGAGCAAGCTGAGAGAACAGCTTCTTTCCTCTTGTACTATCTATAGGCTCCTCCACTGCAAATATACGCGACAGCACCCTGAAGACATTACCGTCGACAACAGCATACGGCTGATTATAGGCAAAGGATACAATTGCGGCAGCCGTGTACTCCCCCACCCCTTTCAAGCTCAAAACATCCGTATAGCCACGTGGAAAAATTCCATGATATTTATCCAAAACCATTTTTGCGGCTGCATGGAGATTACGCGCACGGCTATAATAGCCCAGACCCTGCCAAAGCTTCAACACCTCATCTTCTTCGGCCTGCGCCAATAAACCTACAGACGGAAATCTTTTTACAAACCGGTTAAAATACGCATATCCCTGATCTACACGGGTTTGCTGCAATATAATTTCTGAAATCCAGATAATATATGGGTCTGTAGTATCACGCCAGGGCAACTCCCGCTTATTCTGCTCATACCACCTTATTAATATAGAACTTAATCTCAAATCTTTTTCTGTACTCATTTACAATTATTTACAATAAGCAAAAATCAGTTGTCGCCGAAAGTTAATTTCTTCATTATTTAGAAAAAATGGTTATTATTTGTTTCAAAGGTAAATAAAAAGCTATATATTTGCAGTCCAAAAAATTAATTGTTTTGAATCTAAAAAAAATAAGAAAATGACAAAAGCTGACATCGTTAACGAGATTGCGAAAAATACAGGCATAGACAAAGCGACTGTATTGAAAACAGTTGAATCATTCATGGACGTAGTCAAAGACTCCCTGAGCAAGAATGAAAATGTTTATTTAAGAGGTTTCGGTAGTTTCATCGTGAAGACAAGAGCTCAAAAAACAGCTCGTAACATCTCTAAAAACACGACTATCATTATACCTGCACATTCAATTCCGGCATTCAAACCGGCTAAAACTTTCGTAATCCAGGTAAGAAAGTAATTGAGACGTACATAATTATTAATTACTAAATATATAAATAACATGCCAAGCGGAAAGAAAAGAAAAAGACATAAAATGTCTACGCATAAGCGCAAAAAAAGACTGAGAAAGAACAGGCATAAGAAGAAAAAATAAGCCTTATTTCTTTCTTTAACAGAAATATACAGGAACAAACTTACAAATTGTTGAATTTTAAGTTTGTTCTTTGTGTATTATACGCAACCCGCTTCTTGTGCACAAAGAAGCAACCCTATTTTCAGGTTTAAATACTGAATATATTTAAATCTAATTTTCAACTTCTAAATTATAGTTATGAATAGCGAACTAGTAGTCGATGTTCAGCCCAATGAAGTCTCGATAGCAGTACTTGAAGACAAAAAACTTGTCGAACTGCAAAAAGAAGGAAGAGACGCTTCATACGCGGTAGGGAACATCTATGCCGGCAAAGTAAAAAAGCTTATGCCCGGACTAAACGCTGCTTTTGTAGACATTGGATACAAAAAGGACGCTTTTCTTCACTATTTAGATCTTGGTGCTCAATTCAAATCTGTTGATAAGTTCTACAAACAGGCACTTGCTGACAAGAAAAAATTCCCGAACATCTCCAAGATGAAACTGGAGAATGATATCGAAAAGGATGGATCTATCAGCGACATACTGAAACCCGGACAGGAAATCCTGGTACAAATAGCCAAAGAACCTATATCGACAAAAGGCCCCCGCCTTACATCGGAATTGTCCCTGGCCGGACGTTTCCTTGTTGTTATACCTTTCAACGATAAAGTCTCCGTATCGCAAAAAATAAAGTCGAAGGAAGAACGAGCCCGACTACGCCAGCTGATACAGAGCATAAAGCCTAAAAACTTCGGCGTAATAGTCAGAACTGTAGCCGAAGGCAAAAAAGTAGCCGACCTGGATACTGAGCTGAAAACACTCGTAAAGCGATGGGATGACAACCTACCCAAAATACAAAAAAGCAAATTGCCGACACTCGTCTTTGAAGAAACCGGACGTATTGTTGCACTTTTGCGCGACGTATTCAACCCTAGCTTTCAAGAGATTCATGTAAACGATCCCGATACATGTAATCAGATAAAAGACTATATTTCATTCATTGCTCCCGAAAAGAAAAATATTGTAAAACAATATGATGGTGGCCTCACCATATTCGACAACTTCGGCGTTACAAAACAAATAAAAGCACTTTTTGGAAAAACGGTGACATTCCGCAATGGAGCATATCTGATTATAGAACACACGGAAGCATTACACGTAATAGACGTAAATAGCGGTAACAGGTCTAAGAATCCGGAAGCCGGACAAGAAAATAACGCCTGGGAAGTGAATTCCGCGGCAGCAGAAGAAATAACCAGACAGCTAAGATTACGGGATATGGGGGGCATAATCGTAATCGACTTTATAGATATGACTGAAGGCGAGCACCGCAGTCAACTGATAACAAGAATGCAGGAATTGATGGCCAACGACCGCGCCAAGCACAACATTTTACCTTTGAGTAAATTTGGATTGATGCAAATCACAAGGCAGCGCGTTCGCCCTGAAATGGAGATCACCACAACCGAGATTTGTCCCAACTGTTTCGGAAAAGGAGAAATAAGGCCATCTATATTATTCACAGACACCTTGCGTATGAAAATCAGTTATCTTGTGAAAGATCTGAAAGTGAAGAAATTTACCTTGCACGTACATCCATACGTTGCAGCGTTTATCAATCAAGGTCTTGTTTCCCTCAAATGGCAGTGGAAATGGAGATACAGTATGGGAATAAAAATATTACCAAACCAGAATCTGGCTCTTCTCGAATATCATTTTTATGATGAGAACAAAGAAGAAATAGATATGAAACAAGAGTTTGAAGTAAAATAATTATTACCTAAAATACATGAGACCCCGCTTTGACACATCGAAACGGGGTCTTTTTTTATTGTATAAGAATCTGCAACCGGATTCAATCGTCTTATTATTAAGATCATCTTCACTTTTTAATTTATTGCTCCAACAGTTTCATAGGTAAAAGGATTATAACTAAATTTGCTCTGAATTAAATTCAGTGTCACACAATAGATGAGCTCCGAAAAGAATATATATAAGCTGGGAATAGCTCTGAGTGGAGGAGGAGCAAAAGGTTTCGCCCACCTTGGTGTACTACAGGCACTCAATGAGAGAGGACTTTATCCTGAAGTGATATCAGGTACCAGTGCGGGAGCCTTTGCCGGAGTACTATATGCAGACGGACACACGCCCGAAGAGATAATATCATTCTTCAAAAAAAAGGTTTTTCGCGAGTTTGCCGAATTTGCAATACCTCATGGAGGGTTCTTTAAAAGTCAAGGCTTCCAGTCTTTTCTGAAAAAGCACTTAAAATCAAAAAACTTTGAAGATCTGAAAATTCCCTTACATGTGCTGGCTACGGACATAGAACATGGCGAAAGCATGGTATTTACCTCCGGCCCGTTAATACCGGCAGTGATAGCCTCGTGTTCTGTCCCGATCATATTCAGGCCTGTGGAAATCAATAAACATTACTATGTAGACGGAGGGTTATTCAAGAACTTCCCGGTTTCGACGATACGCCGCGAATGCGCAAAGATAATCGGTGTAAATGTAAGTCCGATCACCAAGTCTGAATTCCGCAGCTCCATAAAGTACATTGCAGAGCGATCGTTCCACTACATGTCCGGTTCGAACACGCTACTTGACCGCAATCTGTGCGATTACCTAATAGAATCGGTCTCGCTCTCGCGGTATTCAATGTTCGACCTCGACCATGTGGAAGAGATATATCAGACCGGTTATGAGTTGACTATGGCATTTTTCAAAGACAATGAAGATGCATTATTAAAGGACTTTCCCTATCTTGCAGTACAACCGACAGAAAGACACCTATAAACACTTTAAGAGTGTAATTCTACTTTTGCTTTTTCTTTGTGCCCTTTTTGGTAAAAACGAAGATTTAACCACAAAGAACACAAAGTTTTACGCAAAACACAGAAGGGAGACACATAACTGTTTGACATTTAAACATATTTATATGAGGTTCCCATTATTTTATCCAATCATTACGCCAATTTAATCTGCAATGCCCGGCTGATTACATCCAAAAAGTCTTCCGTATTCAGATAATTTGAACGCTCCATTTTATCCCCATATACAAGCAAGGCCAGATCTTTAGTCATTTTACCCTGCTCTACTACTTCTATACAGGTTTGCTCTAACTTATCGGCAAAATCGACCAAAGGTTGATTTCCATCAAGCTTACCGCGATGTGCCAGACCTCTTGTCCATGCAAAGATAGAAGCTATTGGATTCGTGGATGTCTCTTTACCTTGCTGATGCTGACGATAGTGGCGCGTTACCGTTCCATGAGCAGCTTCCGCTTCCATTATCTGCCCGTCGGGAGTAAGCAGCACCGAAGTCATCAACCCGAGAGAGCCGAAGCCCTGCGCCACTGTATCGGACTGTACATCTCCATCGTAGTTTTTACAAGCCCAGACAAAACCTCCGTTCCATTTCAGGGCGGAAGCCACCATATCATCTATCAGGCGGTGTTCATATGTAATTCCGGCTTTCGCATATTCAGCTTTATAGTCATTTTCATAGACTTCCTGAAATATATCTTTAAAGCGGCCGTCATAAGCCTTCAATATTGTATTTTTCGTAGATAGATACAACGGATATTTCTTTTGTAACGCAAGCCTGAAACAAGAGTGAGCAAACCCGTATATAGATTCATCCGTATTGTACATACCCATAGCCACACCATCACCACTGTAGTTATAGACAGTGTATGACTGAGGTTCACCCTCTTCCGGCGTAAAGGTAAGGGTCAAGGTACCTTTCCCTTTTGTTACAAAATCGGTGGCTTTATATTGATCGGCATGTGCATGACGCCCGATAATAATCGGCTGCGTCCATGTATTCACTAAACGCGGGATATTGCTGATAATAATCGGTTCGCGGAAAACTGTACCCCCTATTATATTACGGATAGTACCATTGGGAGATTTCCACATCTTTTTCAGACCGAATTCCTCTACACGTGCCTCATCCGGAGTAATAGTGGCACATTTTACGGCTACTTTGTATTTTTTTGTAGCCTCTGCACTGTCTATTGTTACCTGATCGTCTGTTGCATCACGGTTCTGAATGCTCAGGTCGTAATATTTCAGGTCGATTTCTACATAAGGGAGAATTAGTTTATCCTTAATATATTGCCAGATGATGCGGGTCATTTCATCTCCGTCCATCTCTACAATGGGATTCGCTACTTTTATTTTTTGCATCTTACTTATATTGGTTTTGATTAAATATTATTGTTTGTTTTGTATATCTTTCAGCCACATAGCCAACAGGTCCAGCATTTGGGTATGATATTTGAAATTCTCTCTCATACCCCAGCCATGTCCACCTTCAGGGAATATGTACATTGTTGCCGGCACATCATTCTGCTTCAGAGCATTATAATATAATATACTATTAGCCGGCGGAACCGCCTTGTCGTCATCACTCAATAACAATATTGCAGGCGGAGTGTTCACATTTACCTGCTTTTCGTTAGAAAAAGCATGCACATCGGTAACAGAAGGCTTATCTCCCAATAAATTCAACTTGGAACCTCCATGCGTAGCCACTTCCATCGTGATAACAGGATAGAAAAGGATTGAAAAGTCCGGTCTTGTACTTGTTCCCTTTATCGCATAATGGGTGGAGGCTGTCGCAGCCAGATGCCCGCCTGCAGAAAAACCTGCGATACCGATTTCATTTGCATCGACACCTAGTTCACCTGCATGCTCGCGCATATAACGTATGGCCTGTTGCGCATCGTCCAATGGGATTTCCTTATGTTTATTTGGCATTCGGTATTTAAGTATAGCGGCAGTTATTCCCTGCCCATTGAGCCATTGTGCAAACTGCACGCCCTCATGCTCGATAGCCAGTCCCGCATATCCCCCTCCGGGACATATCACAACAGCCATTCCCGTACTTTTCGCTTTATCAGGTTGGTAGACCGAAAGTTCAGGAGAAGATACATTTATAACCCAGCCGCCATCTCTCTCATACTTTTCGGCTTCTGTTATTTCATTACTTGTCGGAGGTTTTGTTCCCCATAACTTCACAACCTTCTGAGCATTCATATTTACACATGTAAATAGTAGCAAAGTACTTGCCACTAATAATTGACGGGTGTTTATCATTTTGGTCAAATTTTAAAAATCAGATTTCTCAAAGATAGATATTTTAAGGTTTAAATCAAAGATGTAATAAGCACAACGAATAGCAATATCTCTTGAAAAATTTATCTATGTAATTGGAGCCAATAGCATTTAGCTGTTAGCTGATAGTTCTTTGGAGTCTTGATTGGCCCACTCAATCCCCCAAGGGCAGGGCTGTTAAGTTCTCTACTTTGTTCTGTTATTTTCTGCTGTCATCCTGAGTGTAACGAAGGATCCCGACCCTGAGGAACGAGATGTTTCACTCCGTTCAACATGACACAGAGGGTATAAAAATCAGAACTTAACAGCCCGACCCCAAGGGAGGCTACAAAGAGGGTAAAAAGTAATAGGTAGAAAAAGTGTAACCTTTGTTACCTTTTAATAAGTCGTAAGTTGTATTTGTGTTAACTGCTAACTGTTTACTGTTAACTGATATATTTGTCACCTTTGTTACCTTTTTAGGAATAGTTACAAGTAGACAAGATACGAGATACCAGTTGTTAACTGATGACTGTTAACTGTTCACTGAAAAAACTGTTACTTTTGTTACCTTTTTTACTATTGAACAATAAGCATAACTAATTTATGACTGCATAGAAGAACAATTGAATGTTTTAATTCAATATAAGATTTGCATTAATTGAAAATCGTTACTTTTATAATTCAAAAACTATGTGTTATGGAGATTTTATTAATAGAAGACAATCACCGCATCAGTGAATTTGTGGTGAAAGGTCTGGAAGAAACCGGATATTCTGTTGTACTAGCCGAAAATGGAGTAGATGCCCGCCGCCTGATCAGCGAAAAAGAATGGAGCCTGATTTTGCTGGACATTATGTTACCGGATATAGATGGTATCGAATTATTACAATATACGCGTTATAAAAAAATCAACACTCCCATACTTGTTATCAGCGCGCTGGGAGATGCAGAAGACAAAATCAGGGCGCTGGACTGTGGAGCAGATGATTATCTGACCAAGCCGTTTCTTCTCAGGGAGCTGATAGCCCATATCAATGCATTGACCCGAAGGGCAGGGTTAAAATATGATGTTGCATCCGATGTATTAGAATGTGATGATCTTAAACTCTTTAAAGACCGACACAGGGTAGAAAGAGGAGGCACCGAGATTAAGCTTACAATGCAGGAATTCAAATTATTGAAATTACTGATGGAAAACAAGGATAAAGTATTGTCCCGCACACAATTACTGGATACCGTATGGGGAGTAAACTACGACACGAATACGAATGTAGTGGATGTATACATTTCATACCTGCGGAATAAGATAGACACGGATGGACATGTGAAACTTATCAAAACAGTAAAGGGGCGTGGTTATATGATAGAAACTTATGATTAGAGATATTACATGAAAGTAAAAAATCGCCTGAGCCTGTATTGTTCGCTTATCTTCGGTATAATCTTCGCTATTATATCCCTGCTGATATACGGTTTGTTCTATAACAACACAAAAAAGTCCATTTATAGTAATCTTGAAAAAACGGCTCATATATCAGCTTTGTTCTATCTCGAAGAAGATGAACTGAATGACAGGGAGTTTGCAAAGATTAAAGCTCAGTTTGAAGAGATTGTAACCGACTCATATTATCAGGTATACGACATGCACAATAATATAGCATATGGCGTCGGTGTATCCGATATACCTGTTTCTATTCTCGACAGGATACGGCTCAACCGGCATATGTCTTTTACCATAGACGAATACCTTTGCTACGGTATATTCTATGAAGATAATCAGGGAGACTTTGTCGTTATCGCTAAAGTTCCCGAAAGCGGACTTGCAGAGCAGGTTAATCTATTGTTGTGGATATTGATCCCGTCGTTTGTTGTCGGACTTTTAGCTATCGTCCTCCTCAGCCGCTGGGTATCCCGTATCGCATATCGTCCGTTTAGTGATGTGATAAGCCAGGTGAAAAATATATCGACAAAAAATCTGAATGTCCGGATACAATCGCCTGAAACGAAAGATGAATTGCAGAACCTCATAGAAACATTCAATGATTTACTGGCAAAGATATCAGAGACAGTTATCATCCAAAAGAATTTTGTAAGATATGTTTCCCATGAATTTAAGACTCCGTTGGCTTCCATGATGGGTAACGTCGATCTATTTACGATAAAAGACCGTAGCCCCGAAGAATACAGGCAACTGTCGGGAAAGCTAATTGAACAGATAGTGCAGATGGAAGAGATATTAGACACTCTCATTATTATTTCCGACCTGAAGAAAGATGAAAAGGAAGCATCCTCTATGCGAATAGACGAGTTGATCTGGGAAATTATAAGTAAAATGAAAAGTCTGTATCCGAATTCTAAGATTCTGGTCAATATGGATATAAAACCAGAAGATGAGCAACTGATGTCTGTGGATAAAGACAGGACCCAGTTACTGATTGCCCTATTTAATCTGGTAGAAAACGCAGTGAAGTATTCTTCTAAAGAGAATGTCACAATACATCTTTACAAGAAGTGTGACAGACTTTGTTTGTCCATTGCCGACAAAGGTATTGGTATTCCATCGGACCAACTGGCAGACATCAGTAAACCTTTTTATCGGGCAGATAACACGAACGAGGTGCAAGGTAGTGGTATCGGCCTGTCGATAGCCCTACGCATACTGGACAAGAACGGAATTGAATATAAGATAGAATCAGAGATCGATACAGGGACTAAAGTCTCGCTGTTATTCTAGTTTCAGGGCTTATCTATTTTTATACCGGCTTCTTTCAGATATTCCAAAGGTGTTTGGCCTGTAATTTTCTTAAAGCTGTGGAAAAAAGAACTACGCGAACTGAACCCGCATTCTTTAGATAAAGCGCTAAGAGTGTATTGCTGGATCAAGCCTTCTTCTGCCTTTTCTTTAAATACCTGTATACGGTATGTATTTGTGAAGTCGGCAAAATTAGATTGCAGATACTGGTTTAGTACCTGGGAAACCCTTGTTTTAGAATGGTGTATTGCATTGGCTACATCTTCCAGTTTGAGTTCGGAATTCAAATATGGCTGTTCTTCTTCGAAGTACTTGAGTAGAGCTTCTTTTATCTGGGATATTTCATTTTCTTCCATCTTAATATTCTGATACTTGACTTTCGATGATGACTGGATGAATTTCTCCTTCAACCTTTTAGTCTTCAGTATATTCATCCTAAAAGTGAGTACCGAGGCAACTATCAGGATGGCTATAATGAACAGCCATACATAAATCGTATATGATTTAGTCTTGATTATGGATATAGATTGTATTGGTTCTTCGCTCCCGGCTTTTCTCAATAGTAGCTTATAAGAACCGCTGGGAAGATTGGATATATAAAGGTCATTACGCCCAATGATGCGTTGCCATTTGTCGTCCAGCTCCTCTAGCTTATATTCATAGATTTCCGACTGGGGAATAGTATATAAACGATCAGAGAAATGTATTCCGATACTGTTCTGGGAAGGGCTTAGTTTGATAACTTTCATATACTCGGAAGATACAGGCAACATTTTAGAACCGACTTCTTCCAGCTTGCCGTCAATATAAATAGAGGTTATTGCAATCTGGTTATTCGAAGTACTCTTCAATAATTTATCTTTAGGATTCAGATATACCAACCCTTTCTCATTACCCCACCACAAGGTACCGTCATCAGCCATTTGGACTGCAGAGTTGAATGTATACCATGGAATACCATCATAAAGAGAGAATATCCGGTAATCAGCAGATTCAGGATTATATCTTACCATCCCTTTAGGCGTACATATCCATATATATTGCTCCTGATCTTCAATAATACTTAATACATAGTTGTCCGGTAAAAAATCACTGGTAGTAATATGTTCGAATGAATCTATATCGGGAGAGACTTTGATCAGTCCGTCTTTTTCACTACCTATCCATATATTACCTGCTTTGTCTGAGAATAGATATCGGACAGTTTTGATAAAAGATAGGTCTATATCTTTAGGAACATATATTTTTCCATTTTCATAGTAGCAGATACCTTCATTTGTACCTATCCATATCCTGTTCTTTGTATCAGCTGTTATATAATAGATGTCTTTATTGATCAGTCCCGAGTTAATAGTTGTGAATACTTCATATTTATCGGCTTTCACATCATATCTGATCAGACCGTTTAAGGTGCCGAGCCAGAGGTACCCGTTATTGTCATCTGTTATGGAATAGAAAGAGTTATCAATGAAAACATTGTCTTTTTTGAATCTATCTACAGTCAGTTTATCCGGATTGAACAGATATATGCCTCCCCCATATGTACCAATGAGGTATTTATCTTTAAACTGATATATGCAAAGTATAATGTTTGATCTGAGAGCAGGGGTGTTTTCTGTACTGAAAATATGCACTTTCTCCTTTCCGAAATAGATAAATCCGCTTCGGGTTCCTAATATTTTATTATCACCGATTAAATTCATCGACCTTATATTAACACCCCGGCTATCAAATATTCCACTTTTACTATAAGTGCTAAATATATTCCTTATATAGGGCGTATAGTTTAGCCCTCCCACGAAGGTTCCAATCCAGAATGATTCTCCGTCAAGTAAGAACGAGTATATGGCGTTTGAACTAATACTTTCCGGATTGGATGGGTTGTGTGTAAGAGATACTATACTTCGATCTGTTAAAGAAATAATTTTGAGTCCACCACCATTTGTCCCCACATATAGCCTATTGTCATTGTAATATATATTAAGTATATAATTATTGTCCAAATCTATTATCTTATCAAATGCTTTGGCAATAATATCAAAACAGTAAATACTGTTCTGAAATCCAAGATAAATATTATTATTGTCAAGGCTGAGTGAGGAGAAGTTATTGCTGGATTTATTATTAAATAAATAATATGTATCAAGGCTACCCGATAGTACATTATAGCTGATTAATCCCGAAGTAGTGGTTATCCAGTATATATTATTGTTGTCAACTGTTATATCTGTTATATCAGATGAGACGCTCTGTATTTTCTCAACCTTGTCGCTGACAAAGGTGAATAAGCCTCTATTGGTAGCTATAAGTAAATTCTCTTTTTTGTCGGGTAATATTTTCTTTATTTTTATGTCTTGATTCCTTTCCAGTTCATATTTAGAGGCTGTATTCTCTCTTCTGTTATATTTATAGAGGTTTCTCTCAGATGCAACAAACAGATTCAAAGAATCTATTTCAGATATAGAGACTATAAATTGGTTTTCGAAATATTTTACAGATATAATATCTACACCATCAAAACGGTTCAGCCCATTTGGTAACCCCAGCCAGATATATTTGCCGCTATCTTTGAATATGCAATTTATAGTATTGCTACTAAGACCATTGTCGACGCTAATATTCCGGAATGGTTTAATGGCATATGCTATATTGCAAAAATAGCCCAGGATAAAAAAGAATATGTACAGTTTACTTTTCATCAGAAAATTGTCAGAATCGCAATTATAGTATAGACTAAGGTACGACAAATTTAATATTTATTGATAATTATATATTAAGTTCAGCATATTTTTTAGTACAACAAATATAGACTGGCATTACTTATGTTCAGCATCACTAGTGATATAATCTATAGATAAAATAATATCCATAAAATAAATCTGGTATCCCTTACCATACCGGATTATTCCGGGAATATAAGACAATTATTCTGAATAGTATATAATGCAGGAGTCTCAAATTATTTTGACACTGGCCGGACAATTATTATTCTAATCCAGAATAGTTATTTCGGACTTTTTAGGCTCTTTTTCCTATGGGAAGAAAGATTCACTCATTTACTTTTGTTAACGAATCTGTTTATAATTTCATTTTAAATCTAATCACATGAAAAGAAAGCGAAAATCGAAATTCCCATGTCAAAAAGGATTATTATTGGCCCTTGCATTATTTCTAGGAGGGGTAACCTATTCCGGCTTGTATGCAAATATGGGCGTAAAAGAGAGTTCTCAACAAACTCAAGCTACTAAAACGGTAAAAGGAACTGTCAACGATTCCAGCGGCGAACCTCTGGCCGGAGTAAGCGTTAGTGTCGTTGGAACCACAGTAGGAACTATGACGGACACCGACGGAAATTATACCATTATAATACCGGAAGGAAGAACTCAATTAAAATTTTCGTATATAGGTTTTGAACCTCAAACGGTAAATCTGAGCGATAGAAGTACTATAAATATAACATTAATTGAAGAAACCAATACCCTTGACGAAGTTGTTGTAGTCGGTTACGGTACGCAGAAGAAAGCTTCTCTAACCAGTGCCATCAGCCAGATTTCCGGTGATGAAGTTTTTAAAGACCGTGGTATAAACAATGTATCGGTAGCACTTCAGGGAGAAATACCCGGACTTATCGTAACACGTACTTCTACCCGCCCGGGCAGCGAAGGAGCGGAAATGAAAATTCGTGGAGATATTTCAGTCAACGGTAAGTCCAGCCCTTTAGTTCTCATTGATGGAGTAAGCGGATCATTAGACGAATTGAATCAGATGGAGCCAAATGACATTGAAAATATCTCAGTGTTAAAAGACGCTTCTGCTGCTATTTATGGTGCGCGTTCTGCATCCGGTGTCATATTAGTAACTACTAAGAGGGGTAAGAAGGGGGCCGCTAAGATAACCTATAATGGTTCCCTAAGCACAACTATAGATGGAATTCAATCTCCCGTTACCAATCGTTTCGAATTTCTGGATATGTTCTATGAAGCGCAATATCAGGATGCACGGGCTAAGAATCCGACTATTACGGACCCTGCAGAAATTCACAAAAGAGTGGACTGGTGGATATTCAACTCTTTCGGAGGCACGCTTCAAACTCCGATTGATGGCTTTGGAGTTGGGGAGACGATAACAGGAGAAACGTTTTTCAATGCATTGAGAAAAGGAGAAGTTTTTACTTTGAAGCAAGGTAATGGTCAGATTGGACGCTACGATGCTGTCAATATGCTGGATTATATGTACGGACAGTCTCTCTCGCATAAGCATTCAATAAACATATCAGGAGCTGATGAAAAATTTAGCTATATGGCATCACTGGGTTATGCTGATAATAATTCACAATTAAAAATTGCAGAGGACGGGGAAAAAAAATATAGCGGACGTCTGAATATGGATTACCAGGCAACCAGAATGCTGAAGGTAGAAACCGGAATGTCGTATGAAGTACGCAATATAACCACGCCCAATACCGATGTGGGGGCAGGATGGTACGATCCTTGGTTCTGGCCGGTCTACAACCAATACGGACAATTCTATGATACCTTTAATGGTGCGCGCAATCCTGTAGGAGGGCTTGTAGGCGGCGGCCAGACAAAAACAGACTTCAATACATTCCGTTCCAATATAAAAGCGACTTTAGATCTTTCACAATTGGTAAAAGGACTCTCTTTATCCGGAACAGGTTCATTCAAGAGAGTGGAAAAAGATGTTCAGGAACTAAAAAAAGAAGTCCAATATTACGACTGGGAAGGGAACAAAACAGGGAAAAGACAATCTCCCGGTTCGCTCAAAGAAGAAAAGTATGAATGGAAAAATGTGACTTTCGGCGGGTTTATCAACTATACGCATAGTTTCAATCAGGTACACAATATATCAGCGATGCTGGGTATGACAGCCGAAGAGGAAAACTATAAGAAAATACTTGCTTCGCGTAATAGCGGACCTTTATACGCAGGTTCTGATCTTGTTGACCTCGAAGTGATGGTAAACGGAACAAATAATGGAGCCGGAGGCGGGCAAAGTTCGTGGGGATTCGTTTCATATCTGGGACGTGTCAGTTACAATTATGATGGAAAATATCTTTTAGACCTGCTGGGTCGTCGTGATGGCTCATCCAAATTATCTGTCGACCAGCGTTGGAAGAACTTTTATTCAGTCTCCGGCGGGTGGGTTATTTCTAACGAAGATTTCATGAAAGACTTTAAATGGCTGACTAATCTGAAAATCAGGTACAATTACGGAAAAACAGGAAGTGTTGAAGGAATCGACAATTACGAACGATATGCAGTAATAAATACAGGAAATGCATTTTTTGGTACAGATGTGGCATCCCAACCGTCATTGACTCTTGGTGGTATGACCTCAAACCTGAGAACATGGGAGACGATTAACAGTCACGATGCCGGACTGGACTTTTCATTCTTAAAATCCCGTCTGTCGGGTTCATTCGATTATTTCGTAAAGACCAATAACGGCATGTTCATTCCTGTAACATACCCTTCGATATTGGGAGCATCCGTACCAAAAACAAACAATGGTAAATTCAGGGCTAAAGGATGGGAGTTTTCCCTCAACTGGAGGGATAAGATAGGAGATGTCTCTTATAATATAGGGGGCTTCATAGCTGATGCATGGTCAAAGGTCCTTACATTAGAAAATAGCGAGAACGTACCTAATCCCGGAAAGAACTCCAACCGTCTGGTAGGTATGCCGAGGGACGCGATTTATGTTTATAAGACCGATGGTATTTTCCAGACACAGGCAGAAGTCGACGCATTCTATAATCAGTATTACTGGAATGCAGATCATACAGGCCCCAAGGCTGGCAATATAATTCCGGCTCCTCTGGAAAGCGGTACAAACCGTCTTCGTCCGGGAGCTCGTAAACTGGTCGATCTCGATGGTGACGGAGCTATTACAACAAAAGATATCTACTATGCGGGAGACGCGGCACCACGTCTTAATTTCGGATTCAAGCTCGGAGCAGAATGGAAAGGAATTGATTTGCAGGCATTCTTCCAGGGGGTTGGAAAACAGACAGTATTGAGAAGCGGATATTTTGCATATCCCTGGGTAGCAAATTTCACATACCAGAATAATACATTTATGGGAAAAATGTGGACCGAAGAGAATCCGAATGCAAGCTATACAGTTGCATCACGTGATAATGCATTTAACAACTGGAATTATGCAAACAAAGATGTAACCGTTCAGAGTTCCAAATATATCAGGCTAAAATCCTTAGTAGTAGGGTATACCCTTCCTCTGAATGTAACGAAAAAAATGGGACTGAATAAGCTACGGGTCTACTTTTCAGGGGACGACCTTTGGGAGTGGAGTAAGATCAAAGACGGTTATGACCCTGAATATGGAGAGGGATCTAATAATACTTTTCCTTTCAACCGCATGCTTACTTGGGGGATAGACATCACATTTTAATTAATCATTAAATTTGAACAAATGAAATCTATTATAAGTAAAATATTTTCACCGGTAATGTTATTGGCATTACTGACGGGATGTAGCGATTTCCTTGATAAAGAGCCGCTGTCACAAGGAACTGAGGCTATCTTCTTTACTACTCCGAATCATTTTAAGCAGGCAGCAAACGGTCTGTATAATCTGGAAGGATGGAAAGATTATAACGATAAACCTACATATTATAAAATGGATCAGAACCTCGATATTTCAGGTCTTGGAAATAATGGGGGTGGTTCTGCCGTAGAAAGCAATTTTCAATGGGATAAACCCTATAGTTATATTCGCAATTGCAATATCTTGTTGACCAAAGGCAGCGAATATGCAGGAAATAAATCGGAAATCAGCGCAGCAACTGGTACCGCCTATTTCTTCCGTGCATGGCAGCATTTTTATCTCTTGCAAAAGTTTGGTGGGATACCTGTTGCAGATCATGTAATGGATGTGGATGATCCGGTTCTTTATGGTGCAAGAAACAGCCGCTACGAAGTTGCGGATTTTATCATTTCCGATCTGAAGTCGGCGATTCCTTTACTCCCTAAAGAAAAAGATATTGCCGCGGCAGATAAGGGTAAAGTCAGTAATGAAGCCGCAAAATCATTTTTGGCACGGGTACTGCTTTACGAAGCAACTTGGGAAAAATACGTTCCGGGTATTGGTTACGACCTCGATGGAGACGGTAGTTCCACAGGGGCCGGTAATACCAAGCCGGCAAGTTACCCATCTATTCAGCAAATGCTGACCGAAGCTAAAACTCTGGCCGAGGAAGTCATTACAGAAGCCGAGACAGGAACCTTCGAACTTTGGAATAAGTGTGACTCTTTAAGCTATTACTATCTTTTCAATATAGATGATAAGGGTGGTAATATGCCAAATTTTAAAGGGGCAGGAAAAGCGACAAACAAAGAGTTTATCTTTAGCAAGAAGTATGACTATGACCTTCTTAAAGGTGGTATCAATCTTTCACACACTGTATTTACATGGCAGGCAGCGGGTATCAGCGCTGTGTTTGGTGAATCTTTCCTGTGTAGAAACGGATTGCCGGTACGCGTCAGCTATACAGGTAATATCACTGACGCACAGAATAATCCCCAGTTTTTAGGATTTGAACACTTTTATGATGAATTCCGTAACCGCGATTACAGATTTATCGGTAGTACATTTATGCCTGACCGTCCATACTGGAGTAGCCGGACTGAAGACGGCGGAGCCCTGAAAGAGCAGGGAAAACCTTATCCCGACCCTGCATATCCCGAAGTCCCATACAATCCGAACGATCCTGCATTTGGCAATAAACATACTATTTATATTCCTACCCTCCGGGGAAATAGCACGCATAATGGATATGGCAGCCGTAAGTTTGCCATTGAAGGTGCGAATAGAGCTACCAATACAGAGTCTGCCGATTACCCTCTCATTCGTCTGGCCGAGGTACACCTGATATATGCCGAAGCAGCAGTAGAACTGGGCGAAGGAACAATTTCAGATAATGACCTTAATTTCTCCATTAATAAGAACAGAGCCAGAGCAGGAGTAGCCCCTCTGACAAATGCCTTGATAGCCAATGTCTGGGATGCCGGATGGTGGGATCATGCACAAGGTAAAACAGTATGCAAAAAAATGAACATGCTGGATGAGATTCGCCGCGAACGGGCTTGTGAATTATATGGAGAAGGGTTTCGTGAAGATGACCTGAAACGTTGGGGAATAGCACATATCAACCTTAAAGGACAAAAGTTGGGACGGCATGTATACGGAACTGAATATATGACCGCAAAAGCGAATGACGCCGTATATCATGGGCAGCCGGCTTATTATCCCGAAGAATATCCGCTGGCGCATGGTGTATATGAAGGTAGTGGTGTGAACGACCCTGATTACGGGCGTTCAATAGCAACTTTATCAGGTAATCTGCTTTATTCGCAACGGGACTATCTTAGTCCGGTTCCTCTCAATCAGATGAGGTTGAATCCGGCGTTAAAGCAAAACCCGGGATGGTAACAAATAAAGATATATCTTTCGCATGATAATAAATAAGGATTATTGTAGCTTCCATCCTTAATGTGGAGGCTACAATTGATTTTCTTTATTATTTTATCTATAGCCGGAATAGATAATAGTTCTGGTTCTTAAAAATAAATTAGAAGTAAATAAGAGTTAAATCTAGTGTGACAACATTTAATTATAAAGAACTATTGTTGCATACATATAAACCTAATAAACAGGTCTGTAACCTAAAAAGAACAAATATGAATTTAAAAAGCATTTGGATTATTATTTTACTTTGTTTTGTTTGTACTTCCGTTGCCATAGCAGAGATAATAACCTACTCTGTACCAAAGGAATTCTATTATGCATGGCATAATGACGATTTTACAGTAAAGGTGAGACATCAGGGTGAAGAATGGGTCGACCTTTTCGAAAATTATGCTATGGTGGATGCGGATACGCGTAGCCGTGCATCAATGGTCTATTTTGATTTCTCCGGAACAGTAGAAGTCAGTGTTCAGTTAAATAACGGCAATTTATTATCTGCAGTTATCCGCCCTCTGGCAGAAGGCATCGTACCCGAGATAAAAGGCAATTCAATAACCTTTACGCTCGATAAGCCTCAGAACTTATCAATAGAGTTTAACGGAGACAGGCTACATAATTTACATCTGTTTGCAGGCGATATCATCAAGGAGATACCCGATAAGAACGCCCCCGATATTATATATTTCGATGCCGGTCTTCATAAACCCGATTCTACAGGAGTATTTAAAGTTGCTTCAAATACAACTGTATTCCTGGAAGGCGGTGCAGTGTTGAATGGCAAAATCGACTGTAGTAATTCCGAAAATGTCAAGATATATGGCCGGGGAATTATATTTTCACCATCGGCCAATGGTATCAGTGCCGATTATTGTAAAAATATAACTGTCGACGGTATAATAATTCTCAATCCCCGGTACAATTCTCTTGCAGCAGGAATGACAAAAAATATAACCATACAAAATATAAAATCATTCAGCTATCAGGGCTGGGGTGATGGGCTCGATTTCTTCTGCTGTGAAGATGTCCTTGTCGATGGAGTATTCATGCGCAACTCAGATGATTGTATTGCCGTCTACAATCATAGATGGGATTTTTACGGAGATTCACGCAATATTGTTGTTCAAAATTCCACATTCTGGGCAGATATAGCCCACCCTATCAATTTGGGGACACATGGAAATACCGAGACGGGAGATGAAGTAATGGAAAATATAATATTTCGCAATATTGACATTTTAGAACATGATGAAGATGACAGGGATTACCAGGGATGTATGGCTATTAATGTCGGGGATCATAATCTGGCAAGAAATATACATTTCGAAGATATCCGTGTAGAAAATATTCAGAAAGGACAACTCTTTCATGTACGTGTAATGTATAACAAAAAATATAATACCGGACCGGGAAAAGGGATTGAAAATATCACCTTCAAGAATATATACTACAATGGATACGGAGAAAATCCTTCCGTTATAGAAGGGTATGATGATAGCCGGCGAGTTGGAAATATAAGTTTTGAGAATATTGTAATCAATGGAAAAAGGATTAAAAGCTTTAAGGACGGAAATTTCAGAATTGGAAAATTTACGGATGAAATAACATTAGAATAACAAAGGTAAAAACAACATTATAAAGAATTTGTGAAAGATCGTAAACCGGATTATCTATACGTACAATAAACTATATATTAATATCCATGAAAAAAGCGTTATTGACATTCCTTATTTTTATATCGTTATCAGCAGCTACAATTTCGGCTCAATCTATAATTGAAACTACCCGCACAAAGGTTGCTTCACCTGACGGCAAACATATATTCGGGCTTTACCAGAAGAAAAATACAGATGGAACTCTGGCTATATTCTATACCGTCAGTTACAATAACCAACCCGTAGTATTAGAGTCAAAGCTTGATATCCGGCTCGATAATCATATTTGGGAACGTGCACTAGCCAAGTTCTGGAAACAACCGGAATCATGGAACGATGTGATGGTCTTTGATAATGTAGAAACCTCTTCACATAACGAAACATGGAAGCCCCTATATGGAGAACGTTCGGAAATAAAGGATAATTATAATGGTGCTAAGATCCATTTCTCACGCAGAGATAAATCGCAATATAAGATGAGTATAGAGGTGCGTGCATATAACGAAGGAATCGCTTTCCGTTATTATTTTCCAATGCATCCCGAAGCTATTTATCATAAAATTACTGCAGAAAATACCGAATTTACCATGCCGGAGAGGACTACTGCATGGTGGACGCAATGGGCACAAGCTCCGTATTATGAGAAGCCATTATCAGATTGGGACGATGAAAGTGAACGCCCTTTGACGATGAGAATTTCCGATTCTCTGTATGCATGTATTACCGAGGCACAGCAAGTAGACTTTGCCCGCGCCATGTTCAAACTATCGAAATATAAAAAGAATACGGTTCAGGTGTCGCTCTATAGTATCTCCGATATGGTAACCCCATTCGGGACACCTTGGAGAGTCGTAATGGCAGCAGAGAGAATCGGAAAATTATTGGAAAACAACGATATCATACTGAATCTGAACGAATCCAATAAAATAACAAATACCGACTGGGTAAAACCGGGTAAGATAATGCGGGAAACCACCCTGACTACAGCCAATGCAAAAGCCTGTATCGATTTCTGCGAAAGGCATAAGATGCAATATATCCTTTTCGATTGGAAATGGTACGGGCCGTCTATGGATTTCAGATCAGATGCAAGTGAAGTGACAGTTCCGGATCTGGATATGAAAGAAGTTGTCAGATATGGCAAATCGAAAGGAATAGGTATATGGGTATATGTCAATCAACATGCATTGCAGCACCAGGCAGATAAGATATTTCCGGTTTATAAAGAATGGGGACTGGCTGGGGTTAAATTTGGCTTTGTCCAGTATCAGACACAAGGATGGTCTACATGGCTGCATGAATTAGTGAAGAAAGCTGCGGACAATAATCTGATGGTAAATATCCATGACGAATACCGTCCCACAGGGTATAGCCGTACATATCCGAATCTGCTGACACAGGAAGGCATCCGCGGGAATGAAGAGTTTCCGGATGCAACACACAATACAATATTGCCCTTCACCCGAATGATTGCAGGAGCAGCCGATTATACGGTTTGTTATTTCGATCCGCGTCTTAAGAACACACATGCGCACCAGCTCGCATTTCCCGTAATATATTACAGCCCGCTACAAACTCTATATTGGTACGATACACCTGCACGGATAGAAGAAGTTCCGGAGCTGGAATTTTTCGATAACATACCGGTGACGTTTGATGATACAAAGGTTATCCATGATTATATAGGGGAGTATGTGACAATTGCGCGTCGCAACGGAAAAGAATGGTTTTTAGGTACGATAGGTAATAATGATGCACGTATGATTAATACTCCCCTTGATTTTCTTCAAACAGGGCAGAGATATATTGCAAGTATCTATACAGATGATGATAATGCCGAAACTGTTACGAAAGTCAAAGTAACCCGTTTGATAGTAGATAGTACGACTATCCTTCAATTTCAGTTAAAAGAAAGAGGGGGCTGTACAATTCATTTAATCCCTGCAGTAAAAGAAGATATGAAGAGATATAAAGTACATAAAAAGAATGCGATACTGTAAATAAAGAGGACAATGAAAAAATTATATATATTGCTTATTACCGGTTTTATTTGCCATTTGTCTTATAGTCAGATACCCTTGCCTCAAAATCTGCCGCAGACACATCCCCGTTTGCTGGCAATACCCGGTTATAAACCTGTCGTGCAAAAACAAATTGAAACAGAGTCCTGGGCTAAAGAGGTAAAGTTGGGCATCCTGAACCGTATCGATCCATATGTAGCTAAAACACAGATACAACCTGACTGGCTTTATTCCCGTCTGATGATGTATTGGAAGAGCAAGGCTACCAATGTATATATACGGGGTGGAGTATATTCACATGCTGATGGAAAAGCTCCTGTGCCAACAGTACGTTTCGGTAGTTCGCGCGGAGGAGCATCGGTTTACAGCCGGCCTGAAATAGAAGATATCATTCCTTACATGGACGATACCAAAGGGGTTTATTTTCATAATACAAAGAAAGAAGGGCGGCCTCTCGAATGGGGAGAACAATCAAACGCTTCGGGAATAGAAAGTATCAATGAACAAATAATGGGCATAGGTAAAGATGCCGCTTTTATCTATTGGCTGACTGATGATGAGAAATATGCAAAGTTCGCTTTCGACCTTTTCGATACTTACATGACAGGCATGTATTACCGTAATGAGCCTGTCGATCTGAATAACGGGCATGCACAGACGCTTGTGGGACTATCTACTTTCGAGGTGATACAGGAACGTATATTGAATGAACTGGCCTGTCTGTATGATTTCCTATATCCTTATATAAAGGCAAATCATGGGGATAAAATGGATCTGTATACGGCTACATTCAAGAAATGGATAGATATAACCATAAAGAACGGTGTGCCTCAAAACAACTGGAACCTGCATCAGGCCAAATTTATACTGAAAGTGGCAATGGTCTTGGAAGATAATAAGGCTTATGCCGACAGCAAAGGCCGGGAATATTATATCGACTATATACTCAACAAATCCTCGGCCCGCCAGTGGTCTTTAACTAAATTCATGGAATATGGCTATGATCCTGATAACGGGGTATAGAGCGAATGTCCCGGATACGCGCAGGGAGTAACAAAGGACCTGACTAATTTTATCCGGGATTATGACAATACATTTAATCAGAATCTTCTCCCCTACACTCCTGTGATGGGAAAAGCTGTAAGAATGCTGCCTCAATATCTGTTTCCGAATGGAATGATAACCGCATTTGGCGATACGCATTACAATACTATCAATACAGAGGCTTTCAGCGATATGATACGCATGTCGCAGAAATATGGAGACAAAGAAAATGAAAATTTATATACTAAAATGTACAGGCTCTTTGATCCTGATGCAGAACGGAGAAGTGAGAAACCGGAAAAACTTCCGCCTCAGATTTACTCGTTCTTTACCGGTAAACCTCTTATACTGGATACGAACATCGAAAGAGGGAAACTTGATGATTATGTGACTCAGACATTCTATGCTCCTAATGTAAGCTGGTTTGTTCAACGTAGCGGATATAATAATAAAGAGAACGGGCTGATGATATCCCAGTATGCCTCTTTAGGAAATCATATGCATTCAAACGGTATTTCGATAGAATTGTATGGAAAGGGCTATATACTGGGGGCTGAATCCGGAAGGGGATCGTCTTATTTTCAGGCGCCCTATCTGGAATATTATTCGCAGTTCCCGGCCCATAATACGGTAATGGTAGACGGCATATCCAAATACCCTGAGATGTTAAGCAATCATCCTTTCGATCTGCTTGGTTGCTATCCGCAATCAGGGCAATTGACCGGGTATTATCCGGATATCACCTATTCCGACGCTTATTTCCTTGAACCTGAGAGCCGCAGCGATCAAAACCGTTTCCTTAGCATTGTAAGAACCAGTGAAACAACAGGATATTATATAGATATATTCCGTTCCAGAAAACAGCGCGAAGGAGATAAATATCACGATTATTTCTATCATAATCTCGGACAAGAATTATTTATTCAAGATTCCAAAGGACAACCATTAAACTTGCTACCGAGCGATGATATGGCATTTGCCGGAGGGCATCTCTTTGCCCTCGATTATATGTGGGACAAGAAATCGGTAAAAACGGATAAAGATTATCAGGCCGTATGGAAGATGTCGACCCCGGATAATAATCATATCTATATGAATCTTTGGATGAAAGGCTACCCTGACAGAGAAGTATTTTCAATCAAAGCTCCTCCAACCGATAATTTCAGGGGGAATCATGGCGTTCCCTATGAAGTGGGAAAAGAACCCTTTCTTACTATTGCTGCCCGCCAGTATGGGGAGGCCTGGACGCATCCGTTTGTTTCCATATTTGAACCAACAACTGAAAATGGGGGAAAATCAATTGAGTCTATCCAATCATTTGAAGCGGATACTGCATCAAATGATTTTGTAGGATTGATTGTAAAAAGTAAACCGGGCAGGACGGACTATATTTTCTCGTCGGTAAAAGATGAAAAAGTATCATATAATAATATGTCTGCAAACGCAACTTATGTAATGGTAAGTGAGGGTGGAAAGGACTTTATCATATTCTTAGGTAATGGAACACTGGTACAGGCAAGGGGCTTTATTCTCGAAGCTAATGAAAAAACAAATGCCATATTGGAATATAAAAACGGAGAATATTATTTTACTTGTGATAAGCCGGTCACAATAACCAATGCGAGAGGAAAAGAAAAAGTGATGGAAAAAACTGTTTATCAAAAGATTACTTTATGAAGGGAATAATATTGACGATAAGTTTATTCACTTGTATAATAGCCAATTCTCAAACTTACAAATCGCAGGTATGGATATCTGACCAAGGCAACGGAGTATATAAGAACCCTGTTCTTTATACAGATTACTCCGACCCCGATGTCATTCGTACAGGCGATGACTTTTACATGACCGCATCGAGTTTCAATTGTGTTCCGGGATTGCCTGTTCTCCATTCAAAGGATTTAGTGAACTGGAAGATAATAAACTATGCTCTTTCTGATCTCTATATGGAAGGAGTGGAACCTGCGGGTTTCTTTGATAAGGTACAGCACGGAAAAGGTATCTGGGCTCCATGTATCCGCTGTCATAAAGGTGAGTATATGATTTACTGGGGTGATCCCGATTTCGGCATATATGTAGTTAAGACAAAAGATATCTTAGGCAGATGGGATAAGCCTATACTTGTACTTCCCGGAAAAGGAAGGATAGACCCCAGCCCTCTGTTCGATGACGATGGAAAGGTCTACCTTACCCATGCATGGGCCGGTAGCCGGGCCGGTTTCAATAGTGTGATAACCGTATGTGAAATGAATGAAGACGGAACAAAGGTTATAGGAGAGGAATCCCTGATTTTTGATGGAAATGACGGAGTAAATCATACAGTGGAAGGCGGGAAATTCTATAAGAAAGATGGTTATTATTATTTGCTGGCTCCTGCCGGAGGTGTTGCAATGGGCTGGCAGATAGCACTCCGTTCAAAAAATATATATGGCCCATACGAGGTAAAGAGAGTTCTTGACCGGGGCAACACCAGTATAAATGGTCCGCATCAGGGTGGGCTGGTAGAAACACAAACAGGAGAATCGTGGTTTATCCACTTTCAGGACAAAGGACCATACGGACGCATCATACATCTGCAGCCTGTGACATGGAAAGATGGTTGGCCTGTGATGGGTATAAACGATAAAAATTATTGCGGTGAACCTGTTTTCTCTTATAGAAAGCCAAATACAGGTAAATTACATCCGGTGGAAACTCCGGTAGAGAGTGATGAATTCAATACAGCAAAACTGGGACTACAATGGTCGTGGCATGCCAATCCCCGGCAAGGATGGGCTTTCCCTTCTGCCGATGGATATATCCGTATGTACGGACAATATTATCCTGACAATTTTACTAATGTATGGGATATCCCCAATCTCCTGATGCAAAAACTCCCGGCTCCTGAATTTACAGCAACGATGAAGGTAACAGCTGTCCTTCAGAATGAAGGAGATAAAGCCGGCCTGATAATGATGGGATGGGATTACTCATATATCGCATTGGTGAAGAGAGGTAATGATTATGAACTGCAACAAGTCGGATGTACGGATGCAGAGCAAAAAACAGGAGAAAAAATTCTGGCAAAAATATCATTGGACAATTTAATGACAGGGGTGCATGACAAATTGCATCATCATCAATAAAAGACTTATCTTTGTGTTTATTAACCTTTAAATCAATCGTCTAATGAATGATCAAAATCAAAAATCAGAGATAATGACACTCATATCGG
>Ga0153940_1000098_pt1 | contig 54934 bp, 53 predicted proteins | sample TSNJ024MetaG_FD_104736 | JGI IMG/M metagenome (GOLD analysis project Ga0153940, IMG submission 104736) | Attine ant fungus gardens microbial communities from New Jersey, USA - TSNJ024 MetaG | ecosystem: Host-associated > Fungi > Mycelium > Unclassified | place: USA: New Jersey, Brendan T. Byrne... | reverse complement strand
TTACAGTTCAGCCTTCGGCTGAACCGCAACAAGAATGCACAGAAATGCTGTAAACAGCATTTCGCGCCTGCAATTCTCGGGATTTTCAGGCATAAAAGCCTGAAAACACCTCGCGGGACAGTCAAAGGCTGAATAGTTACGCTGTGTTCTTTGTTCGGATAAATATATTGATGGAATGCTTTACGAAATTGTGATATGTTGGTAATATTAAGATAGCAAGCTGCTGGCGCAGTGAGAAATGTTTGGCTGCATGGCGGGCAATGGAAAAAGAAAGCTGAGGAATGCCTATGTCTGAGAAGATACGTGAGGTTAAGAATAATTATAAAGATGTGATTATATCCTGGGAACAAAAAGCAGTGGAATGGGATTTTAAGACAAAGTATAAACAGCTTGGTTTAGTCGGTTATACAAAAGAAAAGAGGCTGCCGATTACTTTTTATGGTAAGGAATATTGGATAAATCGTGAAGATGGTGGCGTATATAGGGCTGGTGAAGATCGCAAAGCTGGATTTGATACGGCGATGTCTATCTACAGTTTATTCTTTCATTCGGTTGAGCGTCCCCGGAATACAGATATCTGGGTTCCGTTTCGTGATGTGAAGCGGGCGGCGCCTTTTACCGAGGCTTTTAAGAGAACTATTTTACAGCCGTTTTCAGCGGCTTTTGAGGGTCAGCTGGAGAAATTACTGGCGGCTGGGGAAAAGCTGGGATTTGAGCAGATTACTCATTCTGATGCGGGATTCCAGGCGATGGCATTCTCTTGTATGCCGGTTCAGTTTCTGTTCTGGGATGGGGACGAAGAATTCCCGGCCCAGGCCAATATTTTGTTTGATTCGGAAATTACTGATTATATTCATGAAGAAACCGTGGTGATGATTGCCGGAGAAGGTACGAAGCGGCTGATGGAGACAGCAGGTGTGCTGTGAAAGGAGTAAGTATGGGAATCAAAGTGTCATTGCTCAACCGAAAAGAGTGGTTGTTACACTAGTACACGCGGTTTCTCTTTTCGCCTTGTTGAAAGGATTCTATGTTTTTACACACATCATGAATCAGGCGGATACGTGCTTCGGTGCTTGCCCAGCCGATGTGTGGGGTGATCACTAACTTGTTGTTGTCCTTAAGTGCAGCCAGCGGATTGTCCTTTGTCATGGGCTCGGTGCTCAGAACATCAAGGCCCGCACCGGCAATCTGATTATTTGTCAAAGCATCATATAAGTCTGCTTCATGAATAATTGGACCACGTGCTACATTAATTAAGATAGCAGATTTTTTCATTTTTGAAAATGCTTTGCCATCGATTAAATGCTCAGTAGTGTCGTTTAGAGGACAGTGAATAGAAATCACATCCGATTCTCTCAGCAGTGTTTCAAAATCCACTTGTTGATAATCAGAAGATGCATTATTTCCGGTAGATGAATAATATATAACCCGGCAGCCATATGCTTTAGCGATGTCAGCTGTCTTACGGCCAATCGCGCCCAGGCCGATGATTCCCCAAGTCTTTCCTTCTAATTCGTGAAAGTACTGGGAAAAGTGGGTAAATGAACTACAAGTTTCGTAGGCGCCAGACTTTACGAAGTCATCATAATAGCGCAGTTTTTCAGCTACATAAAAGTATAATGCAAAGGTATGCTGTGCCACGCTGGCAGTAGAATATCCGGCCGCGTTGGTTACGGCAATATTTCTGCTGTTAACATAATCAAAGTCGATGTTATTCGTTCCGGTGGCGGTAACGCAGATTAACTGCACACTATTTGCCTCTGCAAGTGTAGAGGCGTTCATCGGCAATTTATTCACGATGATAATCTGAGCATCCTGGATGCGTTGGCTGGCCTGACTGACATCGGTGGCGTCATAGACAGTAAAATCACCGTATTTTTCGAAAACAGAAACATCCATATCTGAGCCTAATGTAGCCGCTTCTAACATTACGATTTTCATATCCATCCCCCTTGTTATTCTTCAATCACATGAATTTCCAGATAATCAAAATCTACCTGTTCAATAAAATGATCCTGACTGAATCGAGTCTTTGCCAGTGACTGGAAATCCTGAATGTTGGAATCCAGCCAGATTGGTTTGCTAAGATCCCATTGGCTGCAGATTTCAGTAACTGCATTAAAAACTTTATGAGTTCTTGTATCTTCCGATTCGTCGCTGATGACCATATCCTTCATCATGCGGTTGCTTTTCCATTGTTTAAACCATATACGCATGGTGTCCCTCCAATTTATACTGACTGATATTTTTTGCTGCTGTTTACAGCCCTTCAGGCTGGGAACAGTAACTATTGTGCCCACATTAATTAACTATACGTTTCGCTTGTCTAAATTTCCATCTGCGGCGTTGTCGTCAATCGCCGTAGCCACCGCTACGACTCATTCCTCCGCCTTGCAGGCTGAAAATTTATCCTGCGCAAAACATATAGTTAATTAATGTGGGTCACACTATTTTCTGCTTCATTGTTTCCCGTAATGGATCAAAAACTATCATAACACACTTCTTACGCTAAGATAAAGACTATTTTTTATCCAAACTAACCAGACACAGAGAAAAATTTTATATTTTATATTTTTAGTTCTAAAAATGAATTTTTTTGAATAGATATGATATAGACAAAATACAACGAAGAGGAAGGGGAACTATCATTCATGGCAGATAAGATTATTGAAAACAATCAAGTAGCAATTATGGGGAAGATCGCTTCACAATTTACATTCAGTCACCAGGTATTTGGTGAGGGATTTTATTTGGTGGACGTTCTGGTGAGACGGCTTAGTGATTCTGAGGATCGTATACCGATTATGGTATCCGAACGCCTTGTGGATGTAAGACAGGATTATGAAGGGGAGTACATCCAGATCAGCGGACAGTTTCGTTCTTATAACCGGCACGAAGAAAAGAAGAATCGGTTAGTGCTTTCTGTTTTCGCAAGGGAAATCAGCTTTGTGGAAGAAGAAGATGAGGCGATGAAGTCCAATCAAATTTTTCTGGATGGGTACATATGTAAGCCGCCCGTATACCGTAAGACGCCGCTTGGAAGAGAAATCGCTGATTTATTAGTCGCGGTTAACCGACCCTATGGGAAATCTGATTACATACCAAGCATCTGCTGGGGCCGGAATGCCCGTTATGCATCCGCGTTTCAGGTTGGAGGGCATGTGCTTGTATGGGGACGGATCCAAAGCCGCGAATACATGAAAAAAATCAACGAAACCGAAACTGAAAAGAGAATTGCATACGAAGTGTCAGTCAGTAAACTGGAATATGTGGATTGACATAAAAACTGAATAATGTTATAGTTAAAACAATATAATAATGTTTGATAGAGGTCGCATTGTTTATCAGTAGCCTGCCTGATGTGTCAGGAGCAAGGGAAGACAGGTGAAAGGGAACAGTGCCGAAAGAACAGAATGCCTGAAGTTTTGTTCTTGGGTATATGGTGAATAATCATATGACTGTCATCAGAAATGATGGTGCGCTATCTAAGGATTAAGAGTAAGTGTATGAGTTCTTTAGAGGCGGACCGAAAGGTCAGCCTCTTTTTGCTTAAAGAGGGCGTTTCACTTCATGTATAGAAAGTAATCAGCATCTTAATTCGGAGTGCAGCATTTACAAAAACAGGAACCAAAAGGAGGAAATATTATGGCTGTTTTTAAAGGAGCAGGAGTAGCAATTATCACACCTATGAATGAAGATTTTTCGGTAAATTACGAAAAATTAGGAGAACTTTTGGAAGAACAGATTGCTGCAAAAACGGATGCAATTATCATTTGCGGCACGACCGGAGAGTCAGCAACTCTTTCAGAAGAAGAACATCTGGAAGCAATCAAATATACCATTGATAAGGTAGCAAAAAGAATCCCTGTTATCGCAGGAACCGGGTCCAACTCTACCGAAACCGCAATTGATATGTCAAAAGATGCGGCAGCATATGGTGCGGATGCGGTACTGGTGGTTACACCATATTATAACAAAGCAACCCAGAAAGGCTTGATCAGTCACTACACGGCAATTGCCAATGCAGTGCCGGATACGCCGGTTATCATGTATAACGTGCCAAGCAGAACCGGATGCAACCTGCAGCCGGCAACGGTAGCTGCTTTATTTAAAAATGTAGAAAATATTGTTGGTCTTAAAGAAGCGTCCGGAGATATTTCACAGGTTGCAAAAATCATGGAACTGACCGATGGGCAGATTCAATTATTCTCCGGTAATGATGATCAGATTGTTCCGCTTCTATCTTTAGGCGGAATCGGAGTTATCTCAGTGCTTTCGAATATTGCCCCCACAGAAACTCACGATATCGTTATGAAGTATCTGAAAGGCGACATAGCAGGAAGCCGTGACCTTCAGTTGAAGATGCTTTCCCTGATTGAAGCTTTATTCTGTGAAGTAAGTCCAATTCCGGTAAAAGCCGCGATGAATATGATGGGAAAAGCGTGTGGACCGCTTCGTAGACCGATGACAGAAATGGAACCTCAGAATCAGGAAAGACTAAGAAAAGCCATGCAGGATGCCGGGCTGAAAGTGGTATAATATACAAGAGGAAACCCTTACAGGATACCATTATGGCCATTCGGCCAGAAAAGAGGAAACCCCTACGGGATACCATTATGGCCATTCGGCCAGAAAAGAGGAAACCCCTACGGGATACCATTATGGCCATTCGGCCAGAAAAGAGGAAACTGCAATGATAAGAATTATAATGCACGGGTGTAATGGGCACATGGGTCAGGTGATTTCTAATCTGGTGAATGATGATCCGAATGCTGAGATGGTGGCAGGCATTGATATGCTTGATAACAGAGAAAATGGTTATCCGGTGTTTACAAATATCAATGACTGCAATATAGAAGCAGATGCAATGATTGATTTCTCTTCTTTTAAGGCAGCAGACAGCGTGCTTGCATACTGCAAGGAAAAGAAGCTGCCCCTGGTGCTGTGCACTACCGGACTGACCGATGAGCAGCTTGCTGATATGCATGCAACCAGTAAAAATGTGGCTATTTTAAAATCCGCCAATATGTCTTTAGGTATTAATACCTTGCTTAAATTAATCCAGGATGCAGCCAAAGTACTGGCGACTGCCGGGTTTGATATGGAAGTGGTGGAGAAGCATCATAAGCTGAAATGCGATGCACCCAGCGGAACTGCACTGGCATTGGCAGACAGTTTAAATGAGGCAATGGATCAGCAATATCATTATGTGTATGACCGCAGTCAGGTTCATCAGCCGCGGGATAATAAAGAAATCGGATTAAGTGCAGTACGCGGCGGAACAATTGTTGGTGAACACGATATCATCTTTGCCGGACCGGATGAAGTGATTACATTCAGCCATACGGCATATTCAAAAAGTGTCTTCGGAAAAGGTGCGGTAGAAGCTGCTAAATTTCTGGCAGGAAAACCAGCGGGGATGTATGATATGGCGGATGTCATTAGCGGATAATTAGTGTAAATAATAGAGTCATGAGGAGCCGCTTTCATAGAATTTATGGAGGCGGCTTTTGTTGGTGGAAATTCAATAAAGGATTCAAAAGATAGGTCATGTACAATAACATATTAATATGCCTCAGATGAAGGCTGAATGGAGATTTAGGATGAAATTGACGATATTAGGGACAGGAAATGCAGGTGTAGTAGAACGTTATAATACATGTTTTGTGTTATCGGATAAGGATAGGCACTTTCTGGTAGATACAGGAGGAGGAAACCGAATTCTGAAAGTGTTAAGAGATGCCCAGATTCCGCTGACAGATATCCATGATATTTTTATTACCCATGAACATATAGATCATTTGCTCGGTCTTGTATGGTTGATACGTATGATCGGACAGAAGATTAACCAGAAAAAATATAAAGGTGAATTAAGGATTTATTGTCATAGCGGATTGATTCCCACGATTACAGCAATTACGGATATGACGATTCAGAAAAAAGTGACCAAACATATTGGTGGCCGGATCTGCCTGATCCCACTTCAAAGTGGGGATATCAAAAAGATTTTGGACTGTGATGTGACCTTCTTTGATATTGGTTCCACCAAGGCAAAGCAGTTTGGCTTTACCTTAGTGACTGCAGGAGGGAAAAAATTGACCTGCTGCGGCGATGAGCCTTATAATGATTGTGAAGAACCATATGTAACCGGAAGTGATCTGCTGATGCATGAAGCTTTTTGTTTATATAGTGAGGCTGATAAGTTTAAGCCATATGAGAAGCACCATAGTACTGTGAAAGAGGCATGCCAGTTGGCACAGAAATTACATGTACCTAATTTGATTTTGTATCATACGGAAGAGACCCATGGCGCAGAGCGGAAAGCACTATATACAGAGGAAGGAATTAAATACTACCAGGGAAATTTGCTGGTGCCGGAAGACTTGGAAGTGTTTGAGGTATAGTTTAGCGTTTGATTTTTACGCAATCGCCTTGCGGTAGACCCTTGCAGCCCCAAAAAGAGTTATTATAGTCAATGGGACAATAACGGCAAAGGCTTTGAAAACTGTTTTAGAAAGGGTTTATGATGTATAAGATTTTAATTATAGAAGATGACAGAGTAATTGCAGATGCTATATCTGTACATATTCAGACCTGGGGATATGAGACTAAGGTAATTGTGGACTTTAAGAATGTGATGGAAGGTTTTGTATCATTTGCACCTCATTTAGTGTTAATGGATATTTCACTTCCCTTTTTCAATGGATTTCATTGGTGTAGTGAGATTCGAAAGGTATCAAAGGTTCCGATTATTTTCATATCGTCTGCTGCGGATAATATGAGTGTAGTGATGGCTGTAAATATGGGTGGAGATGATTTTATTGCAAAGCCCTTTAATCTTGAAATCCTGACTGTAAAAGTGCAGGCAATGCTGCGGAGGACCTATGATTTTGGAGGGCAGACGGAACTCTTGGAGCATAAAGGAGCGGTTTTAAATCTGGGAAATACTTCCCTTAATTATGGGGAGAATAAACTTGAACTGCCGCGAAATGATTATATCATCTTAAAGACTTTGATGGAAAACAAGGGCAAGACTGTTAGTAGGAGTACCTTAATGACAAAGCTTTGGGAGAGTGATAATTACGTGGATGAAAATACTTTGACAGTTAATGTTACCCGACTGAGACGTAAATTAGATGGAATCGGATTGATGGATTTTATAACAACTAAAAAAGGCATTGGATATATGGTGGTATAGATGAAGAAAAAAGTGACAGATATTATTGGGCTTTTTGGTGAGTATCTTCGTTATCATAAAGGGGGGATCATTGTATTTATATCCTTTGTTATTATCTTCGGCATTGTGATTACTTTGTATGATGTGCCCATTGAGGCTTGGGGCTATGCCGCAGTTCTTTGCGGAGCGGTTGGTTTCATGACAGTATCCGCAGGGTTTGTTCATTTTTGTCGGCGCTACAAAGAGTTGGAAGAGCTAAAAGCTACCATTGGAATTGATGTGGATAGGCTTCCGGCACCGCGAAGCAAAATAGAAGAAGCATATGAGGAACTAATACGAATACTTTATCAGGAGAAAGGTGATATTTCGGAAGCAGCCGATAGGGAGCGGCGTGATGTCAAGGAATATTATACCTTGTGGGTGCATCAGATTAAGACACCGATAGCAGCGATGCGGTTGTTGCTGCAAATGAAAGAAGATGAGCATAGTGATGCCCTTCGCTCAGAATTATTCGAGATTGAACAGTACGTGGAGATGGTACTGGCGTATCTTCGTATGGGCAGCAGCTCGACGGATTATGTGATTGATGAATATGATCTGGACAGTATAATCAGACAAGCTGTACGCAAATATGCGCCATTATTTATTCGAACGAAAATCAAGCTTGATTTTCAGGAAACAAAAGAAAAGGTACTTACTGATAAGAAATGGCTCGTTTTTGTAATTGAACAGATTTTGTCCAATGCTTTGAAATACACAAAGGATGGAAGTGTTACCATTCGAATGCTTCCCCAGGAAAAGGTTCTTCAGATTTCCGATACCGGAATTGGGATTGCCCAGGAAGATTTACCTCGTGTATTTGAAAAAGGTTTTACCGGATACAACGGAAGATGGGAAGAAGGGAAATCGACCGGAATTGGGCTCTATCTATGTCGGCGTATTCTGAATAAGTTATCTCATACCATTTCAATTGAGTCCCAGGCTTTTGGTGGAACAACTGTATCAATCGGGCTGGATAACTGGAAACCCTATCAGGGGCAAGATGGATTATTTGACATGGTTAAAAAATTCTGATAAAATAATTATAAATAAAAGGTGTTGCCGATAGACGGTCAACCCAAATTAGATACTTTTAGAAAAAGTGACTTTACCTTAGGCGGGCGGTCACTTTTTCTTATGCCCTATGTATGCAATTAGAATTGTAACAACAATTCCAAGTGCCGTCAAAGAGATGGATAAAATCTCATATGGACTCATAAGCTTGACCTCCTTTCCCAGATTATGCCGAGAAAATAGTTATCCGGAGGATATCCAAAGTGCCCTGCAATAGCAGGGTTTTTTAGTGGATATCTTCGGGATAACAAAATCACTGTCGTATAATGAGGTTGCAGACAATAGTCTGACAACGATGATACGAGGTGAAGCAAATGAAAGATTTTAGTGTTGAAGCAATGGTTTTACAAGTGTTGGAGCTGCTCCGGGAGGCCAGTGTTCCTCCAAAGAGCCTAAAGTTCTACAAGTATTGTGGTTTTGGAGAAATTTTAAAATATTTCAAAGCACAAGGCTGCACATCCTATTCCCTAGATATAGCAGAGTTCTTCGTGGAGTATACTCGGGGGCTCTATGAAAAAGGTGAACTGTCTGGGTGGAAATGGCAAAAGATCCGCAAATCAGCTGCCTGGCTCGAAGAATTCTATGTATTAGGGATAGTCACACTGGAACGCCTTACCCCATGGAAAGTATTGCACCATCCTTTTCACAGAGAACCGACCCCAGAAGAACTCCAGGATAATGAGAACCTGTTTGGGTTGGTTTCCCAGACAAAACAGGCGCTGATGAATTTCAACCTGAGTGAAAAATGCATCAGAAATTACACTTACGACGGATTTGACGCTATCCTTCGTTACTGTGTCCAGCATGGAATTATGAAGTATTCCAAAGCAGCGCTGGAAGATTTTGTAGCCAACGCACGCGCTGAATACGAAGAACATCAATTGTGCCCCAGTGTTTTTAAGAATGCACGTAAGACGGCCGCGTTATTAGAGGAATACCACGATACCGGCAAGTTGGATTGGCACTATCTTCCTGCCTGGAAGACCAAACCATTGGGTCCGTCTTTTTCTCTCGCCGTTGATGACTATTGTGAGACAAACCAGCGCAACCGTACCTTGACTGACGGCAGCATCGCCACCAACAAGAGCGCCATCCGGAGGTTTCTTTTTTGCATGGAGGATCTGGGTGTCCACGATTTTTCTGCAATGACCCGAAGTATGGTAAATGACTGCATTACAATTTTGGCTCCCAAACATCCCGGCGGGATGAAAGGCTGCATCTCGGCGATCCGCTCATTTTTGTCTTTTCTGCACGATAAAGGCTTGATTGTTGAGGCATTACAAACAGCTATCCCTGAAACATCTGCACCCAGACGGGCAATTCGCCATGGTTTTACGCCGGAAGAACTGGAACAACTCCTGTCAGCCCCAGACCGCTCTACCACTATCGGGAAGCGGGACTATGCCATGATGCTGCTCGCCATCCAAACTGGTCTGCGCGTGGTTGATATTTCCGGTCTGACATTTCAAAGCATTGATTGGAACAGCGCGGAATTCCATGTGATACAGCATAAAACGGGCAAACCACTGTCTATGCCGATGGAACCGGCCGTTGGGAATGCCATTGCTGATTACATTCTGAATGGTCGTCCCGAATGCACATGTTCCTTTGTTTTCCTAAGCAAAGACCCTCCGTACCGCGGAATACGCAACCGCTCTGCAAGTTCCATTGCATGTAAATATATGAAAAAGTGCGGAATTGACCGCGAAACAATACCGCGCCGGGGCTTCCATAGTTTCCGGCGTTCCTTTGGTGCCAGACTTCTGCAATCCGAGATCCCTTTAGAAATGCTCAGCGAGATGCTGGGGCATTCAAGCATAGATTCCTCAAAACCCTATGTTGCTGTTGATGAGACCGGACTCCGCTCATGTGCAATCGGGCTTTCAGGGATTGAAGTAAAGGCAGGTGAACTGCGATGGTAAACCGTGAATACAGTAGCAACTTTTCAGTGCACATTGAAGCGCTTATCCGGCAGAAACATGCGCTTGGTTATGTATATGAGGAAAGCCAACGTGTCCTGGCCGGCTTTGACCGTTTCTGCCGGGAACGGTTTCCAGCGGAGCACATCCTGACCAAAGAAATCGGGCTATCCTGGTCGGTCCGTAAGGAAACAGAAAGCGTCAGCACCTTTCGTAACAGAATGATGCCAGTGCGTGAATTAGCCCGCCATCTGAACAGGCTCGGTCTGGATGCGTATCTTATACCATTGGACCTGACGCCAAAATCCGCCAAATATGTGCCGCACATCTACACCACAGAGGAACTTCAGATATTTTTTGATGTTTTAGACCGGATTCCTCCGAAGAAAAACTTTCCCATCCGTCACCTTGTGATTCCAACATTTTTCCGATTAGTTTACTGTTGTGGCCTACGACCAGTTGAAGCACGGAAGCTTCAAGTGGGAGACGTTGATCTGCTGAATGGCTGCCTGACGATCCGGGAATCTAAAGGGCATAAAGACCGTATTGTTCCATTAGCGGAGGATATGCTGGCATTATGCAGACGTTACCATTCTCTGGTCTGCCGGATCATGCCCGGCAGAGTACTGTTTTTCCCGAGCTCCAATGGAACACTGTACACAAAGAAATGGGCAGAGAAGACCTTCCGTATTCAGTGGGCTAAAACGGGTATCTGCCAGTCTGGACCAAATCCGCCACGAATTTATGATCTCAGGCATTCTTTTGTCACGCACCGGTTGTACCTATGGATGAAGGATGGGAAGGATGTGACGGCTTATCTGCCCTATCTCAGCGCTTATATTGGACATGCCCAGCTATCGGATACAGCTTACTATATCCATTTGGTTCCAGGAATCTTTGAAGAGATGGCAGCTTTTGATTTCTCCAGTCGAGAATGTCTTTTGCCGGAGGTGAAGCGATGAAGCAGGGCAATGATTTTTTTCAAACGCTCCGGGGATACCTTACCGTTTTCCTGCCATTCCAGAAATGCTGCAGTGAAAACACATGCAAGGCTTACCGAGAGGTCCTCAACAGCCTGATTGATTATTTACACAATGAAAAGGGTATTGCTCTTCAGCATATATCATTTGAATTATTCGATGAAGCCTTCGTGTTGGAGTTCCTTGATTGGCTGCAAACCACCCGTAACTACAGCGCGTCGACACGGAATCACCGTCTGATGGTACTACGTTCTTTTTTTCGGTATGCTGCAATGATTGACTGTGCTCAGCTTGATATACATATGAGGCTGAAAAAAATCCCTACACAAAATGAGCAGGGACGGGTTATAAAGTTTCTTTCAGAAAGTGCGCTAAAAGCGTTACTGGCACAGCCGGATATTTCCAAACCATCGGGGTACCGGAACATGGTGTTCATGACGCTCATGTATGATTCCGCTGCACGATGCAGTGAGCTGCTGGATTTGCGTGTGCAGGATTTAAGGCTGGATTCCAGGCACCCAACAATCTATCTTACCGGAAAAGGTAACAAAATGCGCCTGGTTCCATTGATGCTGCAGACCGCCAAGCACTGTGGACAATATCTGGAGCAGTTCCATCCAGAACAAGTGAGGAACGGAAGTGATTATCTCTTCTTTACAGTTTCCCATGGCGAGCGACACCGGATGTCCTCTGACAATGTCGAGTATTTCATGAAGAAATATGGTGAGCAGGCACAATGCCTTTGCCCGGAAATGCCCGAAAGGGTACATCCACACCAGCTTCGACATACACGGTCCATCCACTTGTATCGGGATGGAATGCCGCTGTCCCTGCTCTCTGAATTTCTGGGACACACCAATGTGGAGACAACGAAAATCTATGCCTATGCGGATACAGAGATGAAGCGGGCTGCCATTGAAAAAGGCGAAAAAGCCCGCGGCGCTATCCCTGATATAGAACCCGCTTGGAAAAATGATGATGAAATGTTACGTAAGCTGTGCGGTTTACGATGATACAACATATCCTGGGAGGCAATTCACCTCTCGGGATATTGTTTGAATTAGATTCCAGTTTTTAATACTCTTATGGAACCAGACCCAGTTCCTTGTGCAGTATACTCATCAAGCACATGGGCAACCACCATATCTCCAGAACCAGAGTGAGACAAAGTGGCTGTTTTAACAATTCCACCAATCATGAGATCACCAGACCCATTAATTGTAACATCTGCATTATCAATTACTCCGGTTAAGATCTCTATACTCCCTGATCCAGAAACGCGACCGTATAAACAACCATTTAATTCATTAGCAACTAGGCTGCCACTGCCGGAAACGTTAAGTTCTGCATTCTCTAATTGAATTGCATCAATTGATGTTGCTCCTTTAATTTCTGCTTTTAAACTTTTAATTGGTACTTGAGAATAAATGTTGCCTGAACCAGAGACATTAACATAGAGGCTATACAGACTATTACATCTAATCTCAATATATCCAAAGTCGTCATCAAGTTGAGGCTGAATGCGCTTACCGTTTACCCATATGCTCCCCTTATTGATGTGAATGTTACTATTACTTTCAGGGGTTTCAATGTGCAGTTCATCGCCTTGCTGATACACGGAGCTTTTTTGAGCAAAATCTTCGGATCCACCTATTGATACAAGACACTCGGTTCCTTCATTTGGGAGAATGATGATGTTATTCATATCTCCACATATACTAAGGCAATTAATAGAGCTGAATGTCTTCTCCTCTTTAAGGAAATCCGTTATGGGGGGCCACATTGGTAAATCCCTAATTATGATTTCTCCAGGACCTTTGTTGGTAACTGTTCGTGTGCCGATATTCACGGAGCTTTCGTCAGAAAATGTCAAAACGAATCCGTTGTTTTCGATAAGTTCCTTGTCACTCAGAATCATTATTTCTTGATTTTCAAATATTCTATTCACGATAAGCCTCTCCTTTACAGTGGTTTTTGATGTATGTTTAGTAACATCTGTTGGTAAATAGAATACCATAATTTTCATTAAATGTCATCCAATTAGCCATCCAGGCATAGGTACTATTTTATTTTTATTATCCTGAGAAACTTCGGGAATACCCTTGCTATTGCAGGATAAGCAGTTTATCCTCGGGATAACTATTTTCTCGGCATAATCCTGATTATCCCGAATTCAGGATAATTTAGATTTCTCTTTTCAGAGATTTCTATGTAATCAGAGGTTTCAGTCCCTCTGTCGAGGGCGACCGCTACCGTTATGGCAACACCTGGACATATTTTAACAAATGGTTTGGCGCGAAATGCTGTTTACATCATTTCTGTGCATTCTTGTTACAGTTCAGCCAAAGGCTGAACTGTAATATCCTTACAAAGATGTAAGTTTAAACGGAGAAATGTAAGCTAAATCACTGGCGGGCATTTCTCCGTTTGGTTATACTGGACATATATGGAGGTTATGAATTATGTCATTATTAGAGGTTAATAACTTAAAGAAAATCTATACCACCCGCTTTGGCGGAAATCATGTTCAGGCGCTTTCGCAGGTATCGTTTTCAGTGGAAGAGGGAGAATATGTTGCGATAATGGGCGAGTCTGGCTCAGGAAAGACGACCCTGCTAAATATACTGGCATCTTTGGATAAACCGACAGAAGGGAAGGTTTTTCTGAATGGAAAGGATATTACAATTATTAAGGAAAAGGAGATTTCTAACTTTCGGCGGAAGAATCTGGGGTTTGTTTTTCAGGACTTTAACCTGCTGGATACTTTTTCTCTTAAAGATAATATATTTTTGCCGTTGGTGTTATCTGAGACGGGGTATGAAGAGATGAATCAGCGGATGGAGCCAATTGCCGAAAGTCTTGGTATTACAGATATTCTGGAAAAGTATCCGTATGAAGTATCCGGCGGGCAGAAGCAAAGGTCAGCAATTGCCAGAGCTTTGATTACCAATCCCCAGTTAGTTCTGGCGGATGAACCGACGGGAGCACTGGATTCCAGAGCTGCGGATGGATTGCTGCAGCTTTTTGACTGCATCAATGCAGACGGGCAAACGATACTGATGGTTACTCATAGCCTAAAAGCTGCCAGTCATGCAAACCGCGTGCTGTTTATTAAAGATGGGGAGGTATTCCATCAGATTTATCGTGGTGGAAGTACCGTCGGGGAAATGTATCAGAAGATATCTAATACCCTTACGATGATTGCGACAGGCGGTGAGCGAAATGGTTAATACCTTTTACTTTAAGGAGAATAGTAAAGTGAGTAAGACATTCTATATGAAGTTAGCATGGAGCAATATAAAGAAGAATTCAGGAACCTATATTCCTTATCTTCTTACCTGTATCGGAACTATTACGATGTATTATATTATGTATGCCCTTGCCAATGATGTGGGTTTGAAGGATGTATTTGGCGGTGGAGAACTGGGGATGATACTGATCGCCGGCACCTATGCGTTAGCGTTCTTTTCGGCTGTATTCTTGTTTTACACCCATAGTTTTTTGATCAAAAAGAGAAAAAAGGAATTCGGCCTTTATAATATCCTGGGGATGGAGAAGAAGCACATTGCGAAAATACTTTTTTACGAAACCTTTTATGTCTCCGCAGGCAGCCTGGCAGCAGGAGTGCTGGCGGGAACACTGCTTTCAAAGTTATTTCTATTAATCCTGATCAAGCTTATTAAAATAGATGTTCCGGTGAAACTTCATTTTTCTGGAAAGGCAGCCTTGGCGGCTATGATATTGTTTGGCATTGTCTTTATTCTGACCTTTCTGGAGACAGTATGGCAGATTCGATCGTCCAAACCGGTGGAACTGCTGACAGGAGGAAATGTCGGTGAAAAAGAGCCGAAGACCAAATGGTTTATAACCATCATCGGATTCATTTGCCTTGGTATCGGATACTATATTGCCATAACTACCACATCACCCCTTACGGCGATTCCATTGTTTTTGTTAGCGGTTATAGTGGTGATGATTGGAACCTACTGCCTGTTTACCTCCGGAAGCATTGCCATTTTAAAAACATTTCGGAAAAATAAAAAGTACTATTATCAAACCAAACATTTTACATCTGTTTCCGGCATGATCTATCGGATGAAACAAAATGCCGTTGGGTTGGCGAATATCTGCATTCTTTCAACGGGATTCCTGCTGATGATCTCGGCTAGTATATCCTTGTATGCCGGTCTGGATGAATTGGTAAAACAGCGTTATCCGGATGAGATAAGTGTATATATGCAAAGAGCAGAGCGGGCTGAGACAGAGCGGTTTAAAGGTGATATCCGGCAAGAAATAGAGAAAATGGGAATTGCAAAAGAAGATGTAGTGGAAGAATCGGGGTGGACATTTGCAGCATTCCAAAGTGGAAATGATTTTAAAATTGTCAGTAGTATGGAGGCTTATACGAATGCAGATGTAGCTATGGTTAATTGTATGTTAGCCAAAGACTATGAGCGGCTTACCGGCGAAACAGTAACATTGGCATCAGGTGAAATGCAGGTGAATGTTATAACCGGTAATCTTTCAGGGGATACAATTAATTTTTATGGGAAAGAATTTAAAATAAAAAATAAAATTGAAGGAGACAGCAACCGCATTACCAAAACATATATTGTATCCAATATGTATTACTTCATCTTTCCGGATGAGGCAGCCATCAAGGAGTTTTACGCAGGTGTGCCCGAGGAGTATCAGGATAATAATTATTCTTATTCAATTGGAATCAGTACCGGGGCAGATGCTAAAACGCAGATGACTCAGGGTGATACGCTGTCAAAGTGGCTGGAAGACGTAAAAAGTAAAGAGGCTTATCAGGCAGATGACATTTATATAGAGTGCCGGGAAGCGAATCGTGACAGTATTAACAGCTTATATGGCGGTATGTTTTTTGTGGGAATATTTATGGGAATACTGTTTTTGATGGCAACGGTTTTAATTATTTATTATAAACAGATTTCCGAAGGATATGATGACCGGGAGCGATTTGATATTATGCAAAAAGTGGGTATGAGTCAAAAAGAGGTACGCCGGTCAATCCGCAGCCAGGTGTTGACGGTATTCTATATACCGCTTTTTACAGCCTGTGTCCATATGACATTTGCCTTTCCTATTATGCGCAGACTGATGGCTCTTTTGAACCTGACCAATGTAAAGTTGTTCATTATGGCATGTATCGCTACGGTTATTATATTTGCTATTATATATGCACTTGTGTATTCGCTGACGGCAAGGACGTATTATCGGATTGTACGTGAAGCTAAGTAAGGAAAAAATAAAACTTAATTTTAAAAATTCTGTTTAGAGGATGTCCTAAGATGATAAGCTATTAGCTTAAAAAGGACATTCTCTTTTTTCGCGGAAAGCAATTTAAAAACCTCATGTGGGGATGATATTTGGGCAAAAAATAATACAAGACCGATGGTATATTGCAAAATAATAAATATTTATTGAATTACGATAAATATTTATTGATATATTTAATTTGCTGTGCTATAATATCCCTATTACTGAACGGAGGTTTTTGTTTATGTCATCAAAAGCATTATGTATGTGGGTACGCATTGCCGTAATTGCCGTGACCGTCTGCGGTCTCATCCTCTGCGGATACTTAATACCTTTATGGGGTGCTGACATCGCAACAGCAAATCCAGAATTTGAATACTGGTATTTTCCATGGTTAATATTTCTTTGGGTGGTTTCGTTACCCTGTTTTTCTATTCTCATTTTTGTTTGGAAGGTATCAGGCGCAATTAAGTGTGAAGAAGTATTTACATCCAAAACAGCGAAGTGGATAAAGATTAGCGCGGTATTATTATTCGCGGACGTTGGCCTTTTTTTTGTCGGAAATCTTACATTTTGGCTTATTGGTATAAATCTTCCCGGTGTTTTATTACTATCATTACTCGTTGACATATTTGCAATTGCTTTGGCGGTTTTGGCGGCAGTATTGTCGCGTTATATCACCAAAGCGGCTGTTTTGCAGGAAGATAGTGAGGGGACAATATGATTATTATTAACGTCGATGTCATGCTCGCTAAACGCAAAATGAGTGTTACCGAACTTACTGAGCACGTTGGTTTAACTATGTCAAATGTGTCTTTGATCAAAAACGGAAAAGTTAAAGCGATAAAATTCTCAACGCTTGAAAAGATATGTGAAGCGTTGGACTGTCAGCCGGGCGACATTTTGGAGTATCGAAAAGATGATTAAGTTACTGATGATACAGCCGGAAAACCGTGAAATTAATTGTTTTCGCAGGTTCCAATTTAATAATTTTTCGCAGATTACAATACCTTATCTCGCATCTTATGTCGATGAACAATACTATGAAATAACGCTCATTGACGAATACTGTCAGCGTGTGCCTTACAAGAAACGCTTTGATTTGGTTGCGATAACCGTCAACACGCCAAACGCACCGCATTGTTACGAAATAAGTGCGGTGTTTCGCGGCAAAGGCTCAAAAGTAGTTATGGGCGGCCCACACGCGACGCTTTTGCCGGATGAAGTGAGCAGGCATTGTGATCATCTGCTTGTTGGCGAAGGTGAGTTAATATGGAGCCAATTTCTTGAGGATTTTCGCGAGGGTAGTGCCAGGAAAGTATACAAGTCTGAAATCCCGCCATTACTTGAAAAACTTCCAATTCCCCGGTGGGATTTGCTTAAGCGCAGCCATACGATGAAGGGGGCTGTATTTGCCACGCGCGGCTGTCCCTATAACTGCCGTTACTGTAATCTCAAACAGATTTACCATAACTGTTTTAGGACACGACCGATAAACGAGGTAATTGCAGAAATACAGGCAATGAAATCTAGGTTTTTTGTTTTTTGGGATGATAATCTTTTTGCCGACAAGAGGTATGCTAAAAACCTTCTTAGCGCCCTCGCGCCATTAAAGCTTCAATGGGCGGCGCAAGCAACGCTCCGTGATTGCGCGGACGATGAACTTTTATCAATCGCAAAATCAGCGGGATGCCTGTATTTGTTCATAGGGCTGGAGTCGTTTTCAGAGCAATCTCTTAAAAATGCGGGAAAAGCTATAAACCGAACAGCTGACTACAAGACGATAATCGATAATATTCATCGCCACGGGATTATGATACAGGCGGGTATTGTTTTTGGTTTCGACAGTGATACAAAAGATGTGTTTGATAACACTCTCACCGCTTGTGAACAGCTTGGGATCGACGGCGCAACGGTAAGCCTGCTTACTCCATTCCCTCAAACACCTATATATAAACAATTAAAATCAGAGGGGCGGCTTCTTACCGAGGATTGGAGCCGTTATAACAGTAAGACAGCGGTTGTGTTCAAACCCCAAAATATGAGCGAGGGTGAATTGTTTGAGGGCTACATACGTTTTAGAAAACGGTTTTACTCGCTTGGCTCCTTTATCCGACGAATGAGAGTGTCAAAGACTAACATAATGGTAAACTTCATAATTAATCTGGGTTATCGCTTGGGAATAAAATAAGTCGCCTGTTTTTCTACTGCCGGGTGTCGTTACGGCGCGATTAGGAGCCATTTTCATACAGCAAAACGGGGCCGCTCTTGGCCCCGTTTTCCGTGTCGGTATTCAGTTTTATTAACAGAGGTGAAGTACTGGCGTTTTTTTGATTGCACATTATTTATTTTGTGATTATAATGAAGTCGGAGCTGAATAATTTGAAAATTCAAAAAAATCCGAGGAGTTGCATAAAAATGGATAAAAAGAAGAAGCACAAAACATCATGGACAAGACGGATGATGGTCATATTAGTACTGGTGGTATTGGTGCCTACGTTCTTGGTGATATCAATTGTGTTCAACGTTGCCATGAGTAATCTTGAACAGCAGGCATATGAACTGGCTGATTATCGGGTGCAGCAAAAGGTAAAGTTTGTGGAGCGGGATCTGCAGCAGATTTTTGATCTGATGTATCAGGTAATTACCGACAAAGAGGTAACTGCATCAATGGGAGAATTGTATCATAACAAGAATGTTGTGGAAGGAAAATCCGCTTTAAGAAGCAAGTTTATCAGTTATGGTCAGATGATTGAAGCTATCCAGAGCATGACTTACATAGATGATGTTGGTGAAAATTATTATACCTACGAAAAATTCAATTCAGCTTATGATAATGGCAGTTGGTCTGATAAAGAAAGGAGACTGGAGATATGCCATATTGTCCAAAGCAGCTCGGAAGCAGTGTTTTTCCCTACCGGAACCGAAGAGCTGGCAGGTGGGAAAGGGATTGATCTGTTCTATATAGCGCTCCCTCTGCAGGACTATGTGGCAGATACGAATAATGGTTTTATGATTATGGGCATTGGCATGGAATTTTTCAAGAATCTGGATATGGGCAATGAGACCGAATCGGAGTGGGAAGACCAAGTGGATATTATCGATGATGAAGGTAATATTATTTTCTCACAGGATTCAGCCAGAATTGGGGAAAAGTATGGGGCTGGTGACTACAAGAGTGATAGTGAAACGGAAAAGCTGGTTAAAGAAAAGAAGATTGAGAAATCTAACTGGATTCTGCAGGATTACATGAACATGAAGGATATCAAGAAAGATTTATATGGCTTTCAGAGAATTGTATTACTGGTATGTATCATTTTTTTCGTCCCGCTTTTTGGCGCTGTCTGGGCTTTGAATAAGTATTTCCGAAGTAATCTGAAGCAGTTGTCGCTGAACTTAAAGAAGATTGGCGAGGGTCAGGTGGGTATTCAGTTGGATACCACGATTGAAGCCGAATTCTATCCGGTGGTTCAGCAATTCAACCAAATGTCAAAGAGCATCGAGCGGTTGATCAAGCGGCTGGAACGGGAACGAGCCCAGAGTGCGGAGGCTCTTAGCCGGCAAAGGGAAGCGGAACTGCGGGCGCTGGAAGCACAGATCAACCCTCATTTTCTATATAACACGTTGGATAGTATTAACTGGCGGGCAATTGAAAATGAAGAGTATGAGATCAGCGAGATGGTTTCCTGCCTTGGAGATTTGTTAAGGTACAGTATATCGGATATTGATGGCATGGTTTGTGTAAGAGAAGAAGGCGAGTGGTTGAATAAATACCTTTTTCTGCAGCAAAAACGATTTGGCGATAAATTCACCTTTTCCATACAGATACCGGAGGAGGTACAGATGATCCTAATCCATAAAATGCTGCTGCAGCCAATTATCGAGAATTGTATTGTCCATGGCATGGAGGAAATTAAGGAAAAAGGGATCATATCGGTAGACGCGATCATTAACAACAATGGTAAGCTTCAGTTTAGCATCAAAGATAATGGTAAAGGGATGGATGAAAAGACGTTGTCAAAGCTTAATAACAACAAGAAAAACGGAAATATTGGGACGAATAACGTAAAGGCAAGGCTGGAAAGTTACTATGGTAAGGAAGCTGCTATCTGGTATCATAGTGTATTAGCGGTGGGCAGTACAGTAACGCTGGAGATTCCGTTTGGGAAGGAGTACTATGTTAAAAATTCTGATAGTAGAGGATGAATATATGTCACGAACGGGGTTGGGACATCTGATCGAGAAAATTGATAAAGACTGCAAGGTTGTGGGATATGCTGAGGATGGTTATGAGGGCATGAAACTTGCCAAAGAACATAATCCGGATGTTATTATTGCTGATATTAAGATGCCCCGTATGAATGGTCTGGATATGTTTAAGAATCTGCGAAAAGTAAAGATGAAGTGCTGCTTTGTAATCCTGACCGGATATGCTGAATTTGAGTTTGCTCAACAAGGAATAGCAGTGGGAGTAGTGGAATACCTCTTAAAACCAGTGACGGTAAGTAAGGTACGCGATCTCCTTGAAACACTGAAAGCCAGGTTGATCCCCCAGTTGGAGTTGATGGAAAAAGAAGAAGAGCAGGAGGAGCAGCCTTATTCCCTGCTGATATCCAAAGTTCTTCATGTGATAAAAGAGCGCTATCAGGAAAAGCTCACCTTAGAGAACCTTGCGGACAGATATTCCGTTACCCCGGAATATCTAAGCAGCCTCTTTTCAAAAGAAGTAGGAAAGCCTTTTATTAATTACTTAAAGGAACTTCGCATTATGAAAGCGAAGGAAATCCTTCAAAAGGAAGGAAGCAAAAAGATATACGAAGTAGCTTTTGAGGTGGGATATGCGGATGTGAAATATTTCTGTCGGGTATTTAAGGAAATTACCGGCGTAACACCGCGTAAATACACGCAGTATGGTGATAATAAATAATTGCCAAATATCAGCCGTACAATACACTGGTGTGTTGTACGGCTGATATTTACTATAAATATATCCACCTTTCTTAAAAACGTCGAATTTTTTTAAACCGGAAGTGCTGATATAATTAACTTATCCAAAAGCAAAGCGGATATACATATTTGAAATACCGGTATTCAAAGATAATCTCGTGGAAAAGCTAAGGATATACAAGTGTATGATGAGAAAACATTGGAGGGATGATATGAAAAAAAGATGTATTGCAGCTGTTTTGGCAGCAGTAATGGTAATGGGGACAATGTTAACTGGCTGTGGCAGTTCAAGTAATGAAAATGCTTCATCATCGGAAACAACAGATACTGCAGAGGCGGAAAATAATGAGACAGCAGACAAAGCAGCAGAGACAGAAAGTACCTCAGGTCAAAAGAAGCAAGTGGTACTATGGCATAGTATGGTATCTCCTGAAGTAGAACCGTTTCAGGAGATGATTGATAACTTTAATGCAAATAGTCAGAGTGTAGAAGTGGTTACCGAGTGGGTCGCCAGAGATGAGCAGACTAAGCAGCTGACCATTGGAAATATGGCAGGCGAGCTGCCGGATATGGTATTTGTTGATAATCCTGAGGTTATCAATTACGGTGAAATGGGTGTGTTCCAGGATATCAAGGCACTGTTCGATGGTTGGGAAGAGAATCAGTTTTTAGAAAGCATCACCAATTCTTGTGTATATGATGGCAAGATGTATGGTGTTCCCTATATCGGCAATAACCTTGCCCTGTTCTATGACAAAGATATGCTGGAAGCTGCAGGGGTAGAGGCACCAACTACCTGGGATGAATTGACCAAAGCGGCGGAAGCAGCCACCAAGGACGGAGTTTATGGATTTGCCTTTTCAGCGATTAAAAATGCGGAGTGTACATTCCAGTTTATACCGTTCTTATGGTCAGCAGAAGGTGACTGGACTGAAATGGATTCAGCAAACAGCGTTGAAGCGATGACATACTACTCAGATTTTGTAAAGAATGGTCTGGCAAACAAAGAAGTTCTCAATTGGTCTCAGGCTGATGTATGCAAACAATTTGCCTCCGGCAACTGTGCAATGATGATCAACGGTTCATGGAATGTTGGGACTCTCAGAAATGATGCACCGGATAAAAACTGGGGTGTAGTGCCGATTCCGGTGGATAAAGTTTCGGCGTCCTGCCTGGGCGGGGAAGCGCTGTGCATCACGAAGACCGCGGATGCCGAAGCAAGTTTTGAATTTATAGAATATTTATGCGGGAAAGAAATATCCGCACCTTATGCAAAAAGTACAGCTAAGTTTTCACCACGGTCTGACGTTGATAATGATGTTGAGTTTGCTGATGACCCAGAGATGAAAGTCTTTGCGGATGAAATGAAAAACACAAAACCAAGAGGTCCGTACCCAAAATGGACAGAGGTTGATAATGCGATTATCGAAGCATGTCAAAGTGCATTAACCGATGCCAAAACACCGGAGCAGGCATGTAAAGATGCGGCAGCGAAGATTGCCGATATACAGGCTTCATTGGAATAATATGCGAGTTGGCCGATAAGAGGCAACAGGTGAAATAAGGTTACTGTTCACGGAGTGAACAGCAACGAAATAAGGCTTGCCATCTGTTTTCGGTTTTGAAAACAGTGGTGAGCCTTTTAATTTCCCAGTGCCCTATTCGGAAAACTTGTATAAATGAAGCAGGCTAAAGTTTAAAGGAGTAGAAAAGCATGGGTAAAAAAAGAATGAAAGGCAACAGAAGCGAGGCCCGGTATGGGTTTGCTTATGTAATACCCGCACTGATATTTATGGTTGCGATGATTGGCTACCCGATTATTTACAATATTTATATCAGCTTTTTTGATATGACGGCTCAGAGCATTGGCAGTGGTGACTCGGCGTTTATTGGGTTAAAAAACTACATTACCATTTTTCAGGATCCAACGATGTTCAAAGCAATGAAGAATACCTTTTTTTATACAATATGCTGTATTGTTTTTCAGTTTGTTTTTGGTTTTGCATTTGCACTTTTTTTTAGCCGCAAATTTAAAGCGGCCAGATACATAAAAGGTTTGATGGTTCTTAGTTATATGCTGCCAATGACGGTAGTGGGATTAATGTTCAAATTTATGCTCAGTCCATCCAACGGTATTATTAATGAAATCTTGGTGAACCTTCACCTGATCAAAGCACCGGTAGAATGGCTTTTGAATGAGAAGACGGTTATGTGGGGGCTGATCATTGCCAACACATGGGTGGGAATTCCCTTTAATATGCTGCTTTTGTCCACCGGCTTGGATAATGTTCCGGCGGATATCTACGAAAGTGCAGCAATTGATGGGGCCAGTTCGGTACAGCGCTTTTTTCATATCACAGTGCCGATGATCAAGCAGTCGATTCTATCGGTTTTGATCCTTGGTTTTGTGTATACCTTCAAGGTCTTTGATTTGGTCTATGTAACAACCGGCGGCGGACCGGTAGATGCATCAGAAGTACTGTCCACCTATTCGTATACACTGTCATTTGAAACTTACTATTTCGGGCGGGGGGCAGCGGTTGCCAATGTACTGTTCCTATGTTTGTTTATTGTAGCTCTGGTGTATTTGAAACTAATTGGGAAAGATGAGGTGAACTGATATGACGAAGAAGAAAATCCGCAATGTAATTGATACCATTATTGCCCTCATAATTGCAGCGATATTTTTATTCCCGGTGTATTGGATCATAATCAGTTCCTTAAAGTCAGATACGGAGATCTTTGGTCAGATCCAAACCTGGTTTCCGAAGGAGATCCATTGGGAAAATTACATTGACCAGTTTCAGAACAAATCCAATACCGCCAATATATTTGTGCAATTTAAGAACAGCTGGATTATTGCTATTGGCTCAACCGTCCTGTCTCTGGTGTTATCTATACCGGCGGGGTATGGTTTATCGCGGTTTAAGATGCCGGGCAAGAAGGGGATATTAATGATCTTTTTGACAACGCAGATGCTGCCATGTTCGCTGGTACTGACGCCATTATTTTTGATATATAACAAGATTGGTCTGTTAAACACGTATTTTGCACCCATACTGGCGACGGCAACTATTTCCATACCTTTTGTCATTATGGTGCTGCGCCCAATTTTTCTGGAGTGCCCAAAAGAGATTGAAGAAGCGGCCAGGATTGATGGATGTAATCATTTCACCGCATTTTTAAAGATAACGCTGCCAATATGCAAAAGCGGTATTATCACGGCAGCCGCATTTTCTTTCATTTTTGCATGGAATGATCTGGTGTATTCTATTACCTTCAATAACCGGGGGGACTTGCTGCCAATGACATCAGGTATCTATCAATTCCTGGATGCTTACGGTACAAAGTGGAATATGATCATGGCGTACGGCGTGATTATCGTACTGCCCATTGTGGTGCTGTTTGTATTTTTGCAGAAATACATTATTGGCGGCCTGGCAGGCGGAGCAGTGAAGGGGTGAGTGCAGCCGGGCTGTTTGATCAATCATCACCAGGAGTTTTGACCAAAGCTCCTGGATTAGCATAAAAGGAGAGAATAAGACAATGAAAGGCATTGTGAACGCAATAGAAAACAGATTAATATGGCAGTATGATGATGAAATTTTGTGGATTGAACCTTGGGGAGAGGATAGCTTGCGGACAAGGGTCACTCATCTTGGGCAAATGCCGCATAAGGACTGGGCCCTGGAGCAGTCAAGCGAGCTAGTAGGTAAAGCACCGCTGATTAAAATTACCGACCAATATGCTCGCATAACCAATGGAAATATCAGCGCCGAGTTTAACGAACTTGGCTATATAACATACTATAACCAGGATCAGGAAGTGATTCTAAAAGAGCGGTGGGAGACCAGAGAAGTTGCCATAGACATGATGGGAACGGAAAATTATGCCCGAATCATCAGAGCCTTGGGAGCCAGAATGCCAAAGGCAGTGCAGACATTTGAATCTCATACGGATGAAAAGATATTTGGCATGGGCCAGTATCAGATGGAGTATCTGGACTTAAAGGGTTGCGAATTGGAATTGTGCCATAAGAATTCCCAGACCACAATTCCTTTTTATGTTTCCAGTAAAGGGTATGGATTCCTGTGGAATAATCCTGCGGTTGGAACCGCTAATTTTGCTAAAAACCTCACCAGGTGGACGGCAGAGGCTTCGGATATTATTGATTACTGGATTACCACTGGCAGCAACCCGGCAGAGATATTAAGAAAATATACTGCCGTTACCGGCCGGACAGGTGAATTTCCCAAATGGGCATCCGGATTCTGGCAGAGTAAACTAAGGTATCATAATCAGGAGGAAGTGCTGGAAGCGGCGCGTGGGTATAAAAGACGAGGGCTTCCCATATCAGTGATTGTTATCGACTTTTTCCATTGGAAATATCAGGGAGACTGGAAGTTCGACCCAGAATATTTTCCAGATCCTCAAGCAATGGTAGATGAATTAAAAGAAATGGGAATTGAACTGATGGTATCTGTCTGGCCAACAGTAGAACCACATAGTGAAAACTACGCAGAACTAAAGCAGAAAGGTTACCTGACCCAGGTAGACCGAGGGGTGCGGACTCAATTACATTGCCTGGGGGCCCAGGTATTCTTTGATCCGACTTCCCAGGGAGCAAGAGAATATCTATATGAAAAACTCAAAGCCAATTATGGACAGTATGGCATCCGCATCTTCTGGCTGGATGAAGCCGAGCCTGAATACCAGCGGTTTGATTTCGACATCTACCGCTACCGGGCGGGGTCAGCCGTGGAAGTAGGTGCCATATATCCACGGTGCTATGCGCAGGCCCTTTATGAAGGAATGCAGCGAGACAGCATTAAAGCACCGATGAACCTGACCAGAAGTGCCTGGGCCGGAAGTCAAAAATATGGAACTTTGCTATGGTCCGGAGATATCTTTTCCAGCTTTCGTTCTTTTCGGATGCAGATGCAAGCCGGCTTAAATGCCGGAATGGCAGGCATTCCCTGGTGGACCAGTGATATCGGCGGCTTTTGGGGCGGCGATCCGAAAGAGCCTGAATACTGCGAATTAGTAGTAAGATGGTTCCAATTTGGGATTTTCAGTCCGATATGCCGTTTACACGGTCATCGCCGGCCTTCCGGAACCCTGCCGGAGGTTGAGGACAGCGGTATGTTTGACTTTAATACTTGCGGCCCGAATGAAGCATGGAGTTATGGCGAGGAGCATTATGAGATTATCAAGAACTTACTGCTGCTGCGGGAGCAGATGCGGCCGTATGTAGAGAGTCTGGCTAAGGAAGCATCGCAGACAGGAGCGCCAATGATGCGGACGCTGTTCTTCAATTACCCAACGGATAAAGATTGCTGGAATGTGGAAGACCAGATTATGCTGGGAAAAGATTTGCTGGCGGCACCAGTTGCATATGCAGGGATGAAGTCAAGAGAAGTCTACCTGCCGGCCGGCGACAGTTGGATTGATTATAATACTGGGGAACGGTATGACGGTGGCCAGAAGCTTGTATATGAAACACCGCTCCATATTATCCCGTTCTTTATTCGCGAAGATTCTGGCTTGTATGAAGGTTACAGGGGCACTGTTACTAATCACAGCCCTATGGGCTGCAAGCAGTAACACGCTTCGCGATGCACAGAGGCATTGAACACTTAATGGCTGAAACTTTAACGAATGAAAAGTTGTAATAACTGAAGGGAGAAATTGCAAATGGAACGACTTAAATCCGTGCCATTATCAGACATCGAAATTAATGATGCATTTTGGAACCAATATATTGAACTAGTACAGCAAAAAATGCTGCCTTACCAGTGGAGAGTGCTGAATGACCAGGAAGAAGGAGCGGCAAAAAGCCACTGTATTGAAAATTTCCGCATAGCTGCGGGTGAAAGCCGGGGCGAATATTATGGCGTGGTATTTCAGGATACGGACGTGGCCAAATGGATTGAAGCGTTGGCTTACAGTATTCAAAGGAAGAGAAATCCGGAACTTGAAAAACATGCCGATGAAGTTATTGATTTAATTGGCAGGGCTCAGCATCCGGATGGATATCTAAATACCTATTATACTATAAAAGAACCGGGAAACCGCTGGAGCAACTTAAGAGAAGGGCATGAACTGTATACTGCCGGGCATATGATTGAGGCGGCGGTTGCATACTATAGTGCCACTGAAAAAAAACAGTTTCTTAATATTGTATGCAGACTTGCGGATTGTATCTGCCGCACATTTGGCCCAGGGAAAGAACAGACTCAAGGATGCCCCGGGCATCCGGAGATTGAACTTGCATTAGTGAAACTGTATCAGGTTACAGAACAAAAAAGATATCTGGAAATGGCCAAATATTTTATTGATATCCGTGGGAATCATAAACCGGACCGCTTTGATGAAGAACAGAATAGGGCCGGATTTCATCATATTTTTTCTGAGTTTGAGCACCTGGGCTACAATAATATTCAGGCGCATATGCCAGTGCGGGAGCAGGACAAAGCAGATGGGCATGCGGTACGTGCTTTGTATTTATATTCGGCAATGGCCGATATTGGATATGAATATCAGGATCAGACCTTAATGAAGGCGTGTCGGGCTCTATATGATAATATTGTTAATCGGCAAATGTTTGTAACCGGCAGTGTAGGTGCGGCAGCGGATGGAGAATGCTTTACCTGTGATTATGATTTGCCGAATAACTATAATTATTCAGAGACATGTGCTTCTATTGCCTTGGCTATGTTTGCACAGCGGATGCTGTCGATAGAACGTGATGGGAAGTATGCAGATATTTTTGAACGTACTTTATATAATGGAGTACTTAGTGGGATGGCGTTAAATGGAACAGAATTTTTTTATGTGAATCCGCTTGAGGCTGTTCCGGAGCAGCTTAAGGCCAACCGGACGCTTCATCATGTATTGCCGCATCGGAAAAAGTGGATGGGAGTTGCTTGCTGCCCGCCGAATATAGCACGAACGATTACCAGTTTGGGCAATTATATTTACCAGGTTTCTGAAGATACTATTTTTTTAAATTTGTTTATATCAGGGAAAACTGTCATTAAAATGAATGGACATGACGTAACGTTAATTTTAAACACAAAATATCCATATGAGGGGACTGTTCAATTAAAGATTGACAATCCTCATAATGTTCCGCTGAATTTAGCTATTCGTGAACCTGGATGGGGAAAAATCAAGGATTTATGCACTGATTCGGGTATATTGATGAGAGGTGAAAAAGAAAAAGGATATATCTATCTGAAGCAGGACAAGATAAAAGAAACAGATTTTATTTCTTTTGAAATTGAGATAGAACCAATCCTGGTGGCGGCACATCCGCGAGTGCGTGCGGATGTGGGAAAAGCAGCGATTGTAAAAGGTCCATTGGTATATTGTCTGGAAGAGATTGATAATGGAAAGAATCTGGGATCGATCGTTATAAAATCAGATTGCGATTTACAGACAACCTTTGACCCACAACTGTTTGGTGGAATTAATAGGATAAGTGCCAAAGCATTTCGTGTTAGTGAAAAAGGATGGGATGATCAATTATATCGCCCGGCATCTCTGCAATATGAGCCTTGCAATATTAAAGCAATTCCATATTGTATGTGGAATAACCGGGGGAATGGTGAAATGTTAGTTTGGATACATAGTTTCTTCTAAAATAGATAATGGAAGTTAATTTTTGTCTAAAAATTAAAAAAATCTGAAATATTTGTATATTGTTAAATCAGTGAATACATTAACATTCGAATGCGTATATTACTATCATCGACATTTAGAATAAGAAAAGGAGATAGTTATTATGAAACACATGAAAAAAGGGATGTTAGTATGTATGTTAGTTGGTATTATGTGTCTTGCCGTAGGATGCCGCACCGCAAAATCTGACAAAGCGGAAAATAATACGACAACAAATGATACAACAACAGAAACCAAGACAACCGATACTGTAAATGATGCTACAAATGGTAAAACCACAACCGATAATGATAACGTTATTGAGGGAGCCGGGGATGTAGTTGAAGATGTTGGAGAAGGTGTTGGCGATGCGGTAAAAGACGTTGGACGTGGTGTTGAAGATGCAACAGAAGACATTACGAATGACACAACTACTAATAAGACGACAACAACAAACGATAGAGATAATACAGTTGTAAATCCGTAAGGGTTATGTAAGCAGGCAGGATGAATCCTAATATCATCCTGCCTGTAACACGCTTCGCGAACAAATCACCAGTGAATGAGAAAAATTATTTGAAGCAATGGAATAAAAATGGTATAATCAGCCGAGATAAAGTAAACTTAGTTCAGAGGGAGTTTTTGACTCCCACGCTGGTGATCAGATAAAGAAGCAGGAGGAGAAAAATGCGATTTAGACCATGCATTGATATACATAATGGAAAAGTAAAACAGATCGTTGGCGGCAGTCTGACCGATATGGATAATCAGGCTGCTGAAAACTTTGTATCAGAGCAGGATGCTTCTTTTTATGCTAATCTGTATAAAGACTCGGGGATACGCGGGGGACATATTATCCTTCTGAATCCACCGGTATCCGATTATTATGCCGCCACTAAAGAACAGGCATTAAAAGCTTTGCAGGCATATCCAGGCGGGCTGCAGATTGGCGGCGGGATTACTGCGGACAATGCGGCGGACTTTCTTAAGGCGGGAGCAAGTCATGTGATAGTGACTTCTTATGTCTTTAACGATGGGCAGATTTCTTATGAAAACCTACAAAAGCTAAAAAGTGCTGTAGGAAAGGAGCATATTGTTCTGGATCTTAGCTGCCGAAAAAGAGACGATGTATACTACATTGTGACTGACCGTTGGCAGAAATTCACGGAAGTAGTAGTGACCAAGGAAATATTGGAGGAGCTGTCACAGTACTGTGATGAATTCTTAATTCATGCTGTAGATGTAGAAGGAAAAGCCTCCGGAATTGAAACCGGGTTGGCGGCTATTTTGTCTTCTTATGAGGGAATACCGATGACTTATGCCGGAGGAGTAGGAACATTGGAAGATCTGCTGCTTTTAAAAGAAGTGGGCAGGAATCGGCTGGATGTTACGGTGGGGAGCGCGCTGGATTTATTTGGCGGACCTATTAAATACCAGCAAATCCTTCAGGTATGTGATAATTAGCTTTGGCCGCGTCCGTTAGCTAAGATACTATCCCCTCAAGCATATGTCATTTTAAATTGCATGACTGAACCCTATTAATTATCTAAATTTTATTGCCAAACATAGGTAACAAGTATTATAATAAAAGCAATTACAGAATGCTGTAAAATACAATCAAAAGGGGTTGACATCATGAATTTTATTATCAGTGGTAAAAATATTGAGGTTACACCAGGATTAAAAGCTGCAGTGCAGGATAAATTAGGAAAGTTGGAACGTTTCTTTACACCCGAAACAGAAATCATAGTTACTATGAGTGTAGAAAAAGAACGTCAGAAAATCGAGGTTACTATTCCGGTAAAGGGCAATATTATTCGATCTGAGCAGGTAAGCAATGATATGTACATATCCATTGATCTGGTTGAGGAGATTATCGAAAGACAGCTTCGCAAATATAAGAATAAGATTGTGGACAAACACCAGAATGGTGGAAACTTACAGAAAGCTTTCATTGAAAAAGAAGGCATTGATGATGAAGAAATCAAGATTATCCGTACTAAGAGCTTTGGAATTAAACCAATGTATCCGGAAGATGCGTGTGTGCAGATGGAATTGCTGGGACATAACTTTTTTGTATTTTGTAATGCGGAGACAGAAGAAGTGAATGTTGTTTACAAGAGAAAAGGAAATACTTATGGTTTGATTGAACCAGAGTTTTAAGAGTTAAGATTCAGAGGAAATAATTTATAATTTGAAGGAAACGGGAAGCCGGCAGCTATAACTTTTTCGCCCTACCAGGTATGGCGAGAGTTAAAACAGCCGGCTTCTTTGAGATTTAGTTCAACAACAATTTGCACGGATTACAAAAACCGGGTTGACAAGAAATGGAAGCGTGGTATAATGTTTTTATGTCAAATAGTTTGAAAGCGAAAATATTTTATGTCAAAAAGATTATAAAATCCAAATAATTTAGTAAAAGTGAGAGAACATATGAAAGCAAGGATTATAGGAACCGGCAGTTATGCCCCGATTCATATGATGAAGAATGATGACCTGGCGCAGTTAGTGGAGACCAATGATGAGTGGATTCAGGACCATACGGGAATAAAAGAACGCAGAATATCTGATCAGGGTACCGTTCAAATGGCTTCTGAGGCAGCAAGAAAAGCCTTGGAGAACAGTAATATTACGGTGGAAGAACTGGATATGATACTGGTAGCTACAGTAACACCGGACTACAGCTTTCCCAATACTGCATCCCTGGTTCAGGCACAGCTTGGAGCCAAGGATATACCGTGTATTGATTTAAGTGCGGCATGTTCCGGTTTTTTATTTGCCATGAATACAGCGAATGCGTATATTTGCTCCGGAATGTATAAAACTATCTTAGTGATCGGGGCAGAGACACTGTCCAAGATTATTGACTGGACGGATCGTGCTACCTGTATTTTATTCGGAGATGGAGCTGGTGCAGTTGTGATGCAGGCCGCAGAGAGCGGGATTATTGCAATGGAGATGGGCTCTGATGGATACAAGGGAATGGTTCTTTACTGTGAAGGAAGACCGCTTAAGAATTCCATTACCAACCAGGAAAGCAATGATGAGAAGCTGCACATGGATGGTTCGGATGTATTTAAATTCGCTGTTCGCCGGATTCCGGAGACCATTCATAAGACATTAGAACTGGCAGGCATGACTGTGGATCAGGTAGATCATTTTGTACTCCATCAGGCCAACCGCCGTATTCTGGAAGCAGCGGCTAGACGATTGAATCTGCCCATGGAAAAAATCCCGATGAATATTGACCGGTATGGAAATATTGCCGCCGCAAGCATCCCGATTCTTTTAGATGAATTAAACCGCTCTGGCAAGCTTAAAAGAGGGCAATACGTCATGACTTCCGGGTTTGGTGCAGGACTAAGTTGGGGAAGTGCACTGCTTGAGTGGTAGTTATAGGTAGTTCGCAGATAAGCAGAAGGTGGTATATCTGCATAATTACAAGATAAAGTGAAACTTAGTACAGAGGGAGTTTTTAACTCTGCTGAACTTTAGTTAAACCAATCCGGGGACTTAGCAGCTTTTATCCCGCCCCCTGAAGAGGTGGGAGTATTAGAACTGGTTAGTCATCGGATAAGAAATAAAATAATAAAGAGAAGAAAAGGAGATTTATATTATGTTAGAAAAAATGCAGGAATTGATCGCAGAGCAATTAGGAGTTAACCCAGAGGAAGTAACACCGGAAAAATCTTTGAAAGAGGATTTGAATGCAGACTCCCTTGATTTATTTGAACTGGTAACTAACCTGGAAGATACATATTCCATTGAAATCCCTTCCGAAGATTTGGAGAAGATGATAACTGTACAGGATGTAATGGACTATTTAAGCAGTAAAGGGATTCAAGGGTAGATTTAATATGAGTGAAAGGCAGGTAAGCCATGAAGACAAGAGTAACTGAAGTTTTGAATACGGAATATCCGATCATCCAGGGGGCAATGGCCTGGGTCGCAGAGCATAATTTAGCTTCGGCAGTTTCGGCAGCCGGAGGTTTGGGGATCATCGCGTCAGCAACCGCGCCGGTGGATGTAGTCCGCGAAGAAATCCGCAAGCTGAGAGAGAAGACAGATAAGCCCTTTGGTGTTAACCTCATGCTGTTAAGCCCCTATACGGATGAGATAGCAAAGTTAGTTGTGGAAGAAAAAGTTCCCGTTGTGACCACAGGTGCGGGTAATCCGGAAAAATATATGGATTCATGGAAAGCAGCAGGAATAAAAGTAATTCCTGTCGTAGCATCGGTAGCCCTGGCGAGACGTATGGAACGTTATGGAGCGGATGCAATCGTGGCTGAAGGCTGTGAAGCCGGTGGCCATATCGGTGAGCAGACAACGATGACATTGATACCCCAGATAGTGGATGCGGTAAATGTACCGGTAATTGGTGCCGGAGGTGTGGGTGACGGCAGGGGTATGGCTGCTATGTTCCTGTTGGGAGCAGAAGGTGTACAGGTTGGTACCCGCTTTGTTGTAGCGGACGAATCCATTGTACATGATAATTATAAAGAGCGTATTGTAACATCAAAGGATATCGACAGTGTGGTTACAGGCCGGACCACAGGTCATCCGGTACGTACGCTCCGTAATCAGAATACCAGAGATTATCTGCAGAAAGAAAAAGAAGGTGCTACCTTTGAAGAACTGGAGATGCTTACAATGGGGGGTCTTAGAAGGGCTGTTGTAGAAGGCGATATGAAGACCGGAAGCGTTATGGCTGGTCAGATTGCAGGACTTATTAAGAAGCGTCAGTCTTGTGAAGCAATTATTAAAGAATTGGTGGCCGAAACCGAGAGCCTTTTAAAAGGAGCGGAAAGATGGGAAAAGTAGCATTTATTTTCCCTGGTCAGGGTGCACAAAAAGTTGGTATGGGCAAAGATTTTTACGAAAATTCTGCCATTGCCAGAGAAACATACGAGACAGCCAGTCAGTTGCTTGGTTTTTCTATGGAAACGCTTTGTTTCGAAGCAAATGACCGGCTGGATATTACCGAATATACGCAGGCTGCAATGGTGACAACCAGCATTGCAATGCTGCGGGAAATGGAAAGTCAGGGATATAAATGCCATGTTACAGCAGGTTTAAGCCTGGGGGAATACTGCGCATTAGCAGCATGTAAAGCGATGACTTTTGAGGACGCAGTGAAGGTCGTGCGCGAGCGTGGAATTCTGATGCAGGAAGCAGTTCCTCAGGGGCTGGGCGGCATGGCTGCAATTCTGGGTATGACCGGTGAAGCAGTAGCTGCTGTGACCGATACCGTCACAGGAGTAAGCGTGGCAAATTACAACTGCCCGGGGCAGATTGTCATCTCCGGGGAGAAAGCAGCTGTGGAAGAAGCGTGTGTAAAATTAAAAGAAGCCGGGGCTAAACGTACGGTGGCACTGAATGTTAGTGGTCCATTTCATTCTGCGATGCTGAAAGAAGCAGGAGAAAAGCTGGGTGAGGTACTTGACGGCGTGGCTGTTGATGAGCATGAAGTCCCATATGTAACCAACGTTACGGCATCATACATAACGGATGTCGGGGATATCAAAGCACTTCTGCAAAAACAGGTGTATAGCGCTGTCATGTGGGAACAAAGCGTTCAGGCAATGATTGCAGATGGTGTAGACCGTTTTGTTGAAATAGGACCAGGAAAAACACTGGCATCTTTTGTGAAGAAGATATCCCGGGAGGTTTCCGTTTATAATGTAGAATATTGGGAAGATTTAAAAGGATTAAAAGAATTCCTGTAATATACAGGATACCTATATGGCCATTCGGCCAGGAAAGAGGAAGTCCTTACAGGACACCAATATGGCCATCCGGCCAGGAAAGAGGAAGCCCTTACAGGACACCATTATGGCCATCCGGCCAGGAAAGAGGAAGCCCTTACAGGACACCAATATGGCCATTCGGCCAGGAAAGAGGAAGCATGTTAGAGAATCAAGTAGCAATCGTAACCGGAGCAGCACGGGGAATCGGTCGGGCAATTGCACTGGCTTTGGCAGAAGCAGGTGCAGCAGTTATCGTCAATTACAACGGATCGGTGGAAAAAGCCCGGGAAGTGGTAAAGGAAATTGAAGAAAAGGGTGGCAAGGCGGAAGCTTATCGCTGTAATGTTGCTGACGGGGAAGCGGTGGATGCCTTTTTCGCTGACATTTTATCCAGATATGGCCAGATTGATATTCTGGTAAATAATGCGGGAATTACCCGTGATGGCCTTTTGATGCGCATGAGTGAAGATGACTTTGATCAGGTAGTGGATACCAACTTAAAAGGCACCTTCTACTGTACTAAATGTGCGGCAAAAGTGATGATTAAAAAGAGAAAAGGGCGAATCATTAACATTTCGTCCGTATCCGGAGTAACCGGGAATGCAGGGCAGGTTAATTATAGTGCCTCCAAAGCAGGAATCATCGGATTAACCAAATCAACAGCAAGGGAAGTTGCCTCCCGCGGCATTACGGTCAATGCCGTTGCGCCGGGGTTTATTGAAACCGATATGTCAGCTGTGCTGCCGGAAAAGGTAAAAGAAGCCGCTGTCACTCAGATTCCTCTGCGTCATTTTGGACAGCCGGAAGATGTGGCCGATGCGGTTGTTTTCCTGGCTTCACCAAAGAGTAAATATATCACCGGACAGGTGCTGCATATAGATGGCGGAATGGTAATGTAAAGTTGCTATGAAGCTATAAGGCGGAATAGTAACAATGTAAAGGAGGATGTCCATGAGACGAGTAGTAGTAACCGGAATGGGTGCGATAACGCCAATTGGAAACAGTGTAGATGAATTTTGGAAGTCCGTAAAAGAAGAAAAAGTCGGATTTGGCCCGATTACGAAATTTGATGCGTCTCAATATCGTGCCAGTCTTGCGGCAGAAGTAAAAGATTTTGAGGCAAAAGATTATATGGATCCGAAAGCGGCAAAAAGAATGGAAGAGTTCTGTCAGTTTGCAGTAGCCGCGTCCAAACAGGCTTTGGAGGACGCGGGGATTGATATGGAAAAAGAAGATCCTTTCCGCGTAGGAGTCAGTGTAGGTTCCGGTATCGGCAGTCTGCAGTGTATAGAAAGAGAACATAACAAGCTGTTAAAAAGCGGTCCTAAGCGAGTTAGTCCATTGATGGTGCCGTTAATGATCAGCAATATGGCGACGGGTAATGTAAGCATTCAGTTTGGTTGTAAAGGCAAATCCATCAATGTGGTAACTGCTTGTGCAACCGGCACAAACGCTATTGGTGAAGCGATGAGATCGATTCAGTACGGCGAAGCGGAAGTTATGGTTGCCGGCGGAACCGAAAGTTCGATTACCCCCGTGGGTGTATCCGGATTCGGTGCGTTGACGGCATTAACCAGTGCAGAAGACCCAACCAGAGCATCGATCCCGTTTGATAAAGAAAGAAGCGGATTTGTAATTGGTGAAGGTGCGGGGGTGGTAATTCTGGAAGAATTAGAGCATGCTTTAGCAAGAAATGCAAAAATATATGCTGAGATAGTGGGCTACGGGTCAACCAATGATGCTTTCCATATTACGTCTCCGGCTGAGGATGGCAATGGTGCGGCAAAAGCTATGGAATATGCCATGAAAGATGCCGGCATTACACCGGAGCAGGTTGATTATATCAATGCCCATGGAACCAGTACCCATCATAATGACCTTTTTGAAACTAAGGCGATCAAACTGGTATTTGGTGATGCGGCTTACAAAGTTAAGATTAATTCGACAAAATCAATGGTTGGACACCTTTTAGGTGCCGCTGGCGGTGTTGAATTCATTACTTGTGTAAAATCTATTCAAGAGGGATATATTCATCCAACTGTTGGATATAAGGTTCCCGATGAAGAGTGTGACTTGGATTATGTTACCAATGGCGGGGTTAACATGGATGTAAATTACTGCTTGACGAACTCACTGGGATTCGGCGGACATAATGCAACTCTTTGTGTAAAAAAATATGAAAAATAGGAGGACCCTATGGAAACAGAACAGATTATTCGTTTGATTGAAACGGTATCCAAATCAGGTCTGACTGAATTTAAGTATCAAGAAGGCGATGTAAGACTGGTATTAAAATCAGCTCCTCCGGTATGTACACAGGTGCCGGCTGCTGCTCCGGTCATGGTGTCGGCAGAAGCAGCAAATGTAGCAGTACAGACCAATGTTACTGCTGAGCAGGAGAGCACATATAGTGATGAAGATATTATAAAATCTCCATTAGTAGGAACTTTCTACAGCGCGTCTTCAGAAGATGCCGAACCTTTTGTAACCGTGGGTGATACCGTAAAAAAGGGCCAGGTAATTGGAATTATTGAAACTATGAAGTTAATGAATGAAGTAGAGAGTGACAGAGACGGTGTTGTTACTGCAATTCTGATTGAAAACGAGCAGGTAGTAGAATTCGGACAGCCGCTGTTTGCCATTCACTAGGAGGAATTATGCCACTTGGAATAAAAGAAATTGAAGCCATCATACCTCACCGACACCCATTTTTGCTTGTTGACAGAATTGATGAACTGGAACCGGGTGTAAGGGCGCAGGGAGTAAAGGCCGTTACTTATCATGAGGAGTTTTTCAAAGGACATTTTCCCGAAGAACCGGTAATGCCAGGCGTACTTACTCTGGAAGCAATGGCTCAGGTAGGGGCGGTAATGGTATTAAGTATGGAAGAAAACAAAGGCAAGACCGTCTTCTTCGGTGGTATGGATAAGGTGAAATTCCGCCGCAAGGTATCTCCCGGAGATGTACTTGTGATGGAAAGCAAAATGATCAAGCAAAAAGGTTCTATCGGTGTTGCTAAAGCAGTAGCAAAAGTTGACGGACAGTTAGCAGTATCGGCAGAGATGACCGTGGTTGTGAGCTAGTGCATTAGTGTGTTTTCCTGTTGATAAGTAGTCTGACGGAACACTAGTATGCGAAATGGAGAGTTTTATGATAAAGAAAGTATTAATCGCAAATCGCGGTGAAATAGCAGTAAGAATCATCCGCGCATGCCGGGAAATGGGTATCCAGACAGTTGCGGTATATTCGGAGGCCGACAGTGATGCACTTCATACGATGCTGGCAGATGAAGCCATCTGTATCGGACCGGCAGCTTCATCCGAAAGCTACCTGAGCATGGAACGGATTCTAAGTGCGACCATTACCATGGGAGCGGATGCGATTCATCCAGGTTTTGGCTTCCTGTCGGAGAACAGTAAATTTGCCAGAATGTGCGAGAAGTGTATGATTAAATTTATCGGTCCGGGCAGCGAAGTGATTGAACGTATGGGGAATAAAGCAGCAGCCAGAAACACCATGATAGAGGCCGGAGTACCAGTGGTGCCGGGAAGTAAAGAAGCAATCTTAGATCCCAAAGCGGGTAAAAAAGCTGCTGAAGAAATCGGCTATCCGGTAATGATCAAAGCAGCTTCCGGCGGCGGCGGACGCGGTATGCGCATAGCTGAAAAGCCAGAGGTATTTGAATCCCGGTTTATGACGGCCCAGCGTGAGGCTGAAAAAGGATTTTCCGATCCAACGATGTATATTGAGCGCTATGTACAGGAGCCCCGCCACATCGAGTTTCAGATTCTGGCCGATGCCCATGGAAATGTAGTGCATCTGGGTGAACGTGACTGTTCGGTACAGCGTCGTCACCAGAAAATGATTGAAGAGTCGCCAAGTCCGGCAATTTCTGAAGATTTGCGAAGGATAATGGGCGAAGCAGCAGTGAATGCAGCAAAAGCAGCTAATTATCAAAATGCAGGAACGATTGAGTTTTTGTTGGATAAGAATAAAGAATTTTATTTTATCGAAATGAATACGAGAATTCAGGTGGAACACCCGGTAACTGAGGCGGTGACAGGAATTGATCTAATTAAGGAACAGATTCGTGCAGCTTCCGGTGAACCGCTGCGGTTTGCCCAGGAAGACATTGCCCTTCGGGGCCATGCAATGGAATGCCGTATTAATGCGGAGAACCCGGAAAAGAACTTTATGCCTTGTCCGGGAACCATTACAGACAGTCATTTTCCCGGCGGTTTTGGGGTTCGCGTCGACAGTGCAATTTATAATGGCTATAAGATTCCGCCGAATTATGATTCCATGATCGCGAAGTTGATCGTCCATGGAGAAGACCGAAAAGAAGCACTTCAAAAAATGGAAATGGCCCTTCGTGAACTTAGCATCGAAGGTATCATAACCAATCAGGAATATCAGTTGCGAATTATTGACCATCCAGTGTTTCAGGAAGGAAAGCAGGATACTTCATTTATTGAACAGTATCTGTAAATGGGTAAGGTTATGTTAGAAAAATTATTGCGGAAAACACCTTCAAACACAAATATCAAAAAGGGCAGAGAGAAAGAGGATACGCCGGATGTACTAAAGAATCTCTGGAGCAAATGCAGCAAATGCGGCAGCTTGATCTATCGGGAGGATGTCAGGAGTAACCATTATGTTTGTCCCAAATGCGGCGGATACTTTCGGCTGAAAGCAGGAAGACGGCTGAAGATGATCATTGACCGGTATAGTTTTGAATCATGGGATCAGGATCTTGAAACACGCAATCCGCTTGATTTTGAGGGTTATGAAGAAAAGCTTCATGCCACCCAGGATAAGACGGGTATGCTGGAAGCAGTGGCTACCGGGCGTGCCCGTATTGATGGAGAAGAGACCGTTATCGGCGTAGTAGATGCCCGATTCCTGATGGGCAGCATGGGCTATGTGGTAGGTGAGAAGATTACCCGGGCCGTAGAACGGGCAACCAAGGAAAGGCTGCCGGTTATCATGTTCTGTTGTTCCGGCGGCGCCCGAATGCAGGAAGGAATTGTCTCTTTGATGCAGATGACCAAGACTTCTGCAGCGTTAAAACGCCACAGTGACGCCGGTCTTTTGTATATCAGTGTATTGACCGATCCAACTACCGGTGGTGTGACAGCCAGTTTTGCCATGCTGGGCGATATTATTCTGGCAGAACCGAAAGCACTGATTGGATTTGCCGGTCCCCGTGTTATTGAACAGACGATCAAACAAAAACTTCCGGAAGGATTTCAACGTTCAGAGTTCTTGCTGGAGCATGGTTTTATTGACCGCATTGTGGAGCGAAGTGAGATGAAGCAGGTGCTGGCGGACTTAATTCGGATGCATAAGCAGCCGGAGATATCGGTATTAGAGGGAATGACTGACCGGGAAGCGTTAAAAGAAAAGGAAGCAAATGAAGATAGAGCTGCAAAAGCGGCGTCCGGCGAGCCGGAATTAGACAAGATAAATAGTGAGTCTGCAGCTGACAGCATTAAGACGGCAGAATCTGTGATAAATGATCATGGAACTGCTGGCGTGGGGATAAGCGAACCAGCAACGGCCTGGGAAGTTGTAGAACGCTCCAGAAGCAGCGAACGCCTGACTGCACTTGAATATATAGAAGAAATATTTACAGATTTCATTGAATTTCATGGTGACCGTTATTGCAAAGATGATGGTGCCATTGTGGGTGGTGTCGCCATGTTAGGGTTGCAGCCGGTTACTGTGATCGGACAGCAAAAGGGACATAATTTGAAGGAGAACCTGAACAGGAACTTTGGTATGCCGTCTCCGGATGGATACCGCAAGGCACTTCGCTTGATGAAGCAGGCCGAGAAGTTTGGCCGCCCAGTCATTTGCCTGGTGGATACCCCGGGAGCATTCTGCGGTTTGGAAGCAGAAGAACGGGGACAGGGAAGGGCAATTGCGGATAATCTGTTTGAGATGTCTGCCCTGAAGACACCGATTCTTTCCATCGTAATTGGCGAAGGCGGAAGTGGGGGCGCCCTTGCTATGGCCACATCGGATGAAGTATGGATTATGGAAAATGCTATTTATTCCATCCTTTCACCGGAAGGCTTTGCCTCGATTCTATGGAAAGACAGCAAAAGAGCCAGTGAAGCAGCGGAAGTAATGAAGATTACCGCAAAAGATTTACTGGAACTGGGAATTGTAGAAAAAATCATACCGGAAGAGATTCCGGCATGTGAAGAGAATAAAGGGTTTTTATGCAGCATGCTGCGTCAGGAAGTGGTGGCATTTCTGAAGAAGTATGGGGCAATGAGTATGGAAGAACTGACGGAGCACCGCTATAATCGATTCCGTAATATGTAGTTAAGGAGATTCAAATGAATTATAAACCATTGAACATCGGAGAATTAACTGCCAGGATTCCTCTGGTACAAGGCGGTATGGGAGTTGGAATCAGCCTTAGTGGACTGGCTTCGGCAGTGGCGAATGAAGGCGGTGTAGGCCTGATTTCCACTGCCCAGATTGGATTCCGTGAGACGGGGTGGGACAGCAATCCCATTGAGGCCAACTTAAAAGCGTTGGCAAAAGAACTGAAAAAGGCAAGAGTATTATCACCCAAGGGAATCCTTGGCTTTAATATTATGGTGGCAACAAAGCGGTATGAGGAATATGTGCGTGCGGCAGTAAAAGCGGGAGCCGATATTATCGTATCGGGAGCGGGGCTGCCGGTGGATCTTCCGAAATATGTGGAAGGCTTTAAGACAAAGATCGCACCCATCGTTTCTTCGGTCAAAGCTGCAGCGCTGATCTGTAAACTATGGGATCGGCGTTATCACCGGGTACCGGATATGGTTGTTATTGAGGGACCAAAAGCTGGCGGGCATCTGGGCTTTACAGCAGATGATGCCGCTCATATGACCCAGGAAGACTTCGATAAGGAAATAGTTAATATTATCGGGGAAGTAAAAAACTGTGCCAGAAAGCATGAGTGTGAAATACCGGTAGTGGTAGCCGGGGGAGTTTACTCCCGGGAGGACGTGCGCCATGTACTGGAGGATTTGGGTGCCGATGGTGTGCAGGTATCTACAAGGTTGGTAACTACGGAGGAATGTGATGCTCCTCAGGTATATAAGGAAGCTTATATAAATGCCAGGGAAGAGGACATTGTCATTACTCAGAGTCCGGTAGGCATGCCGGGGAGAGCCATTTTCAACCGGTTTTTGCAGAATAAAGGGGCAGTTAAGATGGAAAAGTGTCATCAGTGCCTTGAAAAGTGTGACCGGGCTAAAATTCCATACTGCATTACCGATGCCCTGGTAAATGCGGCCAGAGGGAAACTGGACGATGCACTTTTGTTCTGCGGCAGCAATGCATGGAAGTCGCAGGAGATTGAGACCGTTCATGAAGTAGTGGAAGATTTGTTTGGTTAACATTGTCGAAAGATGTAAAAACGTGTATAATACAAGAAGATAGAGTGAAACTTAGTTCAGAGGGAGCTGGTTAGTCATCGATGAAGAGCTGCTATTGATAGCCCTATGTGCTGCGAACAATTGAACCTTACAAAGTGAAAAGTAAAGGAGAAAGGAATTCCCGATGGAGAAGAGTTATGAGACCCTGAATGATATATTGGTGGTGCTGTTTAATGACATTATGGATATTGAGCAGGATGCGATTATTACTGGGGAATTCCAGGATATCTCCAATAATGATATGCATATTATCGAGGCGATTGGAATTGGCGAGCCGAAGAATATGTCTGCCATTGCCAAGCGGCTTTCTGTTACCATGGGAACGCTGACTACTTCGATGAACAGTTTGGTGAAGAAAGAGTATGTGAACCGGGAACGCAGTGAGGAGGACCGCCGAGTGGTCTATATATCCCTGACTGTGAAAGGAAAGCGGGCATTTGAACAGCATGCCGGATTCCATCATGAGATGATTGAGGCAGTTGTGGAAGGTATGGCTGATAAAGAAAAGGAAATCCTGATTCATTCATTGGAAAGGTTGAAGGGATTTTTTACTAAATATAAAAAATAAAATAATATAAAACTGTAATATATTTTTCCTTCTTGCAACAGATTTGCTATATTTTTACACTGTAATAATATAGTAATCAAAGCAGGGAGGAAATTTTTATGGGAAAAAGAAGCGTAATACAGTTTTTAGCAATATTGATCAGTGCAAGCATGTTAGGCGGCTGCGGTTTGAGCAGGAGTGCGAAGGATGAAATGTCAGATACGGCAGCTGCAGCGGAGTATTCTACAGTGGAGTATTTCAGTGCAGAGGAAGCTTTCGGAACATCTTATAATTTTGATGAAAAGGAAAGAGAGTTTCATACGGAAGAGTATAATGAAGTAACTGAGAATGGCTTTTTGTCGGTAAAGACGAATCCATTATCTACGTTTGCAGCGGATGTGGATACTGCCTCCTATGCCAATCTTCGCAGAATGATCCTGGCAGGACAGACAGTGGATAGCGGAGCGGTTCGTGTTGAGGAAATGTTAAATTATTTTCATTATGATTACCCGGAGCCAAAGGAAGGGGAACCGTTCTCGGTGATTACGGAGTTGGCAGATTGTCCGTGGAATCAAAATTCGCAGCTTTTACTGGTGGGAATGCAGGCTTCCAAGATAGATCCCGATGAAATTCCGCCATCTAATCTGGTGTTCTTAATTGATACTTCCGGGTCTATGAGTTCAGCGGATAAGCTGCCATTGGTACAACAGGCATTCCGGCTTCTCTGTGAGAGCCTGGGGGAGGATGACAGGATTTCCATTGTTACCTATGCATCTACGGATGAGGTAGTGCTTCTGGGGGCTTCCGGGGATGAGACGGGAAGAATTATGGAAGCAGTAGAGAATCTGGAAGCTGGCGGAAGTACTGCTGGGGCAGCGGGGATTCAGACAGCTTATGAGATTGCGGCGGAAAATTATATTAAGGGGGGTAATAACCGGGTTATTCTGGCAACAGATGGGGATTTGAATGTGGGGATTTCCAGTGAAAGTCAGTTAACGAAACTGATTAAGGAAAAAGCAAAAAGTGGTGTAGATTTATCAGTTATGGGATTTGGTACCGGGAATATTAAGGATAATAAAATGGAGGCCTTGGCAGATAACGGAAATGGAAATTATAGTTATATTGATTCACTGGCTGAGGCGCGCAAGGTGCTTTTTGAGGAAATGGATGCAACCTTGTTTACCGTGGCAAAGGACGTGAAATTCCAGGTGGAATTTAATCCGGCAATGGTATCCGAATATCGGCTGATCGGTTATGAAAACCGTAAGATGGCGGACAGGGATTTTGCTGACGATACAAAGGATGGCGGTGAAATTGGTGCCGGACACCGGGTGACGGTTTTATATGAAATTGTGAGGCCGGACAGCGGTGAAAATGAAATTGATCTGAAGTATCATGAATCAAAAAATATAGAGAGTGATGAATGGTTAACGGTTAATGTACGTTATAAAGAGCCGAAGGGAAGAGAAAGCCGGTTATTATCCTATCCGGTTGGGCAGGAAGCATGTACCGATAAGATGTCGGATAATCTGAAGTTTGCCGCTTGTGTTGCGCAGACCGGGATGCTGCTTAGGGATTCGGAGTATGCGGGCAGTGCCGACTATCAGAATGTATTAAAGCAGATGGATGATATTGAGGATTTGAAGGCAGATGATTACAAAGATGAGTTTTATTATCTGGTTAAGAAGTTAGCGAAAAACAGTTAGAAGGATTTTTAGGTATTATTTGGAAAAGAATGGTCATAAACTATTCAAGAATACAGTATTAGAGGTAGTATTCTGTTATGAGACGTTATTTTCTGAAGTATGGCATTTGGCTTGAGATGGTCATGTTGTTTTTTGCGGGCGTGTATTTTCTGGGGAACCATTTTTGGAGTAGTCCGGCAATGACCCAGAGTGAAGAGGAAGGTGAAAAGGATTACATAAAATGGGTAGAGTTTGATGTGCCGTCCGCTGCGTTAAAAAAGGCGTATGAATTGGATGTTTCAACGTATGAGCAGGATGTTCATCTGAATTGGATTGAACTGCTGGCGTATCTGGCAACTTCTTATGGCGGGGATTTTTCAAAATATAAGGCGAAAGATATGGAAGAGCTTGCCGCCCAACTAACGGATAAAAGCACTACCATGGAAGCGCTTACGGCGGAAAGAAAGCATTATGCCTATTATCTGGAGGCATATACGGCTGTTTTGGGAGGCCTTGTCGGTGAGTATGAGATAGAGACGCTGGTGGAAGAGAATACGGAGAAAATGAACAGCAGTTTAACGGAAAGTCCGGGAGCTACAAAAGCGCCGGATAATGATGCGGCAGATGATGGTGGAATTACAGAAGAGCCTGAGGATAATACGGTGGAAAAGGTATGGGAGAAAAAATATGGGCTGAAGGCATTTAATCCTATTGCCCGCGGTTATGAGTATAGTGACAGCGATGACTTTGGTAATTCCCGTTCTTATGGTTATAAGCGCAAGCACCTGGGGCACGATATGTTCGGGCAGACCGGAACACCGGTTATTGCCATTGAGTCAGGATATGTGGAGGCGATCGGCTGGAATAAATATGGCGGCTGGCGGCTTGGTATCCGCAGCTTTGATAAGAAGAGATATTATTATTATGCCCACCTGCGTCAGAATTTCCCTTATAATAAATCGTTAAAAGAAGGAAGTGTAGTCACAGCCGGCGATGTAATCGGCTATATGGGTCACACTGGGTACAGTGAGACAGAAAATGTGAATAATATTAAGCTTACCCATCTGCATTGGGGGCTGCAGTTAATCTTTGATGAATCACAGAAAGAGGGGAGCAGTGAAATCTGGGTCAATTGTTATGAATTGACCAAATTCCTGACTCAAAAGCGCTGCACTACGGTAAAAGACGAGTCAACGAAGGAATATTCACGGGTATATCAGATGAAAGATCCGGCGGTGGAGGAATACTTAAATGCTACGGATGAGTAAGACGACAGTCTGCTGATAAATGATTTCAATTGCAGGAATAATTAAAACGCGCTGCAGGGAAAACACCCTGCAGCGCGTTTTTTATCTTATTGGTTAACTTCGTGGTGTTATAATTGGGTTTTTTTACAATAAATCTAGTTTATGATATAATAAATCCGGATAAAGTAAAGCAATTTTTTGCAGAGGAATTAACCGATTTATCCAACACCTTTATGATTATACCGGCAGCATTCAGATTGTTGGTATTGATTTAAAATGTATTGATGAAACGAGTTTGTGCAATATATATTCTGTAGTAAATCAGGATTTTTTGACGATACAATTGACGAAAACATTAAGTTTTATCAGGATATAAGTTTTTATCATAAAATTACAGGTTGATTTGGAGGTAAAAATGGACAAAATATTGGATATAAAATCACTATATAAATATTACGGAAATAGTGAAAGCAGAATTTCAGCGATCAATGGCATAAGCTTGGAAGTTAGTAGGGGGGAATTCACTGGAATTATGGGTGCTTCAGGTTCAGGAAAAACAACTTTGTTAAATGTTATTGCCACAATAGATAATAAGGATAAAGGGAGCATCTATTTAAATGGAATGGATGTCTCGGAGATGGCTGATGAGGAACTCGCCCAGATAAGAAATGAGCATCTCGGCCTTGTTTTTCAAGACTATAATCTTTTAGATACTCTGACGCTATATGAGAATATTGCCTTGGCATTGGTGAAGCTAGAGCTGGATGCATCCAAAATAAAAAATAAAATTCTCGAAATAGCAGAAGAGTTGGGAATTCGCTCTTTACTTGATAAATATCCATATGAGGTATCAGGAGGGCAGCGACAGAGATGTGCTTGTGCCAGAGCAATAATTAAGAATCCTGAAATAATTCTGGCAGATGAACCAACAGGAGCTCTTGATACAAAATCTTCCCATGATCTTCTAAGAGCATTGGAGTCGTTGAATAAAAAATATCGGGCTACCATATTGATGGTAACACATGACCCTGTAGCGGCAAGTTATTGTAATAGGATACTGATACTAAATGATGGGAAAATTTGTGCGGAACTGTATAACAAAAGAAAAACAAAGAGAGAATTTTTGAGAGAAATCCTGGAGTTGAATTTGAACTATGGAGGGAGCCTGGATGAAGCTTAATGGACTGTTATGGGAGAATATAAAAAAATCTCAACATGATTATTTCATTTATAGTATCAGTTTGTTTTTTCAACATGCATTACTGTATTCGGCAAATTTGCTAGGAAATAGTGTTTTTGCACAGAATGTAGGATCAGATGTTTCAAACTCCCTTCCATTGATCATCGTAATTACAATGATCTGTTTTGGGATGTATATAAACCGGTTTATGATTAGGCAAAGAAGTAAAGAATTTGCAACGTATATGCTTGTTGGTTTAACAAAGCAAGATATCGTAAAACTCTATGGTATAGAAACATTGATAATGGAATTCGTAGGGCTTGTGATAGGATCTTTGGCAGGATATCTATTTGTTCTGATTTATGGTTATTCTATAGGTGATAGAATATTCATAAATATGGATATTCAGGTGCTGGGGAGATCCTTTTTATTAACAGTTTTCTATTCAGGGGTGATTTTCCTGATTGTATACCTTTATTCCAGCAGAGTTATTAATAAAACAACACTGCGTCAACTCATGTATAGAAAATTTTACAATGAAAAGCCTTATAAAACAGGTAAGTTGTGTGATATGGTTTTGGCAATCTGTTTTGTAATATTTATTACGCAGCTGTTTTTTATAGATATCCCAGCTATATCGGGAACATTATTTCCTGTTCTCGTAGTTTTACTTGTTACGGGGCAATTGTTTATTTGGAAAAGGATATTAAAGATAAGAGAAAGCGATAGTATTTTATATAAAAACAAAGGCCAGTTGTTTCGTGTAGGAATACTGATGTCGAAGCAAAGATCTCAAGTGAAATTGTCGGTGGTGCTCTCATTATGTTTTATACTTTCATTTATTTGCTATATATTAGGAAGCGTTTTTATGAATGCGCGCGAAGTTTTGATGGATCAGGAGTTGGATTATTTTATGGGAGTGGCTCAGTCATATTTTTCTATTATATTTTTAGTAGCGATAATTGGTATAACTGGTATAAAGCAAATAACGGAAACAATGGAGCAACAGAAAAGTATTATTATATTAAGAAATCAAGGAATGGGGAACCGCGAGATTAAGCATAACCTGTTAAAACTATCGGCGCAGAGTTATTTAATTCCACTAATAATGGGTATAACTATATCCACTATAACCTTTTTAATGTTTTATTGCCAGAGTTTATTAGATAGTTGGATGAAAGTGGAGGTATTGAAGGGAGGGATTCAGTTTGTTGGGATATTTGTCTTAATATTGGCTTGTTTTATACTAGGAACATACGTAGGTTATGTACATTTTATAGAACGAGGAAAACAGTAGAGGATATGGAGGGAAAAAATGAACAGAAGATTATTTACGTCTAATCCAGCATTGTTTGCGTTTCCGGGGGCCATAAGGTGATTCCCCAGTTTGGCATACTGTCTCCAGGAGATCCCGCGGGGAGTTCACTCATTATTACAACGGTATCCAGTCCGAAGTATTCGGAAAGCTGAAAGGTCTTTTCGGTAATGCCTAAACATTTTCTGCATCTCATCACGCTTGTTTCGCTGGCGAGGAGCTCGTCCAAATCAACGTGTGGAACACGGAACCAATTTTCATAGTCTAATTCAACCTGTTCAATACCAAGCTCTTTACATGTTTACAACAATTCTTCAAAGGACTGATTAGCAAGACAATCTGGGCATGGATAAAATTATTGCATTTTCATATAAAGGACAGGTGTCAGTAAATAATCACAAAGCGGAAAACAGAAAAGCAGATTCCGAAGAATTCTTAAGTTGAGAATTATAAAGGTATATGATAATATATTAAACAAATACATATATACTTAGAAGATAGTCGGAAAGGAATAGTTTATATGGAAAAAAGACAATATATATGTCCAAAATGTGGAAATACTAGTTATGAGCATGATCAGTTTCAGGCAACCGGAGGAAATTTTGCGAAGATATTTGATATACAGAATAAGAAGTTTATAACAATTTCCTGTACAGAATGCGGTTATTCCGAATTGTATAAACAGCAAGGATCTGATGGATGGGACATTCTGGATTTCTTGATTGGGAATTAAAAATAAAATTTCCCATTGTGCAGAATGCGGCGATTACCCATATTTGAAATGCTCCCCTTATGGTAGACAGTTGAAATAATAAAACTGTTATCATAGGAGGAGCATTTTCATGTTACTATTCAGCCGAAGGCTGAACTGTAACATTTTCTGTTAGTGTACCAATCATCAAATATATCTATAAACTCAGCTATCTGAGGAGTTAATAATTTGTTTTTATGATGAATTAACTGGCACCACATTTTGATGGGCTGGGTATCAATATTCATGAGAAATATTTTTTGCTCAGAAAGCTTCTGTTCTACGGTATACATAGGCAGAAAAGAAATACCCATTCCTTTTTCAACTAATTTAACAAGCGTCTCAGTATTTCCGGTTTCTAAAACAGGATTAACTTCTAAATTATTTTCAGCTAAAACATTTTCTAATTGGTATCGATAGCTTTCGCCTTTTTCCGTAAGAAGAAATGGAAAGTTAGTAATTTCCGACAATGAAAAGCTTCGGTTGCTGGTGTCGGTTGATGATACAAAGACAATACTTTCTTCATTTTGAAATCTTTTGATCCATTCTGAACCATAAAGATTGTGGTCCAAAGTACAGATGATATCAAGTTCGTTATTTTTCAGCATCAATAGTAATCCATCAGAAGTAGATGCTTTGATCAAGGTGTTTACCTGAGGAAATTTCTGATGATATGTTAATACTAAATCGGTTAGGATTGAGGTACCGATTGACTCTACACATCCGATCCTTAACGTTCCGGAGATTACTTCATCATGTCTTACGCTTGTCATCGCGTCATTTGATAGTCGCGATATTTCCAAAGCATATTCTAAAAACAATTCCCCTTTACTGGTGAGATATATTTTTCTTCCGATGCGGTCAAAAAGCTGCACACCCAATTCTGCTTCAAGCTGCTTGATCTGCATAGTAAGTGTTGATTGCGAATATCCCATGGATTCAGCAGCTTTTGAAAAACTTTGAAAAGATACAATCTTCAAAAAACTATTAATATTTCGCAGTTCCAAGGTTCATTCTCCTTACTATTAAAAAAAATAATAGGTATGATTAAAAAGTTGAATTTGTTTCATGGATATACTGATGATACAATTATTCAAATATAAAGTCAAGATGGAATGGAGCAGTGAGAAAATGAACAATGCAGAGATAAAAAAAGCTTTAAATTACTTTATCGAACAATATTTTCAAGAAATCGAAGATATATCATCCGGTGAAGTAATAAAAGTTGCAGATAGTGGACAGATTGAAAAGTTGGCAAAAATGGGGATTCCAGAGAGGGGAAGAAACGTACAAGAAGTTATGGAAGAGATGATGGCAGATGTTTACGATCATCGGGCAAGGTTAAACCATCCCAGATATTTAGGATTTATTCCGGGGCCTGCTTCTTTGAACTCTTGGGTTGGGGAAGTTATGACAAGTGCTTATAATCTGCATGCCGGGAGTTGGATGTCAACTTCGGCTGCCAGTTACATTGAAAAGGTCATGATTGAATGGCTGTCAAAGAAAGTTGGATATCATACGGCTAAGTCCGGTGGTCTGTTTGTTTCCGGTGGCTCGATGGCAAATCTTACAGCTTTGGTTGCCGCAAGGGATAAAAAACTTTCATTTGGATCTATCCATTTAGGAATTGCATACGTATCTGAACAAACCCATAGTTCGATCAAAAAGGCTTTAAAGATCGCCGGAATATCGCCAAAGCATATCCGCAGGATCGGAGTAGATTCACAGTACCGGATGAATATGGAAGAGTTAGAAGAAGTGATAAAGGAGGATGTAGAGGAAGGTTTACAGCCATTTGTTATTATTGCAAGTGCCGGCACAACCAATACAGGAAGTGTTGATCCGATGGAAGCGGTTCATAAGTTGTGTGAAAAGTATAATATGTGGATGCATGTGGACGGAGCCTTTGGAGCTTCCGTTCTGTTGGCAGAGAATTATCGTCATTTACTGAAGGGGATTGAGTATGCGGACAGCTTGAGCTGGGATGCCCATAAGTGGTTGTTTCAGACCTATGGTTGCGGAATCGTATTGGTAAAAGAGAAGAAAAATCTGGCGCGGAGTTTTCATACGAATCCAGAGTATTTAAGAGATTTAGAGATAAATGATGATGAGATAAATTATTGGGATATCGGCATGGAATTAACCAGACCGGCGAGGGGATTGAAATTTTGGTTTACCCTGCAGACAATGGGCAGCGGGGAAATAAGCAGGAGAATAGAGTGGGGTATCCACCTTGCAGAGTATGCAAAAGAGTTATTGGGGGGATTGAATAACTGGCAGGTAGTTTCCGAACCTCAATTAGCGATCATTAATTTTAGGTATGTACCTTCGGGGTTTTCGGAACAAGAGATTGATGAATTAAATAGCTATATTTCACAATTAGCAGTTCAGGATAACTATACAGGCGTATTTACTACTGTGTTAAATGACCAGGTTGTTTTAAGAATATGTTCGATTAATCCGTCGACCACAGAAGCTGACATAGAGCAGACGGTAGCGAAGTTAGATGATTTTGCAAAGTACTTGCTAAGCGATAATGCTAATTGAGTACATATAAATCAAAACACACCCAGGAGGTACCATATCTTAGCGAAAGGAACCCAATTTCAGGCTGTCATAGGTACCCTTATATGCACGTGTAATGCTTCGCATCTCATAGAGAATCTCATGACGGACACAAAGATCCACAAATAAGCCCCATAATTTTTTTGCTTTTGGGCTTGTACATTGATAATTATTTCTATATCTAGTCATATACTTTTCCTTGATGCCAGGGAAATGTTCATCCAGTTTTTTATAATAATATTCCCGGCTGCCTTGTCTTAAGGTCATTCCAAAAGCCGGATATATAAATCTTGCTCCGGCCCTTTTTGCCTGGCATACAATCTCAGTGATATTTTCTTCCGTATCATTGATAAATGGTAAAATGGGCATCATCAATACTCCACAGAATATTCCCGCATCTGACAATGATTTTAATGCCTCAAATCTTTTACTTGAAAGGGTTACATTGGGTTCAATTATCTTGCATAGATCGTCATCAGAGGTAGTAATTGTAATCTTTACTGCAACTGGTGAATGTGATTTTATATCATTCAGAATGTCAATGTCACGAGTAACGAGTGAACTTTTGGTATCAATCGCTACGCCAAAATTGAAGGCGTTGATCAGTTCCAGTGAATTCCGTGTTAAATGCAATTCTTGTTCCAGGGGATTGTATGGATCGCTCATAGCTCCTGTTGCAACCACACCACTTTTCACCTTGCGTCTCAAATCATCCCGGATAATCTGTAAGGCATTTTCTTTTACCTTTACGGTGTTAAAGTTAATATCCCGATAGCAGTCACTTCTGCTGTCACAATAAATACAATGATGAGAACATCCACGATAAATATTCATATTGTAGTCAGCGCCGAACCACGCGGCAGGCTTTTTTACTTTGGTAACTATAGTCTTAGCTGGTATGGTTTCCACAAAACACCTTTCCTTTCAAACTCAATCTTCAGGTTACTGTACAACCTCAGTAAATTATAACATGTCAACACCTGGATGTGTCGTTGAAACAAAGAAATTTCTTGTTATAGTGTTGTATTCAATATATAATTGATAATAGAAAGATTCCGTTAAAAAAGTTAATAATTAGGAGGTAAAGATGGAAAAATGGCTTTATGTTATGTTCATAGAAAGAGGTAAATCATATAACAAAATTACTAAAGCGGTGATTGAAAGACATGTTGAGAACATAAGAAAGCTGGATGACAATGGTAAATTAGAACGCTGTGGAGTATTTAAAGGTTATCCAGGTGTTGCCGGAATGGTTATTCTCAGAGCTGAGAGTTATGAAGAAGCTGAAGAACTTTGCAAACGGGAGCCGCTTGTTGCTGAAGGCTATGCAACATATAAACTTAGGCAGTTACAAGTAGCGGACAAGGACAACAACTATTTGTTGTAATAGTTTTGAGAGAAGCGAAATTTGTAAAGGTAATTGGGTGATTATTAAAATGAATATAAGTAATGAATTGCTTGTGAATTTGGATAAATTACATACAACAGAATTGGGAGTTGTGCGGATCAAGAAAAATCTTTCTTTGGATACAGATAAGGTGGTTGATTGGTGTGGAGCTAAAATCAAATCGCCCAATGCTGCAATCACAAGAAAGGGGAAGAACTGGTATATTAATGTAGATGATTGTATCATAACTGTAAATGCATATAGCTACACGATCATTACAGCTCATAAGGAAAAGAAATGAATTATACCATACAAAAGTTAGAGGGCGGTGTATTTCTGTTTGAGGGATAGGCCGCTTTTTGTATGTTGGTAAAGATTGAAACATTGCTGTCGAATCAGGAAGAAGGTAAGTCCCAATGGCTGAACTAATATTAGTGTTATGTGTTGGTACAGAATATTTTGAAATTAAAAAACTGTCTACCATAAGGGGAGCATTTCCATGTCTAAACATAAGTTTACTGGTTGCATACCCATGGACTATGAAATGAAAAAAGTCCATCTCTCATCATAATTTCTACACTTGCTTATTAACCGGCTTAGCTTTAACTAATTCTTTATGATAAAAATAATTGATATAATTAATGTTGTTTGTTTCGCAATATTCTTTTATCTCAATAGCTAGATCAGACCAATACCCCTTATCGCCTTTCACATATATTTTTTCATAAGTACCATATGATTGTGGATATTTTTGGGAGACATAGGTCAGTATTTTTTGTTTATAACTTCCTCTTAAATTCAGATTTTCAAACCAATATTCATCAATATAAGCATACGACTTTTCTATAATTGCTTTGAAATCAGTGATATTTGGAAATATCGGCGACATAAATAACACGGTATAAATGCCTTGGGTATGCAATTCTTTTAGGGTAAGAAGCCTGTCTTTAATACTGCTTGCATTATCCATATCGTTTTTAAATTCTTCATCCAAGGTATTGATTGACATGGATACTTTTAATTTTTTACACTGTTTTAATAAATCAATATCTCTTAAAATTAACTTTGATTTTGTTGAAATCCCCAAGTCACAATCAGCCAAAACCAACTGCTCTAATATTTTTCTTGTAATTTTATATTTTTCTTCAAACTTATTGTAACAATCTGTAACTGACGAAAGAAAAACTGATTTACCTTCTAATTTCTTTAAATTAATAGGTTTGTCACATTTTTTTATATCAACAAAAGCTCCCCATTCTTCGTTATGTCCAGTAAAGCGTTTCATAAAACAAGCGTAACAATATTGACAGGCATGAGGGCAACCAATATACGGATTGATCACAAAATCGCTTGCAGGTAAATTTGATTTTGTCACATAATCCTTTGTTATGACTTTCTTTTCTATAATCTTCATTTATCGAATTACTCCTCCATGAAAATAACACTCATATATCTTTTCATCTAAATAAAATATTTCCTCATATCCTTGATACCAAACAAATTCGCCCTCCACTTTACAATGATAATGATAATCTCCTTTTGTATAGATTGCCGGACCTCGGTAAGGCATATCTTTAGGTACTTGAAATAATACCTCTTTCAAAAAATCACCACTAAAGTTTTCTCCAATCACTCTCCCAGAATAATTCATACTCCAAATCGGATTTTCATTATGCCATACCGTTTCTTCACCTGAAAAGCATTCTCCTCCTAAATAGGTATCATTATATAAAAAACTATTTTCCTCATAGCAAAAATCATGTGCGGCAATCCTTGATGCCTTTACTTCATTTCCTTTTCCTGCATATGTATTTCTCTTTGCACGAATTAAAAAAGGAATAGCGGTATTTATATCTACATCTGCTTTTTGACTCAATGAAATGTTACATTCATCATCTCCTTTTACAATTCTGTCAATAGTCACTCCATACAATTCACTCAACAATATCACTCCAGACAGTTCGGGAAGAGCCTGCCCATTTTCCCACTT